>Ga0302323_100005219_pt1 | contig 10620 bp, 9 predicted proteins | sample Fen_T0_3_FD_201950 | JGI IMG/M metagenome (GOLD analysis project Ga0302323, IMG submission 201950) | Peat permafrost microbial communities from Stordalen Mire near Abisko, Sweden - Fen_T0_3 | ecosystem: Environmental > Terrestrial > Soil > Wetlands > Permafrost | place: Sweden: Abisko... | reverse complement strand
CATCCGGTCGGACGACGTGCTGAACGCCATCCGGCTGGTGGCGCTGACCGGCTACGCCCTGCCGGACGACGTGGGGAAGGCCCGCGAGGCCGGCTTCAACATGCACATCGCCAAGCCGGCCACCCCTGAGCAGCTGGAGCAGGCGATCGAGCCAGGCCGGCCACCAGCGCGCGACCAGCGCCCGAGCTGAGCGGACCTCCGGCCCTCCGCGATCCGATTGCAATCGCCCCGGCCGGGTGACAAGGTTCGCCTCCGCCCGTGCCGAACGACCCGGCGATCCCCGATTCTGATGCCCTCGACGCTGCCATGGCAGAGGCGCTCTCGCTCGCCCGGTCCGCCGCCCAGGTGGGGGAGGTCCCGGTCGGCGCGGTGGCGATCTTCGAGGGGAGGGTGGTCGGCCGTGGCGCCAATCGCCGCGAGTCGGCGCTCGATCCCACTGCCCACGCGGAGCTGCTGGCCATCCAGGAGGCGGCGCGCACGCTCGGACGCTGGCGGCTGACGGGGGTCACCCTGGTGGTCACGCTGGAGCCGTGCGCCATGTGCGCCGGTGCCATGGTGCTGGCCCGACTCGATCGGCTGGTCTTCGGGACGTCGGATCCCAAGGCCGGGGCAGCCGGCTCGATCGTCGATCTCACCTCCCATCCGAGCCTCAATCACCGCTTCCCGGTGGTCTCGGGCGTGCGCGCCGAGGAGTGCGCCGCGCTCCTTCGGGACTTCTTCCGCGCTAAAAGGTAACGGGAACGGAGCTTTCAGCTTGGCGCCGCGCCTCGGATAGGCTAGATCGCTCCGCGGAGAGCTGGCCGAGCTGGCCGAAGGCGCCTGACTCGAAATCAGGTGTACCGGTAACGGTACCGGGGGTTCGAATCCCTCGCTCTCCGCTTGTATTTCGTGGCGGGCCATGGGCCCTCCACGGTCATTTGGAGAGGTGACCGAGCGGCCGAAGGTGCACGACTGGAAATCGTGTGTCCGCCCAAAAGGTGGACCGTGGGTTCAAATCCCACCCTCTCCGCCACATGTATCAAGCTGATGAGCCGGTCCAGAATCCTCGGGCGACGTGGGGGCATCCGAACCCCGCCAGGCCCGGAAGGGAGCAACGGTAGGAATCTCTCCGTGCGCCCGGGGATTGTGGGCCGGCTTGCTGTTTTTTCCGCCCCCAGCTGCCCGCCTCAAACGGCCCGCCTCAAACCCCCGCCTCAAACCCGACGTCGGCTGATCTCGGCATTTCCACGTCGGTGCTTCTCCCTGCTTTCGGCTGGGTGGGTTACTATGTAGTCGTAGCCACCCATGGAGCGAAGAGCTCCGCGAGCGAAGGCAAGGAGCAGCGCATGCGGCTTGCTGTGCTGTACGTCGCGGCCGGATCAGTCCTGTTCACCATTGCATCGGGTCGTCTTCCCGCCCTCGTCCAGCCTCAGGGCGCCGCGCAGCTCGCGCTCTTCGCAGGAGCCACCTACTTCATCATCTGGGGAGTCCGCGCCGTCTTCGAGCAGCTGCGGAGCGACTGTCCGCGGGTGGCAGGGAGGACGGTCTGGCACCTCCTGCTCCACGTGATCGCCGCGGCGACGCTGGTGACGTTGGCGGTCGGGGTGGACGAGCAGGAACTGCACACCCGGAGCTGGGGGCCGACGCTGCTGATCGGGCTCGGCTTCCTGGCGCTGTCGGTGGCGCTGGCTGTCCTGTTCCCGTCCACCGAGCGCAGGCAGGACCGGGTCTTCGAGAGCGGGCCGACCAGGGCCACGGTCTCGGACGATCTGTAGGGCGAGCGCCGCCAAAGACCTCGCGCTTCAAGAAGACGACGTAGCGGGGATCGCAGCCCGCAACCGTCGAGAATACCTTTGCGAATCGGCTGCCGCGCCGCCACCGGCGTCCGCTGGGCCTGGTGAGTTCCACTCCTCGGTTTACAGCCGAGCGGAGTTGGGAGACTCATCCCATCGTTGACGCCCTCCGCGATCCAGAATCTGTACGAGAGCCACTCCTTTGCCCTGTTCCGGCGGTGCCGTCGCCTCCTGAACGACGCCGAGGAGGGGCGCGACGCCATGCAGGAGGTCTTCCTGATGGTCCTGGAGAACCCGGACCGGTTTCGGGGCTGGTCCTCCGCCTCGACCTACCTCTTCGGCGTCGCGACCCACCTCTGCCTCAACCGGATCCGCAACCGCGCCGCGCGCGACGAGCGCTGGCAGGCCCGGGTCTCCGAGGCCCTGCACGCTCGGCCGACCGAGCTCGCCGAGGGCGCCGAGGCCCGCGAGCTCGCGGCGGCGATCCTGCGGGAGACCGACGAGAAGACCGCGGCCATGGCCGTCTACCACTTCGTCGACGGGCTCACGCAGGGTGAGATCTCGGAGCTCGTCGGCCTCTCCCGGGTCACGGTGAACCAGCGGCTGCAGAGGTTCCGTAGAGCAGCGCTTCTGCGCGCGGAGGCGATATGAGCCAGACCCGCTGTCCCAGCGAGCTCGATTGGACGAAGTACCTGGCGGGAGAGCTGAGGTGGCTGGCGTCTCGGCGGCTCCGGGGGCACGTGGCCGGGTGCGCCGGCTGCCGGCAGGAGCTGGACGCCATCGCCGCCGATCGGGCCGCCTTCAGCGCCGACCCTCGCCGGCGGCGCGATCTGGAAGTCCTGGCGGAGCGCGCGCGTGGCTCCGGGCGGCGCCGCGGTCGAGTCTCGTGGGCGATCGCGGCGGTCGGCCTGGCCGGCGCCGCTACCGCGGGGATCGTCATCTTCCGCGCGCCTGGACCAGCTCCGGAGTGGACCAGCAAGGGAGGGGACCTGCTCACGATCCACGTCGAGCGGGCGAGCGGGGCGGTGCCGCTCGGCGCGACCTGCGCCGCGGGCGATCGGCTCATGGCGAGCTACGCGACCGCGAACGCCTATCTGCTCCTGCTGGAGCGAGATGGGCAGGGCCGGATCCAGGTGCTCCTGCCGCCGGGCGGCACGGCGTCGGCCCGGCTCGCGACCTCCAAGGGGACGACGGCGCAGAGCTTCGTCCTGGACGACGTGAAGGGGAGAGAGTGCTTCGCGGCCTTCTTCTCGGACGCGCCGATTGATGCGGAGCGCGCGGGGGAGGCCCTCGCGAAGGGGAGGGCCTCCCCCGCGCTCCCGGGCGCGGTGGTCCGGATGCAGTGCTGCTCCAAGGAGGAGGCGCAATGATCGGCCTGGCCGCGGGGCTCTTGCTGGCATCGGCCGCGATCGCGGTGGAGCCTGCCCGGGTGGCGCTGCTGGTGGGCAACGACGTCGGGCGCGGCGACGAGCAGGCGCTCCGCTTCACCGTCGCGGACGCCAAGCGGCTGGGCGCGGTCCTGCAGGAGCTGGGCGGGTTCGACCCGGCCAACGTCCACGTCCTGGAGAACCGGACCGCGACCGAGATCCTCGACCAGGTGGAGGCGATCGCCTCGGGACCAGCGATCTCGGTCTTCGTCTTCTACTACAGCGGCCACGCCGACGCGGCCGGCCTGCACCCCGCGGGCACGCTCCTCCCGATGGACCTGCTGGTGAACCGGATCCGCCGCGTGCGGGCCGATCTGCGCCTGCAGATCCTGGACGCCTGCCAGTCGGGCGCGGCCGCGCGGGCCAAGGGGTCGCGCCCGGCGAGCCCGTTCAGCGTGCAGGTCGAGGGGGACGAGGCCTCGGCGGGGGACATCCTCGTCTCCTCCAGCGCCGCCGACGAGCAGTCGTTCGAGTCTGAGCACGGCGGGCTCTTCACGCTCAACTGGACCGCCGGGTTGCGCGGCGCGGCCGACACCAACGGCGACGGGCAGGTGACGCTCTCCGAGGTCTACGCGTACGCCTACGCGCAGACCCTCCGCTCCACGCTTGGCGCCTCCACCGGCCCGCAGCACGCCACCTTCCGCTACGCGCTGGAGGGCCACCGCGACCCGGTGCTCACGCGCCTCTCCGGCGGCGGACTGTTGACGCTCCGTCCACAGGGCTCCGGCTCGTACGTGATCTTCGACGGCTCCGAGCGGAGCGTGGTGGCCGAGCTGCAGGCGCGCAGCGACGAGCCGCGGCGGATCGCGCTCGCGCCGGGCGAGTACGTGGTGCGGCTCCGGACGGTGAACGCGCTGCGGGTGGCGCGGGTGGCTCTGGCGCGCGAGGACGATCGTGTCCTCTCCGAGCACCAGATGCAGGAGGTGCCGCTGGTGCGGCTCGCACGCAAAGGCTCCATCGGAGATCGGTTCCTGTACCTGGGGCTGGGCGGGTACGGGTCGGGCCTAGGGCCACGGGGAGAGCTCCTGGGCGTGGTCGGGATGGAGTGGGAGGGGGAGCGCTGGGTGCCCGGGCTGGAGCTGGCCATCTCCGCGGGCACGGAGTGGAACCGCAATCTCGAGACCAAGGACCTCCTGGTGCAGTCCTCGGCGCAGCTGCTCTACACCGTGCGCATCGGCACCGCCGCGCTGCGCGTGGGTCCGGTGGCCGGAGTGGCCTTCGTGCAGCAGGACTCCCCTGGGCACGGGGAGGCGGCCAGCGCCGGCGCATCGCTGGGCGGTCGCGTGCGGGGCGACACGCAGATCACCCAGGGGCTCGGCCTGTACCTGCTCGCCGATGTCCGCGGGCTGATGGTGAGCCTCGTCACGAACGGTGGAAAGCGGCTCGCGGTGGAGTCGCAGGTCGTGGGCGCGGCAGGGCTCCGGGCGGCGTTCTAGTGGGGAGGGGAGCGCACGTGACCGGCAGGCATGGGGTGCAGAGGCTCGGGGCGGTCTTGCTCGTCTGCGCGGGCTGCAGCGGCGTCGCCGAGCGGCCGGGTGAGGACTTCGCGGCGCGCATCCTGGACCCGTCGCCGATCGAGGTCGTGAGCAAGATCGACGCGTCGGTCCGGTTCGCGGTGGACGGGTGCGGAACGTTCGACCTCGGGCTCGAGGATCACTCGGGCGCGACGCACCCGCTGAGCTTCACCAGCCAGACCGACGGGACCTTCGTGGCCGCGGTGCCCGTGGCCTGGCTGGAAGATTCCTGCACCGGGAGCGCCCTGCCGGCGGAGGGCGAGGTTGACCCCGGGACCTTGGTCGCCATCTGTCGGGACGCGGACCGGAGCGCGCGAGCTGGGTTCACGATCCGGCATCGGCAAGGGAGCAGCGTTCATCGAGGTCAGCTGGGAGAGATCCGGGGGATCTTTCCGGGCAGTGAGATCGATCGACCCTGGTGGATCGCCACCGCGGAGTATGGCGGCGAGGTGGACTTCGGGAGCGGGACCTTGACGGGTGAGTGGGCGCCGGCGCTCGACCTCGGCGCGTACCTCAATCCCCTCGTGCGGCCGCGGCTGGCGCGGCGCGGGAGCAGCGCCTTCGCGACCCTTGGGTGCGAGGCTCAGTCGAGTTGCCCTGCAGTGGCGATCGGGCCAGGCGAGTCGGACTCGGGGGAACGGCTGGGGGAGCTTGACGCCGGCGCTGGCGCGCTGCGCGCCGTGGCGATGGTGTCGATGAACGTCGTCGACATGGACTACGCGGCAGACGGGGCCCTGGTCGTGGTCAGCGACTCCAGCGTCGGGCGCGGCCCGCCACAGTACCTCCCCGGCGGCGCCGCGGTCGACGGCGAAGCCGCGCGCTGGGGGGAGACCGTCGTCTGGCGGGTCACCCCGGCGCCGACGGGTGGACAGGGCGTGGTCGAGGACGCGGCCACCGTGCTCGCCCGGCTTCCGAACGAGACGGTCGTGACCCGGCTCGCCAGGACGGCGAGCGGCGCGCTGGCGTTCGCGACCCTCGGGAAGGACACCGGCGCAGGCGTCCTGCGCGTCAACCTCCACGTCACCGACGGATCGACCCTCACCACCAGCTACACCGGCTCCACAGTCGGCCTGGACGTCCCCGGGATCTGCATCCAGCAGCTCGGCTCCACGTTCGTCAACGCGGGCGTCTTCCTGTCGCCGGACGCCGCGAGCATGGTCTTTGCCTGCGACCACGTCGGGTTCTTCTGGATGAACACTGATCCGTCGGACCGTGCGCTCGAGGGGTTCGGCATGCCGTCCTTGTACGATCCGCGCCAGTACGACGTCTACGACCCCGAGGTCCACGGGGGCGCCGCCTGGATGGCGGAAGGGCTGGCGCTCTGGCGCGGGGGAGACCTCCTATCAACCATCGAAGGAGAGAGCGGCGGCGTGGTTCAGGTCTACGAGGTCGCGCCTCCCCACGCGTTTCGGTTCGAGCACTCGGTCGAAGCGCTCCCCGGGGCGCTGATCGCGCCGAAGCTGGTGGGGGTCGTCGGAGTGGGCGACCACCTGGTCCTGACGACCACCACCGGGTTCCGGATCCTGGACGCGAGCGGAGCGCTGGTGGGCGGGACCGATCCGCTCCCCTGCGGCGCGCTTACGACCGCGGTGGCGGAGCAGGTCGGGCCGACCACGGTCGCCATCGGCGTGGGGCCCGCCGTGGTCTCGTTCGAGGTCGCGCCATGACGAACAGTGTGATCTATCAACGAGAGGCAGTCGAGAGGCCTCGCTTCACCGGGAAAGGAAGCGTCATGCGCGTTCGCGCCGCAGGTCTGCTGAGCTCGTCGCTGGCCATCCTCATGGTCCTTGCCGCCTGCGGCTCCGGCGCCAAGAAGGGCCCCGACGAACCCTCCGCCTTCGAGGTCGAGGTCACCCCCGCCCAGATCGATGTCGTCAGCGAAGGGCGGTTCGGGGATATCGAGCTGGAGGTAACGCTCCCGAGCCTGGCGAGCCACCCCTGCGCGATCATCACGGGCGACGACTTCCTCACCTCCTTCGGGTGGGGGATCAGCTTCCTGGTTCTTCACCCCAACCCCGACCTCGTGGTGGGCCAGTACACCGGCGAGGTCGAGATCTTCACCGCAACCGACTTGGAGTGCAATCAGCGGGACAGCGAGACCCGCCGTATCCCCTATCACCTGACCCGGCTCGGAACCTTCGTCCCACCGAGCGCGGTCTCCCTGCGAGCCACGGCGGGCACGACCGCCGATGAGCTCCGGGGCAGCGCACGGATCGACATCGAGTCGGGACCGGAGCACGGGTGGAGGGTGGTGAGCGCCCCCGACTGGATCACGATCGACGGCGCCGTGGGGGTCACCGGGACGGCCGTCCGATTTCACGTGAACCCGGCGAGCTTGAACCCCAGCGATAACGGCAAGGTCATCACCGGAGCGATCGAGCTCGCCGGAGACCTGACGGAGATGACCCACTGCACCGTGGGGGTCAGTCTCGAGCTTGACCTTCCCGAGGTGCGGGTGGCGATGCCCTCTGACCAGCTCGCCACCGGAAGCGGTCATCTGCGGGTCTTCGGGCGGGGGTTCTCGGAGCAGGGCCTGGTCGATGCGCATCTGACCGTGGTGGGGGTCCCGGGTGCGGTCTTCACCCGGCTGGACGACAAGAACCTGACCCTGCAGCTCCCGCCGTCGCTCCCGACAGGGACCTATGGCGTCCTCGCCGACAACGCGCTCGGCCTATCGACCGGCTCGGTGAGCTTCCAGCTCACGGCTCCAGCGGAGGCGTCGCGGACCGTGCTGCCCGGCAACGGGGCCGCTGGGCGGATGCTCTGGGACGGGGCCCGCCAGGCGCTGCTGGTCCTGGAGGCGCCGTTCACCGGGGACGCCACGTACTCGACGACGCTCCGCCGCCACGCGCTGAGTGACGGCGCCTGGACCACCACCCTTCGAGGGGTCAACTCGCTGCGTCGGATGGGCTTCTCTCCCGGCGGGACCGAGCTCGTGGCCATCTCCGACCTGAGCCAGTCCAGTCCGCGGGTCTACGCCTTCGATCCGGTGACGCTGCAGGTGATCTGGGACCTCTCCTGGTTCGCCCAGAAGCCCCCCGAACCGCCCTCGCAAGCGCCGCTGGCGGTGACCGTCGATGGCCGGGCCTGGTCCGGCACGCTCAATGCCGTGCTCGCCTTCGATCTGGTCGGCGTGCCGGGCCGCGACGAGCAACTGGCGGCGAATCCCTACTACAGCTACAAGAAGGACGACGCCAATCCATGTCGCACCATCGCCTCGCGCGACGGCGGCACGCTCCTGATCTCGCGGCTGGGGCACCCCTACAACTCCTCCGGAGAGGCCGTCTTCGACGCCATCAGCGACGACGGCTCCCGTGTGCTGGCCGGGGCGAATCTCTACGACGACAACTTCTTCCTGCTCGGTTCGCTCCCGGGTCCGGGGATCATCTCCGGCGACGGCCGCCGGGCCTTCACTCTCGAGACCCGGTGCAACTGGGAGCTGGGGGGGCCGGCGCCGCTGGTGCACGTCTTCGACCTCACCGTGCCGGCTGGCCCGAACGGCCTCTTCTTCGAGATCGGCGCCCTCGATCTGCTCGACCACACTACCTGCGAGGCGATGGAGCGGGTCTGCGCGCCGACCTCTAGCCTGACGGTGACGCCCGACGCACGCGTCATGTTCGTGCAGACCGCGGGGGGTGTGGTGGTGGTGCCCATCCCGCAGAACCTCGCCGGACGGTGAGTGGCCGGGGCACGCGCGCAGAGAAAGCGCGCGCGTCGTCGTCACTTGATCGGCGGCGCGTCCCCTTGGTCCTCGCCCGCCTCGGGCGACCGCTCCTGCTCCAAGACCAGTCCGTCGAGCCGGAGCCGGCGGTCGTTCTTGTCGCCCGGGTAGACATCGGTGATCGAGAGCCGCACCGTGCTGGGGGGCTCGGTCGAACGGAAGATCAGGTAGCGCCAGCCCCGGTTGGCCTGAACCTGCTCGTCGGTGGCGTCCTCGAAGGACGCGCTGAAGCGCCTGGGGGGCAGGGCGGTGCCGGAGCGTTCGCGGCCGAAGGAGAGCGCCACTCGAACCCGCTTGAGCCGGGGATACTGCTTCTCGTGGCTCACGACTGAGAAGCCGATCCGGTAGCGCCGCTCGGCCGCGTCGGCCTTGGTGCCAGGGTCCGGCTTTCGATCCCGGCCCAGCTTGCGTTCGAGTCGGATCTCCAGCGGCGCATCGGGTCGGATCGCCGTGGCGACCCAGGGCCGACTCACCTCCTGAGGCCGATCGAGGATGGTGAACGGAACCGCGGGCGGGACGTCGCTGCACTCCACGCGGAGCCGCTCGAACTCGGACAGGCGCACCAGAAGATCCCCGCTCCCCCCGGCGTGGAAGTCAGTGGCGTCGAAGGTCGCGCCGGTGTCGTTGGAGACGAAGTCGAGGCCGCTCAGGTCGATCTGCGAGAGCGGAATCCCCTCAGCCTTGACCGAGACGTGGAACCTTCCGATCGTGCCGCCTCGCCAGTTTCCCCCGGTGGAGAGGAGGTAGCGGAAGCTGCCCGGGCTGCTCACCTCGCCCCGGCTGGTCTCCCGGCCGTAGGACAGGTACGGCGCGGTGAACTCCACCCGGACCGAGACCGGTTTGTCGTCCGGAAAGGTGATGGGCGTGACGAACTGGTTCCAGCGATAGGAGCTCTTGAAGCGGATGGGGAGCGTGGTCCCGTCCTCTCGCTCGGGGAGATAGAAGTCCGACGGGAGGCGCCCGCCCTCGATGCGAGGCAGCTCGACGCCGTCTGGGACCGGGCCGGCCCGCAGCTCGGAGAAGCGGTACTCCTCGTCGTCCACCCAGATCCCGTACCCCTCGGGATGACCGAGCGTGACCAGCTCGACCTTCTTCTCGTTCAGGAGGATCTCCTGCTGGCCCAGGGCGAAGGGGACCGCGAGCTCGAGCCGCTTCGCCGCGGGCGACTGGTTCCGCAGGACGTACTCGGCCTTGACCACCACGTCGGTGGGCCGGACGACCAGGGTCAGGTCCTCGGCGATGCACTCCACGTCGGACCGCTCCAGCGCCTTCCCCTTGAGGACCAGCAGCGCCTGGCCCGGAGCGAGCGCACCGCGGGTGACGGTCGAAGCCGGCTCGGGCTTCTTCGCCGGCCGGTCCGGAGCGGGTTCCTCCTCTTCGGAGCGCGCTGGGTCCGGGGGCGTCAACAACAGGCCGGCTGCCAGTGCCAGCCCCAGGGCGCGGCCCCAACCGTTCGTGAGCCCGCTCATCTCACTCCTTGTCGATTTCGATCTGGGCGATGCAGGTGTCCTGGCCCCTGGCGCCCGGGTAGACGTCCTCGACGATCAACCGGATCGAGGAGACCGGCTGGTCGGTGGAGAGCCCAAGGTCGTGCAGCTTCCGCACGTCGGGGAGGTCCACCGACCTGCTCAGATCACCCGCGGTCGCGGTGAGGCGCGCGATCCGGTCGCTGGCCCGGTAAACGGCTTCAGTGGTGCCGCAGCCCGGGTAGATCCGGACTGCCCGGATCCGGGCCGGCACGTCGAAGTCGATCTGGATCCACTCCCCCTTGCCTACATCGGCGGCGCCCTCGCACCAGCAGGTCGAGAGGCTGCCGTCGATCGCCCGCTCGGCCGCGTAGCGGTCCTTGGCGCGCTTCTTCGCCACCAGCACCGACGAGGCGGTTGCGCGCATGCCTGGCTGAGCCACGGCGCGGGGCGCGTCGTCCACCACCGCGTCGGCGGGTGAGGCCAAGGTCAAGAAGATCGGAAGCGCTCCGGAGAACCACGGCATGACAGGTCTCATGTGCAGCGAGTGCTCGACCTCCAGCGAGCCTACTACAACCCCGAGCCGGGTTCCCGAAACCGGCCGCCGTTTGCGCCGCGCCTACGGTGCTGCTGCTGCGACGCTGGAAAAGCGGCGCTAGAACTGGTACTCGAACCCGTTCCGACCATGGCTTACCTCGTCCTCGCTCGGAAGTACCGTCC
>Ga0302323_100005217_pt1 | contig 10621 bp, 9 predicted proteins | sample Fen_T0_3_FD_201950 | JGI IMG/M metagenome (GOLD analysis project Ga0302323, IMG submission 201950) | Peat permafrost microbial communities from Stordalen Mire near Abisko, Sweden - Fen_T0_3 | ecosystem: Environmental > Terrestrial > Soil > Wetlands > Permafrost | place: Sweden: Abisko... | reverse complement strand
ATCACCTCGCTCGATCAGTTGGAGCGTTACATGACACTCACGACGGAGGAACGGCGGGGCATCGCTTTTGCCGGACATCGTCTTTCGCTGGCGATCACGCCTTATTTTTTCAACCTCATCGACGTTAACGATCCCAATTGCCCGATCCGCAAACAAGTAATCCCGCGCGAAGGAGAGTCGATCACCTCGGCCGAGGAGATGCTCGATTCGCTGGGCGAAGACGAACATTCGCCGGTGCCGGGCCTTGTGCATCGTTATCCGGACCGCGTGCTCTTTCTTGTGACGGATCGTTGTGCGTCGTACTGCCGGTACTGCACGCGCAGCCGGCTCGTCAGCAACGCGCAGGATTACAATTTCCACCCTGAGTTCGAACAAGGCTTGCGCTACATCGAGTCGCACCCGGAGGTTCGCGACGTGCTGCTTTCGGGCGGCGATCCATTGTTGCTGTCGGACAAAAAACTCGAGCATCTGCTCAGCCGTCTGCGTGCGATCAAGCACGTGGAGTTTATCCGCATCGGCTCGCGCATTCCCGTGTTCCTGCCGCAACGTATCACGCCGGAACTCTGCGAAATCTTTAAAAAATATGGCCCGCTTTGGATGAGCATCCACGTTAACCATCCGAAGGAAGCCACTGCCGAGCTGCGCGATGCATGCGAGCGGCTGTCGTTCGCCGGCGTACCGTTAGGAAACCAGTCTGTGCTCCTAAAGGGCGTAAACGATGATGTCGACGTCATGAAGGCGCTCGTCCACCGCCTGCTGCGCATGCGTGTGCGGCCCTATTACCTCTATCAAATGGATCTCATCACGGGCGGCGCTCACTTCAAAGTCGACGTGCGCAAAGGCATCGAGATTATCCAAGCGCTTCGCGGTCACACGACCGGGTATGCAGTTCCTCAATACGTGATCGATGCGCCCGGTGGTGGTGGCAAAGTGCCAATTAATCCGGAATACGTCGAAAAAATAACCGAACGGGAGGTCGTTTTCCGCAATTACGAAGGTCGCACCTTCCGTTATCCGCTCACGAACACGCCGCTGGCGGGAGTGGAGGAAGGGGCTGCGGCTTACACTGGCTCGGGGCCCGAAATTTACTAGGCGCCGTCGTTTTGGTCGGATTTCGCAAATTTTTATCAGACAAAAGACTAATGTCATTCTTCTACTGCGATCAGTAGCATTTGATCATCAAGGTTTACCGTTAAATTGAACTTTTGTGAATAATTTCGGGATAATTTTGAGCGAAACGACGCCAGCGCCGTCTATCTCCATGTAGTCAACATCGCTCAATGGGAACGATGTTCGTTTGTAGTTCTTACGGTTTGCTTGGTGTTAGGTCATGTGGGCCGCCTCCTTAAGGGGCGGCCTCCATGTTTTAAAGGGGCCGAATGCTTGCATGATCGAGCGGGGCGCGCGTTGGGACCGACAGCGAAAATCGCAGACGCAAATGTAGCAGTTGCATGGCACTGGCCGGAACGCCTCAATTTTTGCGTGGCACGCAAATCTTCTCGAACCTCTCTTCCAGGATCACTCCGGCGCACAAAGGCATTTTTCATCGCAAATTTAGTTCTGTGGGGTGTTATCGGTGGTTGGTACGTTTTTCAGCCGCCAGCTCGGCAGGCTGAAGTTTCTCGGTTGGTTGGAAACTGCTTCGATTCGCGTAAACAAGTCACGGCCTTCGACGTCGCCTGGGATCTTTGGCAGCTCTACTACAGCAAGGATTATGTGAGCGTGACTGGTGCTGAGAAGGACACGCAGATTTATGGCGGCCTGCCTGTTTTAACACGTACGATTTCAACCCATAGTTTGCGCGTACTGTCGAACAAGGGCTTCATTACCGGCTACAGTGACGAGCTTGGTGATCCGGTTTGGACTGCCTATCAGGTGCGTGATGGGAAATTCGGTGAGCCGCCGCCGCGACCGGACGAATTTACGGTGGACTCGCGGACAGTCGCGCGAATTGAGCCCGAGGATTACGCGCGCAGCGGATACGATCGTGGGCATATGGCGCCAAATTATGTGATCGCGGTGCACTACGGACGTGAGGCGCAGGAGGAGACGTTTCGCATGTCGAACATTTGTCCTCAAAAACACGCGCTTAACGACGGACCTTGGAAACAGTTGGAGCATCGTATCGCAGCCAATTACCCGGCGCGTTTTGGCGAAGTCTGGGTGCTGGTCGGACCGGTTTTGGGTGAGCATCCGTCGCGCCTAAAACGCCACGTGGCGGTGCCCGATGCATTTTATATGATCGTGATCGATGAAAACGAAGGGCGCGTGCGCGCTGAGGCGTTTCTCTTCCCGCAGGATACGCCGGTGGATGCTGATCCTGGGCGTTATCTCACAACAATCGACGAGATAGAGCGGCGCACGGGTTTCGACTTTCTGGGCCAGTTACCCGACGAAGCGGAAAACGATTTGGAATCCCGCGTGGCCAGCCGCGTTTGGTAGGCGTCCCTTGGCTTGCATGGTGGGCCTGGGACCGCTTTACACTGCTCCTTCATGATCTCGCTTCACGAAGGCAAAGGCTCGTCGGTTAAAAAACCGCAGGAGAAAGCGTTTTCGTTGCGGCTCACCGTGGTGGGCTGCACGCCGAAGATTTGGCGGCGTTTGCTGGTACGTGAATCGATGTGGGTGAGCCGGCTGCATGACAGCATTCAAGTGCTTTTCGATTGGTATGATTACCAGGTACACGAGTTTACGCTCGATGACATGCGGTTCGGCAACCCGGTGCACAAGGACGAGGTGACGATTGAAGACGATCGCGATGTCACGCTCGCGGACCTCGACTTGGCCTCGCGTGATCGATTGCACTACGCCTATCATTTTGGCGAAGGCTGGCAGGTGGAGGTACGCGTGGAAAAGAGCACTGTGGTCGAAAAAGGTGCAACGTATCCTATTTGCCTTGCGGGTGAACGTGCCGGACCGCCCGAGGATTGCGGCGGCCTGGAGGCTTTTCACGACATGCTAGCGTGTATTAAGGAACCAGCTACCGACCTCGGTCGCGAATGGTTAGAGTGGCTTGGTCCCGGCTACGATTCGGCGCGTTGCGACGTGGAAAAAATCAACAAAGCGCTTCGGCGTTTGGGGAAATAAAAACGCCCAGCGGGATGGCTGGGCGTTGAATGAAGTCGGGGGGCGTGAACCCTTAGGCGTATTCTTGGTAAACAGGCTCGAACATCTTTGAGCGCACGTCTGCTGCGACGTCTGCCGGGCGAGGACGATCGGTGAGACCTTCCTTCCAGGCGAGTTCAGCGACAGCTACGGCGATCTTGATCGAGACCTCGCGGATGCGGCTGAGCGATGGATAAACGCGGCCGACGGCCACATCCTCCGGACGAACTTCCATCGCGAGTGTCTGTGCTGCGACGAGGAACATGCTATCGGTGACGATTCGTGCTTGGCTAACCATGACACCCATACCTACGGCAGGAAAAATATAGACGTTGTTGCCCTGGCCAGTCTGATATTTTTTGCCTTCAAAATCCACGGCTGGGAACGGACTGCCGCTGGCAAATAGGCAGCGACCGTCGGTCCATTTGTAGGCTTCTTCAGCGGTGCATTCCGACTTCGAGGTCGGATTGGAGAGCGAGAAGATGATCGGTTGTTTTACCTGCGAGGCGAAGGTGCGCACAACTTTTTCGTCAAAGGCGCGGCCTTGGCCAGACACGCCGATGATGGCGGTGGGCTTGAGCGTGGCGACGGCCTCGGCAAAATCTTTGATGAGCGGATGATCGTGCGCGTAAGGCTCCTTGTGCGAGGGCAGTTTATCGCCGCGGCCTTTTACTAGCAGGCCTTTCGAATCGACGAACCAGCAGCGTTTCCGGGCTTCGGCTTCGCTTAGGCCTTCTTGTACGGCGGCGGCGGTGAAGAGATCGGCTATGCCCGTGCCCGCTTCGCCTGCGCCAAGGAAAAGGATCTTTTGTTCCGAGAGCTTGGATTTGGTGATTCGTGTGGCGGAGATGAGGCCAGCGAGCGCGACGGAAGCAGTGCCCTGGATGTCGTCGTTGAAACAGCAAACTTTATCGCGGTAAGTGCGCAGCAGGTGGAAGGCGTTGTGGTTTCCGAAATCTTCGAACTGCAGCAGGCTGCCAGGGAAAACTTCTTGCACGGCTTCTACGAATTCTTGCATGAACTCCTCATACGCGGGACCGCGCACGCGTTTGCGTGGTGTACCAATGTAGAGTGGGTCCTGCAGAAGTTTTTCATTGTCTGTACCGGCATCGATTGTGATGGGCAGGCAGTAGTAAGGGTGCACGCCGGCACAAGCGGAGTAGAGTGCAAGCTTGCCGATCGGGATGCCCATGCCGAGAGCGCCGAGATCGCCGAGGCCAAGGATGCGCTCGCCATCGGTGACGACGATCAGACGCGCGTGTTGTGGCCAGTGGCGGAGGATTTCGCGGATGTTGCCGCGGTCTTCGATGGAGAGAAACAGGCCGCGTGGTTTGCGATAAATGCTGCCGTATTCCAGACAAGCTTGGCCGACTGTCGGTGTGTAAATGATCGGCATAATCTCTTCAAGGTAGTCGGTGAGGACACGGTAGAAGAGGGTTTCGTTACGTTGCTGAAGTGCGTTGAGGAAAATGTACTTTTCGAGCGGATCGCTCTTGCGGCGGAGATTGCCGAGAGCGCGCTTAACCTGCTCCTCCATCGGGAAAATGCGCGGGGGCAAGAGACCGCGCAGGCCCAGTGCGTCGCGCTCAGCTTCCGTGAAGGCAGTGCCTTTGTTGAGCAGCGAATTATTGATCAATACTGCACCGCGGGGCATGTGCGAGCCGCCGAAGGCAGAAAGGGTGGGGACTTGGTTATTGGATGGCATGGTAACGGGCTGAATGGTTCAGCGGGTAAAAGCGTTTAAGCGATAATCAAAACCACCTTGGATGATCGCGCGGGAGAAGTTGATCAGAATCTTTTCGTGACGACGGGTATTAGGAGGAGCAGGAATGCTGATTAATGAAACGACAGGACTTGATAGGTGGAGAGTGCAGGGGAAGCTCGTCACCGCGCTAAAATCCATGAGAAATGCTCATGCACTTGCCGTCAACGCAGCTATTTTTTCGCGCAAATGTGTGGTGCGGAGTTTTGACTCGGCGTTGCGCACGGCCATCGCGTAGGCGGCAGGCTCACCAACGAGAAACACTTTTTTCTTTCCACGCGTGATCGCGGTATAAATCAGGTTTCGCTGGAGCATCATGAAATGTGCTTTGAGCAACGGCACGATCACGACGGGATATTCACTGCCCTGCGATTTGTGAATGCTGATGGCGTAGGCCAGGGCGAGTTCGCCGAGTTCGCCGCGGTCGAAGGTGTGCGGTTCGCCGTCGAAATTGGCTGTGAGGGTGCCGTCTTCGGTATCGACCGCGGTGACTGCGCCGATGTCGCCGTTGAATAAGTTTTTGTCGTAGTTGTTGCGCAGTTGGATGACCTTGTCGCCGGGGCGAAATTCCCCGCTGGGCGCGCGTAGGCCGCTGGCATGGCCGTTAAAAATTGCCTGTAGCTGTTGGTTTAAATTGGCCACCCCGGCGGTTCCTTTGTGCATCGGCGCTAGCACCTGTACGTCATGCACGGGATTGAACCACTTCCAATGCCACGGGATAAATTCGGTGCAGAGGGTCGCGATTTTCGCGAGGCAATCGTCTGCAGAATCTGCGATGATGAACGTGAGATCATTCCACGCTTGCACGCTTGCGAGATCGTTTGCCGCAGGTGGAAGCGAAGGATCGCCTGCGTTGATCGCGTGGGCGGTGGTGACGATCTGGCTTTGTTCTTTTTGGCGGTAGATAACAGTGAGGCGCGTGACTGGCACGCGTTCGGTGGCGATTAGATCTTTGAGGATGTTGCCCGCGCCGACCGAGGGAAGTTGGTCGATATCGCCCACGAGCACTAGGTGTGCGCGCGAGGGCACGGCCTGCAAAAGCGCGGCAGCGAGGCGCGTGTCGAGCATTGAAGCCTCGTCGACGATCAGGAAATCCGTGGAGAGCGGCGTGGATTCGTTGGCCGTGAAGCCGCCTTTGGCAGGGTCGTATTTGAGTAAGCGGTGAATTGTAGAAGCGAAACCGCCGGTGGTTTCCGCGAGCCGTTGTGCGGCGCGGCCGGTGGGGGCGGCGAGATGCACGCGAACTTTTTTTGCCTTCAATACATCAACGAGTGCACGGAGGATCGTCGTTTTGCCGGTGCCTGGACCTCCGGTGAGAATGGAAGTTTTGTGCGCGAGTGCGTTTTTGAGCGCGGCGCGTTGCTGATCGGCAAAGGCAAAACCGGCTTTTTCTTCGGCCCATTGGACAGCGGCATCGATTTTGATCGGAGGCAATCCGCTGACGACGCGGCTAACGCGATGGACGGCGTTGGCGATTTTTTCTTCGGCCCGATCGAGCGCGGGAAGTTGGATCAAACCTGATCCTGGCAGTGGATCGGCAACACCGAGAGGCCAATGACGAACCAATTGGTTCATCTCAACGAGGGCCTTGATACGCGCTTCGAGCAGGTTGGCCGCGGTTTCGAGGAGCGGCGCGGCGTATTCAATCAAGTCGGTTTCGCGGACCGCGGTGTGGCCTTCTTCTTGGAGCGAGTCCATGGCGAAGAGCAGACCGGCGTCGAGACGCGGCGGCGCATCGTTGGCGAAGCCCAAGTTGATCGCGATTTTGTCGGCGGTTTTAAAGCCAATGCCATCGATCTCGCGTGCGACGCGGTAAGGCTCGTGCAGGAGAATTTGTTTCGCCTCGTGTCCATACCTTTGGACCAACTTTACACACTGCGAAGTGGTGACTCCATAGGTTTGGAGAAAAATGTGGATTTCGCGAAGTGCGCGTTGGTCATCCCAAGCTTTTTTGATGGCGGCGGTGCGACCTTTGCCGATGCCGGGTACGGAGCGGAGGCGCGCAGATTCTTCGCTTAGGATCCGAAATGTGTCGGTGCCGAATGCGTCGACGATCTTGTTGGCGTAAACTTTTCCAATACCCGGCACGAGGCCGCTCCCAAGGTATTTGCGAATCCCATACACACTTGACGGCAATTGAGCCTTGAACGACTCAACCTTAAACTGATCACCATGTTGAGCGTGCGTGGTCCACTGGCCGCGCAGTTGAAGCGTTTCGCCGCATTGCGCACCGGGTAGTGCGCCGACGATGGTGGTTTTCTGGCCATTGTCATCGCGACGAAACTCCGCGATCGTGTAGTGGTTCTCCTCGTTGAGAAAAATGATGCGCTCTAGTACACCGGCGAGCGAATCGGGCGGGGATTGAGGAGGTTGAGCCACGTAATGGGGAAATACGGATTTCGCCAAAAAATCAAACGTCCTGCGAACCCCGTACTGACGAGATTGCGTTGGTTCGCAGTTTTCATCAAGACAGGTGGATGGCCGCTCTCCCTACGCAGGAATCAATTCTGCCTATTATTCAGCTTTCAATCACGCCGGTCATCCTGATCTCAGGGTTGGGCGCGCTGTGCATTTCGCTGACCAATCGCATGGGTCGCATTGTCGACCGCACGCGCAATCTCGCCGGGCTTATCGGGAAAGCGACGCCGGACGATCGTCAGTACCTGGAGGAGCAGCTGCTGATTATGTTTCGCCGCGCAAAGATCATGCGTTTCTCGATGACGATGATCACATCGAGCATGTTTATCTCAGGCCTCTTGATCGTGATCATCTTTTTGAGCGCGCTTTTTAGGGTCGAACTCGCCGGACTGATCCTCGGGTTTTTCTCTACGAGCGTGAGTTGTTTACTCGCGGGACTAGCGGCATTTTTGCGTGACCTCTATCTTTCGCTTCACGCTGTAGAGGTTGAAGTCACTCACGCGATCGGGAAGGACAAGGTTGGGAATTGATTGAAATGCGAAACCAGAGGATTGTTCTAATTGGAGAGCGAGATTTTGCGAAAAAGGCGCATCAGGGAATTGAGGCGTCGATATCGCTTTATCGCAGGGAAGTTGATCGGCGACTCGATTTTGACTGGGTGCGAACAGGATCGATTTCGCCGGAATCGGTACGGGAAATTCTTAATGGCACGGCAGGAATTTGGTGTGCGCCGGGTAGTCCATACGAAAGCACTGCGGGCGCTTTGCTCGCCATTCGTCATGCCCGTGTGGAAAAGAAAGTGTTTCTCGGCACCTGTGGAGGATTCCAGCATGCGCTCATGGAGTTTGCACGAAATGTCCTGGGCCACGACGCACAACACCAGGAGCTGAAACCTGACGCGGAAAATCCGCTGATCACTAAACTGAGTTGCTCGCTTATCGGAACGAAAGGGAAAGTGATTGTGAATACACCGAGACTTTTTCGGGATATTTTAGGCGCTGATGAATCGATTGAGGAATTCAACTGCAATTACGGAGTGAGCAGTACCCTCGAAGAGATATTTCGCGGATCTGATCTGACGTTCGTAGCGCATGACGAATTCGCGCAAGTCAGGGCCTTCAGATTGATTAATCACCCATTTTTTGTGGGCACTTTATTTCAACCAGAACGAAAAGCTCTTGCGGGATCACTTCATTCTGTCGTGAGGGCCTTTTTCGATGCGGCCTGTTTAGCTGCTGGATAGAAATTTAGTTGGGCAGTTCGATCTCGAATACCGCTTTGCTCAGCGCGATCAGGTCATCATAGACGCCAGCTGCTCCGGCGGCGCGGAGCTGGTCGGCGTCGTGGGTGCCGGTGGTGACACAATAACAAATAAAACCACCATTGCGTGCTGCTTCGACATCGTAAGGTGAATCGCCGATCAGGCAGGTGGTAGAGGGTTCGGCTTGGAGTGTCTTGAGAACGTGGGCGGCGAATTGCGGATCGGGTTTCAGCCAAGGAGTGTCGAAGGCGCCAAAGACCCCGTCGAGCAGCGAGGTCACGCCGAGGTGTTCGCACACGGAACGGGCCGAGGGGCCGTGCTTGTTGGTGAAAACGCCGCTGTGCACACCACGGGCCTTGAGCGCTTCAAGCAAGCTGCGGGCACCAGGTAGCAAAGCGACGCCATTGAACATATTTTTTGCCCAGGCCTCACGATAGATTTCAAGCGCGCGCGGAAGCAGGTGTTCATTTTCCGGCCCGAGCATGCGTTTGACCGCAACCTCGAAGCCACCGCCGACGGCGCGGTGTACTTGAGCCATCGTGGGCGCGGGCAAACCGAGCTGTTTTAACGTATAGGCATGGCTGGCGTGAATCGCCCCGAAGTGGTCGAGGAGAGTGCCGTCAAGGTCGAAAAGTACGGTACGAAAGCGGGTCACGAAACCAAATTGCCGAACGCAGGACTAAAGGACACTGAAATTTTTAAGGTTTTGATTTTCAAACGCTCCGTTACAAACGACTCCATGCCTGTCCAATCCGATGTCGCTTGTGCTCGAGCGCTTGCCAGCGCTGAGGGCGATGTTTTGCGCGTCGAGATCGGTGGCGTGTGGAAAATAACGGGCAAGCGGCCTTCGTGGTCAGATGTGTTAGCGAAAACGAAACCGACGCGGGTGCGGTTTGAGTTAGCGCAGCTGGATTCGTGGGACAGCTCGTTGCTGTTGTTTCTCTTCGAGGTCGAACAATGGTGCACGGCTACCAAGACGCCACTCGATGCAACGGCGCTTCCGCAGCGATTGCGCGAGCTGCTGGTGCAAATCGTCGCTGCGCAAGGCAAGGAGAAGCCGGTGGACCGGCGTGAGAATCCGATCACGTTGATCGGTTTGGCGGTTTTCGATGTATTAGAAAAGGTAAAGCAGATCTCTCATTTCGTCGGTGAGTGTACGCTGTCAATCGCGCGACTGGCCAAGAATCCGATCCGCTTTCGCTGGCGCGATTGTCTGGCCGAAATGCAGCAATGCGGTGCGATGGCGCTGCCGATCGTCGGTCTGATTGGCATGCTGGTCGGACTGACGCTGGCGTACACGGCGGCGGTGTTGCTGCGGCAGTTTGGTGCGGATCTCTACGTGGCGAATTTTGTTGGCTTAGTTATGGTTCGTGAAATGGGCCCAATGATGACCGGCGTCATTCTCGCGGGCCGCACGGGCGCGGCCTTTGCGGCGACGTTGGGCAATATGAAAGCGGGTGAGGAGATCGACGCATTCGAAACGCTGGGTATTCGCTCTATCGATTTTTTGGTAATGCCACGAATGGTGGCGGTGACGTTGATGACGCCGTTGCTTACTCTTTATGCGAACATGCTTGGCATGTTTGGCGGTTTGCTAGTGGCTGCGGCGATTTTGAAAATTCCGGCTTCGGCGTATTGGGTTCAGTTGCAAGCTTCGGTGGATTTGTCCGATTTGGTATCAGGTGTAATCAAATCTGTGACGTTCGGAGGCATCGTGGGGCTGGCTGGCTGTCTGCGCGGTCTGCAAAGCGAACGGAGCGCGATTGGCGTTGGCCGTGCGACGACGTCTGCGGTGGTTACAGCGATTTTGCTTCTGATCGTAGCAGATGCGATTTTCGCGGTGCTTTTTAACATGCTGGGAATCTAAACTGTGTCACAACAATCGCCATCGCCAAGTATACCTGCGATCGCCGTCGACGATCTCGAATGCGGCTACGAAGGGGTCGTGCTGCTGCAACACGTGACGTTTGCCGTCGCATCCGGGGAGTTGTTTTTTGTAATTGGCGGGAGTGGCTGCGGCAAAAGCACGCTGCTCAAGCACCTGATCGGGCTCCAGCGTCCGACGGCAGGCACAA
>Ga0302323_100005216_pt1 | contig 10623 bp, 6 predicted proteins | sample Fen_T0_3_FD_201950 | JGI IMG/M metagenome (GOLD analysis project Ga0302323, IMG submission 201950) | Peat permafrost microbial communities from Stordalen Mire near Abisko, Sweden - Fen_T0_3 | ecosystem: Environmental > Terrestrial > Soil > Wetlands > Permafrost | place: Sweden: Abisko... | reverse complement strand
GAATCCGTCGGGCTGGAACGCGAAGCAGCTCGACGCGATGTACTGGCTGCAGCGTTCGACGCTCAAGAGCGCGCGGGCGTGGCGGCTGAAGATGGCGCTGCGCGCGGTCTATGCCATGGCGCGCGGCCACAACGATCCCGAGCGCGCGGGCATCGATCTGCGGGCTTGGCTCAGCTGGGCGCGGCGCAGTCGGCTCGAGCCCTTCAAGAAGCTCGCCGCGACGATCGGAAATCGCTTCGAGGCCGTCGTTCGCGGCATGACCGATCACCGCAGCAACGCCTTCGTCGAGGCCATGAACGGTCAGCTCCAGCAGGCCAAGCGCGCGGCGCGCGGCTACCGCACGAGCAAGAACTTCATCGCCATCGCCTACCTGCGCCTGTCGCGCCTGCGGCACTTGCCGGATCACCCGTTCGTGGCCGCCTCGGCAAATTGACTTCGTCGCGTTCCACACGAAACGGCATAGAGCCATTGTTTTCCATGGGCGCTCAGGGTGTGCCATTGTGGGAATTCTGGTTGAAAGTCGTCGGTTTTTTGGGTGCGACCATCGGTGCGGCAATAGGCTTTCGAAGCAAGAGGGCCTGTGTGTTAGCGCCAGAGTAATACGATCCCACCTTCAATCAATGCGGATTTTCGGGAAGGGTGTCCGAGCCTGCGTCGCCCTCCAACATCCCGTCGTCGGGAAAAAGTCGGGGTTGTGCTTATATCCGCGCTCTGGCCGGAGGCGGTCGTCGTCGCCGCCGCCGGGCGCTCAGCCGACCCGGCGCTGCGGCGCCGCGAGCGGCGGCGCGTCCAGCAGTGCCAGCAGCCCCTGCAGCGTCTCGGACTGCCGGCGCGCCGAGGCGGGGTCGACGTGCACTTCGACCAGGCTGACGCTCGGATGGCGCCGCGCCGCGGCCAGCGCGGCGTCGAGCGACGCGTGGTCCGTAGCGCGCGCATGCGGCAGGCCGAAGCCGGCCGCGATGGCGCAGAAGTCGACGGCGTGCGAATTGCGGATCGCCACCGCATAGTCGGCGCGCTGCGCCAGCGGCAGGAAGTCGAAGATGGCGCCGCCGCCGTTGTGGATCACGCAGATGCAGGCGCAGCCCGCGTGCGCCTGGGCCGCGGCGAGCGCGGGCAGGTCGTGCAGCAGCGCGAGGTCGCCCAGCACCAGCAGGCCGGCCGCGCAGCCGGCCGCCTGCGCCGCGCCGAGGAAGCTGCCGACGGTGCCGTCGATGCCGCACACGCCGCGGTTGGACAGCACCTGGGCACGCGCCACCAGCCCGTCGTCGAGCATGTCGGCATGGCGGATGGGCATCGAGTTGCCGACGTGCAGCAGGTCGAAGCCGGGGTACGCGAACAGCGCGCGCGCCGCCGTCAGCTCACCCCAGGCGAGTTGGTCCAGGACCACCTTGCGCACCGTGCGCACGCCGCTGGCCTGCAGTTGCCACGCCGCGCGCCAGGCGGGGTCGCCCGGTCCGAGCCGGGCCGCGAGTTCATCGAGTTCGGCCGCGGTCGGCGCCACCAGCGCGCCGAAGCGCGGATGCAGGTAGTCGGCCGCGGCGGCCAGCGGCGAGACCTTCAGCGTCGGCGCCGGATGCGCGAGCAGGTAGTCCTGCACGCAGGGCATGAGGGGGGCGTGGCCGAAGCGGATCACGAGCTCGGGCGGCGTCTCGCAAAAGGCCCAGCGCGCCACCAGTGCGTCGAAGCCGCTCAGGACGTCCGGTCGGCCCGGCGCGCGCAGGCCGCTGGCGGCGTCCGCGAGCACCGGGTAGCCGACGCGGGCGCAGAAGTCTGCCAGGGCGTCCGCCGCGAGCGCGCATTCCGGACCGGCGACGATCAAGCCGCGCAGGCCCGGCCGCAGCGGCAGCGTCCCGGCCAGGGTCGCGATGCGCGACGCCGTGTCGGCGCCCGCCGCCGTGGCCGTTGCCATCACCATTGACGTTGAGGTGGCCGCTCCCGCCGCAGCGCCCGCGACCGTGTTGGCGGCACCGCGCGGGGCATGCGCGGCGCATGGCCGCTCGCGCAGTTCGGCCGCCATCGCCCGCGCCGCCGCGCTCGGCGCCTGCATGCGCTCCATCGCGTCGAAGCGCCCGGCCACCGGCACGTTCAGGTGCACCGGGCCGGGTCGCGGCCCTTGGCCGAGCGCGAGCGCCGCGTCCACCGCGGCGTGCATGGCGCGAAACGCAGCGACGGTGTCGTCGGGATCCTCCAGGTCGACGCTGGCACGCACGAACGCGGCGCAGGCGCCGACGTGGTCGGTCATCTGGCCGAAGCCGGTGCCGCGCAACGCACGTGGGCGGTCGCAGCTCAGGATCACGAGGCGCGCGCCGCAGGCATCGGCCTCGGTCAGCGCCGGCACCACGTTGGCCACCGCCGACCCCGAGGTCGTCACCACCAGCACCGGCCTGCCGCTGGCCTTGGCGGCGCCGAGCGCCATGTAGGCGGCGCTGCGCTCGTCGTTGCAGACCTGCGTGTGGACGATGCCGGGGTGGCTGCGCGCGGCCAGCACCATCGCCGACGACCGCGCACCGGGCGAGAGCAGCGCGCGTTCGACGCCGTGCGCGCACAGCAGGTCCAGCAGGCAGCCCAGCCACAGCTCGTTGAGTCCGGGCTCGTCGGCACCGGCACCGGCACCGGCACCGGCACCGGCAGCGGCAGCGGCAGCGGCAGCGGCAGCGGTGGCGGGCACGGCGGCGTCGGCGACGCTGGTGTGGATGCGATCGTTCATGCGGTGGTCTCCAGGGTGTCGTGTCTGAGGTCGGGCGCGCCGGCGTCGTGCGCGAAGGCCGGCATGACGTCGGCGGCGAAACGGCGCATGGACTCGAGCACGCGTGACTGCGCCAGGCCGCCGAACCAGAAGCTGGCGCTGAAGTAGTCGCAGCCCAGTCCGCGCCGGATGCGCCGCAGCTGCTCTATGCATTGGTCCGCGGTGCCGGCGACGACGTGCTCGGCGAGCAGGTGGTCCGTGCTCGGCTCGTTGGGAAACGGCGCGACCTCGAGCACGCCGTCGTCGATGCGCGCGATGTCGTGGCGCAGCTGCAGCATCGCGCGGCCGTTCCAGCGCGCCTCCTCGACGGCCTCGCGCGCCTGCGCCTCGCTGGCGCCGACGAAGACCGGGCGCTGCGTGCCGATGCGCAGCCGGGCCAGCGCCGGCGCGAGCTCGGGGTATTGGCGGCGCACGTCGGTGAGCGCGCCGATCGGCTCCAGCACGCCGGTCAACAGATTCATGCCCTCGCGCACCGCCTGCGCCACCGATTCCCGCTGCGTGGTGTTGACGACCAGCCACAGCGGCATGCGCGCCTGTGCCGGGGCCGGGAACAGGCGCGTGCGCGGCACCTGGAAGGCGCGCCCGGCGAACTCGAACACCGGCTCGTGCAAGGCGCGCCGCGCGAGCGTCAGCGCCTCGTCGTAGGCTTGCGGGTCGGCGCCCTTGCGCAGGCCCAGGCGCTCGTACTGATAGCGCTGGTAGCCCTTGCCGAAGCCGGCCTCGACGCGCCCGCCCGAGAGCACGTCCAGCGTGGCGAGCTCCTCGGCGACGACCAGCGGATGGTGCAGGGGCAGCGGCACGATGGCCGGGCCCAGCCGTATGCGCTGCGTCTGCGCGGCGATGTGGGCCAGCAGCACCAGCGGGCGCGCGCTGTAGGCGTAGTTGGTGAAGTGGTGCTCGGCCAGCCACAGGTGCGAGAAGCCGAGCACATCGGCCAGGCGGCCGATCTCGAGGCCGCGCGCATAGACCGCCGCCGCCGGTTCCAGCGTCGGCGAAGGCATGGTCATGAAGACTCCGAATTGCATGGGCATTCCTGGTTCGGGTTGGTGGTGGCCTTGAATCCGTGAGTCACTGGGAGAGTCAGGCGGCGAGTCACCCGGCGAGCGCGGCCGGCAGCGCCGCTGCGACGAGCGCGTCGCGCACGAAGCGGCTCACCGAGACCACCGGCTCGTCGGCCCACACGCAGTGGAACCAGCCGGTGGGGATGACCAGCAGGTCGCCCGGCGCCAGTTCGAGCTGCGCGACCTCGGCCTGCGCGAAGCGCGGGTGGCGCGCCAGGTCGGGCCGGCGCGCGTCGACGCGGCAGGGCTGGAAGCTGTTGTAGGCCTCGACCACGTAGAGCATGTCGCGCAGGCGCGGCGAGACCAGCAGCACCTGCTTGCGCCCTTCGAGGTGCGCCAGCAGCGAGGTCTGCGCGTCGCAATGCAGGCGCGTGAGCACGCCCGGTCCGCCGTCGCCGGCCCAGACCTGCGCGCCGCTGAAAGCCTGCGGCGGCAGCGCCGGCCAGTCGATGGCGCGCACCAGCGCGGCCGGCGCGAGCGCGCCGCCGCTGTAGCCGCCCGCGGGCACGGCGGCGCGCAGGCCGCGACAGTCGACGCGGTCCAGGGCGACGGCGCGCCGGAGGCGGCGCGGCGAGCGCCGCGCGATGGCCTGCAGCACCGCGCGCTCGAGGTTCGCGCCGTCCGCGTCCTCCGCGCCGCCCTCGAGGTCGCCTGCGCGCGGCCGCACCGGCGCCTGCGCACAGGCGAGCGCGAGCGCGGCGGCGTCGGCCGGCGTCGGCCGCTTGAGCAACTGCAGCCACAGCTCGGCGACCAGCGGTGCCCCGCGCAGCGCCAGGCGGCCCGCGCAGGCGGCGCCGAGCTCCGGGTTGCGCAGGTCGATCGCCGTCGGGTGGGCCAGCAGCCAGCGCAGTCCGGCCGTGGTCAGTTCGAGCGTGGCCGCAAGCTTGGCCGCAAGCGCGGGCGGCGCCGCCGCGTCGCCGGCCTGCCATTCCAGCGTGGCGCCGAATTGCAGCCGGCCGGCGTCTTGCGGCGCATCGACGGGAAGGATGTCCAGCCGCATCGGCGGCCCCGGCGCGAAGTAGAACTCGCGCGCGCGTTCGAGCAGGCGCGCCAGCGTCGCGCGCGCGCACGACGGGCCGGCAGTGTCCACTGACGATGCGTCCACGGCGTCCGCGCTCATCGCGCCTTGCACCAGAAGACCGCCTGGTGGTCCACGCGCTGCAGCGGCGCGGCGATGCCGTGCAGGGTGCGGTACTCGTCGACGGCGCGCGCGCAGCCGGTGGGCAGGCCGTAGTCGTCGACGATGAGGAAGCCGCCGACCGACAGCCGCGGATAGAGCGCGTCGAGCGCAGTCAGCGTCGACTCGTACCAGTCGCCGTCCAGGCGCGCCAGGGCCAGGCGCTCGATGGGCGCGGCGGGCAAGGTGTCGGCGAACCAGCCCGCGAGGACGCGGACCTGGGCATCGAGCAGGCCGGCGCGGGCGAAGCCGCGCTCGACCTGCGCGCGGTCGACCTGCAGGCCGTCGAGCGCGCGCATCAGGTGATGCAGCACGGCGTCGTCGAGGTGGCGCGCCGGATCCGGCTTGGGCAGGCCGGCGAACGAATCGGCAATCCACGCGGTGCGCGGCGGCTGCTCGTGCGGCGCGTAGGCGGCGATCACCGCGCGCAGCAGCACGCCGACCCCGCCGCGCCAGGCGCCGACCTCGATGAAGTCGCCCGGCACCCGGCGCGCGATCGCGTCGCGCGCCAGCATCAGCACGTTGTCCAGCACCGCGGGACCCGACATCGTCAGCCGCGCGGCCGCGGCCTGCATGTGATTGAGCACGGCGGCGAGCTGGCCGGGCGTGGCGCCGACGATCTCGGTGACCGTGGTGCCGGCGCGCTCCAGCCAGGGCGCGAATTCGTCGGTGGCGCTGTCCAGGAGGCGCCGGCACTGCGCGGGCTGCAGCGCCGGGACGGCCTGCGCGTCCGCGCCATGCACCGCGCCACATACGTAGCGCCGTATGCGCGCCACATAGTCCGACGGCGATTCCCCGGCACCGCGCGGACCTTCGACCGCCTCGGCGAGCGCGCGCCGCGCGGCCGGGGAATGCGCGATGTCCGCGCTCGCGTGCCCGTCGATGTCCATGAGAATCCCCCGTCCGGTTGTTGTCCCCGCACTATCCGCAGCGCCGGCCGCGCGAGCTGGCGGGAGGCGAAGAAAGCGCCTGCGCGCCGAACCGACTGCGGCGCTGCGCATTGACGCTCGGCGCTTCGCACCGGCGGCCGGCCGTGCGGACGGTGGCGCTAGTGTGTCGCCAGCGCCCCCCTGGCCACACTGGACGACATCGATGCGCACTCCCCCACGCTCCGCACCCGCCACCTCAGGAGTCTTGAATGAATCCCGCGTGACGAGCGGGCATGGCGGACTCGTTCGAAGCCTCTCGCAGCGCAGCCGATGGCACCGGCCGGCGCTGGCGCTGCTGGCCGGCGCGACGCTTGCCGCGGCCGGCTGCGCGAGCCTGCCCGACCATCCGACGCCGCCCCCCGCCAACGCCGCGCTGCCCGCGGCGCTGCAGGTCGCGCCCGACGCCGTGCTGCAGGAAGCGCTGGAGGTGCACGGCCAGGAGGTCTACGTCTGCAGGCGTGGCGCCGCCGGCCTGGCCTGGGTCGACCACGGCTCGGAGGCGACGCTGGTCGACGCGCAGCGCCGCAGCGTCGGCATGGTCACGTCGAACAACTACTTCATCGGCGACGACGACAGCTACCTCATCGAACACGTGGTCGCCGAGCGCACGCTGGCCGACGACACGCTCGCCTGGCGGCTGTCGCGCGCGGTCTACAACGCATCGCCCGGACACGGGGACGGCCGCTTCGCGCGCGTCTCCGCGGTGCAACGCGTGCAGACCACGGGCGGACTGCCGCCCGATGCGCATTGCCAGATCGACGGCCAGTCGCTGTACGTGCCTTATGGCGCGGTCTACCTGCTCTATCGCGACCCGGGCGCCGCGCCGCTGCCGCCGATGACCAAGCCGCGCATCTCGGCCTGGCTCGCGGCCGTGCCGCGGCAGGCGCGCGCCGCGACGCCCGCGCCGGCGCGCAGCGCCGCCAACGAACGCCTCCTGGCCGCGGCAAAGGCGCCCGCGGCGGGGAGCGTCGCGAGTGCCGCGTCGGCAGCGGCGGCGCGGCGCGGCAGGCCGGCGCTCGCCGCCGCCAGCGCCGCGCAGACCGGCACGCGCATGGCCACCAGCGTCGGCGCTGGCGTTGGCGCCGGCGTCGGCCGTGGCGAGCAGACGTCGACCGCCCGCTCGGCGGCGGCGGACGACGGGTTCGCGGCACTGCCGGTGCGCTGAGCAAGGCGCCGGGCCACGCCCGGCCCGCCCGCCGAGGGCGGCAACGACACGGGCCCAGCCACCCGTCGTCGGCAGGTGCGGCCGCGCCTGCGCTGTCCCGCGTGCCGCGCGGGTCGCCAGCGCCTCACACACGCGCCGCCTGGCGCGCGCCGCCATCACCCCCACCCCAACGCGCCCGCGTCCCGCACGCGGCCGGGCCGCGCATCGGCTCGCGCATGTGGCCGCGGTGTCGCCTCGTGTCGTCCGGGCGCGTCCCATCCCGTCCCGTCTCGTCTCGTCCCGTCCCGTCCTGTCTCGTCTCGTCTCGTCTCGTCTCGTCTCGACGCGACGCGACGCCAAGCGACAACGCGCAACAGCAATGAAGTTCGCATTCAGCGCACCCGACTTCGTATTCGAACATCTCGCTTCGCATCGCATGCAGCCGCCCGTCATGCCGCTCCTAAAGTTGATTCGAACAACCCACCAAGGATGCATATGCAAAGCGACACCAACCTCAACGCGTCGACCGGATCGTGGCAGCCCGCCTTCGGCGCCCACGGCCAAGGCGACACTACCGACGCCGAGACGCCCGCACCCAGGAACTCCCTGCTGGGTGCCCGCGAGATGCCCATACAGCCCTGGCTCGGTTCCGGCGCGGGCGACAACGTCAGCACGCTCGTGCGGCGGCGCGTCGTGCTGCCCGGGCAGGTCGGCGCGGATGCGGACGTCGAGGCCGCACTCGCGACCCCGCAGGCCCGACTGCAGAACCTGGCACCCGGCGCCAACGCGCAACACCGCGAGCTGGCGCTCAACGCCGCCCACGCGCTCTATGGCGCCGATCTCGGCGCGGTGCCCGACGACCTGCTGCGCAACCTGGTGCGGCAGGCGCCGACCTTCATCCGCCACGGCGTGACATCGCAGGCCGAACTGGCGCAGTTCTTCCAGCGCTCCTGGGGCGAGGTGCTGACGCCCATCCTCGGCCGCCTGGGCTACGCGCCGGCGCTGCTGCTGATGGGCGACCTCGCCGGCGCGCACATCCCCGCGCCGTTCACCGGCATGCCGATCGGCTTCGCGGTGATGTTCTCGGCGATGGTCACCAACGCGATGGCCGACGGCATCAAGGAGCGCCGCTATCCGGACCTGGTGACCTCGGGCCTGCCGCCGTCGCTGCAGCAGCGGGTCGACAGCTACGGGCGCGACACCTTGCCGCCCGGCGTGGTCAGCGAGTTGTCGCGCCAGTCGCTGCGCGCGATGATGACCATCGTGCCCGCGCTGAACGCGCTGCGCACCGGCGAGCCGCTGGACCTGCAGACCATCGTGCGCAACGATGTCGCGGCCGACGCCTTGAGCTACCCGATCGCCGACAACATCGTGCCGTTCTCGCGCGCCGTGCTGAAGGCGCTCCAGCATTGCTGCATGCCGCAGCGCGCGTCGCGCGCCCCGGCGCTCACGGCGCCCCAGCACGAGGAACTGGTCGCGCACCAGCCGACCGCGCAGCTTGACCGCCGCCTGCGCGCGTTCAAGCAGGGCGCGGCCGAGTCGGCGGGCGACGGCCTGGGCGCCGTGAAGGACGGCGTGATCAACCTGGCGACCCAGCAGCAAGGACGCCTGGGCGTGCCGGTCAACGCCGGCATGCTGATCGCCATGGCCCTGGGCATGACCGCCTACCTGATCGACAAGGACCCGGAAAACGCCCGGCTGCCGGCCGGCAAGATCACGCCCCGATCGGCGCTCGCGGTGCCGGCGACGCTGATGTACATGGAGATCCTCGCGACGCTGGCCTTCCCGGCCGTTCTCAAGACCTGCGACGCCATCTCGAGGAAGAAGCCGTTCGACCGGGCCTTGCCCGACGATCCGCTGGAAGGCTTCTGGGACGACACCGGATCGGAGCGCGAATTGACCGACTTCCCGGCCACCTCGTCGCCGACCTCGCAGGTGATGGGCAGGCCCGTCGGCGGCCTGCACCCGGTCACGCCCGGCGACAGGACCCTGACACCACCCCTACGGCACACCGGCTCGCCCAACGGCGAGCCAACAGGCGAGCCCAGCACCCCGGCGACGACCTGAGCAACCCGCGCAAGCGCCCCTGCGAGGCCACGTCCGTCGCCACGGTTCCAGCGCGACCTCGCGTCATCCGGCCACCCGTTCGCGCCGCTGCCCAGGGCCGCCCTGGACCGCAGCGACGCGATGCGGAAGCCATTCCCCTTCCCACCGTCAAGCACTGAAAAGGCCATCATCATGTACGCATCCAACATCAACGCCTCGAACTCCGGCGCCGCCTATCAACCGAGCGCGGACGCCAGCGCGCAGCCGACCGGGACGACGTCCACCGACTCGTCGCGCCGCGCGTCGGGCAACCCGTTCCGACGCCTGGGCGAGACCCTGACCCACCGCAGCGCCGGCACCGCACCCACTTCGCAGACGCGCCATTCGGCCCAGGACTTGTCCGGAGCGCTCGCGGCGACGCGCCGCGAAGGCGCCGCGCCGGACTCCACCGGCTGGCCCGAACAGGCCGACATGGCCGGCTTCCTCGGCATCAAGAGCAGCCAAGGCAGGTCGGACTCGCTGCGGCTCGCCCTCGGCCGCGGCGCCCGCCTGTCGACCATGGGCCTGCAACTGCCGCCGCTCACCCCGCACGGGCTGGGCAACTGGTTCGCCGCGCCGGCCGGCAACTGGCCGCAGGACCGGCCCAAGCTCGTCGCCACCATGCTCGCCAACCTGCAGACGCTGGCCGGCGTCGGCGATCCGCGCACGCGCGACCAGTTGCACAGCGAGATCACGGTGCACTGGCACTGCCTGTGCGAGGTCGAGAAGAAGAACCTGCTGGAAAAGCTGATGGTGGGGCCCAACGCCGGCCTGCTGGGCAACACCGAGCGCGCCGCGGTCAATGACGCCGACAGGACGAACGTGCGCGACTGGCTGGACCACACGCTGCTCTACACCGACGGCTGCGACGATCCGGACCTGAGCGCGCGCCTGCTCGCCGCCTGCGGGTCACAAGCGCGCGACCGGCTCAAGCCCCTGCTCGCCGCGGTCAAGGACGATGAACACGGTCCGCTCCTGGCCGCGCGCTTCCACCCGCTGCACCTGCGTGCCTCGGTGACCGACCAGTTCGACCTGATCGGCTTCATCAAGGGCACCAACCGCGAGTACGCCAAGCTGCCGGAGGACAAGCGCGACGGCAAGATCGAAGTCCTCACGATAGGCGCCGGTCCCACGGGCCTGGCCTTCGCCGACGGCGCCAACCGCATGGGCGCGAAGGTCGAGATCTACGATGCGCGCGACCGCATCGGCGGGCGCGTCGACATCCAGTACGGCAAGCGCGGCGACGGCACGCTGACGCCGTTCCCGATGGGTGCGATGCGCGTCAACGAAGACAACGGCATCATGGCCTTCGTCGACAAGGACGAGCACCCGACCGCGCCGTTCGGCAACCCCGGCGTGGTGCTGACCGCCTTCGTCCTCGGCGACCGCGTCTTCGAGCAACGACCGGGCGAAGAGCCGCTCGACGACATGCAGCGCCAGGTGCGCGCCGACGTCAAGCTGGCCCTCGGCTCCGTGCTGCA
>Ga0302323_100005215_pt1 | contig 10624 bp, 8 predicted proteins | sample Fen_T0_3_FD_201950 | JGI IMG/M metagenome (GOLD analysis project Ga0302323, IMG submission 201950) | Peat permafrost microbial communities from Stordalen Mire near Abisko, Sweden - Fen_T0_3 | ecosystem: Environmental > Terrestrial > Soil > Wetlands > Permafrost | place: Sweden: Abisko... | reverse complement strand
TTCTGACATTTATAGGATTAAAGATGCTACTCATGGGGTATGTGAATATTCCCATTGGGTTGTCGCTTGGAGTGGTAGGGACCATTCTCATTGTTGCGGTAGCTGCTTCCCTTGTTCGGGTAAAAATTCAAAAGAAAAAATCGTAACGAGCAGTATCGCATGTGAGCCGAATCGCTTCCAGGCTCACTCATCATCTCATAGGACGTCTATTGGTTTCGGATGTTCTGTATGATTCCCGCAGCGTACCATCGAATCACAAAATATCTGTGCTCTTTACTATTCAACGGAACCATTGGGCATGTTTGTACACCATTGGATTACCTAGGACTGTGGTGCATGAAAAGAGAGGACGTGTGTGATTGAACTACTGCAAACGAAAAAGGCACACAAGCGTTGCGCTGTGTGCCTTTGTATAACCAAAACAAAAAATATTCGCAATAATGAAGTGGAATCCTTTACACTTTGGAAACGTTCACTGCTTGCAGGCCCTTCGGTCCGGTCTGGACTTCGAACTGCACTTTGTCGCCATCGTTCAGGGTTTTGTACCCGTCACCAACAATCGACTTGTAATGGACGAACACATCTTCGCCATTTGCGCGAGAAATAAATCCAAAGCCTTTAGCTCCGTTAAACCACTTGACTGTTCCTTCTTCCATGGAACAAATCCTTTCCTAAAAAGTTACCCCGATCAACCGTCGGGTCGGTGTACTCCGCAGTTACCAGCTCTCGCGAAAAACATCAACGAACAGTAGTGCCAATAGGTGGATGTCCGATGATAGCTTCTTACACTTGGGATGCGAAACTTTGCCCATCAAAAGATTATCGAAGCAGGTTCCCTAATACAAAGGTATTCGAGAGTTATCACAAAGAAGCAAGCACGGTGTACTGTTACTTGGCAACCATAGTATACATATTGTTCAGATAAGTTCCAAATGGAAAAATGCATTCCATTCGATTGAATCAATCACGAATTCGAAAGAGGGTTGAGATGAGTGAGGCGGATCCTGGACTCTTTTTTTCAATACATGCAAATGTCCCTTGCGAAGAAGAATTTGGCAAATGGTCAAAATTATTCTTATTTTTTTATGCTTAAATTCAGTAGTAATGCATAGGGACAATGTTTCATACTGCAGCGGGGCTCTTTAAAATTCCGCGGAACTATCCATCCGGCCGCTTTCGGCAGAGTTGTAATTGTCTCGTGACCGGTAGCTTCCCAAGGCAGAACACGGCTCTTTGCAGCATTGATACTGAGAGTTCTCGATAGAGCATCGAAACATTTCTGGGTCTTGTCATTGTCACGAATAACATACAGAAGTAATCCATTGAGTGTGAGGATAGATACGAATATGAGTCAGGATCCGCATCAAATTCTTAAAGAGATTAAACCAACCAAACCTTTTTTTGTAGGAATAGATTCCGATGGCTGTGTCTTCGATACGATGGAAATTAAACATAAAGAATGTTTCTGTCCGAATTTCATTCGGTACTGGGAATTACAAAATATTTCCAAGTATGCACGTGAGACATGGGATTTTGTGAATTTGTATTCACAGTCGAGAGGATGTAACCGTTTCCATGCAGTCATAGAATCCATCCGCCTGCTCGCCGAGCGAAAAGAAGTCAAAGCCCGCGCCGCAAAACTTCCGGATATGACACCGTTGATTGAGTGGGTGAACAAGGAAACGAAACTTGGCAATCCTGCACTTGAACGTTATGCGAGGGAAGTGCATAATCCTATTATTGATAAAACCCTTGCGTGGTCGACGGCAGTCAATACTTCGATCAGCGAGACAGTCTATGGCATCCCTCCGTTTCCATGGGTCCGTGAATCTCTCAAGAAGTTTCATGAACAGACCGATGCGGTCGTTGTTTCTCAAACTCCGGGTGAGGCATTGAATCGCGAATGGCAAGAACATCATATCGATACGTTTGTGAAAATTATTTGTGGGCAGGAATATGGTACGAAGACCGAACATATCCAGTACGCTGCTCAAGGAAAATATCCTTCAGATAAAATATTAATGATTGGCGATGCACCTGGTGATATGAAAGCAGCGAAGTCCAATGGCGCATTGTTCTTTCCTGTCAACCCCGGACACGAAGAGGACTCTTGGGAGCAATTATACAAAGAAGGCATCGACCGTTTCTTGCAGGGATCGTTTGCAGGTGCGTACGAGAAAAAGTTAATAGAAGAATTCAATATGTGTCTGCCTCAAACGCCGAGTTGGGCGTCATGAGAACTATCCTGTAACCTCTATTTTCCACCCATGGGTACCATTCATGAACCAGGAAGCAACTTCCGTCGGAGAGAAGATACACTGCCCAATTGAGTTTCACGATGAGACACCGATTCAAGGGGAGATGCACATGTTCACCATCACACCTCTTCTTGAATTGGCGGGAATTCCTCCTACAGCCCCTTGACGAGGCCGACCGCTTCTTTTGCGAGAGCCGTTATTTCGTTGAATCGGCCATTCAAGATCATTTCTTTTGTAACCATCCAGCTTCCGCCACAAGCAACCACTTGTTTCAACGAGAGATAATCACGCACATTCTTCACGTTGATGCCGCCTGTGGGAATAAATTGAATCATGCCATACGGTGCGCTGATTGCGAGTAATGTATTTATTCCGCCGTAGGCTTCTGCAGGGAAAAACTTAAATATATTCAAACCGAATTCAAGGCCCATTTCAATTTCTGTGGGAGTGCAAATTCCCGGTGTAATCGGAATTTTGTTTTCGATGCAATACTGAACTACTTTTGGATTAAAACCCGGAGAGACAATAAACGTCGCACCGGAATCGAAAGCAAGTTTTGCTTGGTCGAGCGAAAGAACAGTTCCGGCACCAAGACAAATTTCTTTGTAGTGAGCCATCCGTTTTATCGATTCTGCTGCAGCTGCTGTGCGAAACGTAATTTCAGCACATGGCAAACCACCGGCAATAAGTGCTTCCGCCAGCGGTTCGGCATTTTTTGCATCATCTAAAACAACCACGGGCACGAGTCGAATTTCGCCCAGTCTCTTTAAGACATCACTCATGGGAATATCCTTTATAATTGATTCATTCGTTAGGAAAGCAATGCTTCCATTTCACGCACTGTCCACAGGATTGCCTGAATCCCATGCGGCAAGCGCATGCTCTGTTTGCACAAACTCTCCTCATGGTATGTACAATATACATTCCATTTGTCATTTTATCGATAACTACTTTATGAATGAACTATTCTTCGAGTGGTAAGATGGAAAAACTGCGCGTTTAAAAGGTATGACCTTGCCAACAATTCCTCCACAGCGTCATTTGAACCATTGGTCAATAATGAATCTCCGGGATCTGAGAGGAATCAACGGCATAACTTGTCTGGAGAAATCAGCAGACAGGTGATAAATATACAAGTACGCTCTTCGAATACATTTCTCCCCTCCGTTCTTTCTTCTGGTTCGATGAATGACTGAAGGAAGCTGGTGAGCAGATGGCGCATGAACAGGCATTCTAAAAAGGATCGGTAGATGGAATAATGAAAATTTCTTTTAGAGGATCACTTCGGAATCTCTTCTGTACGTCCGATTTTCGGTGAGGGAAAGGGAAGGGCGATACTGAATGTCGTTCCTATGTTCAAACGGCTTTCTGCCCAGACTGTTCCATGATGTGCTTCCATAATTTTACGCACAATAACAAGTCCGAGACCCGTACTGGATTCACCTGAAGTGGTCTTCACACTGAGCCTTGGAAATGGTTTAAAGAGTTTCCCCATTTCGGCTTGCGGGATACCCTGGCCTGAATCGTGTACGGAAATTACAAGTGTATCATTTTCGCATTTCGAATCGATAATGACTTTTGATTGTGGATAGGAGTACTTGATGGCATTGGAAATAAGGTTGTTCAGCACTTGTTCGATCTTTTTGCGATCCAGGTGAATTAACGGTAAATCCTTGAGAGGAAGGAACTCGACCGTGATGTTTTTCCGCCCTGCAATGACGCGGTTGAGAGACACATTATTCCGGATGAGGTCCATAATATCGACGGGTTCGAGATCGATCGAGAGCTTTCCTGAGTCAATAATGCTGACGTCTAACAATTCCTCTAAGAGATCACGCATGAATTTACTTGAGCGTTTAATCATCTCGAGGAATTCAATCGTCTCCGCGCTTGTTTTTTCTTTCAATTCCTCTGTGATGAGATCGGCGGTGGTGTAAATAATGGTAAGAGGATTACGAAGATCATGAGCTGCAACGCTCAGGAAGTGGTTTTTATCCTCATTCAACCTTTCAAGCTCCAAGTTTTTCTGTTCCAGTTGATGGTGTGCTTCCATGAGATCGCTGTGCGCTTTATGAAGTTCATTGTTTTTCTGAACAGCATTTTCGTAGGTGGAAAGAAGAAGATCGACAATTTGCATTCTGTCAGAATCAATGGAGTATTTCTGACCCGCAAACATAACCTCAACCTCTGAACCGGAACCCCAATTTTCTCGCAACGATTGATTAGCAAATATTTTATTAATACATGAAATAAGAAAAGTATCTTCGTAGGGTTTGGTGAGGAAGTTGTCAGCTCCAGCCTGTAGACCTTTGATTACATCTTCAGGATCGGAAAGCGATGTCAGGAGCATTATTGGAATGGATTTCGTTTGGGGGTCACTTTTTAATGCCTTGCAGAGTCCAAAGCCATCCATCTCCGGCATCTCAATATCGGTAATGATGAGGTCGGGCTTATTATGGCGAACGCATTCCAGTGCTCTGGCGCCGTTGAGCGCAGAATCTACGATGTAATTATTTCCTTCGAGAATATGACGGAGAAATTTTGTCTGTGTCGGACTATCTTCGACAATAAGAATATGTACCTGTGTCGGCATTGCCATCACTATCCAGTTCTGTTACTAGTAAGTACCATGTAGAGACAGAAATTAATCTTTATACAACTATTTATTTCCCGATGCATATTCTGATTCTGAGAGAACCATGCCAGACAACTAGGGTATGACGTTGGGAAAATACTTGCTTGCACAACTTGGACAGATTCCATGGGTGAATTCGACGTCAATTCTTTCGGCCATATACGTTTCAATTTGACTCCAATATCCCTGGTCGTCGCGGATTTTTTTACAATGTGCACAAATGGGCAGCAATCCGCTGAGCGTTTTTACTTCGGTTAACGCTTGCTGTAAATGATGATTTAACTTTTCAAGCTCAATGTTCTTCTGCTCAAGCTGAAGATAGACGGAGATGAGGTCGTTGTGGGTTTTTTTCAGTTCGCTGTTTTTCTGGATTGCATTCTCGTAGGTCGAAAGCAAAAGATCGATAATTTGAATTCTGTCAGAGTTGATGAAATAGTTCTTTCCCGCAAACATGATTTCGACTTCCGCCCCGGAAGTATTTTTTTTACGCAGCTCTTGATTCGCAAAGATATAGCGAATACAAGAAATGAGAAATGTATCCTCATAGGGTTTCGTGAGAAAGTTGTCTGCTCCTGATTGAAGACCTTTGATCACGTCTTCTGGGTTGGAAAGTGACGTCAACAACATGACGGGAATGGGTTTTAAGACGGGATCACTTTTTAACTCCTTGCACAGGGTAAAACCATCCATTTCTGGCATCACAATGTCGGTGATGATCAGATCGGGCTTTTTATTTCGAACGCTTTTCAATGCTTTCGCACCATTCGTTTCAGAATCAACACTGTAATTATTTTCTTCGAGAATACGACGAAGGAGTTTTGTTTGTGTCGGGCTGTCTTCAACAATAAGTATATATATGGGCTTTGTCTTGGTCATCATTGAGTCATTTCTTCTTAGCGCGTTCAACCAGTTTCGTATCAAGAAAACAAGTACAAATTAATAATACAAGTTGCCTTTATCCATAATTTATACCAAAATATATAATAAACATAACGTAATAGGAAGTGTTTCATGGATGATCAAAAAATAAATTTTGCTTTGTGTGTCTCATAACGAGAATGTGGCACCGGCATGTCTATCGTTTCAGTAAGGTTGTTCATGTCCTTTCGAAGTATGAATTGATCTGATCTGATATATGTTCATTGCGAAGGAAGGTGAATCATGTGGTGAGGCATTTTGTTTTATGCCCTGTCACGCAAAATGAATTACGCCCTTTAACCTGAAATCATTTTTATGCATGCAGAGGCGGCACCGATGGAATCCGGTTGCGGGGGGGCGAGTGGAGAGTAATGTGAAACGAGACCAACAGAAATGGAATAAGATTCACTGTTGGATACCGGAAAATCCAATGACGGGCATGGAGTCCGCACAATGAAATTGATAGTTGGTACTGCAGGTTAACTGTAAGAGGAAGAAGTGGAAAGTATTTGCGAAGGTGTTGGTGAAAAGACGACGTTGACCGGATTCTATTCAAACGGAGAGAGAGCACCATCGTTCCCTGGTGCTCAATGCGAATTGCATAGTCAGTCGATGAGTATCACAACTCTTTTAGAGGAATAGCAGCATGGAAGAAATGCACAGTCTACTAAGGCGTCAATTGAGAAGATCATTTGGCGATCAGTTCAGCATTCCTAAAGAATGGCAGGAGTTTATTCATGCTGTCAATGACGCCTATAGTGAATCCGATATGGACCGCGGGATGCTTGAGCGTTCTCTCGAGCTGAGTTCCCATGAGCTCCTTCAGGCAAATTCTGAGATGAGGGCAATTTTTCAAGCAATACCTGATTTGCTCTTTAGAATTGACCGAGAGGGAAAAATCCTGGGTTACAAAGCAGGTGCGAATACAGACCTCGGGTTTCATCCTACGGATCTTCTTGGGAAAAGAATTCAAGATGTTCCATTAAAGCAAGCGGACGAAATTATCACTGAAGCAATTCGACTAGTGCAGGATTCAAAAAAAATTGTCAACATAGAATATTCAACTACTATCCAAGATCAGCTGGCATTCTTCGAAGCCAGGCTTGTACCACACCTGGAAGATCAAATCGTTGTAATCATTCGCAATATCACAGAACGTAAACTAGCAGAAGAAACACTGTTTTCATCCCAACAAATGCTCCGGACGGTGCTGGACACCATTCCTCAGCGTGTGTTCTGGAAAGATAGAAATTTGGTATATGTCGGTTGTAATAAACCTCTTGCCATAGATACTGGTTATTCCGATCCTAGTGAACTTATAGGCAAGACCGATTACGAAACGTCGTCAAAATCAATCGCCGAACGCTATCGGGCCGATGATCAACAAGTGATTGAGACAGGACAGCCAAAGCTCGACTTTGAAGAACCTCAGATCAGACCGGATGGTAGTCAAGGATGGTTGCGTACCAGTAAGGTGCCCTTGCGTGACAAAGACGGAAAAGTAATTGGTGTACTCGGAACGTATGAAGATGTCACCGAACGCAGAGTAGCGGATGAGGCCTTACGGATGAGTGAACAGCGTTTTAAAACTCTTACAGAAGCCGCTCCTATTGGTATCTTTAGAACTGATGCTCGTGGATTGACAACGTATGTAAACCCTCGCTGGTGTGAAATTACTCAAATAAGTTCTGAAAAAGCCATCAACGATGGCTGGTTGGATGTGGTTCATCCGGATGATAAAGCATGGCTTATTGCAGGATGGGCCCATTCGCTGGAACAAAAAATTTCATCTAAAGCTGAATATCGTTATGTACATCCCGATGGCTCCATAACGTGGGTCATGGGAGAGGCGGTTCCGCAAATAGATGAACACGGAAACATTCTGGGTTATATCGGCACAGTAACGGACATCACCGAACGCAATCAAGTTGAAGAATCTCTGAAACGTGAACGGAATCTCTTTCGTGTAGTGATCGATAATTTGCCAGATGCCATTTATGTGAAAGACACGGAATGCCGCAAGACGATTGCCAATATTGCCGATGTTCGGAATATGGGGAAGAAATCCGAATCAGAAGTGATTGGTAAGACAGATTTTGATTTCTACCCCAAATCTATTGCGGCGAAATTCTATGATGATGATCTTTTTGTTATCCGCTCCGGTCATTCGGTGCTCAATAAAGAGGAATTTTATTTTGACAAAGATGGCAAGAAGCGCTGGCTGCTCACCTTTAAGCTGCCGATGAGGAATGAACAAGGTCAGATTATTGGACTGGCGGGTATTGGCCGAGAAATTACGGAACAAAAGCGGGCAATGGAAGCACTGACGTTACTGAGCCACACGGTGAAAAGTATCGGTGAATCCATCAGCATTACAGACCTTGAAAATAATATAATATTCGTCAACGAGGCTTTTTTAAAAACGTATGGGTATACTGAACAAGAAATTATTGGCAAACCAATCACCATGATTTCTTGCGATCCTCTGATTCATAACCAGATGATTCTTACTGAAACTATGAAAGGAGGCTGGCAGGGAGAACTGCTGAATAGAAAAAAAGATGGCACGGTGTTTCCAATTTCTCTTTCTTCATCGGTGGTGTATGATGAAAAGGAGCAGCTTATTGGGCTGGTCGGTGTCGCGACCGATATCACCGAACGAAAGAGAGCTGAAGAAGCATTGCGGGAAACCGATGAACGGTTACGGAATATTGTTGAGCATAGTACAAATCTTTTCTATTCACGTAATACCGATCAGGTGTTCACCTACCTGAGCCCTCAAGCCAGAGATATTTTCGATTGTGAGCCTGATGAAGCGTTGGTACATTTTACAAAATTTATGACTGAGAATTCTATCAATAAGCTTGGTTGTGAGCTTGCAGAGAAAGCAGTTCGAACCGGTGCTCGGCAGGAAGCGTATGAACTTGAACTGATGAGCAGCAAGGGACGCCGTGTCTGGGTGGAAATGCAGGAAGCACCTGTGGTGAAGGACGGGAAAACAATTTCAATTGTCGGGGCCGTCACGGATATCACTGAGCGAAGATGGGCAGAGATGGCTCTTCAAGTGAGCGAGAAAAAATATAGGGATATCGTCACGTGGGCTCCCATCGGAATATATCAATCCACGCATTCGGGAAAATTGCTCACTGCAAATAAGGGCATCGTTGAACTACTCGGGTATGAGAATATGGCCGAGTTAATTGGACGCGATATGGGGAAAGATGTCTATTATGACGAGAAAGAAAGAGAGCGTTTAATTACTCGACACATGAAAAGTGGAGAAAGTATTACGTTGAATGCTGAAACTCGATGGAAGAAAAAAGATGGTTCACTTGTCTGGGTTCTCATGACAATCCATGACGTGCGGGATAAATCATCTGAAATACTTTATTATGAAGGATTTGTATTTGATATTACTGAACGGAAACGAGCGGAGGAGTTGCTGCGGGTCAGTGAAGAACGCTATCGACTGCTCGTTGAGAATTCATCTGATATGGTAACTGAAATTAGCGCCGACGATAAATTCCTGTACGTGAGTCCCAATGTGAAATCGATTCTCGGTTTTGAGCCCATGGACATAGTTGGTACGAATGTGCTTTCAAGGGTCTATGGAAAAGACAAGGCTGTTATTGGAGAAATTCTTAGTAAACTCGGTGGAAGTGCAACATATCGTTATCGTGACCGACAGGGCGGCTGGCATTGGTTTGAGTCTTCAGGACGGGTGTATTATACTTCCTCAGGTGAACAGAGGATGGTGATGGTAAGCCGCGATATCACGCAGCGACGGAAAGATGAACAACAACTGGAGGTTTCGAGAAAACAGTTGCAGAACTTTACGGAGCATCTTGAGCACGTTCTTGAAGAAGAACGGAAACGAATCTCGCGTGAACTTCATGATGAACTAGGTCAATTGCTGACCATCTTGAAGTTTGATTTAAGTTGGCTTAAATTGGAAGGGTCTCAGCAGGATGTGAACAGTATTGCGAAAATTGACGCAATGATGGAATTGGTCAATGAAGCGTTGGCCTCCGTGAAAAGAATTTCGAAAGAGATCCGTCCGCCGCAACTTGAGGCACTGGGACTGGTTGGTGCGATACAATGGGATCTCGATCAGATGGAAAAGAAAACAGGCCTGAAGAGTATTGTCACCGTCGAACCAGCTGAAGTTGAAATAAAAAGTCAGATAGGCGCTGTTCTTTACCGGGTCTTTCGTGAAGCGCTGACCAATATTCTGCGCCATGCAAATGCAGAACATGTATTTATAAAATTATCTCAGCGGCCGGACTCAGTGACCCTCACCATTCGAGATGATGGACGCGGTATCACAAAGAAAGAATTGAAGGGAACAACATCGTTGGGTCTCGTCGGCATTCGTGAACGGCTCCGGATGGTCGGGGGAACATTCACCGTCGAAGGCGAAAAAGGAAAAGGCACCGTGATGTCGATAGATGTCCCATTGAAGAAAAAAGGGAATGGAGAGAGAATATCATGATTCGTGTTCTAATTGCTGATGATCATCCGATCGTTCGAAGAGGACTTAAAACGATTCTGAAAGATGTGACGGATATAAAAGTTGAAGACGAAGCTTGCGATGGCCTCGAAGTGATGGAGAAGATTCGCCATGCGGAGTTTGATGTACTTGTCCTCGATCTCTCAATGCCGAAACTCGATGGTCTTGAAGCAATAAAAAGAATAAAAACTGAAAAACCTGATTTAGCTATTCTTGTACTGAGCATGAATCCCGAAGAAGTATTCGGAATTCGTGCGTTGAATCTCGGTGCTTCCGGATACCTTTCGAAAGACACTGCGCTGG
>Ga0302323_100005213_pt1 | contig 10624 bp, 9 predicted proteins | sample Fen_T0_3_FD_201950 | JGI IMG/M metagenome (GOLD analysis project Ga0302323, IMG submission 201950) | Peat permafrost microbial communities from Stordalen Mire near Abisko, Sweden - Fen_T0_3 | ecosystem: Environmental > Terrestrial > Soil > Wetlands > Permafrost | place: Sweden: Abisko... | reverse complement strand
CAACCTGGTGCCGCACCTCAGCGTGGCCGAGAACATCTACCTGGCGCGCGAGCCTCGACGGGGGCTCTTCATCGATCGGGAGCGCTTGCGCAAGGACGCCCAGGCCTGCCTCGACCGCCTGGGCGTCGGCGTGCGCCCGGAAACCCCGGTGTCGCGACTGTCGGTGGCCCAGCAGCAAATGGTGGAGATCGCCAAGGCGTTGTCGATGCACGCCGAGTTGCTGATCATGGACGAGCCGACCTCGTCGCTCACCGACAGCGAGACGGCGCAGCTGTTCAAGGTCATCCACGAGCTCAAGCGCGCGGGCGTGGGCATCGTCTACATCTCGCATCGGCTCGACGAGATGGCAGAGATCGTCGACCGCGTGACGGTGTTGCGCGACGGCCGCTACATCCTCACCAAGCCACTCGCCGAGACGTCCGTCGACGAGATCGTGTCGCTGATGGTGGGCCGCACCCTCGACGAGAAGTTTCCGCCGCGCACTCGCCGAGCCGTACCCGAGACCCTGCTGGAGGTTCGCGGGCTGCAGCGCAAGGGCGTCTACGGGCCGGTCGATTTCGAGCTGCGCCGCGGCGAGATCCTCGGCTTCGCCGGGCTGATAGGCGCCGGCCGCACGGAGGTGGCGCGCGGCGTGTTCGGCGCCGATCCGGTCGACGGCGGCCGCCTCTTGCTGCACGGGCGCGAGATCCAGGTGCGCACGCCCATCGATGCGATCCGCCACGGCATCGCCTACCTGTCCGAGGACCGCAAGGCGCACGGTCTCGCGGTGAAGATGACCGTGGCGCAGAACATCACGCTCGCCAACATGGGCGCGGTCGCCAACGGGCGCGGCTTCATCCGCTTCGACGCCGAGACGCTCGCCGCGCGGCGCTACATCGAGGCGCTGGGTATCCGCACGCCGTCGCCCGCGCAGGTGGCTCGGCTGCTGTCCGGCGGCAACCAGCAGAAGGTGGTGATCGCCAAATGGCTGTTCCGCGATTCGCGGGTCATCTTCTTCGACGAGCCGACGCGCGGCATCGACGTCGGCGCCAAGTACGCCATCTACGAGTTGATGGACAAGCTAGCCAGCGAGGGTATCGGCATCGTGCTGATCAGCTCCGAACTGCCCGAGATCCTGGGCATGACGGATCGCGTCGCTGTCTTCAACGGCGGCCGCCTCACGCGCGTGCTCGAGACCGCCTCGACCAACCAGGAAGAAATCATGCACTACGCCTCCGTGCGCGGGTCGCCCGACACCGCCACCGCCTCCTCTGAACCAACTCATCTCGACTCGTGAACGAACGCCAGAAAGACCTCGTACAGAAATTCGCCGCACTGGCCGGCCTGCTGATCCTGGTGGCGGTTTTCTCCGCCACCAGCAGCAGCTTCTCCACGCTTGGCAACGGCATGACGGTGGCCCTGCAAGTCACCTCGATCTTCTACCTCGGCATCGGGGCTACCTTCGTGATCCTCACCGGCGGCATCGACCTGTCGGTGGGGTCGATCCTGGCGCTCTCGGGCGTGGTCGCGGCGCTCGCCGTCAAGGGCGGCGTACCGGTGCCGCTGGGGATGGGGCTGGGCATCGTGACGGGCGCGCTGTGCGGCGCCATCAACGGGGTGTTGGTGACGCGGCTGAAGCTGCCGCCCTTCATCGCGACGCTCGGGATGATGCTCGTGGCACGCGGCGTGGCCCTGCAGATCACCGGCGCGCGCGCCGTCTCGGGGCTCGGCGACTCCTTCGGCGAGCTTGGCAACGGTTCGCTGTGGCGCGTGGTCAAGCTCGACGCACGCGGCTTTCCCGACGTCGTGTTTCCCGGCATTCCGTATCCGGTGCTGCTGATGGTGGTGCTGGGCGTCGCGGCCTCCATCCTGCTGACCCGCACCACCCTCGGCCGGCACCTGCACGCGGTCGGCTCCAACGCGGAGGCGGCGCGGCTGTCGGGCGTCAACGTCGACCGCGTGGTGTCGTTCGCCTACGTCGTGTCTGGCGCGCTCGCGGGCCTCACGGGGTGCGTCCTGATGTCGCGCCTGGTCACCGCCCAGCCCAACGAAGGCGTGATGTACGAGCTCGACGCGATCGCCAGCGCGGTGATCGGCGGCACCTCGCTGATCGGCGGCGTCGGCACGATCTCCGGCACGGCGATCGGGTCGTTCGTCATCGGCATCCTGCGCAACGGCCTGAACATGAACGGCGTTTCGGCATTCACGCAGCAGATCATCATCGGCCTGGTCATCCTCTTCACGGTTTGGATCGACCAGCTGCGCAACCGCCGATGACCGACCCCGGCGCCCGCCGGGGAGATTCCCCAAGATCTATAACCATCTGGAGACTTCACATGAAACGAATCTTCGCCACCTTGATGATCCCTTCGGCACTGGCGTTCGCCTGCGCGAGCGCATGCGCCGGCGAGATCGCCGTCATCGTCAAGACCACCAACTCCACCTTCTGGCAGAACGTGAACAAGGGCGCGGAGGGCGCCATGAAGGAAGTCAAGGGCCATACGATGACCTTCTCCGGCCCGGCCTCCGAATCGGCGATCGCCGACGAAGTGAACCTGGTCGAGAACGCCGTCAACCGCAAGGTCGACGCCATCCTGCTCGCCGCCTCCGACCCCGACGCCCTGGTGCCCGCCCTCAAGAAAGCCTGGGAGGCGAAGATCCCGGTGGTGCTGATCGATTCGATGGTGTCCGATGCCGGCAAGCCCTACTACCAGTCCTTCCTCGCCACCGACAACAAGCTCGCCGGCGAGCTCTGCGCCAAGGCGATGATCGCCAAGGTCGGCAACACCGGCAAGATCGCGATCATGTCCTACGTGGCGGGGGCCGGCTCGGAGGTGGGCCGCGTGGGCGGCTTCAAGGACTACATCGCGGCGCATTCCAAGCTGCAGATCGTCGGACCGTTCTACTCGCAGTCGCAGATGGCCACGGCGCTGAACCAGACGACGGACGTGCTCGCCTCCAATCCCGACCTCAAGGGGATCTTCGGCGCGAACGAGCCGACTGCCGTCGGCATGGGGCGCGCGCTGGTGCAGAGCGGCAAGGGCGGCAAGGTGGTCGCGTTCGGCTTCGACGGCAACGAGGACCTGCAGAAGTTCGTCCGCGACGGCACGCTCGAGGCGACGGCCGTGCAGGGCTCCTATCAGATGGGGTATCTCGGCGTGAAGACGCTGGTCGACATCCTGGCCGGCAAGAACGTCCCCAAGGTCCTCGACACGGGCGTGGTGATCGTGACCAAGTCCAACATCGACAAGCCCGAGGCGAAGAACGTCCTCTACTGAAAACCTGCCCGTCGCCGCGCCGGCCGCACGCCGGGGCGGTGATCGGGCGCCAACGCCGCCATGAATCCTCGCCAACGCCATCGCCTCCCCCGCAGCGCCCTGGAGCTCACCGCACTGGGCCTGGGCGCCGCCGCGCTCGGCGGCCTGTACGAGCCGGTCGACGCGGAAACCGCTCACGCCACGCTGGCCGCGGCCTGGGACGCTGGCCTGCGCCATGTCGATACCGCACCGTTCTACGGCTACACCCGCAGCGAACGCCGTGTGGGGACGTTCCTGGCCGACAAGGTGCGTAACGAGTTCGTGCTGAGCACCAAGGTCGGCCGCCTGATGCGTCCGGACGCTGGCGTCACGCCGCTGAGCGACGGCTGGGCCGACCCGCTGCCGTTCCGTCCGGTGTTCGACTACCGGCGCGACGCCATCCTGCGTAGCGTCGAGGACAGCCTGCAACGCCTGGGCCTTGCCCGCATCGACCTGCTGTACGTGCACGACATCGGCCGCGTGACGCACGGCGAGCGGCACGACCATCACTGGGACGCGCTGACGCGCGGCGGCGGCTTCCGCGCACTGGAGGAGTTGCGCGCGGACGGCCGCGTGGCCGCCATCGGCCTCGGGGTGAACGAGGCGGAGGTGGTGCGCAACGCCATGGGCGAGCTGCGCCTCGATTGCACGCTGCTGGCCGGGCGCCACACGCTGCTGGAGCAGCGCAGCCTGGCGTTGCTGGACGACTGCGCGCGCGACGGCCACGCCATCGTGATCGGGGGGCCGTTCAATTCGGGCCTGCTCGCCGGGCAAGCCAAGTACGACTACGCGCAGGCCCCGACGGCGTTGATCGCACGCGCACAGGCGCTGCGCGAGGCGTGCACCGCGTTCGGCGTCCCGCTCGAGGCGGCGGCGCTGCAGTTTCCGTTCGGACATCCCGCCGTCGTCTCGGTGCTCTGCGGCATGCGCAGCCCCGAGCAGGTGCGCCAGAGCGTGGCCTGGTTCGCGCATCCGGTGCCTGCCGCGTTGTGGCACGACCTGCGCGAGCGCGGCCTGATCGAGGCGGACGCGCCGTGCCCGCCGGGGAGCGCGGCATGAGGGTCGATGCGCATCAGCATTTCTGGCGCCTTGCCGATCGGGCGGGCGCGTGGCCGCCGGCCGCGCTGGCAGCGATCCACAGAGACTTCGCGCCGTGCGACCTTGCGCCGGCGTTGTGCGGCGCCGGCGTCGACGCCAGCGTGCTGGTGCAGTCGCTTCCCAGCGACGCCGACACGGCCTGGCTATTGGATCTGGCGCGCGCCACCCCGTTCGTGCGCGGCGTGGTCGGCTGGGTCGACATGAAGTCCGTCGCTGCGCCGGCCGCGATCGCGGCGCTGGCGGCCGACCCGCTGTTCAAGGGCGTGCGCCCGCTGCTGCAGGATCTTGCCGACGACGACTGGATCGCCGATCCCGCCACCGGACCGGCTGCCGAGGCGATGGCCCGCCTGGGTCTCGTCTTCGACGCGCTCGTGCTGCCGCGCCACCTGGCAGCGCTGTTCACCTTCGCCGAGCGCCATCCGACGCTCACCGTGCTGGTCGACCATGCCGCCAAGCCCGACATCCGTGATGGCGAGCTGCTTGCCTGGCGCGCGGCGCTCGCGCGGCTGGCCGGCTTGCCCAATGTGCACTGCAAGCTCTCGGGCCTGCTCACCGAGGCGCCCCCGGGCGCCGACGCGTCCGCGCTGCTCCCCTGGGTGCAGGCGGTGTGGTCCCTGTTCGGGCCGCGCCGCCTGGTCTGGGGCAGCGACTGGCCCGTGCTCCTGCTGGCGGCCGACTATGCGCACTGGTGCGCGCTCACCGAGCAGTTGCTCGAACGCGTGGAGCCGCCCGCCACCCCGGCCGAGCGTGCTGCCGTGCTCGGCAACAACGCCGCCACCCTCTACCGGCTTCGGCCCACTGAACCCTCGCCATGCTGACTATCCTCTGCGAAACCCCCGGCCTGCTCGTCGCCCACGAACGTCCCGTTCCTCAACGCCTGCCGGGCGAGGTGCTGTTGCGCGTCAAGCGTGTTGGCGTTTGCGGCACCGACCTGCACATCTTCACGGGCAACCAGCCCTATCTCTCGTATCCGCGCGTGATGGGGCACGAGCTGTCCGGGCTGGTCGAGGAGGCGGACGCCGCCAGCGGACTGCTGCCAGGCGACCCGGTGTACGTGATGCCGTACCTGTCCTGTGGCCACTGCATCGCCTGCCGCCAGGGCAAGACCAACTGCTGCACGGCCATCCAGGTGCTGGGCGTGCACCGGGACGGTGCAATGACGGAGTACCTCAGCGTGCCTGCGGCCTTCGTCCACAAGGCGGACGGCGTCAGCCTCGACCAGGCCGCGATGCTCGAGTTCCTCGCCATCGGCGCGCACGCGGTGCGCCGGGGTGACGTCGCCGCCGGCCAGCGCGTGCTGGTCGCGGGCGCGGGCCCGATCGGCCTGGCCGCGATGCTGTTCGCCGCCCTGCGCGGCGCGCAGGTCGTCGCCCTCGATACCCGGCGCGACCGGCTCGACGTCGCGCTCGCCCACCTGGGCGTGCAGGCCGCGGTGAGCGTGGGCGAGGGCGACGAGGCCGAGCTGGCGCGGCTGACGAACGGCGAGTTCTTCGACGTGGTCTTCGACGCCACCGGCAATGCCGCCGCCATGGAGCGCGGCTTTCGCTTCATCGCCCATGGTGGCCGCTACGTGATGATCTCGATCGTCCCGGGCCAGATCGCCTTCTCCGACCCCGAGTTCCACAAGCGCGAGGCGACCCTGCTCAGCAGCCGCAATGCCACCACGGAAGATTTCGCCACCGTGCTGGAAGCCATGCGCGCGGGCCGGGTGCCCGACGCAGCGCTCGCCACGCACCGGATGCGGCTCGCCGACGTGCCGGCCGACTTCTCCCGGCTGCTGGACCCGGAGCAGGGCGTGATCAAGGCGATCGTCGAATGCTGAGCGCGCACCTCGGCCAGCCGATTCTGCAGTTCGGCACCAGCCGCTTCCTGCAGGCGCATGTCGACCTGTTCGTCTCGGAGGCGCTGGACGCGGACGCAGCGCTCGGCGCAATCACGGTGGTGCAGACCACCGACAGTGACGAGAGCGCGGCCCGGGTGGCGGCGATGGCGGGCGGGGCGGCGTTCCCGATCCGCATCCGCGGCCTGATGCAGGGCCGCCCGGTCGATGAGGTGCGGACCTGCCGCGCGGTGCGCGCTGCGCTGCGCACCGCGACGCAGTGGCCGGCGCTGCGGCGCGAGATGGCCGAGGGCGACGTGCGCGTCATCGTGTCGAATACCGGCGACGCCGGCTGGCGGCTCGATGTGGCCGATGGCCGATCGGCGCTCGGCGTGGACGCTCGGGCGCCGGCAAGCTTTCCTGCCAAGCTGCTGGTGTTGCTGCACGGGCGCTGGCAGGCCCGGCCCGTCGACGCGCTCACCGTGCTGCCGTGCGAACTGGTGTCGCGCAACGGCGAACGCCTGGGCGAGCTGGTGGCCGGGCTCGCCGCTGCCTGGAACTTGCCGGCGGCCTTCCGCGAGTGGTTGCGCGAGCATCCGGTGTGGGGCAACTCGCTGGTCGATCGCATCGTCTCGGAGGCGCTGCGGCCCGTCGGCGCGGTCGCCGAGCCGTACGCACTGTGGGCCATCGAACAGCAACCGGGCCTGGTGGCGCCGTGCCGGCACGGCGCCATCGTGCTCACCGACGACCTGGCCCGCGTGGAACGGCTGAAGCTCTGGTTGCTCAATCTCGGTCATAGCGTGCTGGCCGAGCTGTGGCTGCGCGCGGCCACGGCGCCCGACCGGACGGTGCTGGAGGCCATGAACGAGCCCGCATCGCGTGCGACCCTGGAGGGCGTCTGGGCCGATGAAGTGCTGCCCGTCTTCGACGCCCTCGGCGAGGGCGCGGCCGGGCGCGACTACCTGGTGACGCTGCGCGACCGGCTGTGCAATCCGTTTCTCGCGCATCGCCTGGCCGACATTGCGGGCAATCATGCGCAGAAGAAGCAGCGCCGTTTCGCGCCCGTCGTCGCCGCTGGGCGCGAGCAGTCGCCACCGCTGGCGCAACCCTGGCTTGAGGCCGCACTCGCGGCGTCCGCCTGAACCGACCGGGAGACTCTCTTGAAACGCATGGGCATGGTCATCGGCATCGCGCCGGATCGCATCGCCGACTACAGGCGCCTGCACGCCGCCGTCTGGCCGGGCGTGCTCGATCGCATCGCGGCATCCAACATCCGCAACTACTCGATCTTCCTGCGCGAGCCGGAGAACCTGTTGTTCGGGACGTGGGAATATCACGGCGACGACCTTGAGACCGACATGGCCGCGATCGCGTCCGATCCCGAGACACAGCGCTGGTGGACGTTCTGCGACCCCTGCCAGCGCCCGTTCGAATCCCGCGCAGCCGGCGAACACTGGGCCGCGATGAAGGAGGTGTTCCATGTCGACTGAACTCCAGACTCCGCTGCTGCTGTTGCTGCATCCGGGCGACAACGTCGCCGTGGCCCGCGTCGCCTCGCCAGCCGGCAGCGCGCTGAGCTTGGCGGACGGCCGCTCCCTTGTCGCGCTGCAAGCGATTCCGGCCGGTCACAAGGCCGCCGTCCGGGCCGTGGCCGCGGGCGAGCGGGTGCTCAAGTACGGCCAGGTGATCGGGGTGGCCACCGCTGCGATCGCGGCGGGGGAACACGTGCACGTGCACAACCTTGACATGGACGCCGTGCACGCCGAGCACGGTGTCGGGCACCGCTACGTGCCGACCGTGTCAGTGGACGCGCCGGCGACCTTCGAGGGCTACGTGAGGGCCGACGGCCGCGTCGGAACTCGCAACTTCGTCGGCGTGATCTCCAGCGTCAACTGCTCGGCGACCGTCTGCAAGGCGATCGAGAAGGCGTTCGCGGGCGACGCGATGGCAGCCTGGCCGGGAGTCGACGGCGTGGTCGCCATCACCCACGGCACCGGTTGCGGCATGAGCGGGGTCGGCGAAGGCATCGCCCTGTTGCGGCGAACGCTGCGCGGCTACGCGGCGCATCCCAACTTTGCGGGCGTGCTTTTGATCGGACTCGGCTGCGAGGTCAACCAGGTCGGTGCCATCGTCGACCAGGCGGGGCCACAACTGCGGACCATGACCATCCAGGAGGCCGGCGGCACGCGGGAAGCGATCGCCCGTGGCGAGTCCATCGTCCGCGAGATGCTAGCCGTGGCCGCGCTGGCGCGCCGCGAGACGGTGCCGGCCGGCCGGCTGGTCGTCGGCCTGCAGTGCGGCGGCTCGGACGGTTACTCGGGCATCAGCGCCAATCCGGCGCTCGGCGCGGCGGTTGACGTCCTCGTGCGCCACGGCGGCACCGCGATCCTGTCCGAGACGCCCGAGATCTACGGCGCCGAGCACCTGCTAACGGCGCGCGCGGCCCGTCCCGACGTCGCCGCGAAGCTGATGGACCGCCTGCGCTGGTGGGAGGATTACACCGGCAAGAACGGCGGCGACATGAACAACAACCCGTCGCCTGGCAACAAGGCGGGCGGCATCACGACCATCCTGGAGAAGTCGCTGGGCGCCGTCGCCAAGGGCGGCAACACGGGTCTGATGGACGTCGTTGAATACGCCGAGCCCGTCACGACGCGGGGGCTGGTGTTCATGGACACCCCGGGCTACGACCCCGTCTCGGCCACGGGCCAGGTGGCAGGCGGCGCCAACCTCATCTGTTTCACCACCGGCCGTGGCTCGACCTACGGCTGCAAGCCCACGCCCTCGATCAAGCTGGCCACCAACTCGTCGATGTACCGGCGCATGAGCATGGACATGGACTTCAACGCCGGCGCGATCATCGACGGCAGCCTGGGCGTGGCCGAGGCCGGCGAGCAGTTGTTCCGGTTGATGTTGGCCACTGCATCTGGCCAGCGCACGCTGAGCGAGCAGAACGACCTCGGCAACAACGAGTTCGTGCCGTGGCAACTCGGCGCAGTGATGTGACGGCGCCGCCGCGATTCGACGTCCTGACGGCGGGCGAAGCTCTGGTGCTGCTGGCTGCCCGCGAGCACGGCGCGCTGGAGGACGTGGCCGAGTTCGTCCGCTACAGCGCGGGCGCGGAGCTCAATGTCGCCACCGGCCTTGCCCGGCTCGGGCTACGCGTGGGTTACCTGAGCCGCCTGGGCGACGACGCCTTCGGACGCTTCCTGGCGGGCGTGCTGGCCCGTGAGGGCCTGGCAACCGACCTCGTTGCCGTCGACCCGGCCCGCTCCACGGGGTTCATGCTGAAGTCGCGCGCGGACGACGGCGGCGACCCGGCCATCGACTACTACCGCCGTCAGTCGGCCGCCAGCGCGATGGATGCGCGCGACCTCGCTCGCGTCGGCCCGCGCGACGCGCGTCACGTGCACCTGACCGGTATCACGCCGGCCTTGTCGGCAGGCTGTCGCGAGCTCGCGCAAGCGCTGCTGGTGCAGGCGCGGGCCTGGGGGGCTCGCGTGTCGTTCGACCCCAATCTGCGGCGGCGGCTGTGGGCTACCAGCGAGGAAATGGTCGCGACCGTCAACGCGTTCGCCTTCCTGAGCGACGTGGTGCTGCCAGGCCTGGCTGAGGGCCGCATCCTCACCGGGTGTGAGCGGGCGCAGGACATTGCCGATTTCTATCTCGAGCGCGGTGCGGGCGCCGTCGTCGTCAAGCTGGGCGCCGACGGGGCGTGGTGCGCCGACAGCTCCGGCCTGCGGGCGGAAGTCCCGGGCATCGCCGTGGCACAGGTGGTGGACACCGTCGGCGCCGGCGACGGCTTCGCGGTCGGCCTCATCAGCGGATTGCTCGAAGGCCTGTCGCTGACCCGTGCCGCAGGGCGCGGCAACGTGATCGGCGCCCGGGTGGTGCAGTTTCCCGGTGACAGTGATGGCCTGCCGACCGCCACGGAACTGGCGGTGCTCGGCGACTGACGCAGGCGGTACCGAGAGCCGCCCCCACTGGACGGTAATCCGAACGGCCGTCCGCCAGGCGGCGGCCGCCGGCGTGGCCGACCGAGCACTATCCGGGATGATGCCAATTCTTGAGACTGGGAAACGAGCTTCGCCGCCGCCGTTCTGTTTGCGCAGAGTTCGCACACAAGCGGCGTCGCCGCGAACATCGCTCTGAGTTGAAACGCCGGCTCGTGGAACGAGCCCCGTTCAGCCGTCACGTCGTGGGGTGGCGATGAAGCTGAACCTGGTGGTAGACACTTTGTCTGGCAGCTTCGAGGTCGGCCCGGCGGTCCCTGCTCCTCGGACACACGAAGCTCGAGAGCACCGTCCGCTACTTGGGAATCGAAGTCGACGGCCCGCTGGAGATCTCCGATCAATCCGAAGTGTAGCGAGTTGTGGCTGCGCTCCTCTCGTTGGACCGCCTATTGCTCGGGGCACGGCAAGGGGATTGCTTG
>Ga0302323_100005208_pt1 | contig 10630 bp, 11 predicted proteins | sample Fen_T0_3_FD_201950 | JGI IMG/M metagenome (GOLD analysis project Ga0302323, IMG submission 201950) | Peat permafrost microbial communities from Stordalen Mire near Abisko, Sweden - Fen_T0_3 | ecosystem: Environmental > Terrestrial > Soil > Wetlands > Permafrost | place: Sweden: Abisko... | reverse complement strand
AGGAATCTGTTCCACCCAACGCTAGCCGTGCGCGCAAAGTCGACATTGCGCGAAGTGCCCCTTGCGTTGACACCCGAGCCAGGCAAGGATCCACGGCGTGGATCGGGAGATTCTATGGGGGCCCTGGTTGGGTTGCTTGCTGGCAGTTTGCGCTGCTTGCGGCGGAAATGCCGGCAGCACGGTCGACGGCAGTGGCGGCAGTCACCCCGGCGGCGCGAGCCCCACCGGCGGCAGCAATCCTGGCGGCGCGAGCCCCACCGGCGGCAGCAATCCTGGCGGTGCCGGCTCCAGCGGGGGCAGCAATCCTGGCGGTGCTGGCTCCAGCGGCGAAAGCAACCCTGGCGGTAGCGGCGGCGAAGCGCAGCCTGAGGCGTGCGATTGTGGCTCCCACGATTGTCGCCCGGCGCAAACGCTGGTCGCCGAGTTCTGCATGGGAATGAACTCGACGGATCTCGCGACCTACACCGAGCGTCAAGGTTGCGACTATGTCTCCTTCAGGCTGGACTACGAGCGCGGCGATCGGACGTACTACTATGACGCCCAAGGAACGCTGGTTGCGTCCGTTGCCGACAACGCGTTCGCTGGCGGCTATTCGGCGTGTGGCGTGATCGCTTCATGCACCGGAGACATCGTTCGCACGTGTCGTCTTTGTCGAGGTAGCGCGTTCGCTGATGATAACGTTCCTGATTGTCCGGCAACCATTTGGGAGTGACTGGGCGTGAGCGCGCTACGGCCCGCAACCGAGCGCGTTCACGCTCAGCGGATGCCCGAGCACGTCTCCCAGGTCTGCGTTGGACACGAGTAGGCGACCTTTCGCGGCGCCGATGGCGAGGAACGGAGAGTCGCTCGAGGGAACGCGGTATCTGGCCGGCGAGAACTGGAACGAATCAACCGCAGGGCCATTGGCGAGGTCGCCGTTGTGAATGCCAATGGCGGGCGTATTCGCGAGTTGGGTGTCCATGAGATCGAGGTCGCCGTCCCCGTCGACGTCCACGAGCAGACACGTGGTGTATTCAGCAAACGCCAACGGGATTTTGAGATATTGCTTGGGGTCTTGGGGATCGAACGCGTACGCCTTGTCCCCGACACACGCAAACACGCGGTCGTGCCCGCCGACGGAGATCAAGTCGAGGTAACCCGCTCCGCCCACATAAGGGGCATCGCCGATGCCCAGGTGGACGCCGCCGACCGTATTCGTCCGATGCCCGTTCTGGTAGATCCAGGTGTCTTGCGTGCTCGCCCCGAACAGCGCGCGCCCACCTGGCAGCGCCGTGAAGATCCCGAGCTGTGGGTTCGTGCTGACGTCGAACCCGTTGCCTGCCTGATCCGAGCTCACGAGTGAAACGGGGGATTGCCCGGAGGCATGTGCCGGATCGGGGAAGAGCAGCACGCCTGAATGGGTGCTCGCGAAGTTATCGATGTGCATGAAGCCGATCGCGAGCTCGCTACTGTTATTCTGCTCGAAGGCGCCAAGCACGACGTCTCGCAACTGCAGCTGTGGTTGCGAGACCGCTGGGAAATCGTAAGCGATGGTGAGCTCGGGACCGGTTGGGCGGTTCATCACCACGCGAAACCCGGTGCTCACCGAGATCACGAAATCACTCACGCCGTCGCCATCGAGGTCCCGGAGGGCATAGGCGCCGTCGACGAGCGGAGGGGCGAGCGTGCAATTGGTCGGCTGGTAAGAGAGGGCGCTGCCGTCGAGCCTCGAAAGCAGCAACGTGATCGTGCGGGGGTAAGGGGCGGCGGGGGGAGACGGGTCGTCCAGGTTCGGGCCGGCGAACACATCATCGACACCGTCGCCGTTCACGTCGTAATGAAAGAGCATCCGAGTGTGGGCCGACGTGACCGGGAGCTTGACCGAATTGCTGAGCGTCCACGCACAGTCGTGCTCAGAGCTCTTGATTGTCACCCCGTTGAACGTCACCTCAGCCGGCAGCGATGCGGCTTTGACGGGCCACACCGGGCACGCGCCGCCGCTTGCTCCAGCGCTACCGCCTACGGCACTCGTGCCGCCGCTCGCTCCAACGCTACCGCCTACGGCACCCGTGCCGCCGCTCGCTCCCGCGCTACCGCCCACGGCAACCGTGCCGCTGGCGCCTGCCGCATCAGTGCTCGCGCGCCCAGCGACGGAGCCACTCATTCCCCCGAAGGCCTCCGCGCCAGCCGCCGCGTTCGGCGCGGTCGTGGGTGGCGCATTCATCGAACCGCCGCCAGCACTTTGGCCCGTGCGCTCCGTTGTTCCACCCGCGCCGGCAGGCGCGCCCGCCATTGCGTCGTTCACGTTGCGGCTCGTTTGACCACAAGCGACCGCGCAAAGCGCGAGCCCCACCACTCCGACTCCATTCCACCGACGCATTCGGGCAGGTTTAGCACGGATCACCGCTGCTCAGCAGCGAAAGAGCGCGAGTGTGGTGTGGGCGAAGACTTAGAGTCGCGGAGTGATGCTCATTGTTCTATCAAGTACGAATTTCTCGCACGAGACTGATCGCGGGGCAGCGATGCTCCCACTCAGGCCCGCAGGAAAAATGATTCAATGCAGCACCCGCCGATCCTCTTTGCGGCGGAGGGCGGACTCGTCGCGGTGGGCTCGGCGGACTGACGCGCAGCCCGATTCGCGTCGAGTAAAACCCCTGCTGATCCCCCGCATTCTGATCGGGGTTGAGCGCGACGATCGCGGTCCGAAGCTCGACAGCGCGGCCCGTCCGAGCCCGGCGCGAACCCTCGCGGCATCCCCGACCGCAGATGGCAACGGCTTCATGCTCAGTGCCAGCTGACCCCGCCGATCAGCGGCAACAACTACGCCGGCTTCGGCATGTACTTCAACAGCGGGAGCTGCCTCGATGGGTCTCGAAAAACCGGTATTCAGTTCGAGCTCTCCGGCAATCTGGCTGGCTGTTCGCTGCGCTACATCCTGCTCTTCGACCGAGATCTGAGCCACATCGACGACCCCGGACGCGGCCATTGTCAGGACACCGACGCCGTTTGTCACGGACCGTTCGTGACCGTCGACGCGAGCACGAGCCTGGTTCAAATTCCCTTTGCCTCGCTGAACAATGGGGCGCCGATTGCCGTTCTCGACCCTCAGAATCTCGTCACGATGCAGTGGGAGCTGAGCGCGAGCGATGCGGCCGTTCGCTGCACGACGGACCTCATCGTGCAGCACGTGAGCTTCTATTGAGTTTTGCCCCAGCGGTCACTGGAGTAATGAAAGGGTGAGGCTCATGACTCTGGGTTGTTGGGATGTGGGGTCAGCGCAAGCTTTGACCCACGATAGCGGCGGCGCCACGCAAGCCTTCAATGCGCGCCGGACGCAGGTCCGCGATGCCCGCATGGTGTACGCGCTGAACACTGCGCTGTAACGCAGTTGACAGTTTCTCCGCCCAGATCGCGCATTTTGCTGGCGGCGCCGCGCAGCGCGGCCGGTACGAATCGTGCACGGTGCCGAACCCCAGAACAGGAGCTCACGATGTCCATAAAAGTCATTCCGATCGTCTCCCTTTTATGCTTGCTGCTCACCCTTCCCGGAACGAGCAGCGCAAGGACTTGTCAATCGAACAACGATGCGACCTGCTGGTCCGTCTACTCAGGACCGAATTACTCTCAAGTGGTGGTCGGAGCGACGTCCCAGCGCGTCGGGATAGCCTGCGCGACTCGCTCTCCGCAGAGCAGTGACTTCAATGGCAATCTTGACTGCTATGCAGCGAGTGGCACGTCCGGCGCCGGCGTGATGGGGCGAGCCGGCGAGCAGATCCAGCCGAACGGTCCATTCGTAGGAAGCGATGGCAACCGTCGCATCATGTCGCTCGCGATCGAGGGTTCCTCCGAAAGGGTCTACATTCACGCGCTGCGTTCGGATGGACGGATGTTCGTGGCCGCGACGCTCTGGCCCCTGGGCGCGAACCCGGCAATTTTCTTCTCTCCTGCTGCGCCGACTCCACCCCTCAATTTACGATCTATCGCCTATGTCAAGGGATTCGGTCTCACTGGGATATCGTCGAGCAACAACATGTACTACGTTAATGGGAACAATCAGTGGCAGCTCGTCTCGAGCGATGTCGCTTATATTGCGGGCACGTCTGGCAGCGCCGCCACTGCCGCACTGCTCGGCAACGACGCGCTCGCAACGGTGCTCGGTCCTCTTATGGGCGAAGCCACGCCGCAAGCGCTGCCGGTACCGATGCCACCCGTTCAACCGGGGCAGACAGACTTCAACGTTGCTTACAACCTGTTCGGGCAACTCACGCCGCTCGCAGCCGGATCGATGGGGCTTACCGCAATCCAAACGGGATGTCCTTGGGCAGCGTCGAGTGGCATGCCCTGCATCAAGAACAATTTCGCCTATTACTTCGGTTCACCGGTTCCCGTTGCTTGGTCTGGCTGGTTTCCGGTGGTGACCGCACCGCTCGACGACACGCCGCTCAGCATCCAAGACGGCTCCGCCATGAGGAATCGCCTAGGCGAGCTCTGGATCATCACCAGCAGAGAGCATCTCTACTCGTGGACGCCGTGACGGCCTGCTTCGGCTTGGGAGTCCGGAGTTCGCTCCCGAACGGCCCAAGCCTGCGGCTTTTGCTTTCTCGGCTCACGCGCTGCGCTGGAAGCTGACCGCGTTGCGAGGCGCGCTGCGGGATCGCACCCCTTCGGTGTTACGAAACGAGTCGATCGCCTCACTTCGGGCTCGCCCCGAGAAAAATGATCATGCTGCCCGAGGTGGAGTTGGTGACGACCAGGTTCGAGATGGTATCGCCATTCAAATCACCGACGGCAGCCATGGTCGGGCCGAGGCCGGTCGGGTAGTCCACCTTACTGCCGAATGTCCCGACCCCGGCACCGAAGCGCACGCTGACCGAGTTGGCATACGCGTTGACCACGAGCATGTCCGGTGCCTGATCACCGTTCAGGTCCGAGAAGAGGACATAAGTCGGAAAGCTCTCCGTCACGTATCCGACGCGCGCGCTGAAGTCACCATCGCCCGTGCCCAGGCGCACGCCGACCTCACTTGCATCGGTGTGGGTCTAAGTCATCCAAAGCCAGCCCAGTCAGCGACCGGCAGCCGCCCCACTTGAACACGACGCTCGGCCGTGCGACTCTCCTGGGGATCGGGCTACGCCTGGCGAGCCCCCACGTGAGCCGCTACATCAATTGCAGGCCAGTGCCTCACGCACCGTGAGCTGACCCGCGCGCCGGGCAGGGAGCCAACTGGCCGCCAAAGCGACGACGACCGTGAGCAGCAGCCACGTCAGCGCGGGAGCGAGGCCAAACACCAGCGGAAGGGGAGCCATGAAACCGAGGTTACCGACGATCCAGTCGATACCGAGCGTAAGCGGCAGCGTGCACAAGACTGCCAACAAGAAGCTGAGCGCGCCGACAAACGCGGCCTCCGTGACCACCAGCCAGGAAATGCGTCCGGGCGTCGCGCCGAGCGCTTTCATCACGCCGAATTCACGGGTTCTTTCGAGCACACTCGTGCCCATGGTCGAGCCGAGGCCGAGCGCGCCTACAATGGCCATCACGATGGCCATTGCCATCAGCGCGCGAATCAAGATCACGACGTGATCGCCGACGGCGTTGCGCAACTCGCTGAGCGGTATGGCGACATCGATGCCCACTCCCGTGTCGGTGAGAGCGTGCTCCAGGCTCCGAATCGTGAACTCGCGCTCTGCAGCGGAGGTCGCGGCAGTCGCAATCCGAAGTAGGCGCGCGCCGCCCGAAGCTCCAGTGACCTGGGCGAAGGCAGCATCCGTCACGTAGGCAACGCCCGCGGAGCCAATCTCTTCGACCACGCCGACGACCCGCCAACTGCTGCGCTGCCCAGCGATCGACAACCAAACTCGAGCACCGAGCGCGGCGCCCGATTGAGCCAACGCCACGTGATTGAGCACGACGGCGTCGGTGTCTCCAACTTGGAGCCAACGCCCGCCACGGAGCGGAAACCGAATCAACTCGGTTTCCGGCGGCGGCGCGAGCACGGCCAGGCTACCGTGGCCGCGATCCGGGTAGGTGTGCACGATATCGAGCTGATTTGGAGTGGCAAACGCCGCCGGCCCGTAGCCCCAAGCTTCCACCCGGCGCACCATCGCTAGCTGGCGCAGCGCCGCGGCGACGGCCGCGGGTTCGGCGCGGTGCAGCCTGATCTCGACGTCGTACTTTCGTGTTTCGTAGATCTTGGCGACGTTCCGCTCCCAGCCGCGAGATACGTCGAGTGCAGTCATGAACATCGCACCACCAGCGGCGAGCAAACTGAGCGTGAGCGTGAGGCGAGCCGGACGGCGTAGGACGTTGCGCAAGGCCGGCGGCAAGCTCGAATAGCGATGGCGCACGCTGTCTGCGCTGACGCCATATTCATCGATGGCTCGTCGTGCGGTCGTGCGGGTCGCCCGCACAATCGGCACCGCCGCAGTCAATACGGGCACGAGCAGCGCTGCACCCGCCTGCACCGCGTAGACCCAAGCCGGCAGTGCAACGTTGGTCAAAGTAAAATTGAGCAGCGTGGCCACCGCGGCGGAGAAGCCCCGGGCAGCCGCCACACCGACTGGGAGCGCGAGTAGCAGCGAAACGCAACCGAGAGCGGCGATTTCAATCGCATACATCCATGCCACCTGACTCGACCTGGCCCCGATCGTCTTCATGATGCCGATCTCGCGCACCTGGCGCGCGAGCAACGCGGCCAGTGACGTCGCGACCAGAATGGCGCTCAGCACCAACGACAAGACGCTGAAGGTCAGCATCATCACCAAAATCGTGGTCATTTGCCGCTGGTGCGGGTGCTCATTGGGCGGAGGCACGCGAATTTCCGACACGGCGTGGCCCTGCTGGACGAGTCGATTCCCCAACTCGATTGCGGCTCGTTCGACACCGCGCCGGTTGGCGTCGCGAAAGCGGACGCGCAGTTCATCGAGTCGGGGTTCTTCGCCCAACGTGGCCAACGTGGCGCGGGTGATGTAGGCGTAGCCCTCGCGCTCCTGCCAAGCCGGTGCCAGGCCGGGGTCGTGCACCAGCCCGCTGATTGGAACGCGAGTGGCTTTGCCGTTCGGCGTCTTCACGAGCACGCTCTGGCCCGTCGTTGCTCGAAGCATCTCACGCGCAGTGCGTTCGATCAGCATGGAGCCGATCGGCGGCGGCCAAGCGCCGCTCTCGGATCGAAATGTGTTGAGTCGGAGATCCGCGAAGTCGTCGATGACGAACAACAGTAGCGGACGAAAGTCCGGACCCACCTGCACACGCGCCAACACCACGTCACGCGCCTCGGCATCGGCCACCAGCGGATCTCGCCGAACCGCTGTCACGAGCGCTCCATCCACGCCACCGGCGACTTCCAGCGTCGCAGAGGCCGGTCGAGTTCCTTGATAGTTGACGGCGATCTCGCGGGTCAAAATCGCGTACGCGCCGAGCACCGAACCGACCGCAATGAGGCTGACCGACAGAGCAACGACCATCAGGCCGGCGCGACCAGGCTCGGCGCGAAAATCACCGAGTAGCTTTCGCAGGCGGACGCTAACCATGACGAAGCTCCGGCGAGGCGCTCGCTCGACCGACGGATATCTGCTCGATCTTGCCGTCTGCAAGCGTGACTACGCGGTCGGCAATCTGGGTCAGATCCCGTTCATGAGTGACCATCAGCACGGTCTTGCTCCGAGCGGTCAGCCCCGTCAGTAGCTCGAGCACCGCTTGGGCAGTGTGCGAATCGAGGTTTCCGGTTGGCTCGTCAGCGACGATCAGCGGAGGGTCATTGGCAAGGGCCCGCGCAATCGCGGCGCGCTGTTGCTGCCCTCCGGAAAGCGCGGCCGGCAACTTGTGAGCTTGTTCCGCGATCCCCACCTGAGCGAGCAGCCCCCGAGCGCGTTCGCGCGCGACTTCTCCCGCGTAGGTGTGGCAGAAGTCCATCGGCAGCGTCACATTTTCGAGCACCGTCAGCGTGGGCAAGAGTTGAAAGAACTGGAACACCACGCCGACGTTGCGACCGCGCCAAGCCGAAAGCGCGCTCTCGCTCAACCCTTGCAAGCGGGTCGCGCCCACGAAAATTTCGCCCGAGCTCGGGCGATCAATGCCAGCAATCAGGTTCAGCAGGGTGGACTTCCCACTGCCTGATTTGCCCACGATGGCCACAAATTCTCCCTTCGCGAAGCTCACGTCGACCTGGTCGATGGCCGCGAAGTCACCGGCTGGCGTGACGTAGATCTTGCTCACCTGGCGTAGCGAGAGGAGCTGGACGTCTTGAACGTTACTGCACATACTGTCCACTTTAGCGCCGAGCCCACATGCACCCAAGAACAGCCACTGCCTGCAGTCCCTTACTGGACGAAGTCGACCCAGTGTCCGGAAAGGCGCATTCATGACCAAATTGACGGCCACGACGGATCGTCGCGTATTGCGCACCCGCCGTACGTTGCGGGACGCCCTCATCGAGCTCATCGCGCAACGCGGCTGGGATGCCATCAGTGTGAGCGACGTGTGCGAGCGCGCTGACGTCGGGCGCTCCACCTTTTACACGCACTTCGCGGACAAAGAAGAGCTGCTCCTGAGCGGGTTCGACGACCTGCATCGCATGCTCCGCGCGCTGCACCCTGCACTCCCGGGCAGCAGGCCACTCGCCTTCGCCGGGCCGCTGATTGAACACGCGGGAGAAAATTTGCGCATCTTTCGCGCGCTGGTCGGAAAGCGCAGTGGACATGCGATGCAGAAGCGGTTTCGACAAACCGTGGTGAGCCTGGTGACCGAAGATTTGGCGCACTTCGGTCTAGCCGAGACCCGCCTGATCGGGACCGCGCACTATCTGGCGGGCGCGTACCTGGAGCTGCTGACCTGGTGGATCGATAGCCGAACGAAGCTCGCCGCCTCGGAACTCGAACAGCTCTTTCATCAGCTCACCACGCCCGTGATCGAAAGCCTGATTTCGGCTCGCTGAGCTGGGCTGCGCTCTCATTTCACGCGAATCTGCAGGGTGCGGGCCGGCACAGCGAAGGCAAACTTCAGCTTCTCGAACGTGGGCATGCCGCTAAAGAGCCCTAGCGAAAAGCCGCCGGAGAAGCCCAGCGCCTCGGCGGGGAGCCCGAGAATATTGTGGTCGATGGCGCCGTTGTCGTTTTCATCGTGAAAGACCACGACGGCGTAGTTGCCGTATGGCAGCTCGGAAAAGACGAAGCTCGACTTGCCAGCGCTCGGCGTCGCGCGCACGTGCCGGAAAGGTTTGCCGTGAAGATTCTCGCCCTTTCGGAACAACTTGACCTCGCCGTGGCCTCGCGCGCTCGTGAAGCCGACGACATCGATTCGAAGCGTGCCGACGCTCGTGCCCGCCTGGGCCAAACGCACGTGACCAAGCGAGGCGCCCGCAAGCCCTACGACCGCCAGCAGCGCGCCCAATCGCTGCGATTCAATGGTCATGCAGTGCCCGAATGGTCGACACCAGGTTCAGCGCGTGCAGCGCGAGCCCGAGCCCAATCACGACCGTGAGCGCCAAGACGGCACTCAGCCACTTGTTCTTCATCCCGTTATTCCTCGTTGCTATCCCCGCTCCAGAAGCGGAGCGCCCCCGGTACTGGCACGCGCGCGGGAGCCACGCCACGGACAGACCCGAGTCCACGGCCAGTTCAGGACGAAAGCGTAGATCTGTCCATTTCGCCGTTCTGCAAGGCAGAAATTGATGCTGCAGGCAGGCTGAGAGAGAGAGAGAGAGAGAGAGAGAGAGAGAGAGACGACGAACTGCAGAGCAAATCGAACCGTGGCACGGTGGCCACGGAAGAAGGCACCATCCCGCACTTCAAGTACTCGCGCAGCAGCCTGCGCCAGGGGGCTGCGTCCGGCACGTTGCCGGCGATGGAGGCTCAGATGCGTTCCGCAATATCGCTCAATTCGAAATCCGCTGCTCGGCTCGAGCGCTATGCGCGTCAGATGGCGCTATTCACGCGCGCAAGCTCGGCCCTGAGCCCGCCGCGACCGCAAGCAGCAGCGCGCGGGCTTGCGCGTCCTCCGCATCAGCGCACAGCTCGTGCTCAGCGACCTCGAAGCCGCCCCTCGCGCTCGTCCGCGCGGCGCTCTAGTCGTCACTCTCAACGTTGAGAGCGCGCTCGTGCTCCGCCGCTCATTGACTGGCGCACGCTGCGCGCCTGACGCGCGCCAACGCTGCGCTTTGACTGGGTTCTTTACGGACGAACTCGGCAGTATCGGCGCGCTCGGGTCGACTACAGCTCAGTTCACCTGATTCGCGTATTGCTTTTGGCAAGCGGGCGCGCCGCGGCAATGCACGTCGCGTACTTGGTTCAGAGAGGGCAGCACATCCGGTTTGCCGAGCACCAACACAGGGCGGCGCTTGTCCGGGCTACCAAAGCGAAACCACCGGATGTCTCCGCGGGTGATCACGGAAACTCGGGTTCGCCGTCGTCTTCAATGGGTCCGTCGTCGGGGCCATGCGTGACCCACGCGTTCCAAGCCAGACCGTGCTCCGCGCCGAGCCGGACGTCATCGTCTACCAACTCCAAGACGACCCGAACACGCTTGCCTTCGAATGGTGCGCTCGGCATGGGTCGAGGTCGATCGTGCTTCCGTGAACTCGGCAGTCAGCGTACCCACGGCGTATAGCCTAGCAAGGGACACGCCCCCCGTCGGAACGCTCGACGGGGGGCGCGGGCGG
>Ga0302323_100005207_pt1 | contig 10630 bp, 8 predicted proteins | sample Fen_T0_3_FD_201950 | JGI IMG/M metagenome (GOLD analysis project Ga0302323, IMG submission 201950) | Peat permafrost microbial communities from Stordalen Mire near Abisko, Sweden - Fen_T0_3 | ecosystem: Environmental > Terrestrial > Soil > Wetlands > Permafrost | place: Sweden: Abisko... | reverse complement strand
AAGGCGTGCATCGGCATTTCGCGGTCAGCGTCGATATGCGCTTGCTGCCCATCAGTAAGCTGAAGCCGGACTCCGCGTCCCCGTTCCACGGGCTGGAGATCGGCGAGAAGATGCCGCTACCATTTGCTTGGGTGAACAAGACCGAGGTCACGACTTACAAACTGATCAAGGGCAAGGACGAGGTGCGTGCGTCCGACTCCATCCCGCGACGCGCCGTGGTGCCACTCAGCGGCAACGTGCGCATGAAGGCTGGCGCGCGCTTCTATCAAACTTCCCGCGACAAGACGGTCTGGCTGCGCGCAGAAGACATTGGCGTCGTCGACAAGCCGCCCACTTGGCCGGACTTTGCCGAGAAGGGCGAGAAGTGGATCGACGTTTCGATCACCGCTCAGGTGCTAGTGCTGTACGAGGGGAAAAAGCCGGTCTTCGCGACCTTGGTCTCGACCGGCCGCGATAAGCTGGGTGATCCGAAAGAGACGCTCTCCACGTTGCGCGGGACCTTCCGGCTGCAGAGCAAGCACATCGCGGCCGCCATGGACTCCGAGGAGAATTCGAGCGTCTCGGGCGGTTCGCGCGGCCACGGTGCCAAGCTGAGCGCGAACGCGGCCGAGACCACCGACCGCTTGAAGAAGGCCGAGGCCGGCGGCAAATCCTTGAATGACGAAGACAAGCGCCGCCTGGCCAACATCAACAAAGGGCGGGATCCGGAATACGGGATCACCATGCGCCGCGGCTCGTCGGATTTCGAGCTGCGCGATGTGCCCTGGATTCAATATTTCGCCGCCGGATTCGCACTGCATGGTGCTTACTGGCACGACGTATTCGGCATCGCCCGCAGTCACGGCTGCATCAACCTCGCGCCGATCGACGCGCGTTATGTGTTTCAATGGACCGATCCGCCTGTCCCCAAGGGCTGGCACGGTATCAACGTGGGCGCCGACATGGGTGAGGGAACGGGTGTCGTCGTGCGTGAATGAGCAGAAAAGTTGCGATTTTCGCGCGGCGCGCGCGACCATCGTGGCTCGTTCAAGGTCATGATCCGCAAAGCGTTGGCGGCGATTCTCGGCGCACTGCTGGCGCAATTCACGTTTGGTGAGGTCGCCTCGCAACTCGCGGCCGCGGGTTCGAGGCGGGTGCAGGGCTGCTCGGATTTCGCGGCGGACGGAGTGACGCCGGCAACGGCCAGAGCGGAGGCGATGCGGCGCGTCGCCCCGGTCAGCCAGGCGCGCGCGCCCAGTGCCGCTGTCGTCCCGGATCAGCCGCCGGCCGGCACGCCGCTCCCGGTTCCGCCTGCGGCAGAAGTCAGCCCCGCTTGCCCACGCGATATGGTGCTCGTCGAGGGCGAGTACTGCACGGACGCATTTCAGTCCTGCGTGCGCTGGTTGGACGACAAGATCCTCCCGTTTGCTCGCTGCAGCGAGTTCAAGAGCCCCTCGCGCTGCATTGGAACGCGGGTCAGGCAGCGCTTTTGCATCGACCGCTATGAATACACAGCGCCCGGCGAGGAGCTGCCGCTCAACTATCAGAGTTTCCAGAAGTCGAACGCCTTGTGTCTGAGTCTCGGCAAGCGGCTGTGTACCGAAACCGAATGGACCTTTGCCTGCGAGGGGGAGGAGATGCGCCCTTATCCCTACGGATTCACGCGCGCCCCGAAGTGCAACCAGGACCGCGACGACCTGTACGAAGTCAACCCGCACCGCCAGATCCTAGCTGACCGCCGCGAACGCCCCGACGCACGCCCCGAGTGTGTCAGCCCGTTCGGCGTCTACAACATGGCTGGGAATATGGACGAGTCCGTTCTGCGGGAGGGCAAAGAGCACGTCGACCCGTTCCGAAACGCCCTGAAGGGGGGCTGGTGGATGGCCGCTCGGAACCGCTGCCGCCCTGCCACGACCGCGCACGACGACTACTACAAGGACATTCAGGTCGGTACGCGCTGCTGTGCGGCGGCCGCTTCGGGCTAAAGATCTGCCGTTAAGGTGCGTCATAATTGACGGTAATAATTGAGCCAATCAGTGGGTCGCTAATTTGCGCACGGAGTTTCGGCCGAACGGCCAATGGTTTCGGCTTGACCGCGCCGTCCAGTCGCCGAAAGGTCGAACCCTCATGCGATGCCTCGGGCTCATCGGAACGGCGCTCGGGCTATTGGCCGGTGCTGCTGGCGGCTGCCGCAATTCGCAGCCCGCGCCAGCACCCCGGGTGGTAGTCGAAGACGGAGTCCCTGCTGCGTCGCCCGCCGCGACCGAGGCCATGGTTGCGGTCAACCGGGCGCCCGCTCGTCCAGTGAAAACAGAACCGGTCGTCTGCGGCGCAGGCATGGCGTTGGTCGAGGGCAAGTATTGCCCGAACGTCCGGCTCAACTGTAAGAAGTATCTCGACCCCAAGGGCGCGTACGAGAACTTCCGCTGCGCTGAGTACGCGCCTTCGACCTGCTTGTCCAAGGAGCGCAAGACCTTGCGCTTCTGCATCGACAAGCACGAATTCACGGAGAGCGGCGAAACGCTACCGGCCAATCACCGCAGCTGGCGCGACGGTGACCGCACCTGCAAAAAGCTCGGTAAGCGGATGTGCATGGAGAGCGAGTACAATTTCGCCTGCGAAGGCGAGAACATGCAGCCCTATCCCTACGGCTTCACGCGCGACGCGACGGCCTGCAACGCGGACCGGGATGACGTCGTGAGCCCGGCCGGCGTGCTTCGGGATTTGCGCGCTCCGAGCGGTTCCTACGAGCGCTGCAACAGCCCGTTCGGGGTCTCTGATCTGGCCGGAAACCTGGAGGAGTTCGTGACCATCGATCGCAGCTCGCCCGCGCGTCCAGCGATGAAGGGCTCCTATTGGCAGCCTGGTCGGAATTTCTGTCGCGCAGCACAGACGGCGCACGACATGTATTACAACGGGACCGAGACCGGTTTCCGTTGCTGCAGCGACACGCGCTGAACCGGACGGCTGCCCAACTGGGTCGGGTTTGGGTCGCCTCGCAGCAGCTCGCGTGCGCAAAAGTGCAGCGCGTCGCGCGGCCACGCGAGCGCCATGATTGGCGCACCCAGGCTGTGCCCGGTGTGAGGCGAGTCACGCCATGCCAATCAGGGCTCAGCGCTCGGATCCGAGCGCTGAGCCCTGATTGGCATGACCGAGCGAAGCTGGGCAAGTTTTCTGCGCTTTCTGCCCGCAGGTTAAGGATACAAACCGATTGCAGACAGCGCCGTCAGCTCATCGAGACCCAGCATCAGGTTCAGGTTCTGTAGGGCCTGGCCGGCGCCCCCCTTGACCAAGTTGTCGAGCGCGCCGAACACGGTCACTCCGCGCGTTTCGCCTTCAACGGGACCGAGGGTGAGGCCGACCTCGGCGCGGTTCGAGCCGAGCACGGCCACCACTTCGGGCAGGCGCGCTTCGGGCACCAGCACGCAAGGTTCGTTTCGATAAGTGCGCGCGGGTAGCGCCCGGAGCTCGTCTTCACTGACGTGCGCTGGGACGCGCAAGAAGGCGGTCGCGAAGATCCCGCGGCTGAGCGGCGCGGACACCGGGACGAAGCGCAGCGAAAGCTCGCGCGCGCCGCCAGCCGTCAAGGTTTCCACGATCTCGGGCGTGTGTGCGTGATCGAGCGGCTTGTACGTCCGCAGATTGTGCGCCCGAACCGGATGATGCGTGGTCGGGCTGGGTGACGCGCCTGCACCACTCGAACCCGTGATGCCCACGACCTCGACCGAGCCGCGCAATAGGCCTGCCTGCGCGAACGGCAGCAGCATCAGCTCAATCGTGGTCGCAAAGCAGCCCGCCGAGGCCACGAAGCGCGCGCCACGGATCCGCTCCCGATTCAGCTCTGGTAGTCCGTAAACGAACTCCCCAAGCAGCTCCGGTCGGGGGTGGGGCGCGCCGTAGTAGTGCGCGTAGCTAGCGGGATTCTGTACTCGAAACGCGCCCGACATGTCGACGATGCGCGTGTTCGAGCCGGCCACGGCCGCCACTACTTCACAGCTGGCGCCATGCGGCAGGCCCATAATCACCGCGTCCACCCCGCGCGCCGCCTCTGCGTGCGGAGGATTCTCGAAGCGCAACCGAGTCAGCCCCTCCAAGTGCGGATGGGCGCGCGACACGAGCTCACCGACGTGATCGTTGGCGCACACCCGCACTACCTCTAGCTGCGGGTGGTCGAGCAAGCGCCGAAGCAGTTCCGCACCGGCGAACCCAGAGGCTCCGAGCACCGCAACTTTGGCTTTCATGCCCTAAATCCTAGCACCCGCGCCGCGCGTCGCTTGGAGCTCGGGCTTTACTCACTCAGTTTGGTCGGGATCCAAAGTGTGCGCACGGTGGTTGCCGTGCCGTTCCGCGTGTAACCAGCGAGGCCGTAGAGCACGTTCCACCAGTGACCGTTGGGCGTTTCTCCGTAGGAGAAGGCCGGGAAGATGTGCACTTCCCAGTCCAGACCGCTGCGCAATTTCTTCTCGTGATAGTAAACGTTGCCGACCAGCTGGGTAACTTCCTTCTCGTCGCTGAAGCGCCAGAAAACCGGGAAGGCCACAGTGGTGCGCGACTTCGGCGAAGCAAAGTCCCAAAGAAAGGGCGCCACGACGAAGTGCGTGTCGAGTGCGTTCCGACCCACGTACATGAACGGGTACAGGTTGGTCGACCAGCCGCGCAGATCGGTCTGATGATTGAAGAAGGGCGTGATCCAGGTGCTTTCGCTCACGCCATAGCGCTCGAAATGACCCCAGAATGGAAAGAAGGCCTGATTGGATTCGCGCGGGCTGGTGCTCGAATACAGGAACGGGAACAAGATCTTCCGGTTCAGGCCGATGTCCGGATCGCGATACGCCCAGTACAAGGGCGTGACCATGTCGAGTTCGGTGCGGCCGCGGTGACGCGCGTAAAGCCAGGTGGCGAAGGTGCTCGCGCCCTTTTCACCGCGCGCGGCCACGAATAGCGGAGTCGCTAACAGCCACGAGTCGCCCTTGTAACCGTAATGGAAGAACGGCAGCAGCGTGGTGTGCCGTTCGTCTTTGCCCCATAAGCTGTAATACAGCGGGAACAGGTGGAACATGTCCCGCTTCTGGGTGTGGCGGCGATAATACGGCCCCCACAGGTCGGTCCAGGACAGGTCCCGGTCGTTGTACCGGTAGTAGTGGAGCAGCGGCGGGATGATCTCGTACTTGGTCTTGACGTTTTGCCCGAAGAAGTACAGGGGCGCGACGCCGAAATCGATGTCCTGCGCGGTGCGGGCATCGCAGCTCGAGCCGCCTTTCCAAGAGCAGAACATCGGGCCGACCAGGTTGAAACCGCCTTGGTCGTTGTGGTTCGTGTACGTCAAGAGCGGCGGGATGATGGTGTAGCCGCCGGTTTTCCTTTTGCCGGTGAAGTACAGCGGAGCGAGCCAATTGTCGTGCTCGCCCGGTGCACTGCGGTTCACTAATGGACCGACGATCGTGGTGCGCGTTTGGGTGAGCTTGTCGCGCAGGTTCCAGACCAACGGAAATAGAATGTCGTCCGCGCGCTCGGCGCTGCGGCGATTGTAGTAAACCCCCGCAACGAGCGACGCGCGGTCGGTCTCGTTCGGCTTGGTGCGCGACGGCATCTGGCGCTCGGCCCAGACCGGGAAGGCCAACCTGAACTGATACTTGCCGCTGTTCTCTTGGTAGTACGGCCCGTAGAACTTGTACGTGGTCGAGTTGGCGCGGCCGGTCTCTTCCTGATCCGGCTGGGCGTCGGAGCCGATGGCGTCGAACGTGGGCCGAGTGAGCTTGAGCGGCTCGTCGGGCAGCGCGGGTTCGCTGCCCGGCGGATTCAACGAGTCATCGGCGCCCGAGGCCGCGTGCATTTCGGGCGTGCCGGGCGGGGGAGCGTCCTTCTTCTTTTTGGACTGGCCCTGGGGCATGCCGCCCATGTTGCCGCCGGGCATGCCCATGCCGCCGCCAGGCATGCCCATGCCGCCGCCGGGCATCTGCGCGGAAGCCGAGCGTGCGAGGCCGAAGGAACACACGAACAGAGCGGGCGCGAGCAGTCGCGCGACGAGCCGGCTGACCCTCAACGGTGGCTCCCCGAGGTCGGCGCGGTGTCGAACGTCGAAACGATGCGTGCCACCGCCTCGGCGCGCGGAACCTGTTCTTGGGTGTGTGCGGTCAGATCCTTGATCTGCACTTGGTCTTGCTCAACCTCGGACTCGCCGATCACGACGCACACGCGGGCCCCTAGGCCATCTGCGCGGCGCAACATGCTCTTCATGGAATTGCCGCGTCCGTCGAGCACGGTGACGATGCCGCGTTCTCTCAGCTCACGCGTCAGCTTCAAAGCCGACAGCGTGGCTTTCTCACCCAAGGGTGCGATGAAGCAAGGGGCGGGGTGGGCAACCGGATCCTCACCGAGCGCGAGCAAGATTCGCTCCAGCCCCATGCCGCAGCCGATGGCCGGGATCTGCGGTCCGCCCAGGCTCTTCAACATGTTGTCGTAGCGTCCACCAGCGATCAGCGTATTTTGCGAGCCAAGACTGCCCATGGTCGACTGAAATTCGAACACCGTGCGCGTGTAATAGTCGAGGCCGCGCACCAGGCCCGGCGTCACCTGGTAGGGCGTTCCCAGCGCATCGAGGCCACGCAAGACGGCTTGCCAATGTTCGCGATCTTCGGCGGTCAACGAGTCCAAGATCGACGGAGCGTCCGCAACCGCGGCCTTGTCGCGTGGATCCTTGGAATCCAGGATGCGGAGCGGGTTGTCCTGTAGGCGCTTCTTGGCATGCTCGCTGAGCGACTCGGCGCGCGGCTGAAGGTGCTCGGTAAGGGCGGCGCGGTATGCGGCGCGGCTCTCCAAGCCGCCGATCGAATTGACGGCCACGGTCACGTCCGTGATGCCCAGACGACTCAGAAAGCCGTACAAGAGGTCGAGCAGCTCGGCATCACAGGCGGAGCTCGCGTCCCCGTACAATTCGCAGCCGGCCTGATGGAATTGGCGATAGCGACCGCGCTGTGGCTGCTCGGCGCGAAACATCGCGCCGATGTAGTACCAGCGCGATACCGGCTCTCGAGCCTGCACGCTATTCATCAAGTACGCGCGAGCGGCACCCGGAGTGCCCTCCGGGCGCAGCACGTAGGTGTCGCCGCTGCGCTCGAGTTCGAACATTTGCTTTTCGACGATTTCCGAGGTCTCGCCGGTAGAGCGCACGAATAGGTTCTTGTGCTCGAGGATTGGCGTGCGAACCTCTTCGATACCGCCCAAGGCCATGGTGGCGCGGAAAGTTTGTTCGACGCGCTGCCAGCGTCTGACCTCGTCGGGGAGGATGTCGTTCGTCCCCTTGACGGCGCGAAATTGCATGACTTTCAGATCCTGAAGGACCGGGCAGGGCGAGCCGCGGCCGACCGCGCTTATGCTCGGATGGGCGGGTCGGGTCAAGCTCGCGTACCGTTTTTCGCCGTGGGGCGGGTTCCAATGCTAAACACGCCCGGTATGCGGGCCGCAGCCGTGGACCTCGGAAAAGTCCGTGTCGGGCTGGCCGTCGCCGATGAGCTCGGCCTGATGGCCCACCCGCGCCAATATCTGGATGGCCGCGATCAGCGCCGGGTGGTTGCCGATCTGGCGCGCTTGGCGGAGGCCGAGGGCATCACCCTGTTCGTGATCGGCCTGCCGCGGCAGTTGAACGGCAAGGAGGGTCTGGCAGCGGGCCGCGCCCGGCGCTTTGCCGAACAGCTAGCCAAGCGGACGCGGGCCCGGGTCGAGCTGATCGACGAGTGGCTGTCCACGGTCGAAGCCCACGCCCGGCTGCGTGAGCAGGGCACGAACAGCCGCGAAGCCCGGGAGCGAGTCGACAGCGCGGCCGCCGCGGTCCTGCTGCAGAGCTGGCTGGACGGCCAGCGCGGGCCGCGTGACCCCGAGGAGCACGAGCTTGCCGCGCCCGAGGGCGAGCGTGGAAGCGACGGTCGGGACGAGCGCCACGGCCAGGACGAAGAGCTCGAGGAGCAGGACGACCCGTGAGCAAGACACGGCGACGGAAGTCGCAGCGTCCCACGCCCCCGAGCAGCTTGCCGCCGAGTCCACCGGCTCACAACAGCAGCACGCCGCCGAGCTCGTCCTCGAAGCGCAAGCGTAAGCGTCGGCGCGCGAATGCGCCGCTGATGACCCCGACTCATCACATGACCCCGACGCCGCGCGTAGCGCCGCTACGTGCGCTGGGCGGCGTGTTGGCTGTATTGTTCGCGGGCCTCGCGCTGTGCCTGTCACCGCTTTGGATCTGGTCGGTCGTTTCCGGTCCCGGGGCTGGCCACTCGTTCGTGGCGCAGGTTCACGAAAACGCGACGCCCGCCGAATTGAGCGAGCTGCTCGCGACGCGCGGCGCCTTGCAGAGTCCACGCTTATTTCGCGCCTACCTCGCCCTCTTACAACCGGGGTTCGAGCTCGCGCCAGGCGAACACTTATTGAACGACGCCGCGTCCCCGCGTGAGCTGGCCCAAAGACTTGCCCGCAGTTCCGGGCGCTCCGCCGAGCACCTGACTTTTCCGGAAGGGTTTCAGTCGGTGCAAGTCGGGCAACGCTTGGAGCGGGCCGAAGTGTGCACGTTGAACGCTTTTCGCCGCGCGGTCGCGGACCCCACGCTGCTGCATGAGCTGGGCATCGAGGGTGCCAGCGCCGAAGGCTACTTGTTCCCGGCGAGCTATGGCCTCCTGGTCGACAGTGACGCGCGGGAGGTCGTCCGCGTGCTGGCGGCGGAAGCAAAAAAGCGTGTCCAAAAGCTGATCGTCGATCATCCGGGGCGCCTCGAGCAGTTGGCCCGCGAGTTTGGCTTTCGGGAGCGCGAGGTGCTCACCTTGGCGTCGATGATAGAGAAGGAAGCGCAGGCTTCGGACGAGCGGCCACTGATCGCGAGCGTGTTTTTCAATCGCCTGCGCGATCCCGAGTTTCGGCCGCCGCGCATGTTGCAATCCGATCCGACGGCGAGCTACGGCTGCGTCGTTTCCGGAGCCGAGATCCCGAGCTGCGCAGGGTTTCACGGCAGCGTAACGCCGGCCCTCTTGCGCGACCCGGCCAACCCGTACAACACCTATCGGCACGCGGGGCTGCCCCCCGGCCCGATCGCCAACCCGGGTGAGGCGTCGATTGTTGCCGTGCTCGCGCCGGCGCAAAGTGACTTCTTGTACTTCGTGGCCAAGGGGCAAGGGACGGGTCGGCACACCTTCAGCCGGACTTTCGCTGAACACCGCGAGGCGCTCGAATCTCCTCATTGAGGCCTATGCGCGCGGACGCTCCGGCGTTAGCACTCGTGGTCAGGAGGCCGTCCTGCCGTTACCCCTCGTTTTAGTGCCGCATCCCCACGTGCGATCCGACCCGAACGTGCTCGGCGGCAGCCCGTACGTGCTGGGCTCGCGTGTGCCGGTGCGTCGGCTTTGGGCGTTCTATCGCAGTGGCGCGAGCGTCGAGCGGATCCTGAAGCGGTACCCGCAGCTCGGCCCGGCCAAAGTCTTCGATGCGCTCGCCTTCGCCTTCGACAATGAGGAAGTGGTCAGCGCCGACATGGCTCGCGAGGATGAATTTTTGGCCCGAGCAGGTCAAAAAGCGCCGAGAAAGTCGCTCAATCCCGAGCAGATTGAGCTGCCCTTCCTGGGCAGTACTTCCGATACTCCGCCCGAAGCTCCCGAACGACCGGCCGCGCGTGCGCCGCGTGCTCGACGTTAGCGCGCCGAAGCGACCTCGAAACATTCCCGGCCGCGTCAGATATAAACCGAAGGGGGGAGTTCTCAAGCGTGGGCTCTCGGGTTAGCGTCCACGCCGATATCGTGGCCCTGAATTCTGGGAGCCCGAGGAGGAGAGTATCTATGTTCGCTCGCAAGACGTCGAGAGCTTGGCTTGGTGCCGGCTTGATTTTGGCTGTTCCGTTGATGGTTGACTGTGGCGCGAAGGGGATGCCGGGCATGCCGGCGGGGCTGCCCGCTGTTCCCGGCGGTTGCCCGGCGGACATCGCGGATGCCAGCGCTATCATGAACGCGAACTTCGGTCTCAAGGGGGAGCTCGAAGGCAAAGCGAAGGGCGCACTCGCCGCCGGTGCTGATCTGCAGAAGATCGCTGCCGATGTCGAAGCCGAAGTCGCCACCGCCTGCGGCAACCTGGCAAAGGACCTGGGCGCCAGCGACGCCGATCTCAAACCAAAGGAAGATGGCCCGGGCAAGAAGGCAGAAGCCGCCTGTAACGCCGCGGTCAAGTTCCTCGGCGAGGCCAAGGCGAAAGCCGGCGTGAAGTTCAAGGTCGACGTCAAGCCGCCAGTTTGCAACGCCTCCGTCAATGCCATGGCCGATTGTGCCGGTAAGTGCGACGCGACCATCAAACCCGGTTCCGCCAAGGTCACCTGTGAAGGCGGCAAGCTGAGCGGCAAGTGCGACGCGAAGTGCGAAGGCACTTGCGAGCTCGATGCGGGCGCCAAGTGCGAAGGAACCTGCGGCGGCACCTGCAAGGGTGAATGCACCGGCGAAATCTCCGGTAAGTGCGACGGCACCTGCGACGGCAAGTGCGACGGCAAGAACGCCAAAGGCAAGTGCGCGGGCACCTGCGACGGCAAGTGCACGGGCAAATCCGACGCCGTGTGCAAGGCCGAGTGCAAGGGCGAATGCAACGCGACCTGTTCCGTGAAAGCCAACGGCAAGTGCGAAGGCACCTGCTC
>Ga0302323_100005206_pt1 | contig 10632 bp, 11 predicted proteins | sample Fen_T0_3_FD_201950 | JGI IMG/M metagenome (GOLD analysis project Ga0302323, IMG submission 201950) | Peat permafrost microbial communities from Stordalen Mire near Abisko, Sweden - Fen_T0_3 | ecosystem: Environmental > Terrestrial > Soil > Wetlands > Permafrost | place: Sweden: Abisko... | reverse complement strand
TGCGGGTCGAGGTGTCGCCGTGACCAGGATTGCGGGGGTGCTTCTTGCTGGCGTCGGCGCACTGACCTTGCCGGCATGCCATCGACAAGACGCGCCTGTCACGGTGTCCGGGAGCAGCGTCGGGCCCCGCTACTACATCGTCGGCAAAGATGGGGCGCGCACGCGCGAGGGGCGCAAGCTATTGCCCGGCTTTGGTGTGGTGGTGGAAGAGCAGCGCATGTCGGGGGGCGAGCTCTTGGGGCGCACCAGTCTAGGCCGCGACATTCCCATGAACGAGCTGCGCCCGGCGGCGCCTTCGCAATTTGCCGGCGTTCATCTCGACGGTCAGGCGCTGGATTTCGGTTGGGTGGTGAAAGAAGGGGCGCCTGTGTACGCCCGGCCCGATAACGCTAGCAAGGTCGTGGCCAGGAGAGCTCGCTACGCCCGCCTGACCCTGTCCAGCCTCGATGGGCCGCAAGGCTTCTACCGGGTGGCCCAAGGATGGATGGCGGAGGCGGATCTGCGCGTTCCAAGGCTGGCGCCGCGCCCGACGGTGGTGGTGAATGGGGATGGCGAACCGTGGCTCGACGTCGATCTTGCCACACAAACCTTGGTCGCCTACCAGGGTGACAAGCCCGTTTTTGCGACGTTGGTTGCCACCGGTATAGGCGCCGAAGGCTCGCCCTTCGCCACGCCCAAGGGCATCCATCGCATCAGCGCCAAGCTGCTCGCCGCCACCATGGACAACTTGGACCACACCGGCGTCGTGCCTTACTCGTACGAAGAAGTTCCTTTCACCCAATACATCGGGCGTGTGGCACTGCACGGTGCTTTCTGGCACGACCAGTTCGGCGCGCCCCGCAGCCATGGTTGCATCAACCTGACCCTTCCCGACGCCGAGTGGTTGTTCGGCTTTACGCGCCCGGCGCTAGCCGAGGGTGAACACGAGATCGCTGCGAGCGTGCGCCAGCCGGGAACTGTGGTGCAAATTCGATAAACAGTCGGTGACGACGCCAACCTGGAGAGATGAAGTATGGAACCAGAGATACGCACGATCGATCCGATGCCGGTGCTTTTTGTCCGCAGGACCGGTCCCTATGGCGAAGCTGCTGCTGAAGCTTTCGCGGCGCTTTGCGATTTCGCCGGTCCATTTGGATTGCTGGGCCCCACGTCCCGTCTGCTCGGCATTTCTCACGATAATCCGACCATCACCGACCCATCCCAACTGCGCTTCGATGCTTGTGTGACGGTTGAGCGCGAAGTGCGCGCCGTGAGGCTCTCCGGCCAGGCAGGGCTGAAGACGGTGGCGGGTGGCAGGTACGCTGTCTTTCTTCACGTCGGCGCCTACGACTCGCTTCCGCAGACCTACGACGAAATCCTCAACAGCTGGCTTCCCGCCAGTCAAGAGCAGCGGCGAGAGGAGCCGTGCTTCGAGCTGTACCTCAACAGTCCCGACGAGGCCAAGGCCAACGACCTGCGCACCGAGATCTGGCTGCCCATTCAATGAGCAGCATGTTACCTGACCGCCAGGCCGAGGAAACAACGAGCGACCGGCTTTGCCTGGCTTGCGCTGTACGGCACCACGCGCTGGACGCTCGTGATGGCAGTGCCCGACGAGAACGCCGTGCCGGTATTGCGGAGAAGCGACCCTACGCGCTTTTCAGTCCCAGCTTCTTCAAGCCCTCGCTGACCTCGTCTTCGTCTACGATGGCACCGCGGCACTGGGGCGAGCCGCAACAACAGGGCTCGGCGAGATAGGCGGGAAAGGCGTAGTCGTAGAGGATCTCCTCGCCGATGCCGATGGGGCGGATGGCGACGATGCGCGCCGACGGCCGGCCGCGGTCGTCGACCTCCGAATCGATCTCGGCGTTGGGATCGCACGAGTGGTTGATCCAGCGTGTCTGGTCGACCATGTCGAAGAGGAGATCATCGGTGATCTTGAGGGAATAGCGATCGTCGACGGACTCTTCTGCATGCCAGGGCACACCGTCGACTTCGGCGATGACCTCGCCGGCAGCAAATGGGCGCGAGGCTACGACACCATAGCCGTCGATGGTGGAACGAACGACCTGTAATCCGGGGATGGGTGGCACGGAGGGATTCTTGCCACAAAGTCCGTTCGTTCGACAGTGAGATTTTCGTCGCGCAAGCGACCGCTAGCGGTCGGCCGTGCGTCTCATCGCCGCTAGCGCTCGGCTTCCTTGCTGCCTACCACCGTCAGATTCAAGCCGATCTGCACTGACAGGGGTTTGCCATCGACGGTGATGGTGGTCTTGCCGTTGTAGTACCAACCGAACGAGCCTGTGGAGAACTCGCGCTTGTCGGCAATGATTTCGGAATTGCCGATCACGATCTTCACGGGCTCGGCTTTTTCCAGGAACTGTGTCTTCGAAAGCGGGCAGGGTGATTTGGCCATGCCCGACGCTAACACGTCTTGCGGTCGGTGGCGCGTCTTGGACGACAGCCTGGAGGACAAACTTCGAACGGGCCACAGCTCGTGTTGGCCACGTCAGTCCAGGCCAACGCCGGTCCATTCTTCGCTCTTTTGCCACAGCTGCGCAGCCAGGCGGGGGTCCGTGGCCCAGGGGCGGACGCCGTGGGATTCGGGAAAATCGGCGGGGACGGCTTCGGCGATGTCGACGTCTTCGCAGTAGACGCCGCCCATCCCGTCGAGTTGCGGGCTGGTGGCGCACCAGATGGTTGTGGCGGCGGCTTGCTCGGTGTTCTTGTAGGCAGGGCTGTCCTTGGGGGCGGCTGCTTCGATTCGGGCGCGAATGGCCTTCAGCTCGTCATCCGAAATCGAGCGCACGATCTCGGTCAGCACAGCGCCGGGATGAACCGAGAAAGCGCGGATGTGCTGGGCCTGGCCACGGGCGTCGAGCGCGACGGCGAAGAGGGCGTTGGCGGTTTTTGCTTGGCCGTAGGCGATCCACTTGTCGTACGGGCGGCGTTGGAAGTGGGGGTCGTCGAAGTCGACGCCCGCGCGCCTGTGACCGCGCGAGGAAAGCGCAACCACGCGGGCACCGTGCGCGGCCCGCAGAGCGGGCCAAAGACGCACAGTCAGCTGGAAATGGCCGAGGTGGTTGGTAGCCAGTTGCGCTTCGAAGCCGCGGCGGTCGCGCACCAGCGGCGTTGCCATGACGCCGGCGTTGTTGATCAGAAGGTGAAGGGGCCGTCCGCTCGCTAGAAAGCGTGTGGCGAAGGCATCGACGGAGGCAGGATCGCTCAAGTCGAGGCTATCGATTTCGACCAGCGCCATGCCAGCCACGGCGGCGCGGGCCTTGTCCAGTGTCCGCGCTGGAACGACAACTGTCGCGCCCGCTTCCGAAAGTACCCGCGTGGTTTCGAGACCGATGCCCGTGTAGCCGCCGGTCACCACGGCGGTCAGGCCATCCAGCCGTTGCTTGCCTATCACGCCCAGAGCCGTCGTCTCGGCATCGAAGCCGGGATGAATCGGGGCTTGCTCGGTGATCTTGAACGGCTTCTGGACCGGATCATTGGCCATGGTGATTCGTTCGATGCCCGGCCGTGCCACAGGATTCCTAGGAGGCTGGTGTTAAACGGCGGACCGAGTCCTGGCGGAGCGAGGAGCCCCGGCCGCGAGGCGCGAGGAGGGCGAATACTGGACGTATTCAACCGACGAGCAACGAAGCGGGCGGGGTCCGCAGCCCGGCAGGCGACGGGAGCCGTTCAACACCAGCCTCCTAGTGTTTCGTGCGGAAGATTCCAGCCACGCCGGTCAGCACCAAGGCAGCGCCGGCTACTGTGTGACCGGCCAGGCGTTCGCCCAGAACCAGCCAGCCGAGGAAGGCAGCCAGCACCGGATTGACGTAGGCATAGGTGAAGACCAGCCGGGTGGGCAGCAGCCGCAGTGCCTTGATGAACGAGGTGAAGGCCAGCAGCGAGCCAAAGATCAGTAGAAAGGCGAAGCCAAGCCAAGCGCTGGGGGTCGGATGGGGCAGGGATTCACGAAACATCAAGGCAAGCAGGGCAACGCCAACACCGCCCAAAAGCAGTTGCCAGGCAGCGCTGGCAACGGGGTCGAGCTCTAGCGGGCGACGTCGCTGAAGCAGCGATCCGCTACCCCAACTGAACGCCCCCAGCAACAGCGCTACGACTGAAACGGCATCGGCGCGCACGCCAGCTTGCAGCGAAGGATAGGCGATCAGGGCAGTGCCCACAAAGCCGAGCAAGATCGAGCCCAGCAACAGAGGCGACGGCCAATGGCGATCGAGCACGATTTCCAGCAGCGCGACCCAGATGGGCGTCGAGCTGACGATCAGCGCAGCCAGGGCACTGTCGATGCGTTGTTCGGCAAGCACAACCAGCGCGTTGCCGCCTGTCCACAGCAGAATGCCCGAGGCCACCAGCACCGGCAGCTCCCGCCGCGTAGGCCACAGCCGCTTGCCCTGCACCTTTGCCCAAAGGAGCAGCAGGGGCATGGCGGTCAGGGCACGCAGGGCTGCCAAGGAAAAAGGCGAAAAGCCGGCGCCCGGACGGACGGCCAGTCGGATGGCAAGGTAGGTGCTGCTCCAAACGACATACACGACGGAAAGGTGGAACAGTCCCGGCAACGACAATGGCGTTGGTTGCGCGGCTGTTGGTCGCGCGGGCTGTTTGGGATTGGCGGTTTCATTCGCAGACGGCATGGGCGCTCGCAAGATACGCGCAAGACCGGACACGTGCCACGAGCGGCGTGGGGCCGTCTGTGGCCGCCGAAATGTTTCGCAGTTGTGATGACCATCCTCTTATGGTTTACTGCAGCAAAGGAGTCCTCATGAACAGCCTCACCCGTGTTGCGAGCCTCTCGGCCTTGATGTTCTTCCTCGGCTTGGGCTGCGCCGGCCCCCAGAAAGCTATCGACAAGCATTTCGCCCAGGGGGCGGTAGGCCAGAAGTATTCCGAGCTTACTAGCCGCTCTGGCCTCAAGGTGCGGGTCGATTATGGCAAGGTCGTGGCGTCCCAGCCGCTGCCCGCAGGGGCGACTCTTTACGTTCATGTTCAGGAATACGAGAGCGCAAATTCCACTACATTGGGCATTTTCGGCTCTCGCGAATACTCGTACAAAGTCACCGGTTTCAAAGTGAAGGACGACGTGGTCACGGACTGGGCTTACGGTCTGTTCACGCCGCCCAAAGAAGCCAGCGTTCTCTTCGGGTTCGAGTATGGCTACGACCATGACGCCGTGATGGCCGGTATCAAGAAGGACTACCCAAGCCTGATGAAGACGTCTACTGAAGAGCCCCTCGCGGCTTGGGAGAAGTAGCCGGCAAACGCCAAAGCCGTGGCGTGACCTCATCCCTTTGCCAATCAACGCCTCGGGTCTTCCGTTCCTTCCTGTTTGTCTTTCCGGTCGGCCTTGCCCGGTAGTCTGCTGAAATCGACGAACAGTTTGCGCGTGGCGGGTTGGCAGGTCGGGCAGAAGCATGCGTCGTCGCGCCCGACGCGTACGCGGCGAATGACGGTGCCGCAATTGGTGCAAGGTTGGCCAGCGCGGCCGCGAACCTTCAGAAACGCGCGCACCTTGATCTCGATGGGCTGGTCGCGCGTTTCGATTTCGCGAATGGCCCAGGTCAACGTGTCCTGGACGGAGACGAACAGGCGATCGGCGTCTTGGGGCGCGAGTTGCTTGCAGAGAGTCTTGGGATGGAGCCGTGCCGTAAACAAGATCTCGTCGGCGTAAGCGTTGCCGATGGACGCCAAGGCAGTCTTGTCCAGCAGGAACTGCCGTACTTGATCACGCCGACCGGCCAGCAGATTGCGGAAGTGGTCCAAGGTGAAATCGGGCGAGAGCAAATCCACGCCCAGCTGGCTGAAACCGGGGATCTCCACTTTCTCAAGGGCCCTGGCTACGTAGATCTTTCCCATGCGCGTCTCATCCAAGTACTGGAGCTCGCTTTCGTCCTCGAAGCGCAAGGCAAGAATCAGGTCCTTGCTTTGGCTCTTGTCGCCTCGCCCCTTGCCGGCGGCAAGCCACCGGTATCGCCCCGTCAGCATGGCATTCACCACCAGGACTAGGTCGCCATCCAGCGAGAAGCGCAAGAACTGGCCGACGCGCTTGACCGCCTGGATGCGCTTGCCCAGCAACAGGGCCGGGAACGGCTCGTGGACCATCATTCGCAACACCACTGGATCTCCCATGCGTGCGTCGACAATAGGCAAGCGGCACACCGTGCGTGCCAGCACGGTTTCGATGTGGACCAGGTCGGGTAACTCGGGCACGCGACAACGGTAGCACTGTTGGTGCGCGAAAGCCGCTCATCACGGTCGGTCGTCAGTCGGTCAAGCTCATCGGCTCTTGCGCTGCTCGGTGGGCAGCAGGTGCACTTGGCCGTTCTTGTCGATGTCGACCCGGCCGGCTTTCAGCAGTCGCCCCAGACCACGCTTGAAGGCCTTCTTGCTCAGGCCGAAGAGATCTCGGATTTCTTCGGGGCTGGAACGGTCGCCAACCTTGGGCGCGCCCGGGCGCTGGATGACGGCCAGGATGGCGGCAGCATCGCGCTCCAGCTCTTCATGCGCTTGCCCGCGTAGCGATAGTTCGACTTTGCCGTCGGGGTGAATGTGCGCCACGCGAAAGCGGGCGGCCTCCCCGCGCTGCAGACGATGCGGCTCGTGCTTTGGCACCAGCGCCACAAAGCGCCGTTCGACGATGACGAAAAGTCCTATTTCGGGATCTTCGCGCCAGGCTTCACCTTCCACCCATTCGCCGTGGTGGAATTCCCCCTGGCTGCCCAGCAACTCGCGCACGCGCATGGTCCCGGCCAACCGGCCCGTGTTGTCGAGGTACAGCCCGATGGCGTGTCGTTCGCCCACCTGCACGTCTTTCGTCTGCTGCGCGAACGGCACCAATAGTTCTTTGGCAAGGCCCCAATCGACGAAGGCGCCGAAGCCGGTGCACGCCGTTACGGTAAGAAACGCCACTTCACCAAGGGCCAGGCGTGGCGCTGTTGCCGTCGCCAGCGGCCGGCCTTCCGAGTCGAGGCTGACGAAGACGTCGACCTGGTCGCCTTCTTGGGCCTGCGGCGGAATCTCGGAGCCAAGCAAAAGGATGGTGGGCGCATCGGGGCCACTGCCTAGCTCGGCCAGAAAAGCACCTGGGCTGCCGAAACGGCGTATCTCCATGGACAGGAAGCGTCCCAGCAGGTGTTGGAAGGGCGGAGGTTCAGTGAGCGGGGCAAGGGTCATCGGCGGCTAGTGTGCCACGGAAGCCGGCTGCTGGGCTCGGAATGCGCTGGCAGCGTCGTCGGTCCGAGCTCGGCGAGATACGTACGTTCGGCCAGCTCGGAAATATCCGCCGGCTCGCACCCCTGCTGACGCTTTTTCCTTCGTCGATCCCTCGATTCGGCCGGATCTGCTTGGTCATCTGGGCGTTGCCCGTCGGAGCAAAGGGGCAGACAATGGGGTCATGGCTGACAATCCGTTCATCCTGCCGCCTCTGCCGCCGCTCAAGTTGCGCCGGTCGTTGCGTCTTCCGCTCATTGCGGTGTCGGTAGCCCTGGCGGTGGCCTTGGCGGTCAGCTCCTTGCTGTTCCTCGAACGCCAGAAGGCGAAGGCGTTGGTCAACAGCGCCCGGCACGATCTCGAGGCCAGCAAGGCCGCCATGGCTGCGCTGGAAGGCGACAAGGCCCAGTTGGAAATCGACAAGGCCCAGCTGGAAGGCGAGAAGGACGCCCTGGAGAGCACCCGAATGCAGCTGGCCAAGAGCGTGCAGGCGAAGGAAGGTGAGCTGGCCCAGATGAAGGGTGCCTACGACAAGTTCCAGGAAGCGATGAAGACAGAAATTGTCCGAGGCGATGTTCACCTTGAAGAGGACGGTGGCAAGCTGCGCGTGGACCTGGTCGACAAGGTCCTGTTCGACTCTGGCGATGCGCAAATTTCCAAGCGCGGTGAAGAAGTGCTGGCCCGGGTTGCCGAGGCGCTTGTGGCGGTTCCCGACAAACAGATTCAAGTGTCTGGTCACACCGACCGCACGCCCATCGCCGCCAAGCTGGTCGGACAATACCCGACGAACTGGGAGCTGTCGGTCGCGCGCGCAACCAACGTGGTGCGCTTCTTGACCGAGAAGGCCAAGGTTGCACCGCAGCGCCTGGTGGCCAGCGGCTACGGCGAATACCAACCCGTCGCCAGCAACAAGTCAGCCGGCGGCAGGGCCCGCAACCGACGCATTGAAATTCTCCTGACGCCCACGTTGGCACCCACCAACATCGCCAAGTCGAAGCCGAAGGAAGCCGTCGCTCAAGGTGCCGGTGGCAATGACGTCAAGCCCGAGGGTGGCAAGGCCGACGCCGATAAACCCGACAAAGCAGTCAAGAAGTCAGGCAAGAAGTCAGGCGGCAAGTCCCGCTTGGGTAAGGCCCACAAACGCCACAAGCACACCAAGAAGTCAACGTCGTAGGGCGCTGGGCGAGGTCTACATGGCGGTGCGGACGCAATCGAGCGTCAGCGGGATGCGTTGGCCACCGTCGACCATGTCGAAATCGGTGACGAGGATCGACTTCAAGTCCTGCGACCCAAGCAAGCCGTCCCATTTGGCCGTCGTGGTCGTGTCGGCCTGGGCGGTCAGCGCGATGTTGCCGCCGTCGGCGAGAAACATGCCATAGCGCTGGAGAGCCCGGGCTACCGTGCGTGCGCCTTCGTTGGGCAGCTTGCTGAGGTCGAAGGACGCCTTCAGGCGGAAATGTGCGCCGTACGGAACCAGATCAGCCGTCGGCGTCCCTTTGCCAACACCCGAGTGGGTGGCCGGGTGGACGTACGCTCCCTTGCGAATACGATCGTTGGGCAGGATGAAACGAATGGCGTGGTTGAGCGCGCCGGATTTCACTTCATCGGCCGAGAACAAGAGGGCAGCGATGGGATAGCCGGCGGCGTCGGCGCTGGTGCACTGGTCGCCGCGTGAAAACGGTGCTGGCGGGCTGGCCGGCACCCAGTAATTTCTGGTCAAATCCCAGACTGCCAGGCATCCCCCGTTGAAGGGTGTTCCCGTCGCGCTGCCGCCGCCGATATCGGCCCGCCACATTTCGTAAAGCTTGCTTCCTTGCACCACCAGCAAGTGACAGTCGCCATCGCTGGCGCACACATAGTTGGTCTCGCCCTCCAGCCGTCCGCCCGGCGGGACCGGCACCGGGACGAAGTCGCAGTCGGTGCCGTAGAAATCATCGGTCTTGGTGAACGCACGCGGCGTTATACTGGCATCGGCGTGCAGAAGCTCGATCGAGAAGTCGATGCGAAAGCTGCCAGCGCCCCAGCCGCCCTTCGCTTGCAGCCCAGCGATCACCTGGGCCGATTCGGCGTCCAGCGCTGCCTTGCTGACGTCCTGGTACCACGGCGCGCTGGCCGGGAACAGGCCCGAGCCCGGCGTGGTCCCCGTACCTCCGGTAGCCGTGACGATGGCGCCACCGGTAGCCGTGACGATAGCGCCACCGGTAGCCGTGACGACAGCGCCCCCATTTGCTGTCGTGCTCGCCCCGCCGTTGGCCGTCGCGGCTCCGCCGCCATCGGGGCTACGCATGGCGGTGCCGCCACAGGCCGGGAGGCCGGTCAACCCAAACAATGCTGCCCAAACAACCGCCGAGGTTTTCATGCCTCCCCATTATCGGCCGAATTTGCGGGGGCTTCAATTCGGTGGACCGCAAGCCGATTGGTCGGCTGAGTCAAGGTGCGCGGTTGCGTATCCCCAGGGCCAGCAGCAGGAGAGCCGACAGGGTCCACGCGATGGGGGCGTGCCCCACCAGAAGGTGGGCTGGCGCCGTGATGGGGCAATGCAGTTGAAGGCCGATCAAGCTGGCCAGGGCGGCGACGAGGGCGGGTAGAAGCGCAAAACCGAGCGAGCCTTGGCGTCTTCGCCCTACGCCTGCCAGGACGAAGATCGCAGGTAGTGCAATGGCGGAGCCCATGAGAAAGCAACCCGACGCCTGATGAAGCACGGCGGGCCAGGGCTGCTGGGCATAGGCGTGGGCGGGGGGCAGGGCGGCGAGCAGCCAGGGCAGAAGCAACGCCAGTGCAACCAGACCGGGCACAAGCCAGCTTGGCAAGGGAGGCCGATACATCGGGCGTAGCCAGAGCCAGGCGGTCGCGCCGGCGAGAGCGGCCAGGGCAACCATCTCGGCAAGAAAGCGCATCGTCGGATAAAGCGCGAGATCGGGCCGGAGCCTGAAGGGGCCCATGACGACTGGAATCAGCAAGGCCACGGTGGCGAGCAGCCCACGCACCGGGGTCGGCAACCCCTTGAGGCGCGCAGCGAAGCGATCTTCCCGCGCCAGCGCCCGTTCGACATCGTCCAAGCTGGGCGGGGACGTGGCGGCCGGCGGGTCGGCGGTGTGCATGAAGCGGGCTAAATCGCCGCCACCTTCAGCCAATGCCTGACACGCGGGACACTCCATCAGATGGTGCTGCGCCGCCGGTGCTGCTAGCGAAGCGCCATCGAGAATTGCCTTTCGGAGCTGGACACAGTCCATGTCAACGCTCGCGTTTCATCTTGTCATGCCTTGCCCACCCACTTCATACGAATGAGGCTCACCACGGTTACATCTCGCCCAGAGCCGCCAAATGTTCACGTAGGCGCTTGTAGGCGCGATGGGCGCGGACCTTCACCGCGCTAAGGGACACGCCCAAGGTGACGGCCACTTCGGGCAGCGGCACGGATGCGAACCAGTG
>Ga0302323_100005205_pt1 | contig 10633 bp, 4 predicted proteins | sample Fen_T0_3_FD_201950 | JGI IMG/M metagenome (GOLD analysis project Ga0302323, IMG submission 201950) | Peat permafrost microbial communities from Stordalen Mire near Abisko, Sweden - Fen_T0_3 | ecosystem: Environmental > Terrestrial > Soil > Wetlands > Permafrost | place: Sweden: Abisko... | reverse complement strand
GCCAGTTCTCTGGAGTGGAACTGGCACACGCGCGACGAAAGCGAACGAAACTAATTGCAAGGTGGCCGCGGCGAACACCGCAACCGCTAAGGTTCGCCACACCGCGGGTGGTGTGGTCTTAGGCAGCTTCTTCAGACCCTCATTGCTTTCGAGATAGGCATGGGTTGTCGCCAGCCTGAAGGAGCGGTGCAGGGAGTCGTAGCGCGCCAGGCGTGCGCCTGCGCAGAGTACCAGCAGGAGCCCACACAATAGGAGAGCTCCGTAAATCCGCGTGGTCAACTGCCGGCGATGAAATGTGCTCTCCAACATTTACCTGATCACTGCTACTTCGTTAGACACATGACAGCTGGAAACGTTTCGGTGAATTCTTTTCCAACCAGGCGATTGTGAGAACGGCGCGGACATTTCTACTCGATCAAAGAGCGGCAATCTCGAATCGTAGTACCGCTTGCGCAACTGCAGTTGTAGCTTGTCAAAGTCAAGTCTGCGCGTGAGTTGCCCTCGTCGCAGTCGCTGTGTGGACGGAACCCGCTAGAAGACGCTCGTTTCCAGCTCTTGCACCTTGGCCAACTCAGCAGCCGGCGACGACGGCCGCACAACTCGAAGCAATGTCGAGAAGTCGCCGTAGGTAATTGTTCGCGTTGCCAGCAGGCAGAGTCCATACACCAGCACGAATGCAACACCGCACGACATCAGCCTGAAAAACTGCGGCCATGCAACCACAGAGTGCAGGAGCCAACGTCCCACCACGGCGGCAAGCACTGCCGACAGCGCAGCCTTTGGAACATCGCGCCACAATGTCCACTCGCTTGCCCGGAATTGCATCCGTACCGCTGCAAGCCGCATGACGTAAATCCGTTCCATTCCACCTACCACGACATGAATTGCAGCAATGAAGATCATGCCGTAGCGCGGGCCGTAATAAACCATCGCTGCCACCGATGGCACAAGAAGCAAAAATCGAATCGCAAGCACTCTGCGTTGAACTTCGGGAAAAGCGCGGACGATGGGGTCCACCAGCGGTATTTCGAACAGCCACGGAACGAGGGTGACGGCAAAAATAGGCCAGCTGGCGACGTAGCGCCGGGAGAATAGAAACGTGATGAAATCAGGGCCGGAAGCCAGCAGGACCCCGACGAACGCACAGTTGGCAATCGCCAGCTTCGACGACGCAATTGCCGTCAAGCGGCGGATCTCGTCGAGGTTACCTTGAAACTTCAGTTCGCTGACCCGCGGGATCATCACCGAACCCAGCGCATCACGCACCAGGCCCATGAAGGGCACCTCGAAACAGCCGACGGAAAATACTGCGAACGCGGCCGGCGTGTACAGGTGTGACACCACGTAGCTCGGTATTTTCAGGCCGAGCATGTACAGCAAGCCGGCCAGCGCCATCGGCAGGACATATAGGAATTGTTCTGTGAAAAACCGCCAGTCGAACAGGTGCCAGCAGCGCGAAAACGACCGCGATACATAGGACACGAATGCGACGACCTGGATAAGGCCCTGCGCCGCCACCGCCAGCAGCAGATTACGCAAAGTCGGGGCGAACACGGCGACTCCGTACAGCAGAGCAGCTCGCGACAACTGAATGCTTACGATGAAAGTGGTCGAGAGACGAAACTGTCCGTCCGCAATTGCAAAATGCTCCAGCGGATAGCCAAGGCACTGCAGGAAAAGAATCAGACCGATGAGAGGCGCGTAGGGAACCAGTTCGTTTCCGCCCAGAATTATCTGAACGATTTGCGGGTAGAGCGTGAACACCAAAAGGGCTAGAGTCCCTGCACCCCCCAGAAACAGGATGACATTCCACGCCGCGGCAAGGCGTCGCTCCGACCCGGTTGGAAAATAGTAGTAGGCGCTGAAGATATATCCAAAGACCAGTAGCTGGATGCCGGTACCCAACAGGAGCGATGATTGGCGGTAGAGACCGTAAGTGTTCTGGTCCAGGGCGCGGGCCAGGAGCATCGGCACGCCCAGCATGATTCCGGCGCTGATCAGTTTGGCGACGAACAGCCACACGGCTTGGGTGCCGAGAGCTGCCTTGCGTGGGCGGTTGCCATCCATAGTGAACTTTCGCACTTCGGCGCCGCGTGGTCCCGGTGATCTGGTGTTGGCTATGCACGCACCGCTCGTAAGGCGTACGCCGGGTCAACCCTGCGAGGGTGCGGTCAAGTTGTGGTTTACTTCAGAAGCTGCGGCAGAAGTGAAGTGGCGCTACCGGGCCTGAAGTAAGGCGATAGTCTCAAGTAGCAGCCCGCTAGAAGCTCGCTTGATGGTAACTATCGAAGTGCGCATAAGTTTGGCTAGAGTGCACTAGATCATCATGCCTTGTCAATGGGTTACTTCTACTCGTGCTAGATAAAAGCGTCGCAGCGTATATCGGGCAGTGGTAAAAAACTATTAGTACCGGGGTAATTGGCAACAAATAGTGGCAGGTCTACTATGGAATGGGTAACCGCAGTTCCTAGTTTCAGGCTGGCATGCAAGTATCGGTCTGGCGTGGCAGTCACAACTGGGTACTAATTCCCAAAACGGGAATTGTGGATTCGATCAACGCACGACTCTAGCCAACCGCACTTTCCTACAAAGACCCTATGGCCTATTATTTTGTCGTTAACTGCCCCTGCAACCCACGTTAATTGCGGGCGCACAACCGGTGGACCGTCGGGACCCGGTGCGGAATCGGCGACCCTGTGATTATGTACTCCAAGCTGGAGCAGGCGGCGGAGCTGATTCGCCAAGGCCGTCCTGAGGCGCCGCGCTGCTGCAAAACGCGGTGTACTGGTTCAGCTTGAAGATATGCGCCCACCCTGAGGACGCCGAAGACACCATGCAGGACGTGCTGGTTTAGCTGAAGCCTTACTTGCGTTGCAGGACCTCATCCAAAGCAAAGACCCCAGATCCCGGGACCCATTATTCGGGATGGTGCTTCGCCAGCAGCGGATTCCAGAAAAGCGCCGTAATAATGCAGCATCCGAGGAAGGGAATTAGTAGCGCACTCCGCAGGCTTCCTGATTCGGTAGAAGCATATCCAACCAACCAGGGCACGACTGCGCCTCCCAGGGTGGAAAGCGCGAATAATACGCTTGCAATTCGTGGCGCGGCAGCGCCAAAGCTGGAAGACATCATGCCGATGCCGATGGGGTAAAGCGAGGAAAGTCCCAGGCCGATCAACAGCGACGAAATGATGGCTCCGGCGAGGGAGTGGGAAATGAGCAATAATGCCGCGCCTGCGACGGCGAGCATGGCGCCCCAGCGTGCCTGGGTAACTCCTGAGAGTCTCCGTAAGGTCAGTGGTGCGGCCAGGCGACCCATGAGAAGCGCTCCGTAAAAGTAGGAGGGAACGGTGACCCAGGTGGTGCCCTGAGGAGTGATAATCCGTTTGGCGTAGGACGCCAGCCATGCTCCGAAAGCGCTCTCGGTGCCAACGTAAACGAAAAACAGCGCACCGAGGACGAACGTAATCGGAGAAAGAAGAGCACGATGGAACGTTTCTTTCTGTAGCGATGCCGAACGATCGCCGACATCCGGCATGTCAACAGGAGCCATTAACAAGCTAATAATCAGCAATCCGACGAAGGCAGCGACTGTGAAGAGGAAGGAACGAATGTGGCCGCGAGACTGGAAGGCCGCAAGGAGGAAGGGGCAGGCCACCGCACCGGCGCTCCAGAAAAAATTGAGCAGGTTGAGAGAAGAGGAACTGTCGTCGCGGGACGATCGGGCGACTAGTAAGTTCGTGGTAGGAACAGTTAATCCGGTACCCATGCCATAGCAGAACACCGAAGCGAGTCCCCACACGTAGCCGCCGGTCAGTAGAGTGGCTGCGCCGGCTCCCATCATGGCGAGGCCAGCAACCATCGTCGGCCGGAACTGGATGCGGCTTACCAGAGGGCCCGACGAAACAGTACCCAGCAGGGATCCCAGGAATTGAGCGGTGAAAAGGTAGCCGGCTTGCGTGTCGTTAAGCGACCACCGGACCGCGACCGTAGGCAGCAGCGGGCCCAGTAATACGGTGATGAGGCCGGTAGGAATAAACGCCACGTACGCGAGTACGTTCGGCGTCAAGCGCAGGCGACGCTCGGATACGGGCAGCGGGCGGACCTCCACACGGGAGAATGGCGATCGCGAATTTGTTGCAGTGACCGATGTAACCGGAAGCTGCGCGATGCGCCTCGGCCTTACCTTACTACCTGAGCGAGCGCCAAGACAATGGACAGAAAAACGCGGCGAAGCCGAAGGGCGATTCGCCGCGCGTCGTTCTTGCGAGAGGCGCTTCTACTTCACATGAATGACAGCCAGCCCGTTCACTGGCAGATCGAGGGTCAACTTGCCATTATTCAGATGCGTCAGCTCTGGCGAGGGCAACGCTGATTCTTTACGCAACTGTTGAATCTGCGCCTGAGTGGGATAACGGGGCTTTCCCATCTTGTTGTATAGCCCCAGCGTGTTGCCGTGTTTCTCATCGACCCGGGCGATGGAAGCCGCTGCGCCCTGTTTTACCCCTTTGAAATCGAGCTGTATCGTCTTGGGCGAACCTTTGTCGCCGGGATTGACCAGGTTCCATGCAGCCAGCACCAGCGTGCCGTCTTTAGTCTTGGTGACTATTAAGTTGGGACTGTCGTTGGCGATACGCTGGTCGCCGAGGGAGTGCAGTACCTCAAAGGCGTAAAACGCCGGTTTGGGGATTCCGCCGGCAGCAATCAAACCAAATCCGCCATAGAACGGTTGCTTTACCACGCCCTGCTCTTCGAAGACGTCGGAGAGGCTCCAGTAAGACATGGCTTCGGTCATTCCGTCGCATTGGCTGATGGTGTTTGCCATGAACGGCCCCATGTAGATGGAGTCGGTCACCTCGACAGTGTTGTCGTAGGCGGCGTTGAACTCGCTCCAGAACAAGGGGATATCGGGACGTGCGGACGCTTTGATCTGGTCATGCACCATCTTGACGGCACGGCACACCATCTGGCTGCGGGGAATGTTCTCCTCGGTCTTGAATACGTCTTTCGAGGTGTCGTTGCCATAGACGTGGGTGGAGACGAAATCGAGGGGAATTTTATTGGTTGTCGCGTGCGCGATCATGGCGTCAACCCATGCCGCTTGCGCCGTGGAAGGGCCGCCGACGCGGAGACGGGAGTTAGCGGCCTTCACGGCCTTGGCGGTGTGGTCGTAGAGCTCGAAGTAAGTTTCCTGTTTTGGATTGCCGGCCCAGAAGTCGATGTTGGGCTCGTTCCAGACTTCGAAGTACCAGGATGCGACCTCATCAATGCCATAGCGCTCGACGAGGTGCTTGCAGAGCTCGGTGACGAGGGCTTCCCATTTGGCATAATCCTTGGGCGGCGTGTTGTTTGGCTTGTACCAGAAGGGAAAAAGCTCGTCACGTGAAGCGAGCTTCTTGGGCATGAAGCTGATTTCGAGAAACGGCTTTAAGCCGGCGGCGAGAAGGCCATCGTAGATCTGGTCAACGTAGGAGAAATTGTAGATCGGCTTGCCGTCGTTGTCTTCGTCGTACACGCCAACTTCGTCGTGCAGGATGGCATGGAAGCGCACGTACTGGAAGCCGGTAATCTGCTTGACTTCGCGGGCGTCGCGACGCCAGGAATCACGCAACGTCAGAATGGCGCGGCCGGAGCCGAACATCTGTTCCCAGTAATGCGGGAATGGGTGCGCGGAGGCGCTGGCGTCGATGGTGATCGCTTGGACGGGCGATTGGGCGGCGATGGAGGCATTGCTGACGAGAGCGAATGTGGCGGCTGCCAACAAAATCGATTTCCTAATTGTGGCGAAGTTCATTTCAACCTCGGAGTGCGAAATAAGAAACTGGCGACGAGATCAGCCGGCGTGCGATTCATGAAAGCCCGCGGCTCTCATTCCTTTTTGCACTTCAGGCGCGTTCATGAACGTCTTCCACACGAACCCTGTGCGGTGGTTTTCAACCATCAACATGGTGATGCCTACATCGATGCCGATTACATCGGGATTCACCCAACCGTTCCCGGGGTTGAAGGCATCGGTGTAGCCGTAGCGATCCCAAACGCCGGGCGCAGTACGAGCCTTGCGCAAGACGGCCATGCAATCGTCGTAGCGGAAAGCAATGGAGCCGCCTGGGGCGCAAGGCACCACGGTCCCGTCAATTGGCCCCATGGGTGGAGGCCCGCCCCAGGCGACGTAGCCATGCTCCGAGTCCGATGAGGTGATGCCCCATTGGTCTGCGGAGTAGGTAGGGAACTTATTCTTCAGAGAAAGGCAGAACAGCTTGTGGGCTTGCGTCGCCTTCACTGAGTTCTCAAAATAATCGGCATAAGCGTCGCTCTTGTTACGGAAGTCGAACCACGCATGGGAAAATTGATGGGTGAACAGCGGGTCGCCGGACGAGATGTACGTTATTCCCTGATAGGTGTAAGTCGGACGCGACCATGCGGACCAGGTGTTTGCCGGAAGTGGATCAGACAGGGCGCCCATGCCGAGCAGGTACATCATCATCAGTTCGGAATAGTGGCTCCAGCGGGCGTCGAGGAAACCCGATTCCGGCTTCCATCCCATGGAGAGTGTGTCTCCGCCGTCGAGCATCCATCGCCACTGAACTCGCCCGTTGATCTTGTTGGCGAAGTCCACGATTTGAGCATCATCGTGAAAATATTGGCGCGCCGTTAAAACGCCGCACAATAAGATAGCGGTATCGATGGAGGACAGCTCGCACTTCCAGGCCCGTTTGCCGGTTTCCCAATCCACGAAGTGGTAATAGAAACCGTTGTGGCCTTCGCTCTTATCGAACGTCGATTGCAGCGTGGTGAGCACGCGGTCGCGAATTTCTTTGCGAGGCTTGTAACCGCGAGTGTCGCCAATGCAGAGAGCGGTGAGGCCGAAGCCTGTGGAGGCGACGCTGGCTACGGTGTAGGTGTCGGTTCCATCGGTCTTGGCGCGGTCTTTGACGAAACCAGTTTTCGGATTCGCTTCCTCCCAGAAAAACCGGAAGGCCGAACGCTCGATTTCGTCGAGCAATTCGTTATCGGAGCCTGAATACGCCGCAGTCGAAGGTTTCTGCGGGATTTGCGCCCATGCGAGCTTGGTGAACTGGGGCATGGCGGCAGCCAGGGGCGCCAACAAAACCAAGCCTTCGGTAGTGCGAAGAAATTGCCTGCGAGTTAGACCGCTGTTGCCAGTTTCCTTTGTCTTCATATCCTGCCAGCCAGGTGAGACTGCAAAGCAAAAAAGGCGCGCCGGATGGAGCCGGCGCGCCGAGGGGTGGGGTTAGAAGACAAACTTGAACTGCACCTCTGCCGTGCGAGCGCCGAGTGCTGACGTTGCCTGGCCGAAATGCGGATCGGTGATGACGTTATCGACCGAGGCGAGGTTGAGGGTGTTGAAGAGGTTGAAGGCACTCATCTGCAGTTGCAGTTGCGAGCCCTCGCCGATTCCCGGGATGCGCGGCAACATGAAGGCTTTCGTCATCGTCATGTCGAGGTCGAAGTAGGTGGGACCGGTGAACTGGTTCCTACCCATACCAGGGGCTTGCGGCGCTCCTCCGCACACCTGCGGGAAGGGCAGAGTGCACGGCGTGACCGTAGGCGCCACGAAGTAGGCCAGGCCACCATTCGGGAACTGGCCGCCCTGTCCAAGGAAGGTACCGTTGATGTGGCTCGTGACGGCCCCACCCAAGTACTGAGCCGGCAACAGCTGCCCATTCGTACCGTTCTGGCAGTTGCCGCCCTGGTAAATGATGTCGCAAGTTCCGGCGTTGAAGACCGGGCTGTAGGGGAATCCGGTGTGGTAATTCATGATGCCGCTGAAGGTCCAGCCGCCCAAGATGCTGCGCTTCCAGCCTTCGCTGGCAAACATGACCGGGGAGTACACGCCGTAAACCTTGAAGGCGTTTCCGACGTTGAAGTCCGAAGGACCATAATTGGCCGACGGGCTCCACTGGTAGTAACTGACTGCGTAGGGTTGCGAAGCGTTGTCCACGCTTGATGCGTGCCGGTACGAAGCGGCGATTTGGAACTGACTGCTGAACTGATGGTTGATTTCAACCCACATGGCGTTGAAGTGCGCGTTTCCATCCTGCGCATACCAATCCACGTTGTTCACCAGCGGATTCAGGGGAATTCCCTGTGCCCCATAGACCGAGTTGAGGTTGTACTGTCGCGTCAAGTGATGGGAGTTCGTACCTTGGAAGCCCAGCGTAGCCACCCAGTTTCTGCCCAAGTCGTACTGCCCAACCAGTGAGTAGCGATACGCGTAGGCGGTCGGATAATACGACGGGAAGCCAGTGACGCCCACCGGCGGGCCGTTGGCCGGCAAGTTCGCCGAGTTGAAGGTGACGATCGTGTTCGGGTTGGATGGATATGGCTGAAACTGGTTCGGATTTGCCGGGAAGTCGTAAACCACGTTGGAGCCGAACAGTTGGGTGCTGCCAATCGCGAACGGAACGTTAGGCCAACCATTGAGGGTGATGGCCTGCTCCTGGCCGTTGTAGGCCATGCCGAAGCCGCCACGAAGCACCAAGCGCCCGTTCATTTCATGTCCGAACACAGCGTCCGGGCTCCACGCAAATCCAAGTTGCGGGCTGAAGTTCGACTTGGGCGGCGTATACAGGCTGCCACCAATTCTCATGTTCAACCCTGTCAGAACGCTGGTTCCCTGTCCCAGCTCGACACTCGACATTGCGTTGTGCAGGAAGTACGGAGAGCCGAAATAATCCCACCGCAGTCCCATCGTCAGCGTCAGGTTCGGACGCGCCTTCCAGCTGTCTTGAAAGAAGAAACCCCACCAGGTGACGCGCGAGTCCTTGCGCACATCGGTGGGTACGCCGGTCAGAGGGTTGAATGTTCCGGTCTCTCCAGCCTGTCCGCTGAGAACGGGATTCTTGCTCAGGTTGACGGTGGCATCGTTGAGGAAGTCCCAGTAGTTAGCGAATCCCCAGTTTGGCCGCGCCGACCATGGGGCATCCTGCACAAAATGAAATACAGTGGCTTCGCCGCCGAACTTCATGGTGTGCGCGCCCTTTACTTTTGAAACGACGTCTTTGTAGCTGTAGGTCCACTGGTTGAACAAGCTGCCCGCCCCGGTTCCCAGACCGTTGAGATTTAGCGTGCCGATCCTGTTGCCGTTATTGGGGTCACCGATATACCAAGTCTGGGGCAGTCCAAGTGCGGCTTGGGGGTTGCTATCGAGTTCGTTCCAACGCCACCCTGCGGCGTTTACCCGGAGCTCGTTCAGCAATGTGGGGGTCCACGTCCGGTTCCAGATCAACGTCATCGCCTGATTGATAGCGTCGTGATAGAACTGGTTCGCCGGTCGCGCCAATCCGCCATTGATCGACGATTGCGACACCGGCACCCAGTAAATCGTGAACGCCAGCAGGTCTTTGCTCGTGGGATTGAAGTCCATACGGCCCATATACTGCTGGTTGGTCTGCTTGGTGGGGCCTTGCGCATTGACGAAGAAGATATCAGCCACGCCATCCAGGTTCGACGGGCTACCGGTGCCGTCACCGCCGAGGCCAGGGTTCAAGTAGTTTTGGAAGCTGGGATCATTCGTGCCCAAGGGAAACAAGGAAGGGATCAGGGGACGCCCGATGTCCAGGCCTTTGCCGGGAATCATGTTGCAGTTCGTGCCCTGCACAAGTCCGATGGCACCGCAGCTTTGGTCGATCACGCTGGTGTAGGATGTCGCAGCTTCTCCCGCAAAGGCTCCGTATCGCGAAGCCAGACTACCGGCCGGAGCGGAGGCTAGCAGCGCTGGCGTTTCATACCACCCGGTTCCAGTTGTCATTGAAGAATTGCGGATTGTGTCGTAGGCGAAGAAAAAGAACAACTTGTTCTTCAGGATAGGGCCGCCGATGCTACCGCCCCAATCGTTGAAGCGGGCGGTATTTTGCTGCGGCGCTGTCGGCAGACCTGCACTTCCAGTCCAATTCTGGTATGCGTTCAGCCCGGGCCGATTTAATTTGAAGAACGCGGAACCGTGGAACTGGTTGGTGCCGTTCTGCGTCACCACCTGAATCTTGCCGCCGCTGCTGCGACCGAATTCGGAGTCGTAGTCAATGCTGGTTGCTTTCGTGAGTTTGACTGAGTCTGGATTCGGCGTAACGATCGCCGCGCCATTCCACGACACGCTGTTAACACTTACGCCGTCCAGTGAGACCCCGTTGGCATCCGTGCGTCCGCCTGCAGCTGACACCTGGGAGCGGTTCTCCGTGGCATACACACCTGTCGAAGCGCCCGATCCGCCAGGGCCAGCGTTGCCGGGGAGTGCATTGGTGTCACCGCTGCCGCTTCGAGCGCCGTCGCCAAAGAAGCCGGGAGCCAACTGCACAACCTGGAACACATCACGACCGAAGACCGGCAGGTTCTGAATTTCCTTGCCAGTGATCGTGCCGCTGATCTGAGCTGTCTCAGTGTCAATCAGCGGCGCTTCCGACGCGTTGACATTCACAGTCGTGGTGGTAGCGCCGACTCCCAGTACAACGTTCACAGCGTTTTGCTGCTCCGGGATTATCGCCACGTTGTCCAGCACTTTCGTCTGGAAGCCATCTCGGGACACCTCAACCTTGAAGTGGCTGGGTGGCAAACCCCCGAAATTGTAAATGCCGGCCTCGTTGCTGGTAGTGTCCTGGCTTCTATTGGTTTCCAAA
>Ga0302323_100005203_pt1 | contig 10636 bp, 6 predicted proteins | sample Fen_T0_3_FD_201950 | JGI IMG/M metagenome (GOLD analysis project Ga0302323, IMG submission 201950) | Peat permafrost microbial communities from Stordalen Mire near Abisko, Sweden - Fen_T0_3 | ecosystem: Environmental > Terrestrial > Soil > Wetlands > Permafrost | place: Sweden: Abisko... | reverse complement strand
ATCGCCGCGTGATGGAACGGGTTGAGCCACGACAATCAAGACGTCTGGCAACTTCGCGTAGATGCTGTCGATGAGGTCTTTCAACCGGGTAGGGGCGGTGGCCAGCTGGTAGTTGTCGATGCAATCGTTGGTGCCGATCATCAGCAGCACGATGTGCGGGGTGTATTTCGGCATCGCGTCCGCCACCAGCGTCGAAATGCCGCTTCGGCCGCCCGCGGGCGCAATGGTCCAACCGCTGTGGCCCTCGTGATTGTGTGGGAAGGGGGCACCATCGACGGTGTCGGGGCCATTCCAACCCGAGCCCACGAAGGTGATGCTCTTCCCCGCCGAATGGGCGAGCCGGAAAAGTTCCACGCGGTAGCCGCCGGGTGTGTCCACATTGTAGCCGTCGGTAATCGAGTCTCCGAACGGCATGATCTTGCAGGCCGTACCGTCGGCGGGACACGGGCGATAGGCCGATGTCGAAGCGTCCGGGGTTCCAGTGGTGCCTGCGTTGCCTGCGTTGCCTCCTTGGCCACCTATGCCGGTGGCGCCGCCGAAAGCACTGCCGCCCGCGCTTGTAGCCCCACCTGTCGCCTTGCCGCCGCTGCCCGTAGAGCCGCCGGTTGATTGGCCGCCTGTGCTCGTCGAATTTCCTCCTGTGGCCACGCCACCGGTGCCCGTCGAGCCGCCCGCATTTTTGCCGCCCGATCCCTGCCCACCCGTGGCCGGCACGCCGCCCGTCGCGACACCACCTGTGCCAGAGTTGCCACCCGTTTGCGCGCCGGCCGAGCCCACAACGCCGCCGCTGCCCTGGCCACCCGTATGGTTCGCGGCACCGCCGGTGCCGGTCGCGCCGCCCGAGCCACTCACGCCGCCGCTGCCCTGCTTGCCGCCACTCGCGGAAATGCCTCCGCTCCCGGCACCAAGTCCAGGCGAGCCGCCCGACCCGGTGATGCAGCCGATGGCAGTACCAACCAGGCCGACTATCAACCATGAGCAGAATTGAGTTGTTTTCACGTGTGCTTCCTTGGCAATCGGCTGCAATGTCAGCCCATCAGCCAGAAAATCGTATCAGCGCATGCTGGTCCCGGCAACGGTTGGATCCATTCTGTGGTCATGGCCTGAGCCGGATCTGATCCGGGTGGCCACTGCGTCTTCCAGGATGATCACTCTCGCGAAGTACTCCATGGGAATAGGCGACCGCTTCGGCCTGGAAGGCGCGGCGCAACTGCACGCTTTCACGGCGGCCAAGGAGCGCGGCCTTACGATCACGCCGGTTTGGAACAAATCCAACCGGGAACACTCCCTGATTGGGACGCGGCCCGAGGACGTCCGGGCCGAGGCCGATGCGGCCTGCGCGGCATGCCAGTGGAATCTTCCGTACTTCGTGGACGCAGACCACATCGCGCTGGCCACCGTCGACAAGTTCCTGGGGGTCAGTGACTTCTTTACCATTGATGTGGCCGATGCGATTGGCAAGCCAGCCTCGGAGGCATCGATTGCAAGGTACGTGGCGGACATGGCGCGCTTCTTGGGGCCGCTGGAAATCCCCGGCCTGGAAATTCCGGTGACCGTCAGTCCATCCGTATTGGCCGAAGTCGCACGTAAATATCTCGCGGCCGTCGAGGAGGCCGGTCGCGTGTATCGCTACGTCGCCGAGCACAAGGGCGAAGGCAACTTTGTCACCGAGGTGTCGTTCGACGAGGCGGAACTACCCCAGACGCCGGGTGAGTTGTTCTTTATCCTGGCGGCCGCCGCACGTGAGAGGATTCCATTGGCCACGGTCGCACCCAAATTCACCGGCGATTTCCTCAAGGGCATCGACTATGTCGGCGATAGTGGGCGTTTTGCGCGGGAATTCGAGGACGACTTGGCGGTTCTGGCCTTTGCCAAACGAACCTTTGGTCTTCCCGCCGAACTCAAGCTCAGCATTCATTCCGGCAGTGACAAGTTTTCGCTTTACCCAATCATGCATCGGGCACTCAAGCGGGCCGATGCTGGCGTCCATCTTAAGACTGCCGGCACTACGTGGCTGGAGGAGGTTCTTGGCCTCGCGCAAGCGGGTGGCGATGGGCTGGCTTTCGCGAAGGCGCTATACCGTGAGGCCTGCAGCCGTTTCGACGAAATGGCCAAACCCTACGCCACCGTCATCGCCATCGATCGGAAGGCACTGCCCACGCCGGACGACGTGGATGGGTGGAGCAGCCAGGCCTTCGTGGCGGCGCTCGAACACAACCAGCGTTGCGCGGGATTCAACATCCACTTCCGCCAGTTGATTCACATCAGCTTTCGGATCGCCGCCGAGAAGCGGGGCCTGCTTCTCGCGCTGTTGCGGGCCAACCGGCTGACTGTCGAATCACGGGTGAGTAACAACCTGCTGAAACGCCACATCGAACCGCTATTTCTTGGACTTTCCGCGTAGTCTGTTTCCGTGGTGGCACGCCGCCGTGGCAGTTGAGCAAGAGGAGCAAGAATGAATTCTGGTAGCCCCGCAAGTAGCTATGATTTTTCCGCGAAGACCATCGCCATCACGGGCGGCGGCGGCGTTTTGTGCGGTGCCTTGGCCAAGGCCTTGGCGGCCTGCCATGCCAATGTGGTGATTCTGGATCGCGATCTGGCGCTGGGGGAAAGGACGGTCGCCGAACTGGGCGGCACGAAGGGCAAGCATAGGGCGATGCTCATCAACGTGCTTGAAAAGGACGCCGTGGACAAAGCGGCCGATGCCGTCGTGGCCGAGTACGGCAGGGTCGATGGCCTGATCAACGGTGCGGGCGGCAACAGTCCCATGGCGACCACCAACCCAGAGCGAAGCTTCTTCGATATTCCGGCGGACGCCCTGCAATTCGTATCAAACCTGAACCTGCTTGGCACCATCTTGCCCAGTCAGGCGTTCGGGCGGGTCATGGTCAAACAGAAACAAGGCGTGATTCTGAATATCTCGTCGATGAATGCCTTCCGGCCCCTCACGCGGATCCCGGCCTACTCGGCGGCCAAGGCGGCGGTAAGCAACTTCACGCAATGGTTGGCCGTGCACCTGGCGCAGGAATACTCGCCCGAGATCCGCGTGAATGCCATCGCGCCGGGGTTCTTCCTCACCGACCAGAATCGCTTTCTCCTCACGGACAAGGAAAGCGGCGGACTCACCGCCCGGGGCAACAAGATCATCGACCACACGCCCATGGCCAGATTCGGCACGCCCGAGGACTTGGTGGGCGCGACGCTGTGGTTGCTCTCGCCCGCCTCGGCCTTCGTCACCGGGGTCGTGGTTCCCATCGACGGCGGGTTCTCCGCCTACAGTGGCGTGTAGTGATGGGTGACGAAGGCGCGGTGCCAAAAGTCTTCGGGCACGGCTCGCTGGAGCGGCGGCTAACAACCCAGGATGTGAAAGACATCTGCGCGGCCGCCGTGGCCGATTTGCCGCTCGACGGAAAGCGCGTGCTCGTGCTCATCCCCGATCACACGCGGCACGCGCCCATCGACCTGTTCTTCCACGTCCTGAGCGACCTTTTGCAGACGCGGGTGAAAGCGCTGGATTACCTCGTGGCCACCGGAACCCACGCGGCCATGGAAACCGAGCGCATCTACCGTCACGTCGGGGTGACCGCTTCGGAGCACCAGCAGAAGTACCCCAAGGTTCGCTTCTTCAATCACCAGCACCACAAGCTCGACGAGCTGACATCCTTGGGAACCTTGCCAGGGGCTGAGATCGCGCTGCTGACCCAGGGGCTATTTTCCCAGGATATTCCGGTGACCATCAATCGCATGGCGCTGGCGTATGATCACATTCTCATCGTCTCGCCGGTGGTGCCCCATGAGGCCATGGGATTCGCGGGGGGAAACAAGTACTTCTTCCCTGGCATCGCGGGGCTGGACGTGGTCGAGAAGTTCCACTGGCTGGCGGCGGTGATTACCAACCCGGTCGTGAACGGCGTGAAAGACACACCGACCCGCCGGGTGATCGATAGGGTGGTGCAATTCCTGCCAACCCCGCGCACGTGTTTCGCCTTCGCCATCGACAGCAAACACCAGCTGGCCTGCCTTTTTGCGGGCCCGCCGGAAGCGGTCTGGTCGCGGGCAGCGGACTATTCCGCGCGGCTACACATCAAGTATTTGGATAGGCCGTACAAGCGCGTGCTGGGCCTGACCCCGTCGATCTACGAGGAATTGTGGGTGGCGGGCAAGGCCATGTACAAGCTCGAACCCATCGTGGCCGCCGGCGGAGAGTTGGTCATCCACGGGCCGCACGTCAAGGCGGTGTCGTTCATGCACGGAAAAGAAATCGAGCGCGTCGGCTACCACGTGCGCGACTACTTCGTGAAGCAGTGGGATCGCTTTGCCGATGAATCGAAGTTGATTCTGGCCCACTCGACCAACGTGAAGGGCATCGGGACATTTGAAGGCGGCGTGGAAAAGCCGCGCGTGACAGTGACCCTGGCCACGTCCATCCCCAAGCAGACGTGCGAGGCCATCAACCTGTCCTATCGCGACGTCCATGCGATCGACATCGAAAGCTGGCGGGCGGATCCGGACACGTTGGTGGTGGATGAGGCTGGCCAGGATCTCTATAGGCTCAAGGAGAACTCGATATGCGTGACGGTCTGAACATTCCACCCCCAGGCGGCCTGGATTTCGTTTCTGTGGGCGCCCTCGTCAACCGATTGGATCCCGGCGTTGTGCCCTGGCGTAAGGCGCAAAGCTGCCTGATTCACGTCAGCGGCGGTGAGTTCAATGTGGCAGCGAATCTGGCGGACTGCTTCGGCATGAACGCAGGCGTTGCGTCGGCCATGGTCGATTATCCCATCGGCGATATGATCCACGAGCGGGTACGCGCCATGGGCGTCATCCCATTCTACAAGCGCTTCAAGCACAACGGCGTGAACGGTCCCAACATGGCCACCGTGTACAGTTGCCGCGGCCAGGGCGTGCGGGCGCCGGTGGTGTTTTACAATCGCAGCAACGAAGCCGCCGCCCAGCTCAAGCCAGGCGATTTTGATTGGGCCGCCATGTTCAAGAACGGCATTCGCTGGTTTCACAGCGGCGGGATCTTCGCAGCCCTGTCTGAAACCACGGGCGAAGTGATCATCGAGGGCATGAAGGCCGCCAAGCAGGCCGGCGCTGTGTGCAGCTTCGACCTCAATTTTCGCGAGAAACTGTGGAACCTCTGGGGCGGGCAAGAGAAGGCCGCCAAGGTCATCGCGGGCATCGTGGCCAACGCCGACGTGCTGGTGGGCAATGAAGAAGACTTGCAGAAGGGGTTGGGCATCACGGGCCAGGACGTGGAGAAGAAGTCGAAGCTCGACGCCAGCGCCTTCTTCGCCATGATCGACCAGGTCACGGCAAAGTTTCCCCAGGTCAAGATCGTGGCCACCACTTTGCGCGAGGTCAGCTCGACTAACCGCCACACCTGGGGGGCGGTAGCCTGGGTCGGGGGAAAGACCTATTCCTCGCCCATCTGCGAACTGGATGTCCTGGATCGCGTAGGCGGCGGCGACGGCTTTGCCAGCGGCTTCTTCTACGGCCTGCTTTCCGGTGAATCCACCGAGGCGGCTTTGGGCCTGGGTTGGGCCCACGGGGCGCTTCTCACGACCACGCCGGGGGACACCACCATGGTCACGCTTGAGCAGGTCCGCGCCTTTGCCAAGGGTGGCTCCGCTAGAATTCAGCGCTGACCCCGGGACCAGGCGGTTCAGAATCCCGGCGTTGACTGGCCGGAACCACGGTATCTTCCCCCCTCTCCACAGCCATGAAAAACTTGGGTCAGCTCAACGAAAAGCTTGGGAAGTACAGATGGACCATCTGTGCCCTGCTTTTCTTCGCCACGACGGTCAACTACCTCGATCGGCAGGTGCTCAGCCTGCTGAAGGCCGATCTGGAAATCGAATTCAACTGGAGCGACACGGACTACGCCAACATCGTGATGGTGTTCCAGTTCGTGTACGCGATTTCCATGTTGTTTGCTGGCCGGATCATCGATTGGTTGGGCACCAAGGCGGGGTTTGCCTGGGCGCTCATCGTGTGGTCGGTGGGCGCGATCCTGCACGCGCTGGCCAAGGGGACGGGCGGTTTTATGTTCGCCCGGGGGGTGCTCGGGTTCGGCGAGTCGGGGAACTTTCCAGCCGCCATCAAGACGACCGCCGAATGGTTTCCCAAGCGTGAACGGTCGCTGGCCACTGGCATTTTCAACTCTGGGGCCAACGTGGGCGCGATCCTGGCCCCGCTCACAGTGCCCTGGATTGCCAAGCACTTCGGCTGGCAGGGCGCGTTTATCATCGTGGGCGGCGTCGGTTTTGTGTGGCTCATCTTCTGGTTCTGGCTCTATGCCGCGCCGGCGAAGCAGCGGCGGCTGGGCAAAGCAGAGTTCGACTACATCCACAGCGACGCAGACGAGCAGGCCGAGGTCGCCAAAGCCACCGAGGCCAAGGTTGCGGCGGCCGCCTCGGGTAAGGCCAAGACCCCATGGTATGTGGACTGGGGCAAGCTGCTGACGTTCCGTCAGACATGGGCCTTTGCCTTCGGCAAGTTCATGACCGACGGCGTGTGGTGGTTCTTCCTTTTCTGGCTGCCAGCCTATCTCAAAGCGCAGTATGCGATGACGGGGACACAGATTGCGCTGCCCATCGCCGTCCTCTACACCATGACCTGCATCGGGAGTATCAGCGGCGGCTGGTTCCCCATGGTCTTCATCAACCGCGGCTACGAGCCGTACGCTGGACGTATGCGGGCGATGTTCGTGATCGCGCTGTGCCCGCTTGTGGTGCTGCTGGCCCAACCCCTGGGCGGCACCAGTTATTGGGTGCCGGTGCTGCTTATCGGCGTCGGCGCTTCCGCCCACCAGGCCTGGTCAGCCAATCTTTTTACCACGGTTTCGGACATGTTCCCGAAGCGGGCGGTGGCTTCGGTCACGGGCATTGGCGGGATGTTTGGCGGCCTGGGCGGCATTCTGGTCAACAAATCTGGCGGCTGGCTCTTCGATGCTTATCGGCAGGCCGGCATCGCCAAGACCTGGGCAGAGGCGAAGACCGGGACGCTGGGCGCCTATCTCGATCAGATCCTCTCCCTGCGCCTGCTCAACAAACACGGTAGCGCCATCGATCTGAACAAGGCCGAACTCGGTAGCCTTCCCAAGGAAGTCGTCCTTCAACTGCAGGCCATCAACACCGAGGCGTTCCTTCAACTCAAGCAGCTTCAGACCCGGCTGGTGCTGTCCGAGATGACAACCTCGTACGCCATCATGTTCGGCGTTTGCGCCCTGGCCTATGTCGTGGCTTGGTCGGTGATGAGGCTGCTGGTTCCTCGGTTCAAGAAGATCGACAACCTGTAGCTTGCCGTCGCAACCAGGTCAGGCGGCTTTTCGCGATACCAAGATTTCCTGGCTCAAGTTGTCGAGGATGAGCTCGATGTCGTCCCTCGATTCGAACAGGAAATCGTAGGCTCCCAGCGAGTACTCGAGCGGATAGGCCCTGGCGTCCCGCGCCAGCGATGCGAGTTGCGATTGGAATGCCTTCAATTCGTCGTCGCTGAAGGTGTCGGGATCGTCGTTGGCTATTGAAGTCGTCCCATTCATGATCTTGCTCCCCCAACACTATCGGCACGTTTTACGCCAACCTTAGACCCTGTGACCGCCGACACTTACGCGAGCCCGCCGCCGGTGTCAGTATCGGTCGCGCGTTCGTTCCCCTGCGCAAGGAGTCCCACATGAAGGCTAGAAACGGCGCCATCGTCGCCCTGCTATTTCTCGCAACCTGCAACGACGGGATTCAGACGGATCCCTCTGGAGAGATCGAATCCACCACGGCGGCACTTGGAATCGTTCCGCCCACGGAAGTCGCGGTCTGGCAGAAGGTCGGATCCAGCAACACACCGGATGGCCGCTATCTTCAGGCCGCCGCCTTCGACGAAACCCGCAAGGTGGTTGTGATGTTCGGCGGGGCGAACGTGGATCCCAACTCGGGTACGGTCAAGCCCAACAAGGAAACCTGGGAATGGAGCCCGGTCACTGGCAAGTGGACCAACCGGACCATCGCCGGCTCCGTACCGGAGGCGCGCTCGGGAGCGGCCATGGTGTTCGATTCGCTGCGTGGCAAGGTGGTGCTGTTCGGTGGCAGATCTGGCAGCGGCTTCAACTACGAAGACACCTGGGAATGGGATCCAACGACTGGCGTGTGGACCGACGCGACCGCCGCGGGGGCCCATCCTTCGGCGCGCAGCCAGCACGGCATGGTATTTGAAAAATCGACGGGCAAGACTCTGTTGTTTGGTGGCGGCCGCAGCCTATCGGCCTCGTACGATGCCACCGGGGTCAGCTCATCGCTGGGCGACACCTGGGAATTCGACCCGGTTGCGCATCTATGGACGGTGCGGACGGTCACCGCCTCGCCATCGGTGCGCCACGATTTTGGCATGGCGTGGGATTCCACGCGCAACAAGGCGGTGCTGTTCGCGGGGCTGCAGGTGGACATCGCTGGTGCCACTGGCGTTCCCAAGCAGGACACCTGGGAATGGGATCCCGCGGCCGGTACGTGGACCGAGAGAACTATTTCAGGAAGCAAACCGGGCCAGCGCTACGCCCACGCCATGGGGTTCGATGCCACCCGCAACAAGATGGTGGTCTTCGGTGGGTGGGATATCACCACAGGGGGTGCCCGGAACGATCTGTGGGACTGGGATCCCTCGACCGGCACTTGGCTGCAACGCCTGACCGGAAGCGAAAGCGGTACACCCTTGGGACGAACCTACGCCTCCATGGTTGCGGACGATGCACGTGCGCGGCTGATCCTGGTGGCCGGCGAGTCAGCGAACGGTTCATCCGGAAGTGGAGGTTCGTACGGCACCGGCGGCTACTATGGCGCTGGCGGTTACTACGGCGCCGGCGGCATGACTGGCGGCGGGCCGATCATCCTGCCATCGGGCCTGAACGGCAGCGGCGCCGGTTCTCGTGATGTGTGGGAACTGGATCCCGCCACGCCGGCCTTCACCGATCGCACCCCGCCCCTGGACGTGCCGACGCCTCGCTACAACCACGCCATGGCCTACAATCCATCGACGGGAAAGACCTACATCTTCGGCGGCATCGATGCGATGGGCGGACAGTCGCTCGACGAGCTTTGGGAGTGGGATGGCAAGACCTGGGCGCTGGTGGCCGCGGCCATACGGCCCGCTGCCCGTGCAGATGCCGGACTGGCTTATGATCCTGCGCGGAAATCGCTGATTCTCTTCGGTGGAACCGACTACAACAGCAACACCAACTTCGCTGATACCTGGGAATTGGACAGCACCCGAAAATGGACCCAGCTCAAGGTGCTGCGCTCGCCCGACGCGCTTTCCGGACACGGCATGGTAACCGACACGACCCGAAATAAGATTCTGCTGTTCGGTGGCGCGACTAGCTTCTACATGCTGGATGGCGCCTCCTACAGGAATCCGGTTCGCAACGAAGTCTGGGAATGGGACGGCACAACCTTAACCTGGACGAACCGGACGCCCCCGGCGACCACCAGCGTGCCCGTCGAACGGCAGTACCCGGCCTTGGCCTACGACGAGGGCCGGCAGAAGTTGTTCCTCTACGATGGCGTGAGCTTTAGCGGCAGCACGAGTGCCTTCTGGGAGTGGGATCCCGTATCGGCCGGCTGGACGTCGCGCCAAACAGGGGATGCCCTCAGCTACGGATATTCGCAAGTCCTCGCCTACGATTCGATTCGCAGACGCGAAGTCCTGCTCACCAGTACCTATACCTCAAGTTCGGGCAGTCGGGAGATCTGGGAGATCGATGCCAAGGGGCCAACCTGGTACGTGCGATCCGTCGCCAATTCCCCGGCGGCGAGCTACGGCGCCACGATGACTTTCGACAAGGGGAGGGGCGTGGTGGTTCTCTTTGGTGGTCAGAGCGTGAGCACCGGCAGCGCCAGCAGTGAGACCTGGGAATACCGGGTGAGCAGCCTGGGCAACGGCGAGGGGTGTACCACCGCGTCCGCATCGTCATGCGCCACTGGATTCTGCGTCGATGGCGTGTGCTGCGATGTCGCCGCGTGTACGGGCGCGTGCAAGTCGTGCAATGTGGCTGGCCGTGAAGGCAGCTGTGTGGCGGCAAAGGCGGGAACCGAAGTGGCGGGCAGTTGCTCCGCCGGTTTGGCGTGCGATGGCAGCGGCAATTGCACGGCCAAGAACGGACAGGCTTGCACCAGCGCCACGGCCTGTGCGTCCGGTTTCTGCGCGGACGGTGTGTGTTGCGACAGTGCCTGTTCAGGGGCCTGTGCGTCTTGCAACCAGGCAGGGCAGGCCGGCAAGTGCAGCCCCTATGCCGCTGGTACCGATCCTCAAAGTGAATGCGGCAAGGGCACCGGCGCGTGCAAATCCTCGTGCGACGGTGTGGGGAACTGCGCCTATCCGGGATACACCGTCTCGTGCGGCAACTGCATGACCTGCGATGGCAGTGGCACATGTTCGGGCTACGACCCGTACTGCGGCGGCTCGGCAGGCAGCGGCGGATCGATCTATCCCGCAGGGGGCAGCGGCGGCAATAGTTTCAACTTCGGCGGCAGGGGAGGCAGCATCTCGAATACTGGCGGAGGTGGAGGCAGTCCGAATGTTGGCGGTAGCGGCGGCAGTCCGAATGTTGGCGGTAGCGGCGGAAACAGCGATGGCGGCGTCGGCGACG
>Ga0302323_100005202_pt1 | contig 10637 bp, 10 predicted proteins | sample Fen_T0_3_FD_201950 | JGI IMG/M metagenome (GOLD analysis project Ga0302323, IMG submission 201950) | Peat permafrost microbial communities from Stordalen Mire near Abisko, Sweden - Fen_T0_3 | ecosystem: Environmental > Terrestrial > Soil > Wetlands > Permafrost | place: Sweden: Abisko... | reverse complement strand
CGTCGGATCCAGTTGAACAGGAGGGTTCGACAGTCTAGCCTGGGCCGAAGGGCGCCGTGGGTCGGATGCCTACTCGGGGACGGCCGTAACCTGGACGCTGCAGACCCTCCACCGGCCCTCCTGGCGGACGTAGGTGTCGATGTAGCGGTAGTGCGACCGGAAGGGCTTGCCCTGGTAGGTCCCGGTCATGCGGGTCCGGCCGCACAGCAGCGCGCAGTCGCCGTAGATGCGGATATCGAAATCCTCGACCCCATAGGGGTGGATCACCAGGTCCGGCGACAGGAGGTCCCGCAGGAAGGCCGCCCTGTCGGACATGTCACCGGATTTGTCGATGTGCCGGAAGTCCCCACTCATGTTCTCGGCGATGGCCTTCGCGTCCTTGCGGATGATCGCCTGGTCCCAGGCATCCGCCTGGGCCTTCAGTTGGGCCGCAAGGGCGTGGTCCGAGCCGGCCGCCTGGGGCCCGCAGGCCAGCGGCAGGAATGCGAAGGCCAGCATCGCCGCCGAGAGCGCTGGCACAGCCAATGAACGCAGGGCAACGCGCATGTCAGGGCTCCGGAGGCAAGGGTGCTGCGAGATTGAAATGGCGAAGTGAATGAAACTCAACCGGACCTGCCGCTGCCGAAACGCTTGGTGGAACGGTTAGATGGAACGGCCAGGGAGCTGGGGTCCAGCCGCTTGCGGGGATCCGAGCTGAGCGGAGGGTTCGTTGCCACTTTTTGAGAAGGACGTGACCTCATTTCCCCAACGAGTGAGGTTTTGTTCGTTGGCTGGTTCGACGATGTGGCGAATATTGGCCGCCATTGTCGGGTCTTCGAATTCCTGAACCCACGAGATCAATGTTCCGTTCATGGATGGCGTAAGAGAAATAGTAAGAAGGAAGTGCGGCTGAGAGACATGCTTAATGACAACAGATGAATTCGGAATAATCTCCGTGAAGATAGATTGATTCGGATAACTCGCTCCATCGGGGCCATGCATGGTGAAGTCCCAGTTACCTCCTGGAGTGAATTCGAACTTGTGGATGGCATTGGTGAAACCGTCCGGGCCCCACCACCGAGCCAGGCGCAGGGGATCCGCAATGGCTTGGAACACGGCTTCCACCGAAGCCTCAATCTTTCGGGTGTGATGAAACGCGGACATCTGGCCTCCCAGGGATTGAGGTGCTTTCGAATTTACAGGGTGCCCAAAGAATGAAGCTAACGTGCCACGCCTGCGCTGAGGCGACGAGTGAAGCCGAGCTGGCGAAAAGTTGAGCGAGGACAGAAGACCATGCGGCGGGGTCCGAGTTGAGCGAAAAGTTAGGCGCCACGTCCATGGAACTCCAGCTTCATGTTTTGGGCCTGAAGCAGTGACCCCGGTCGCAAGGGTCTTGGTATTCCTACTGGCTGGAAGCCAGCGGACGCATACAACTGGACCGCAGAAGTGTCTCCGCAGGTTACGCTCAGCAGCATGGTCTTGGCACCCCTATCTCTTGCCCACTGTACGGCTGTGCTCAATAGCGAACGGCCAAGACCTCGACTACGATGCTCCGGCGCAACCCACATTTGGAAGAGATGAATGGTCAAGGAACCCGTGGCGTCAGCCTTGGCCCAGGCCAGACCGACAGGTCTGGTCCCCACGAAGGCGGCCAACGGCAAATCGAAGCTAGATGCGCTGGCCGTTGCCAGGCTCTCAGCCCACTGGGCATCAGAGCGATCCTGTTCGATCGCAAGGGTACTTCCGAAGGCATCGGGAGAATCAGCCAGTGCCCTGAGACGAAGCTCCTTGTAGGCCCTCCACTCTGAGGGCTGGAATTCTCGAACGGAAGGGGATTGGGACATGGTTTTGTAGCTAACCGGATCAGTCGCGGCTGGAACAACCCGCAAAGAAGAAGTGATGGGACTTCCGGGATGAAAGGACCCGGCTGCCAGCAGCGGGGTCCGAGCTAAGCGGAGGGTTAGGCAGCAGCATACTAATGCACCTGCCATAGCCCATGCTGGATGCCTCCGAATTCATAGATTGAGATCTTGCCCCAACCTGCCAGATCCATTGATTCAAGCAGGATTGTTGCACCTAAATCTTTCGCCTCTTTGGTGGCGGTATCAAGGTTGGCTACACGGATGTATGTACGAACCACCGGCAATTCTTCGGCATGAAGTGGGGCGCGAATTCCGCATAGTGAACCGCCGGGGATGGTAGCCACGGATGCATTCCCCAGTTCAGACACAGAGGGTTGGAAGTTCCAACCAAACGAGGTGGCGTAAAGCTGGCGCGTGGCGTCAACGTCAGGAGTAACAATCTCCAGGTAGTGGATCACGTTGATGGTTGATTCCATGAGATGGACTCCTTCGGTCTTATTCTGGCGATTCTCAGGCCTTTCACTACTGCCTAACTAATGAAACTAGCCGGCCCTGCCTGCACCGAGGCGCTGAACGAAGCCGAGGAAGCGAGAAGCTGCGAGAGGGCGGCAGGCCATGCCAGCAGGGTCCGAGTTGAGCCGAGGGTTCAGTTCGTGAAAGTGAGTAACAAGCCTGCTCATTGGCCTTCAGGCGGCTGCCACAGCTCGACCTTGTTTCCCTCTGGATCAATGACCCAGCCAAACAACCCATACTCGGATTCGTCCATCTTCTCGAGCACATGGCAGCCTTCTTCCTTCAAGGCCTTGACCAGGGCATGGAGGTCCTCCACTCGGTAGTTGACCATGAAGGGAGCGGAGCTCGGAGCAAAGTGATCACTTTCTTGCGGATCGATTAACCAGGCAGTTGTGCCTGCAACCGGCTTGCCCTCGGCGTCGGTCCAGTCGAAGGCAGCTCCGCCCCAGGCCTGGACATCGATCCCCAAGTGCCGCTTGTACCAAGCCTGCAGTGATGGAGCGTCTTTGGCCTTGAAGAAGATGCCGCCGATGCCAGTGACTCGTTTCATGTGACCTCCGATGCGCGGTGATGGTGAGAGGAATGTTTCTTCTGCAGCCTAACGATTGTTCATGCGAACCGAATCAGACCTCCCAGTTCGCAGGGGAATTTTGAATTCGCCCCATCCTACTCCTGATCCCTGGCCGTCGCGCTCGGCTGAGCGCGCCCCGCCCTACCTCAGCAGCCGATCCTCCGCCAGCCGGAGCAGGTGCTCGCTGGCGAGGACGCCGTCCTGGTGGTTCAGGCGCTGGAAGTGGCTTCGCAGGTGCCGCAGGCTGCTGGTCACGGCGGGCGCGAAGTGGGCCTTCCGGCGGTGCACGAGCTGGTACCCGAACGTGCCCAGGGCCTTGAGGCTCCGCTGGAGGGCGCTGAGGTTCAGCTCCTCGAGCAGGGCCTCGTGATTCCAGCCCAATTCCGCCTGCAGGGGAGCCATGAGGGCGCGGCCCGCCTCCTTCGACCAGTCCCAGTAGGCGTCGTATCGCAGGCTGGCCAGGTCGTAGGTGGCGGCACCCCGGCGGGCGTCCTGGAAGTCGATGGCCACCAGGCGATCCCCATGCACCATGAGGTTGCGCACATGGAAGTCGCGGTGGACGAAGAAGTGCGCCCGGGTCTCCAGGCTGGCGTGGACTTCCTCCATCATCCGGTCCAGCCACCGGGGGGGATCCTTCTGGAGGAAATCCTGGAAGAAGTTCCGGCGGCAGTAGTCCCACTCGAACTCGAACTTGGGCTGATCGAAGGCGCGGTTCATGAAGAAGGTGTGGCCTGGAGCCCCCAGCGTCAGCGGCCCCGCGAGGGTGGCCAGCAGCCAGCCCGCCTGCTGGGCCCAGACCAGCTCCTCTTCGGGATGCTCCATCAAACGACGCTCCAGCGTGGTGTCCCCCAGGTCCTCCACCAGCAGGCAGCGGTCCGCGTCATCGGTTTGGACGATGGTCGGCACCCGGAGCAGGGGATCCAGGTAGGCCTGGATGGCGCGGAACTCGAAGTAGCTGTCGTCGGTCTTTTCCGGAGTGTCGAGCGGATGCAGCACCACCAGGGCCGTGCCCAGCTGGGGATGGGCCACCCGGAAGTACTCGCGGGCCCCGGCGTCCCCCGCCAGCGGACGGGGATCGGACAGGTGCCAGCGCTCTAGTGAACGTTGCAGGCGGGGATCCATTCGTTCAGGGTACTCCCGGATGGAATGTCGGCCACGTCCTAACCTAGGAGCCTGTCCAAGTATTCGAGCGCCCCGCGATGGGTCCAGGCGGGATGCACCGCAAGGAAGGGCCCGCAGGGCGATGTGGTGGCATCGTTCACCATCCGCGAAGCGGATAGGGCCGCATCGGCGAAGCCGATGACGGGGGCAAAGCCCCGAGGGCCAGAGGCCCGAGCCAGGGGCACTGACGCCGCGGGGCGCCCGCCTGGGCCCATCCCGGAGGGCCTGTGGCGGCGCGCGTCGCCACAGGCGCGGGGCATTCCAATTACTTGGACAGGCTCCTAGAGTCCCAGCCGCACCTGGTTCCCGCCTTCCTCGAACCAGAGGGCATCGACATCGGTGATCGAGGGTGGGGGTGCGGCGCCCGGCCCGAGGACACAGCGGCTGAGGCGGCCGGCCGGATGGGCGGTGGGATGCGTGTAGCAACCAATTCGCCGGCCTTCCTGGTCGAGCGCCAGGTCGGCGGCGGCCTGGATGAGGGCGTCGGCGCTGCCCACTTCCCGCCAGGGGAAAGGTTCCACCACCAGGCCGAGGTGAAGGGGCAGGTGCGGGCGCAGCTCATTCACTTCGCTGGGGCCATCAGGCAGCAGGTCCAGGGCTTCCGGGGACCAGGCGGCGGCGCCGGTGAAGTGGAAGGGCCCCTGCGGTCCCACCACCCCCTTGGGCAGCACGCGGTCATTCCCATCCATCCACACGGGGTTCCAGTCGCCCCCGGGATGGGGGATGAGCAGCCAGCTCAGGGTGGCGCGGGCCCGCCGGTGGGCGGCCCGCAACCGGTCGAAGGGCACGGCCTCGGCCCAGACGTCCGCATTCCAACTGAGCAGCTCCGAAGCCATTCGCCCCCGGGCGTGAAGCAGTCCCCCGGCACTGCCCAGCAGCCTGGGCTCCGCGAAGACCTCCACTCCGCCCGCCACGGCCCGCAGGCGCTCCGGCAGCAGGTGGGCATTGCAGCCGATGTGGCGGATCCCGTGGGTCCGCAGGGCCTCGGCTCCCCACTGCAGCAAGGGCCGCCCCTGGATCGTCCAGGCGGGTTTGGGCAGGCACTGGCTCAGGGCGCCCATGCGCAGGCCCAGGCCCGCGGCGAGCAGGAAGCCCTCCAGCGGTTCAGTCATGGACCTCGTCCGGTTCGGGGGGCAGGGGCTTGAGCAGGAACTGGCCGGGGGCTAGGCCCCTCATGGACAGCACGCGGATGCGCCAGCCCTGGAGGCGCAGCTCATCACCGGGGCGCAGGATCCGGCCCAGCTGTTCCTGGAAGAAGCCGCCCAGGCTGACCGAACCGGCTTCGGTTTCGAGGGTGAGGTGCAGGTGGTCCACCAGCTGCTCGAGCATGACGTTGCCCTGGGCCAGCCAGGCGCCGCCGCGGGTCCGCCGGAGCTGAATGGCCTCGCGGTCGAACTCGTCCTGGATCTCGCCCACCAGCTCCTCCAGCACGTCCTCCAGGGTCACCAGGCCGTCCACCCCGCCATGCTCGTTCACCACCAGCGCGAGGTGCTGCTTCCGCTGCTGGAACTCGAGTAGGAGGCCCTGAATGGGTTTCATCTCGGGCACGAAGAAGGCGGGCCGGGCCAGATCGCGCAGGTCCACCGCGCCATCCAGGTCCTGCATGGCCCAGAGCAGCTCCTTCAGGTGGATGACGCCCACCACCCGGTCCAGATCGCCCTCCACCAGCGGAATGCGGGTGTGGGGTGTGGTCCGGGCCAGGACCAGGTTCTCGGCCAGGCTGCGCGTCAGGTCGAAGCAGACCACCTGGGCCCGGGGCACGGCGATCTCCTTCACCATGCGACGGCTGAAATCGAAGAGGTTCTCGATGAGCTCCTTCCGGTCCAGTTCCAGGTGGCCTTCCGCCTGGCTGCGTTCCAGCATCCGGCGGAACTCCGCTTCCGAAGGCAGCATGTCCTCGGCATCGGCCTCGGGATGGGCCCCGAAGACCGCCAGCACCATGTGGCTCAGCTTCGTGAGGCACCAGGTGAGGGGGCGCATCAGGCGGGACCAGGCCAGCAGCGGCGTGGCCGTCCGCAGGGCCCAGGGCAGGGCGGAGCGGATGGCCAGGCTCCGGGGCACCAGTTCGGCCAGCACCACGTGCAGGGTGGTCATCACCAGGAGCGCCAGGCCCGTGCTGAGGGGCAGCACGAGGGCGGGCCAGGGCAGGTGGCCGAAGAGACTCCGGAAGGCATGGCTGAACAGCTCTTCACCGACGGCGCCCAGGGTCAGGGCGCAGAGCACGATGCCCGCCTGGATGGCCGACAGGTGGTGGGAGAGGCCGCGATGGACTTCGATGGCCCGGCGGGCGCGGGGGTCTCCCTCCACCAGCGCCTCCAGCTGGGTTTCGCGGACCCGCACAGCCGCGAATTCGGCCATCACGAAAAAGGCGCTGCAGAAGATGAGGGCGACACAGATGAGGGCCGCGGCCAGGGTCACGGGAGTTAGCCCTTGGCTAGATCAGAGCCACGACGAAGCTTGTCCTGGATCTCCTGCAGGAGGCCATCGAGGTTCTGCAGGCGGTCCCGGTGCTCGGACAGCTGGCCGTGGACAGCCTGCTTCTCCCGCTCCAGCGCGCTGTGGGCTTCCTGGTGCTCGGTCACCGTGCGGTTCAGGCGGAGAATCTCGGTCTCCTTCTGATCCAGGCCATTCATCAACTCGAGCCGCTCGCCTTCGTGCTGGATCTTCGCTTCGTCCAGTTCCTGATGGACATTGGTCAGCTGGGCCGTGAGCTGGGTGATCTCCTCCTCATGCTGCTGGATGATCTCCTGCTTGGCCAGCAGCTGCTGGTCCCGCTCGAGGAGCTGCGTCTGGCAGGCCTCCAGCTCGCCTTCGCGCTGGTGCAGCTGGGCGCCCAGTTCCGCCAGATCCCGCCCCTGGCCGCGCATGGTGGCTTCCAGGCCCGCGACCTCCAGCTGGGAGGTATGCGCCTTCTCCTTGTACTCGGCCACTTCCAGGAGGGCCGACTGATGGACTCCCTCCAGGTTGGCGTGCTGCTCGACCAGGCCTTCCAGAGTGGTGTTGAGCTGGGCCTGGGCCCGTTGGGCGTCTTCCAGCTCCTGCTGCTTGGTGGTCAGGGCCTCCAGCTTCCCGACCAGCACCGTTTCCAGTTCCTGCTGCTTGGCCGCCAGCGCACCCTCTTTCGCGGCCAAGGCGGTCTCAAGATCCTGGGCCTTGGCCTTGAACGGCTCCAGGTCCATCAGTTCGCGCATGAGCCGGTCCCGATCCTTGAGGAGCTCGATGGCCCGCTGGGCTTTTTCGCCCACCTGCTGGTTCAGGGTTTCCACCTGCTGGATGAGGTCCGTGCGCTCGGTGAGGGCCTCCTTGAGCTGGGCCTTGAGGGACTCGGCCGTCTCGCCATCGCGCCCACGGCTTTCCTCCAGGCCGCGCAGGGCCGTTTCGGTCTCGGCGAGGCGGGCCTTGAGGGCTTCCGACTCGCGGTTGCTCCGGTCGAGTTCGTCCAGGTTCAGGGTCACGGAGTTCATCTGCCGCTGGATCTGCTGCGCTTCGGCCTCGGCGGCCTGGATGCGCTGATCCGCGGCAGCCAGCCGCTGGTCCCTGACTCGCAGTTCCTCGTGCAGCGCCGCAACCTGATCTTCCAGGAGCCGCACGTGCCGGGAATCATGGGGCACGTCGGCCTCCAGGTTCGCCTTGGCATCCAGGTTCGTGGTCTGGACCGGCGAGGGGGGGCGCTGCCCGAACATCTGGGACGCGGTGGGGCCCTCGGCCGGGGCATCCAGGGCACCCCTGAGGCCATCCAGCCAGTCGTCGCCCAGTTCGGTGTCCACCAGCTCACCAAGGGGATTGTCGGGATCCAGGACCCGCACCGGCACCATGGGCGTGAGGGCGGCCACCAGAGCGCTGGGCGCGATGGGCTTGTGCAGGTAGAGGTCCGCCTTGCCTTTCAGGCTCTTGTGCCGCCGGTACTCCTCTTCCGTGGCCTTGGCACTGATGAGCACGATCTTCACGCCATCCAGCTTCGGATTCTTCCGGATGGTCGAGCAGAGGGCATAGCCCTTGTTATCGGCCACTTCCACCGAGATGAAGACCGCGGCGAAGGCATTGCCCTCCAGTTTGGACACCACCCCTTCCGGTGACCCCGCCACTTCGAGGTCGAAGGCCGCTTCAAGGCTGACCTGATGCTCCTTCAGGAAGCTCCGGTCGCTGTCCACGAGGAGGAGGCGTTGGCCCATGGTTGATCCTTAGCCTTGGTTGAATCTTCGAGTCTAGGAGCCTACCCGGCTAATTGGAATGCCTGCACAAGGATCACCGCCGAACGGTATGAATAGAGCCCCGGAAAACCGGGGCTCCCTCCACATGCATCGGCTCAGTCCAGGCCCAACCTTTAGCGGGGCGGGACCGGCAGGGTGATTTTCTGGCTGCCGTTGGGGGACTGGATGTAGAGCAGCAGGGTCCGGCCCCCGGCCTTCTTCACCTGTGCGCTGAACTCGGCCAGGCTGTTGACCGGCTGGCGGCCCACCTCGGTGATGACCATGCCCTGGGCCAGACCCCTCTCCGCGGCTGGGGAGCGGGGATCCACGGAAGTCACCACCACACCCTTGAGGCGGTGCTTGGCGTCCATGGGCTCCACCGTGAAGCCATAGGTCTTTTCGAGGTTGAGGCTCTTCGGATCTCCCTGGGGCTTCTGAGGGGATTCCTCATCGGGCTCCTCGCCGGCCTCGCGGCGGCGCTGCTCCTCGAGGGCCTTCCGGTCCCCCAGGGTAGCGGTGAGGTGAAGCGTCTTGCCATCCCGGAAGATGGTCAGCTTGAGCGTATCCCCAGCGCGCCGGCTGGACACCACGGCCACCACCTCGTCGGCGCTCTTCACGGGCTGTCCGTCGAGGGCCGTGATCACATCCAGCCGCTGCACACCGGCCTTGTCAGCCGCCTGGCCCTTTTCCACGGTGCTGACCACCACGCCTTCCTTGGCGCCGAGGGCATCCTGGTAGGCCTGATCCAGCTCGGCCGGACCGATCCCCAGGTACCCGCGGCTCACGGGCTTGCCGCTGCGCAGGTCCTTGAGGATGCGGTTCACCTGGCTGATGGGCACGGCAAACCCGATGTTCTGGCCGGCAGGATTGATGGCGGTATTGATGCCCACCACCTCGCCACGCAGGTTCAGGAGGGGGCCCCCGGAATTGCCCCGGTTGATGGCGGCATCGGTCTGGAGGAAGGAGCTCACACCCGTGTCGAGCTTACGGCCCTTGGCGCTGATGATGCCCTGGGTCACAGTGTGCTCCAGCCCCAGGGGATTGCCGATGGCCACCACCCATTCGCCGATGCGCAGGGAATCTGAATCGCCCAGCTTGGCATAGGGCATGTGGGCCGCGTCGATCTTGATGAGCGCGATGTCCAGTTCCTTGTCCTTGCCCAGCACCGTGGCCTTGAAGGTCTTTCCATCGGTGGTTTTCACCTCGATGGCATTGTCGGAACCGCCCATGCTGGCGATCACGTGATAGTTGGTCAGGATCTCGCCGCCGGACGAAATGATCACGCCTGAGCCGCCGGACACGGCCCGCTGCTCGTCGTCACCTCCCCGGGGGGTTCGTCGCTGCTGCGGTCCGCCAGGGCCGAAGAAGAAGTCGAAGAAATCCTGGCCGCCCACCTGGGGGTGCTCGAAGCCCCCCCCCCGACGGTTCTTCACGAAGCTGGTGTTGGTGATGGCCACGACCGTGGGGTTCAGCTTCTCGGCCACCTCCGCGATGGGCGGCAGTCGGTCCAGTCCCCTGGCATCCACCACCACCGGTTTCTCTTCCTGGGCCGCCACCCGCCATCCATGGCTGAGCCCCATTCCCAGAGCCATGCACCCGGCCGCGAAGACCGACAACCCCAGAACCTGTTTGACCTGACGATTCATGAAACCCCTCGCTCGGCCGGACGCCCGGCATGTCTTCGATGATTGCAGTCCCCTGAAGGTTCCCGCTGGCCTTCCCGGGCCGCCCAGGATAATCTGAATGGTCCGACGGCGGCTGTAGCTCAGTTGGTTAGAGTACTGGATTGTGATTCCAGGTGTCGTGGGTTCGAGTCCCATCAGCCGCCCCAATGCAAAAGGCCCCCGAACAGGGGCTTTTTGCATTGGGATGGGCCAGACTCGACCCCACGACAGTGGGCTGTCGGAGGAGGGCTGGCTGACCGCACAATGGGATGCGGTGGGTTCCACTCGGAGCAGGACGCAAACCCTCGACCGCCCTGAGTCCCTACAACCTATTTAGGGCCCGAAGTACCCTGCGGGGTGGTCCACCCCAAACAGGACCTCATGAAAAGATTGGGTCTAAGGTCGGGACCTACCGCTTCCCGAGCCCCCGCCACCCACGGACGTGCCGAGCTGGCACCAGCTCTCGTGGCTGGGGTCGGCAGCGCTAGGCACGTTTGCATAGGACAACCCGGCCTTCCAACTCGCGAGATGACGGGTGACCACAGCCGGACGTCCCGATCGGGAATGAGTATGATCCGCCCCTCCCCATGGAAGTCACCCCCTATGAAGTCAATCTGGAGCCCTAGACGTCGGCCGATCGGATTCGGTCAGAAAGGAAGCACCCCTCAGGAAGGCCCCCAAAGGCCCAACCTGCCTC
>Ga0302323_100005200_pt1 | contig 10639 bp, 8 predicted proteins | sample Fen_T0_3_FD_201950 | JGI IMG/M metagenome (GOLD analysis project Ga0302323, IMG submission 201950) | Peat permafrost microbial communities from Stordalen Mire near Abisko, Sweden - Fen_T0_3 | ecosystem: Environmental > Terrestrial > Soil > Wetlands > Permafrost | place: Sweden: Abisko... | reverse complement strand
GTGACGGCCCGCACCCGCGCGTACGCGGCATACGGCGCCCCCGTCATCCAGGGGAGGGTGAGCGGAACCGCGACCGCGGGGCTCTTGAGCGAGCTGCTGGCCCAGAAGATCGTGCCCTCCTGGAAGGTCGGTGTCTTGGCGAGCTGGAACTCGTAACGTGTTGCGCCCCTGACCGGCGCCCACGAGAACGAGGGCGTACGGGGGAACGTGTGCTCTGCCGGCTCACTGGCGCGAAGCAGGAACGGCTTCAGCCCCTGCGGGGCCGCGAGAGTGGAATGGGTCCGGGCGAGAGCTGAGCCGGAGAGCATGGAGGCCGCGAGGACGGCGAGGAAGGCGAGGCGGACGGTTCGCATACCCGCTATGTCGGCATCCCCGACACCGGTGCCCTCCCTCGAAAGAGGGATACCCGTCGTCTTCGGCGCCGCGTCGGCTCAGGTGAGCAGCGGGTTCACGGCCGCTGCGACGAAGAGCAGCGCGAGGTACGCGAGCGAGTAGTGGAACAGCATCACGGCCCGCTTGCGGGAGGTGTCGCGCCGAAGCTGCCACGCGAGCAGGAGGAAGTAGCCTCCGAGCAGGGCCGCCGCCACCGTGTAGACGGGGCCGAGCCACCAGCCGACGGCGATCGTGAACGCCACCATCACGACCGAGTAGAGGAGGATCTGCCGCGTCGTCTCCTTGATGCCCTTCGTGCCAGGCAGCATCGGCACGTTCGCGGCCGCGTAGTGCTCCTTGATCATCAGCGCGAGCGCCCAGAAGTGCGGCGGCGTCCAGAGGAAGACGATCAGGAAGAGCCAGAGCGCCGGCAGCGTCAGGTCGCCGGTCGCCGCGGCGAAGCCGACGAGCGGCGGCACGGCGCCTGCGATGCCGCCGATCACGATGTTCTGGTCGGTCGACCGCTTCAGGTAGCCCGTGTAGACGACGACGTAGAAGAGGCCCCCGAGGAGCGCGAGCGTCGCGGTGAGCACGTTCACCGTCGTCGCGAGCAGCGCGAACGAGATCGCCATCAGCGCAACGCCGAACTCGAGCGCCCGCGGCGCGGCGACGCGGCCGGAGGCGACAGGGCGGGCGGCCGTGCGCTCGCCCATCAGCTTGTCGATGTCGGCGTCCATCACGTGGTTGAGCGCGCTCGAGCCGCCGCAGGCGAGCGCGAGGCCGACCATCGTGGAGAGGAACAGCCAGCCGTCGGGCCAGCCCTCGGCGCCCACGAACATGCCCGCGGCACCCGTCAGCAGGAGCAGGGTCATGATCCGCGGCTTCGTGAGCGTGATGTAGTCGCGCCACGGCCCGAGCGGCAGCGTCTCGCCGCGGAAGGAGAGGACGAGCGCCACGAGCGAGGCGGCAAGTGACGCGGCGGCCGCGGCGACGTGTAGCCCGATAGCCCAGCGCTCGTCGACGAGGGCGACGAGGCCGCCCGTGGCGACGGCGACGAGCATCAACCCGAGCGCGCTCGCGGTCGCCGCGAGCAGTCGCGGGTAGGAGACCCTGGCGATCACGACCGCGGCGACGAGGAGCGGGAGCGCGACGAGCGCCGCTGCCCAGTGGCCGTGGGCGGCCTCGAGCGCAGCGCTGACGACGACGACGGCCGTGGCGACGGCCGCCGCGGCGATCGTCCCGCGCAGGACAGGGCCGGGCGCGGCAGCCGGCACGTTCACGTCAGAGCGCATTCCGCTCCTTCAGCCGCGCGCGGAGGTCGTGGAGCGGCCGGGCGCTCGTGATCGGCGGCAGCGAGGCGAAGTTGTGGTGGGGCGGAGGCGAGGTCGTGTACCACTCGAGAGTGTCGGCACGCCACGGGTCGTTGCCGGCGCGCCGGCCCGTGCGTGCCTTCGCGACGGCAAGAAGGAAGGCCAGGGCCCCGACTGCGGTTGCGAAGGCCCCGATCGTCGAGATCACGTTGTACGCCTCGGTGCTCCCGTGGCCGCCGAACGAGGAGGCGCCGGCCCGCTGACCCTGGTCGCCGAGCAGGAAGAGCGGGAAGAAGGCGCAGTTGAAGCCGAGGAACAGCACCACGGCCGCCGTGGAGGTGAGCCTGTCGTCGAGCAGCCGGCCGAAGATCTTCGGCCACCAGTAGGTGAGGGCGCCGAGGAGCGCGAGCAGCCCGGCGCCCCAGAGGAGGTAGTGCGAATGGGCGGCACCGAAAGCGGTTCCGCGCAGGTCGCGGCTGTCCGAGAAGATCGCGAGGAAGACGGCGGAGAGGGTCCCGATGACGAGCAGCACGACGGCGCCTGCGGCGAACAGGAGCGGCGGCGTGAAGCGCAGGCTCGAGCGTGAGCGCCAGAGCGTGTCGAGCAGCAGCGCCACCGCGACGACGGCGGGGATCGTGGCGAGGATCGCGAGCAGGAGCAGGACGATGCTCGGGTCCTTCCCCTCCGCTCCGGCATAGGCGTGGTAGAGGGCGAGCAGGAGCGTCAGACCGGCAAACCCGACCAGCGACTGGGTCAGTACCTTGGCGTTGGCGATCGCGCGCCCGCCGAAGACGGCCAGGATCTCCGCGACGATCCCGACGACCGGCACCAGCGCGAGGTAGGCGAACGACTGGCCGTAGAGCCAGGTCAGCCCGCCCTTGACGGTGTCGTCCCTGTTGAGGAAGAAGTCGAAGGAGCCGCCGTATCGCCGTTCGAGCAGGATCAGGACGAGGCCGACCCCGGCGAGCGGCACGAGCACGACCGAGGCGTAGGCCCAGACCGCGACCGACCACACGAACAGCGGCGTCCTCGACCAGGTCATCCCGTCGGCGCGGAGCGACTGGATCGTCCGCGCGAGATTTGCGGCCGAACCGGTGACCGAGACGGCGAGAAGGAGCATCCCGATCAGCCAGAGGTCGACGCCGTGGCCGTCCTGCGTGATCGACGTGGGCGGATACCCTGCCCAGCCCGCCTCCGACGAGCCGCCCTTCGCGAAGGCGGAGAGCACGACGGCTGCGCCGCCGAAGACGAAGAGCCAGAGCGACACCGCCGCGAGCTGAGGCATCGCGATGCGCTTCGCACCCACCATGAGGGGGACGAGGAAGGTGGCGAGGCCGACGACCGCGGGGACGAGCACGAAGAAGACGAGCAATGTGCCGTGCATCGTCCGCATGCCGGCGTAGGTGCTGCTGCCGAGGAAGGAGGAGTCCGGCTGCGTCATCTGGATACGCATCAGCAGGGTGAGGATCCCGGCGATCACGAAGAACACCGCTGACCAGCCCAGGTAGAGCGCGCCCAGGCGCTTGTGGTCGACGGAGACGAGCCAGCCGGCGACGCGGCCGCGATGCCAGGAAACGGCGGGCTGGGACGTGCTGCTCATGCGGATGCTCTCCTGATGTCGCGCGGTCGAAGGTGACGGAGATGTCATTCTAGGGGGCGTGAGCGACAAGACCACCGTGCAAACGCGCGTCCCGCTTCCCGCCGATGTGACGCGCCCGTTCGACGTGTTCGTGAACGGCGTCCCCCAGAGCGAGGGAACCGACTACGTGGTCCGCTCCGGCTACCTCTACTTCGAGCGGCCGATGAAGGAGGAGGGCAAGCTCGGGCTGATGCGGTGGACGTCGATCTTCCTCGGGATCGCCGGCTCCTACGGCCAGAACGACTCCGTGGATATCGCCTACGAGGTGGACGGGAAGAAGGTCGTCGCGGCGAAGCTGCCACTCGAGCCGGTCGACTAACCACCGGCTCAGACCGGCACGAGCACGAGCCAGGCGAAGCCGATCGCCTCGCGGTAGCCGCCCTCGTACTCCCGGCGCCGCTCCGCCGCGAACGTGGCGGCCGCGGGGTCACCGGAGCCTTCGAGGCCCGAGCGCCAGGCGGCCTCGAACGCGTCCCACTCCTGCTGCGACGACGACAACGCGTGCTCGATCCCGAAGCCCGCGTCCCGCGCGGCGGCCTCGAGCTCCACCGGCCCTGGCAGCTCGCCGATCGCTGCGAGCGCCCGCTCCGAGGGGTCGTCGGCCCAGACCCCGTCGGCGAACAGCACGCGCCCCCCGGGCGTCACTCTCTGCCGCAGTGCCTCGAGGGCGGGCACGTGACCGCCGAAGGCGTGCGCGGAGGCGACGCAGAGGACGACGCCCGCGACGTCGACGAACGTGTCCGCCGGCGCCTCGACGAGCTCGACGCGCTCGTGCAGGCCGCGCTGCGCCGCCGTGCGGAGGCCGCGGGCCAGCGCTTCCCGCGACGTGTCGACGCCCGTGCCCGTCGTGGCGGGGTGGGCAGCGAGGATCCGCAGCAGGAGCTCGGCCCAGCCGCAGCCGAGGTCGAGCACGTGGTGACCCGGCGAGATCGGCAGGGCGCGGACGAGCTCCGCCGCCCGCTCTTCCGAGAGCGGCGCGTTGAACGTGAGCCCCGCGTGCGCGAGGCGCCGGAAGGCGTCAGACACGTGCGGCCCGCGCCGCGGAGGCGCGCAGGCGGGCGGCCTGCTCCGGTCCGAGCCGTCCCTGCTCGAGCCGCCAGGCCCAGTTGCCGCCGAGCTCGCCCGGCCGGTTCATCCGTGCCTCCGAGCCGAGCTCGAGCACGTCCTGCACGGGGACCATCGCGAGGGCGGCGCGCGACGAGAGCGCCAGCTCCAGCAGCTCCCACGGAGCGCGGTCAGGGAAGTGGCCGCGGAGCGTGTCGGTGTCGTGCGTCGAGGAGTAGACGACCTGGTGGACGCGGTGGTTCTCGAGACGATGAGGATTGTCGTCGGGCCCTTCGAAGGCCCAGAGCAGCACCACCATGCCGGGAAAGCCGAGCGTGTCGCGCAGCTCGTGGACGTCCGGCGTGATCACTCCGAGATCCTCCGCGATCACGGGCAGCGGTCCAAGCTCCTGCGCTGCTGCGTGGAAGACGGCGGCGCCCGGCCCGGGCTCCCAGTGGCCCTCGCGCGCGGTCTCCGCCTCCGCGGGCACGGCCCAGTAGCCGGCGAACCCGCGGAAGTGGTCGATCCGGAAGACGTCCACGAGCCCGAGCGTGCGTCGCATGCGCTCCGTCCACCAGCGGTAGCCCTCGTGCCGGAGCGCCTCCCAGTCGTAGAGCGGGTTGCCCCACTTCTGGCCGATGTCGTTGAGCGGGTCGGGCGGCGCGCCCGCGACGAAGTCGTCCGGGAGGAAGAGCTCGGGGTGGGTCGCGTGGTCACAGCTTTGCTCCGCCACGTAGATCGGGACGTCGCCGATCAGGCGCACCCCTCGCTCCGCCGCGTAGGCGCGTAGTGCCGACCACTCGCGCTGGAACCGCACCTGCTCCGCCAGCGACTCACCACCTGCGAACGCGACCCAGTCGCCGATCCAGTAGGCGTTCTCGGACTCGAACCGGCGCAGCTCCGACGGCTCGACGGTCGCATCGGGGTCGGCAAGGAGACCCGGCCAGGCCGCGAAGGCCGACGCGGACGCGTAGGGAGAGCCGTATTCGTCGGGCGGGTTGAGCGGCAGCACCTGCCAGAAGCGCGCTCCCGCGGACGCCAGCCAGTCCACGAATGCGTACGCCTCGGGCCCGAGCCTGCCGCCGGGCAGCGAGGTCGGATGGAGGTTGACGCCGAGGGAACGGGTGAGCCACATCGCCAGACTGTTTACCTTGTCGGTCATGGCGGTGCAGCGGATACAGATCCAGAGCGTGCGGCCGCAGGTCGACTGCGGCCGGTTCCCGGCCAAGGCGTGCGTGGGAGACACGGTCGAGATCGCCGCCACGATCTTCCGCGACGGCCACGAGAAGCTGCAGGCGGTCGTCCGCTACCGGCCCACCGGCAAGCGCCGCTGGCGCGAGGTGGCGCTCGAGGCGACGGGCAACGACCTCTACCGGGCGCAGATCACCCCCGACGCTCTCGGGCCCTGGGAGCTTCGCATCCAGGCGTGGGTCGACCCGTACGCGAGCTGGCTCGACGAGCACGACCGTAAGGTTGCCGCCGGCCAGGCCGATCTGAGCAGCGAGCTCTCCGAGGGCCGGCTGCTCTTCGACGACGGCACGGTCGAGGAGTGGCATGCGGCCGCGCCGGCGCTCTCGGACCGCGCGCGCAAGGACGCCGTCAAGAGCGACCTGCTCCGGATCGACGTCGACCGCGGGCGCGCCCGCTTCGGAGCGTGGTACGAGCTGTTCCCGCGCTCGTGGGGCGGCTTCAGCGGCGTCGCGGCGGTGCTGCCGGAGATCGCCGCGCTCGGCTTCGACGTCGTCTACCTGCCGCCCGTGCACCCGATCGGCGAGACCTTCCGCAAGGGTCGCAACAACGCCGAGCGCGCCCGCAAGGGTGACCCGGGCAGCCCGTGGGCGATCGGCGGGCCGGCCGGGGGCCACGACGCCCTCGATCCCGACCTCGGCACGGACGATGACTTCGACGCGATGGTGGCGGCCGCGAAAGCGGCGGGGGTCGAGATCGCGCTCGACTTCGCGATCCAGTGCTCGCCCGACCACCCCTGGCTCGTCGAGCACCCCGTGTGGTTCAACCGCCGTCCCGACGGCACGATCAAGTACGCTGAGAACCCGCCCAAGCGCTACCAGGACATTCACAACGTCGACTGGGACTCCGAGCAGCGCGACGAGCTCTGGCGGGCGCTACGCGACGTCGTGCTCGGCTGGTGCCGGCGTGGGATCCTCGCCTTCCGGGTCGACAATCCCCACACGAAGCCTGTGCCCTTCTGGGAGTGGCTGATCGCCGAGGTGCGCGCCGAGTTCCCCGAGGCGATCTTCCTCGCCGAGGCCTTCACCCGGCCGGCGCCGATGACGACCCTGGCCAAGGTGGGCTTCTCGCAGTCCTACACCTATTTCACCTGGAAGAACACGAAGGCGGAGATCGTCGAGTTCGTCGAGCAGGTGCGGTCGTGGGCGCCCACCTACCGGCCGAACATGTGGCCGAACACGCCGGACATCCTCCACGAGTACCTCCAGGACGGCGGCCGGCCCGCCTTCGAGGCGCGGCTCGTGCTCGCGACCACGTTGTCCCCGAGCTACGGCATCTACTCGGGCTACGAGGCATGCGAGAACACGCCCGTGCGGAAGGGGAGCGAGGAGTACCTCGATTCGGAGAAGTACGAGGTCAAAAAGCGGTCGCTCAAGGGGCCGCTGCTGCCGCTGATCCGGCGGCTGAACGAGATCCGCCGCGCGCACCCCGCCCTGCAGCGCTTCGAGAGTCTCACGTGGCTCGACACGCACAACGGCGAGCTGATCGCCTACGCGAAGAGCGAGGGCGACGACGTCGTGATCACGGTCGTCAACCTCGACCCCACCGGCCCCCAGGAGGGGCTCTGCATCCTGCCGCCGTCGCTCGGCCTGCCCGACAGCTTCACCGCGGTCGACCTCCTCGCCGACAGCGCGTACCGGTGGCGGACCGGGCGGAACTTCGTCGGCCTCCCGGCCGGCGGCGCCCACGTGATCGCCGTCGAGCCGCAGCCGCTCGAAGGCACCGCGTGACGGGCAGGGCGACGCCCGGGGTTACGGTCGCCGGCCCGGGCCGGCTCGGTCGCCTCCCGTCGGACGAGCTCCTCGGGTTCCTCCTCGGCCGGCGCTGGTTCCGCGCCCTCGAGCACCCTCCCGCGAGCGCGCGCGTCGCGGCGGCCGTCCACGCCGACGACGTGCTCGAGCTCTCGCTCGTGGACGTGCGGTTCGAGGACGGCCTCGGCGGCTTCTACCTCGTGGCGCTCGGCGCCGACGGCGGAGACGCGATGACCGACCCGGCCTCGCTGCGCCGGCTCGCGCAGCTCGCGGGCGTCGACACCCCCTGCGCCTCGGTGCGCACGGCGGGCGGAGAGCAGACCAACTCCGCCGTCGTCCTGGACGAGAGCGTCGTGCTGAAGCTGTACCGCCACATCGAGCCGGGCCCGGGCATCGAGGCGGAGCTGCTCCACGGCCTCCAGGCGGCCGGCTTCACCTCGTCTCCCCGACTGCGCGGCGTGATCGAGGGTGGAAGCCCCGAGCCTCACACGACGCTCGGGATCGTGACCGACTACGTCGCCTCCGCAGGGGACGGCTGGGAGCTGACCCTTGCCTCGCTCTCGGCCGGCGACACGGGCTGGCTGCCTTCGCGCGCGCGACGCCTCGGGGAGGTGACGGGCGCGATGCACGCAGCGCTCGCGTCGTCGCCGGACCCGCTGATCGCGCCCGAGGTGCCGGGCCCGCACTCGGTCGGGGAGCTGACGGCGGAGCTCGAGCGAGATCTCGCGCTGCTCGCCGGCACGCCGCTCGCGGGGAGGCTCGACGAGGTGCGAGACGTCGTCCGCTCGCTCGGGGAGAACGCCGAGCTGCCACGGCTGGCGCTGCGGATTCACGGCGACTACCACCTCGGCCAGGCGCTGTGGGCCGACGGCGGCGACTGGGTCGTGATCGACATGGAGGGAGAGCCCGCCCGGCCGATGTCCGAGCGGCGGCGCCGCACGTTCGCGCTGCGGGACGTGGCGGGAATGCTGCGCTCCTTCGCCTACGCAGCCGATGCCTCGAGCCTCCACGGCGACGTGCCCGCGCCGGCGGACTGGGAGCTCTCTTGCCGGTCGGCGTTCCTCGAGGGGTGGCGGGCCACCGTCGATCCGCGCCTCGTGCCGGCGGGCGAGCGGGGCTGTGAGCGGCTGCTCGCCCTCTGTGAGCTACGGAAGCTCCTCTACGAGCTCCACTACGAGCTCTCACACCGGCCCGACTGGGTCTGCATCCCCGTTGCCGGCCTGGAGCGGATACTGGGGGAGACATGACGTCACTCGGCGACCTCGACCTTCATCTCGCCGGCGAGGGCCGGCACGAGCGGCTCTACGAGCGGCTCGGCGCCCACTGCCTCGACGAGGGGGGCGTCCGCTTCGCCGTCTGGGCCCCGAACGCGCGGGCCGTCTCCGTCGTCGGCGACTGGAACTACTGGAGCGAGGGCGCCGACCCGCTGCACCCGGTCGGCTCGTCGGGGATCTGGGAGGGCGTGGCCGTGAACGCCCGCGAGGGCCAGCGGTACAAGCTCTCCGTCGCAGGAGCCGACGGGATCACGCGGCTCAAGGCCGACCCGTACGCCGCCTTCGCGGAGGTGCCGCCCGAGAACGCCTCGATCGTCTACCGGAGCCGCTTCACCTGGTCGGACGACCTGTGGCTGGCCCGCCGTCGTGCGACCGACCCGCTCGTGAGCCCCTTCTCCGTCTACGAGGTGCACGCCGGCTCGTGGCGGCAGGGGCTCTCGTGGCGGGAGCTCGCCGAGCAGCTCGTGCCCTACGTCGCCGAGCTCGGCTTCACGCACGTCGAGCTGATGCCGGTGATGCAGCACCCCTTCGCGCCCTCCTGGGGCTACCAGGTGACCGGGTACTTCGCGCCGCAGTCGACGTTCGGGTCGCCCGACGACTTCCGTGCGCTCGTCGACACGTTCCACGCCGCCGGCATCGGCGTGCTGCTCGACTGGGTGCCCGCGCACTTCCCCCGCGACGAGTGGGCGCTAGCGCGCTTCGACGGCACCGGCCTCTACGAGCACGACGACCCGCGCCGGGGGGCGCATCCCGACTGGGGCACGCTGATCTTCAACCTCTCGCGCAACGAGGTGCGGAACTTCCTGCTCGCGAACGCCCTCTACTGGGTGCGCGAGTTTCACGCCGACGGGCTGCGCGTCGACGCCGTTGCCTCGATGCTCTACCTCGACTACTCGCGAGACTCCGGCCAATGGGTGCCCAACGAGCAGGGCGGCCGCGAGAACCTCGAGGCCGTCTCCTTCCTGCGGGAGCTGAACGAGGTCCTGCACGGGCGCGAGCCCGGCGTGGCCGTGATCGCCGAGGAGTCGACCGCCTGGCCGGGTGTCTCCCGGCCGACCTCCATGGGCGGGCTCGGGTTCACGTTCAAGTGGAACATGGGTTGGATGCACGACACGCTCGCCTACGTCGAGCACGAGCCCGTGCACCGCCGGTTCCACCACGACGAGCTGACCTTCTCGCTCGTCTATGCCTGGGACGAGAATTTCGTCCTGCCGATCTCCCACGACGAGGTCGTGCACGGCAAGCGGTCGCTGCTCTCGAAGCTGCCGGGCGACCGTTGGCAGCAGCTCGCGACCCTGCGCGCCCTCTTCGGCTTCATGTGGGCCCACCCGGGGAAGCAGCTGCTCTTCATGGGGAGCGAGCTCGCCGAGTGGGGCGAGTGGTCGGAGGGCCGCTCGCTCGACTGGCCGCTCCTGGACGACCCCGACCACGCCGGCGTGCGGGCGGCCGTGCGCGACCTCAACGCCGCCTACCGGGCCCAGCCCGCGCTCTGGGAGATCGACTTCCGGCCCGAGGGGTTCGCCTGGCTCGTGGGCGACGACCGCGACGAGAACGTCGTCGCCTTCGCCCGGTTCGCAGCTTCTGGCACGCCGCTCGTCTGCGTCGTCAACTTCTCCCCGGTCGTACGGGAGGCGTGGCGGCTGCCGTTGCCCGCCGGTGGCCGCTGGCAGGAAGTGCTGAACACCGACTCGAGGTTCTACGCGGGCTCGGACGTCGGCAACGGCCTCGGGATCGAGGCGGAGGAGGTCCCGATGCACGGGCAGGCCTGGTCGGCGCCCGTGACGCTGCCGCCGCTCGCGACGATCTGGCTCGTGCCGGCAGCGTGAGGATGAGGCGATAATGGAGCGTATCTCCTCATCCTCACGCTGATGCCTGCTGCCGCGCTGCGCGCGGATCCTGAAGCCGGGAACCAACGGTTCCCCGTGACCCCCGGGTAGGCTGGGGCGGGTGACGACGCGCGACAACAGCATCGTCGTCGAGAAGCTCGTGCGGGAGTTCAGG
>Ga0302323_100005197_pt1 | contig 10646 bp, 10 predicted proteins | sample Fen_T0_3_FD_201950 | JGI IMG/M metagenome (GOLD analysis project Ga0302323, IMG submission 201950) | Peat permafrost microbial communities from Stordalen Mire near Abisko, Sweden - Fen_T0_3 | ecosystem: Environmental > Terrestrial > Soil > Wetlands > Permafrost | place: Sweden: Abisko... | reverse complement strand
GCAATACGCCGACTGGATATTCTGCCTGGTGCGGACGGATTCCGCGGCGAAGCAGCAGGAGGGTATCTCGTTCCTGCTGATCGATATGAAAACGCCGGGGATCACCGTGCGCCCGATCGTCACGATTGATGGCGGGCGGGAGGTAAACGAGGTGTTCTTCGACAACGTCGAGGTTCCGGCCGAGAATCTTGTTGGCCAGGAGAACAAAGGCTGGGATTACGCGAAATTCCTGCTCGGCAACGAACGCACGGGCATCGCCCGCGTCGGCATGTCGAAGGCGAAGGTCGCGCGGATCAAGGAACTCGCGGCGCTGGAAACCGTGGGCGGCCGTCCGATGATAGAGGATCCGCGGTTCCGGGAGAAACTCGCCGCCGTGGAAGTGGAGCTGAAGGCGCTGGAGATGACGCAGCTTCGCGTGGTGGCGGATGAGCGGAAGCTGGAAAAAGGCCGTCAGAATCCGGCGTCTTCGATCCTGAAGCTGAAAGGATCGGTGATTCAGCAGCAACTGACCGAATTGCTGATGGATGTCGTTGGCCCATACGTCATGCCGTACCAGCGCGATTTCGATGGCCGTAACGAACCGGTGATCGGGCCGGACTACGCGACCGAGGCGGCGCCGATGTATTTCAACTACCGGAAGGTGTCGATTTACGGCGGGTCGAACGAGATCCAGCGCAATATCATCGCGAAGGCCATTCTGGGTCTCTGAACGATACCGCAACCAGTTCCGCACGGGCCGAGGGCACCATGGATTTCGATCTGACCGACGAACAGCGTCTTCTGAAGGACAGCGTGGACCGCTGGATCAACGACGAATACCAGTTCGAGCAACGCAAGAAGTACATGGCCGAACCAGCGGGCTGGAGCGCCGCGATGTGGAGCCAGCTCGCTGAACTCGGGCTGCTGGGTCTGCCTTTCGCGGAAACCCTGGGCGGGTTCGGCGGCGGCGCGGTGGAAACCGCGATCGTCATGGAAGCGTTTGGCCGCGGACTGGTGCTTGAACCTTACTTCGCGACCATCATTCTTGGCGGCGGATTGCTGCGGCGGTTCGGAAACGATGCGCTCATTGGCGGGCTGGTCCCCCAGATCACCGCGGGCAAACTGAAACTGGCGTTCGGGCATGTGGAACGCCAGTCCCGTTATGATCTGTCCGATGTCAGCACGACGGCCCGGCGGGATGGCGCCAGCTGGGTGCTGGATGGTGCCAAGAGCGTGGTGCTGCATGGTGACTCGGCGGACAGGATCTTCGTCACCGCTCGTATCGCCGGCGGCCAGCGTGACCGGGACGGTATCGGCCTGTTCCTGGTTGATCCAGCGGCCCCTGGCGTCACCCGCCGAGGCTACGCGACCCAGGACGGCACCCGCGCGGCCGAAATCGGTTTGTCCGGAGTACGTGTGGGCGCCGACGGGCTGCTGCATGATAACGCGCTGGCGGGTGTGGAACATGTTATCGACGAAGCCATCGCCGCGCTCTGCGCCGAAGCAGTCGGCGCGATGCAGGTCATGCACGAAACCACGCTGGAGTATTTAAAGACCCGCAAGCAGTTCGGCCGCCCGATCGGGTCGTTCCAGGTGTTACAACATCGTTCCGTCGACATGCTCGTCGCCCTGGAAGGCGCGCGGAGCATGGCGATGTACGCAACGGTCATGGCGAACGAGGAAAGCGCCACCGAGCGCAAACGCGCGATCTCGGCGGCCAAGGTGCAGATTGGCCGCTCCGGCCGCCATATTGGGCAGGAGGCGATTCAGTTGCATGGCGGTATCGGAATGACCATGGAATACAAAGTTGGCCACCACTTCAAGCGCATGACCATGATCGAGCAGCTGTATGGCGATGCCGATACCCATCTCGCGGCGCTGGCGCGGCTGGGCGGCGTGTTCCAGGCGGCCGCCTGAATGCGAACTGGTACCAACGCCGTCCTGCTGGACCTGGATGGCACGCTGTCGGATTCACGGCCGGGGATCGCCGCGAGTTTCCGTTTCATGCTGGCTCAGCTTGGACACGATCCCGATGCCGCCGGCGATCTGACCTGGGCCGTTGGCCCGCCTATCGCGGTCTCGGTGCGCGGTTTGCTGGCGCGGTACGGCGATGACCGGGACGCGGAGGCGCTGGCGATATACCGCGCGCGCTATTCCGATGTTGGGATCTATGACTGCACGCTGTATGCCGGCACCGGCCCGATGATGGCGTCTCTGCGCGCCGCCGGCATGACATTGTGCATCGCCACGTCCAAGCGGCGGGATTTCGCGGAGCGGGTGATCGATCATTTGGGTATCCGCCAGCATTTGCGCGCCGTCTACGGCGCTGAACCTGGCGGTGGTCTGGACGACAAACAGGATCTGATCGCGCATATCCTGGGGGTGGAATCCCTGACCGCCGCCACGGCCGTCATGGTGGGCGACCGTCTTCACGATATCCACGCGGCACAGGCCAACAAGGTCCGCTCGATCGGTGTTACGTGGGGCTATGGCGGGCGGGAGGAACTGGAGACCGCGGGCGCGGACGCCGTCGCGTCCACGCCGGGCGACGTCACCAGGCTGTTACTGGGGTAACGTTCTATCCCAGCAACGCCGTGCGAAACCGGTCGCGCTCCACGTGCGGAACAAGATTGCGCTTGATCCGGTTCGGCGGCCCTTCCTTCACGCGCAGCAGAATGAATGACAGGGCAGTGCCTTCCCGCAACAGACGGCGTCCTTCGTCCAGGTCCGCCTCGCTGTCGATGCGGTGAACCACGGGGATGCCCGATCCGGCCGCGATGACGTCCAACCGCACGCCAAGCCCGGTGTGGCTGTCCTGGTTGCCGGTCTCGCCGTAATGACCGTTGTCGACGCAAATAATCGAGAGATTCGGCGGATTTTGCAGCGCGATGGTCGCGAGCGCACCAACGCTCATCAGCAGTTCGCCATCGCCAGTGACCGTCAGGACGCGCCGTCGCGGCTGTGCCAGAGCCAGGCCCAAGCCCATCATCAACGCGGCGCCCATGGCACCGCCAAGACCGAACACGCCGGGTGACTCGGATGTAAGGGCCGAGAGTTCCTGCGCGGTGCCGGCCAGGCCCGCGACGATAAGGAAGTCCGCTGGACGCTCGATCAGGGCTGGTACCGCCTGCCGGCGGTCCAGTACCGCGTCCGGCAGCGAGGACATTTGCAACTTGGTCAGACGTGCCATGGTGTTTTCTCCGGACGGCGGCGTGGTCGCGCTGGGTGAAACAACCCGGCGTGTCAATCAAGCGATGCGGTCAATTTAGAATTTCTTCGCGCCAATCAGCCGCTGCCCGAGCAGGACGGCGACCGCCTGACCGGATTGGAACGTCATGGTGATGGCCGCGGAGACAGTTGGGACGACGTCGGCCGGCGAGTCAGCGCGGAGGACCACGACTCCCATGGCCTTCATCACTGGCTCCACCGCCTGACCCATGGCGAATTGCCAGGCATTACCTTCACCGAAGTCGCCCCGCATGGATATCAGCGTGAGCAGCGGGAAGCGGCAGCCCGCGGTCAGCGACAGCAGGTTGATACAGTTCCCCACCCCCGATGACTGCATCAACAGGACGGCCCGCTGCCCTCCCAAATCGGCCCCGGCGGCGAGGGCGACGCCCTCTTCCTCGGTCGTGAGCGGGATGGAATACGCGTCCGGGTCCGCGAGGGAGCGATCGATCAGGACCTTGTGTCCCGCGTCGGGCACATAGCCAAACTGGGTGATGTTGTTGGCGCGCAGAAGATCGTAGAGCGCGTTTGGCCAATCCGTTTCCGCCATGGTCTCCGGCTTTCCCGTGGATGGGCAATCAGGATGCGGCGGCTCGCGATGGGAGGCAAGCGCTGCATGCGGACTGGAGATGAAGATGCATGCCGCCTGACGTGGCGGACGACGGCGTCGCGCGATCAAGCCGTGATGTGTAGCGGCCGGGTCGATAGTAGCTGTGACGTCGCGCGCCACGGCCGTTGCGCATACAAGCGTATTCAATCAGCCAACTAGAAACCGAACGATATTAACCATTTGGTAATCTCGCGCCCCTAGAATCGGAAACGGCGGCCAGGATGATCCAGCCGCCGTAACCCGTAGGGAATGATGGCACACACCCATCGCTTTCTCCTGCGTTGGATGTTGGTGATCAAGACCCGCAAAGTCAAGATCATAATCATCGTCTCGCGTTAGCAGGTGGGCCGGTCCCATGCGAGGGACCGGCCTTCTCCTGGGGGCGCGTCTCATTGCCGTCACGGAAATCATTTTATTCGTAACCAGGATCGGCGAACGACGCCATGGTCTCGCCAAACGCGTCATCCAGTTCTGGCTCGTACGCACCGATATGGCCGCGCGGCAGCGGCGGGAGAAATATCGGCAGCAGATCGATGCCGGCCCGCTGGCTCGCGGCGGCCGCGATATCGCGGCGCCGTTCCGGTTCCGGGTCGTAAGGGTCGTCCGCGAGTTGCACCAGCACCACGCGCGTGCCCTTGGATGCCGCGGACGACCACAATGCGATCCAGTCGGCCATCGCCTGCGTTCGGTGTTCCAACTTTGTGCCGTGCGCCGCCGGGGACAATGCCACGATGCCATCGGCCGTGCCGGGGTGTGCCAGCACCGTCAGGGCGATCCAGGCGCCACGTGAGTGACCAGCGGCCAGAATGCGCCGGTAGCCTGCCTTCCGTAACGCCTGGAGGCCGCGCGTCAGCGCCTCCCCACTGCCCGCCAGGGGGTCCTGACCGCGGATACGGTCGAACCGCCAGATATCCAGGCCCCGCCGTGCCATCCGGTCAACCCACGCTGGTTCGCCGGGCGGGCCGGTATCGGTGGGGCCCGTCGTCCCGGGTAGCCAGACCAGCGCGCCCCGGGCCGCCGCCGGGCCGGCAAAGGCGAACGCCGCCGAGGGCCGCAAGGGCGGCGCTGGCGGCGGTTCGGCGGCGGCTGCCGTAATCAGCAGAAGGACGAAACAAATCAGCCGAAGCACGCGGCCAGAACCTGAGCGAAAGCCCGCGCGCGATGGCTGACCGCGTGCTTGGCATCCGGTTCCATCTCGCCGAAGGTCTCGCCGCCGCCGGCGGGTAGAAACATCGGATCGTACCCGAAGCCGTGTGTACCCCGAGGCGGCCAGACCACCGTGCCGTCGACCCGGCCGAGGAAAGTCCGGGTTTGGCCGTCCGGCCATGCGAGGCATAGGGCCGCGATGAACCAGGCGCGGTGATCGGGATTGTCACTCATGCGGCTATGCACCGTGGCCATGGCGACGGAGAAATCCTTGGAAGGCCCCGCCCAGCGCGCCGACAGAACGCCTGGGGCGCCATCCAGTGCCGCCACGCAGAAGCCGGAATCATCCGATAGCGCGGGCAGCCCGGTCGCGGCCGCCGCCGCCAGTGCCTTGATCCGCGCGTTGCCTGCGAAGTCCGGCGCGTTCTCCACCGGCTCTGGCAGCCCCAGCGCCGCGGCGAATACGACCTCCACCCCCAGCGGGTCCATCAACGCCGCCAGTTCGCGCAGTTTGCCCTGGTTGTGGCTCGCCAGGACCAGTTTCGAGCCTCGCGTCAGCTTCCGGTCCATCACACCTCCAACGCGCGCCGCTGCGCCTCGAACAGCGCCGTGGTGCCCAGGCGGGCGAGGCCCAGCAGATTGCCGAACTGGGCTTCCGAGAACGCGGTCTTTTCCGCGGTTGCCTGGATTTCCACCAGGCCCCCATCGCTGGTCAACACGAAGTTGGCGTCCGCATCGGCGCCGGAGTCCTCGTCATAGTCCAGGTCAAGCACCGGCACGCCCTTGACGATCCCACAGGACACAGCGGCGACCTGCCCGATCAGCGGCACGGTCTTCAGCACGTTCATCTTCACCAGGTGCCGGAACGCCAGCGCAAGCGCCACGTAGGCGCCGGTGATCGACGCGCAACGGGTACCGCCATCGGCGTTCAGCACGTCGCAGTCGAGTGTGATCGACATCTCCCCCATCGCCTGACGATCCACGACGGCGCGGAGCGAGCGGCCGATCAGCCGCTGGATTTCCTGTGTGCGGCCAGACTGCTTGCCGCGGGCGGCTTCCCGGTCGCCCCGGGTGTGCGTCGCGCGTGGCAGCATTCCATACTCCGCCGTCACCCAGCCCTGGCCGCCGCCCCGCAGAAAAGGTGGCACTCGCGCCTCCACGCTGGCGGCGCACAGCACCTCGGTCTGGCCCATGCGGATCAGGCAGGAGCCTTCCGCGTGGCGGGAAAACCCCGTGGTGAGCGAGAGTTCCCGCAACGCGTCGTCAGTTCGTCCAGATAGGCGCATGGTGTTGGAGTCCTTGGGTGGCCGAGGGCGCGAACCATACAGCGGACGCCGGGTGGACGCGACCGCCCGTCCGCCAGATGCCGGCTCAGCCCCAGGACAGGTTCCAGGGATAGGGCGAAGTCCCTTGCAACAGGCCGTTCAGTCCTTTCCGGTGCGCGGTCAGGATAAAGAACTGGCCTAGGATCACGGCCGGCACGGCGTCCATCGCCTGGTGGTGGATCATGCGCGCGACTTTCAGCCGATCGTCCTCGGTGGGTGCGGTGGTCCAGTCCCGGGTCAGCGTTTCGATCGGTTCATTCGCGAAGTTCCCCGCCCAGCCCTTCGCGCCCAGCCCGCGTACCACGGCACTGATCGCGGGATTGACGATCGAACTGCCGAGCCACCAGTTATGGAATATCGACCAGCCGCCATTGTCCGGGGTTTCCGTCTTCGTCCGCCGGACCGCCAATGTGTTCCAGTCCATATCCTGTAACTCGACGTTCATGCCGAGTTCCTTGAGGTAGGCGAATGTCACCTGGCCAAACGGGGCGATGGTGGGAATGTCGGCGGGATTCAGAATCACCACCTTTTCACCCGCGTAACCAGCTTCCTTCAATGCCTTCCGCGCGGCGTTAACGTCCCCGGTCATCGCCTCGCCGCCGATTTGCTCGCCATATCGTGTACCGCAGGGGAACAGAGCCTTACACGCGTGCCAGATGGATGGGTCATTGCCGGTGACCGCGCTCATGTATTCGTCCTGGTTCATACCCAGACGCACGGCGCGGCGGATCGCCACGTTGTTGAACGGTGCGTTCAGGTGATTGAACCGCATGGTGCCGAAGAATCCGACCGGATTGAAATTGGTCACGACGAGGCTGCTGTTCTTCCGAAGCAGCGGCAGAAGGTCGGGTTGCACCTGCTCCCACCAGTCAACTTCGCCTGTTTGCAGTGCGACGGCCGCGGTGGAGGCGTCCGGCATGATCCGCCACTCGATCCGCTCGATGTGCGCCACCTTGCCGCCAGACGCCCATGACGCCGGTTCCTGGCGAGGCACGTAGCCCTTGAACCTTTCATAAACGGCGGCGGCACCCGGGATGAATTCGCCGGGCAGGAACCGGTATGGGCCAGAACCAACCATCTCGGTCACCTGCCGGGACGTATCGGTCTTGGCGAGGCGTTCTGGCATCACCACTGGCAACATGCCGTTTGGCTTGCCCAGCGCGTCGATCAGCAGCGGGAAGGGCGCCTTGAGTTTGACGCGGATGGTTCTGTCATCCGCCGTGCCCCAATCGTCGACCATGGTGCCAAGGGTCTGGCCATAAACGTCGCGAGCGGCCCAGCGCTTCAGGCTCGCGGAGGCATCGCGCGACAGTACGGGCTCGCCGTCATGAAATCGCAGTCCTTCGCGCAGACGGATATCCCAGACGCGGCCATTGTCCGACACCGTGAAACCTTCGGCCATCTGCGGTTTCGCCGTCTGGGTGTGGTCGATGCCGAACAGCGTGTCGAAGACGTAATAGCCATGCGTGATCGACACCTGTGTTGTTGTCCAGGACGGATCCAGCACGGACAAGTCGGCTGTCGGCACGTAGCGCAGCAGCTTGTTGCTCCGCGCCCCGTTGCCGCTTCCCTGCGCGATGGCGAAGCGGGACGGCAAAGCCGCCGCCGCCGTGGCTTTGAGCAGTGTACGCCGCCGCATGATGTCATTCTCCCTGCTATGTTTTACTTGGCTGCTATCTTGGCACGGAACGGGGGGATAGGTTCAAACGATCTTGGGGAGGCCGCGGTGACAACGAGCGAAGACGCGTGGTGGCGCTTGCTGCCGCCCGGGACGGGGGTGGACGCGCGGCGCATCCTGGCGGCGCGCGGCGTGCGCGGGTTCGCCGATGGGTTCGTCGCGCTGTTGTTGCCGATTTATCTGCTGGAACTGGGGTTCGCGCCGTTCGCGATTGGCGCCATCGTCGCCGGCACCCTCGTGGGCACGGCATTGCTCACGCTGTGGATTGGCATGATCGCCAACCGGCACTCCCGCCGCCGCATCCTTCTGGCGGCGTCTCTGCTGACCATCGCGACGGGCGGGGCATTCGCGGTGACCACGGCGTTCTGGCCGCTGCTGGTCATCGCTTTCGTTGGCACGATCAACCCCACGTCTGGCGATGCCAGCATTTTCCAGCCGGTGGAGCAAACGGTACTGGCGGAGGCGATCGCGCCGCGTCATCGCACCGCGTTGTTCGCCCGATTCAATGTGATCGCGTCTCTGACATCCGCGCTGGGTGTCCTGGCGGCGGCGCTGCCGGATATCTTGGTCGATGGGTTTGGGATCGGCCGGATTCCGGCGCTGCGGGGTATGTTCTGGCTGTACGCCGCTTTGGGATTGGTGGCGTTCCTGTTGTACCGCCCGCTGACCCCGGCGATGGAGGCCGCGGCCGATGTCCCGGCCGCGCCCTTGGGTGAATCGCGGCGGCTGATTTTTGGACTGGCCGCTCTGTTCGGGATGGACTCCTTCGGAACCGGGTTCCTGGTGCAATCGCTGCTGGGACTGTGGTTGTTTCAGAAATTCGGGATATCAGTCGCGTCGGTGAGTGCGATCCTGTTCTGGAGCGGCGTTTTCTCGGCCGTATCCTACATGGTGGCGGTGCCATTGGCGGCGCGGTTCGGCCTGATCCGGACCATGGTTTTCACGCATCTTCCGTCGAACGTGTTTCTGATGCTGATACCCTTCGCGCCGGACTTGTGGATGGCGATTGGCTTGTTGCTCGCACGTTCGGCCTTGTCGCAGATGGATGTGCCAACGCGGTCTTCGTATGTGATGGCGGTGGTGACGCCGGCGGAACGTCCCGCCGCCGCGAGTGTCACCTCCGCGCCGAAGCCGTTCGCCTGGGCGGCGGGGTCGTTGATTTCGGGGTATCTGATGACGCTGTCCGGGTTTGGCTGGCCGTTGGTCATAGGCGGGGCGGTGAAGGCGGTTTACGACGTGCTGTTGCTGCTTCGGTTCCGGGCGGTGAAGCCGCCGGAAGAGGCGGGGTGACTGAAGGCGGGCGGACCGTCACTCTGGACATGGAAACGTTCTGATCCGGTTTGGTGATTTTACCCGCCGGTCCGGCCAGAGCCGCGTTCCGGTGTTTGCATTGCTTGGGGTCAGTCCCCATCTCCATGGATGTAGCGCCGATTGGCCGCGGCCGTTCCTTCAGGCCAGCCGCGAAGTATCCCGTCACGCGCGGACGAAACGGCCAAAGACTAACGGAGCGGCGGCGTTTTGGGACACGCGTAGAAATAGCCCAATACCGCCGCGGTCCGGCACGGTCCAAACACCAAGGAGGCCACCATGTACGCGGCTATTCGTCAGGGCAAAGCGAAATCTGGCATGGCGGAAGAACTGACACGCCGGATCAAGGAGGGGGCGATCCCGATCATCAGCGCCGTCCCCGGCTTCCGGGCGTATTATGTGATCTACGCGCCAGACGATACCGTGACAGCGATCAGCATCTTCGACGATTACGCCGGAGCCGAGGAATCCAACCGGCGCGGGCTCGCGTGGATCGAGGAAAGCCTGGCGCCGCTGCTGTCAGGACAAGCCACGGCGGTCGCTGGGCCCGTGATCGTGCACACACTCGCCTGACGTCACGACAGTGAACGGCCCGCCGTGCCGCCGCCCATGCGGTGGCTAACCGGCCTCGCGGCGACACTATCGGAAGAAGTCAGCGGCCATCAACGGCCGCCGCGGCGCCCTCAAACGCTGACGAACGCCGAGGCCGGATACCCTTGCGCGAACAGCAGCGCCCTTAAATCGGCATGGTCCACACGCGCCCGGGCCGCCGCCGCGACGACGGGTTTGGCATGGAAGGCCACGCCCAGCCCGGCCGCGCCCAGCATCTCCAGGTCGTTGGCGCCGTCTCCGACCGCCAGTGTCGCGGTCAGCCGGACGCCCCTCTCCGCCGCGAGCGCGTGCAGCATCTCCAATTTAGCATCCCGGTCCAGGATCGGCTCCTCGACCAGGCCGGTCAGGGCGGCACCGTCGTCGAGCAACGTGTTGGACCGGTGCTGGCTGAACCCCAGCAATCCCGCGACGCGGCCGGTGAAAAAGGAAAATCCGCCGGAGACCAGAGCGGTCAGGGCACCGTGTGCCCGCATCGTCGCCACCAGTTCCCGCGCGCCACCGGTGAAGCGGATCTTCTCCCAGGCCTGGTCCAACGCACCGAGGTTAAGCCCCTTCAGCATCGCCGCCCGCTCCCGCAGGGCGTCCTTGAAATCCACCTCGCCGTTCATCGCACGCGCGGTGATAGCGGCGACCTGTTTGCCGATGCCCGCGATGGCGGCGAGTTCGTCCAGGGTCTCGCCCGTGATGATGGTGCTGTCCATGTCGGCGATCAGCAGTCCCTTCCGGCGGCCGCGCGGTTTCGTCACGATCGCGTCGATCT
>Ga0302323_100005191_pt1 | contig 10651 bp, 10 predicted proteins | sample Fen_T0_3_FD_201950 | JGI IMG/M metagenome (GOLD analysis project Ga0302323, IMG submission 201950) | Peat permafrost microbial communities from Stordalen Mire near Abisko, Sweden - Fen_T0_3 | ecosystem: Environmental > Terrestrial > Soil > Wetlands > Permafrost | place: Sweden: Abisko... | reverse complement strand
CTGGCGAGAACCTGGTAATTCATTGCAGGCTCGTAACGTTGTGACTTAATGGGCGGCGACCATGCCAGCCACATCCCGGCACACGAATCTGCTGCTACCGTTGCTCCCTTCCGGGTCTGGCGGGGTTTACAGCGTATCGTTGCGGGAGGACCAACATGATCACCATCATAATTCTCAGCCGTATTGGCTTAAGGTTGCCCATTATCGTTGAATGGCTATGATATTACAACATAAGATGGCGCGATTTCGGCACTGAACTAAAATACACTCGTCAACACATTCATTAAGTCACTACAACTTTCCATGGCATAGCAACTCACTATTTGTCAAACTACCTGGGCTGGCGACGGGCTTTTTAACAGCATCGTACACTCGCGGCGGAAACGCTGCTGAATGCTGTCCTGGGAAATTTTCAATATGTAACGGTAACATAGCCTTAAGTAATTACATCCGGCTCAGTTCTCCCTGTCCTTTTTTTAACTTCACAAAGCTGTTCAGCTAGACTAATCAAATCAGCCAAAGCAACTTGTGCATCTTGGCTATGCTTAGCTGCATCAGGTTCAAACCGCTCCAGATAGATTCTTAACGTCGCTCCGACCGTACCTGTCCCAGATAAACGAAACACCATCCGCGAACCGTTTACAAAACCAATGCGAATGCCTTGGTTACTACTGACACTACCATCGACGGGATCGGTATAACTAAATTCATCGGCAAAGTTAACTTCGTATTCACCAAAGGTTTGACCCGGTAACGCAGGGAGTTGACTACGTAAATGCTCCACCACTTCTTTGGCGATGGCTGAATCGACTGCCTCGTAATCATGTCGGCTGTAAATATCCCTGCCAAAGGTTTGCCAATGCTCGTGGACAATTTCAACCACGGGCTGACGTTTTTTGGCGATCAAGTTTAACCAGAACAACACTGCCCACACGCCATCTTTCTCGCGGACGTGGTTAGAACCCGTGCCAAAGCTTTCCTCGCCGCATAAAGTGATCTTGCCTGCATCCAGCAGATTGCCGAAAAATTTCCAACCGGTCGGGGTCTCAAAACAGGGGATATTGTATTTAGCGGCGACGCGATCTACTGCTTGGCTGGTCGGCATAGAACGGGCAACACCTGCCAATCCTTTGACATAAGCAGGTATCAATTGGGCATTCGCCGCCATAATCGCAAGGCTGTCGCTAGGGGTCACAAAGATTTGCCGACCTGTAATCATGTTGCGGTCGCCATCACCATCCGAGGCCGCACCAAAAGTCGGCGCTGAATCGCTGAACATGATTTCCGCAAGCTCGTGGGCATGGGCAAGGTTAGGGTCAGGATGGTGTCCACCAAAATCCTCCAACGGCACGGCATTGATAATAGAATCTGGACTGGCTCCCAGCAAATCGACAAATATCCTTTTCGCATAAGGCCCGGTAATCGCGTGCATGGCATCGAAAAGCAGGGTGATATAACCGCTGCTGATACTTTGTTTAAGCAAGGGAAAATCAAACAGGGCTTGCATCAACTCTGCATAATCGGTAACGGGATCAATAATCGTGATAGCGATTCCATCCAGTTGCCGTGTACCAATTCGATCTAAATCGACATCCTCCATGACAGCAATTTTATAGCTATCAATCACTTGGCTGCGCTTAAAAAAAGCGTCGGTGTACTTTTCGGGAGCAGGCCCACCGTTACTGACATTGTATTTGATGCCAAAATCTTCATCCGGTCCGCCGGGATTATGGCTGGCAGACAGCACTAAGCCGCCAAAAGCGCCGTATTTCCTGATAATGTGCGAAGCTGCTGGCGTTGATAATAAACCGCCTTGACCTATAATAAGCTCAGCAAAACCATTGCCAGCCGCAATTTTAATGATACTTTGAATGGCAGTTCGGTTAAAATAGCGACCATCACCGCCTAATACCAAGGCTTTACCGGAAAAGTCCTCCAAAGAATCAAAAATGGCTTGGACAAAATTTTCCAGATAACCGGACTGTTGAAAAACTTTCACTTTTTTACGCAGCCCAGATGTTCCTGGATTTTGGTCGCTAAAAGGCTGGGTGGCAATGGTTTCTACTTGCATGCTTGATCCTGTACGATGATTAAACTGTTTAAATAAAGTACACTAATTTTCTTATCTCGTGTAGACCTTACGATATGTTACGAATTTATTTATTACTGATTTGTAGTTTTTTTTCTTTAAACGTCTTAGCTTATGACAATATTTGGCTACTCATAGACACTACCGCACTCAAAATTGAAGTAAAAAATGGCGAACAAACCATTGATACAATTGAAGGTATTGCAATAGGCCAGTCAGGTGCCGGACAAAAAATGCATCGCGGCGACAATATTACGCCTTATGGTGAATACAGGATTGGCTGGGTAGGTGAGAGGAGTTCATTTCACCGTTTTTTTGGCCTCAATTACCCGTCAATACAAGATGCTGACCATGCGCTCCGCAGCGGCATTATTGACCAATTTACTTACGGCAACATAATAGCTGCACACCGGTACAATCAAGTCCCCCCTCAAAACACTCCATTGGGCGGGCGGATCGGCATCCACGGACTAGGGAACGCCAGTGAAAAGATACATAGGACGATGAACTGGACGCACGGCTGTATCGCATTAACCAATAACCAGATCGATCATCTAAGCCAGTGGGTTAATACGGGAACGCTGGTAAAAATAAAATAATACTGGAAAATATTAAAAACGATGCTAGAATTTAATTGGCTATACGTTTTTTTGTAGCAATAACTTTGAAATAAGGAAAATAAACATGAAAAAATTAATGAAAATCTCCATGATTGCTCTGGCGGCTAGCTTAGTGGTTGGCTGTGCTACCAACTCAGATATCGAAAATCTGCAAACTCAGATTGATGGCTTGAAAACATCTGTTGCACAAGCATCTTCTGATGCAGCAAGTGCTAATGCGGCTGCTACTGATGCAAAAGCTGCTGCTGAACGTGCTGCCCAATATGCACAAGATACAAACAGCAAACTGGACAATATGTTCAAGAAATCAATGATGAAATAAGCCTCATTATTGCTCTCTACGTAAGATAAAAAAAAGCCCGATGGCATAAAACCATCGGGCTTTTTTTATGACCTTCTTTATGACTTGGCTACACCGCCAAATAACTCAAGCAAGCGAGGCAGGAACAAGCCCAGCTCTGCGGACATGATCGAAAAATCTACGTCGAATCGCATATCCTCACTTTCAACTTCTATGTCTTCCAATTGATCCTGGACTAATTCAAGAAACCGCAAGCGTTTGATGGAGAAATTCTTGTCCATAACAAAAGACAGGCGGTCTGCCCAGCTCAATGCTAGTTTGATGACTTCTTTACCTGAATCCAGATGATTTTGAATTTCCGGCAAAGCCAAATCGTGGTGTTTACATCGAATAATACTTGCTTCTTCCCCAGGTGAACGCAGTTCACATTCGTCTTCAACCACAATATCAGTAGGTGTTTGTTGAGTGACCAGCCATTGCGTCATGATCGTAACAGGGTTGTTAACGGTATTAATCGGCATGGCAGGTAACGATCCCAGCGATTTACGCAATAAGGTCAGCAAATCCTCAGCACTTTTTGCCGAAGCCGCATCAACAACTAACCAGCCGCCTTTAGGATCAATGTACGCATAAATCTTCCGGGAAAACGTAAATGCCCGTGGCAACAAATCAAAAATCAGCTCATCCTTAAGCTGAGTCCGTTCTTTTTTTGATAACTTACGTCCTTGTTGTTCTTCCGCCTCAGCGGCTTTCTCCTGAATCATTTCGTTGATGACTGCTGTCGGTAGCACCCTCTCCTCTTTTTTGACACACAGCATCATATAGCCGTTGCTTGCATGAACAAGGGATTGCCCCGCCTTCCCCAGCGGTGCAGTCCAACCAAAACTGGAAGTTTCATGAGCGCCGCAGGGACGAAAACGCATAGCTTCCAGTTTTTCTGCCAGTTCATCGGCATTTAAAGTAAAAGGTTCTGTAAAACGAAAAGGACTAAGATTTTTAAACCACATAGTGTGAAAGTATCCTGTGCAAATTGGAGCGGCATTATCACACAATGCAGCTTAAGCGCGAACCGCAAATTAGTCACGGCTAAAACCCGCACAAAACAGCCATCCAGTCTGTGATAAAGTAAGCATTATTTTTTTTGAGGTACTGATGGAACCCTTATCAACTTGGGAAAACCTTTTATTAAGTGCGCTGGCATTGCTGGTGATTTTCTGGATGAAACCAGGCATTAAAGCCGCCATGGAAAAAAGCAAAACTGCCAAAGCCGACTGGCCTGGACTGCTCATCCCCTTAGTGCTGGTCGTCTTGTTTGTTATGTTCCTTATCGCAATGGTCAAGCCATGATAAACGAATATGATGAATATGAGGAGACTGGCGAAGATGTCGAATACTATGCCGTTCGCCCCAATAAAACGCAGATTAAAAAAGACATCGCAGAACTTTTCGCGCTAGGCGAAACGATGTCGAAATTATCTCCACCGCAATTAAATAGCCTGGAACTGCCGGAAAACATCCGCAAAGCAATCAGCGAAGTTGGGGACATGCCGCATAAAGGCGCACGCAAGCGCTTGCTGAAATATATCGCAGGCCAACTCCATAAAATAGACATAGACCCCGTACAGGAAAAACTAGACCGCATTCAAAACAAGAGCGCCCACTCCGTCCGAGAACATCATATTACCGAACACTGGCGCGACAAACTGATACATGAAGGCAACGAAGCCTTGACCGAATTATTCGACGAACAACCTATAGCCGATTTACAACAAATCAGGCAGTTGTTACGTAATATTAAGAAAGAAACTGAAACCGGCAAACCACCTAAATCAACGCGGTTGCTATACCGTTACTTGAAGACCTTATTCCAATTTGATGCTGATAGTGAACTAGAGGATGAACAGGAAGGTGATTTTTTGAGTTAAGGGGAAGCCCTGATATCGATGAAGAAATGGGGCGATCAATATGGGGATGGCACACTACCCCTACAACGACTTTATTATGGGGGTTATGAATTTAATTCATGTCTTGAGACTATTAATGCGCGTTTAAGTAATTACCCATATAATCACCTTAAATCAGTTTATGGGATTAAACTTGTCCTATAACTGAGAATATTAAATTTCACCCCATACTAAGGACTATTATGAACAGTAAATTTTTAAAAAAATGCCTTAAGGCAGGTATCAAAACCTGTGCGCTGGTTGTTTTTAGTTTAGGTTTAGCCGCCAACACCGGATTGGTTCACGCCGATAAAGATGGTGGAAAGACTAATGATGGTGGACACGGAGAACAGATTATGTGGCTTAACCACTTTGATCTGCTCTCGGGAAACATTGATGAACTGACTACAACGTTTAACTCCACCAGTTCTGGAGTAGGCGGCGGATTGACCGGACTTGTGATCCAATCTGTAACGGTGGGCGATGTATTTTTAGCAGGTGGCGGCAATAAAGTCGTGCAAATGGCTCTGGATCTGCCTAAGGAAACCAAAATCACCGGTGTACGAGTTTGTTACGAGAACACTAGCAACGCAAGTTTCATCACCCAAATCCGCCTAGCACAAGTGCAAAATCCCCCTAGCTCGGCTATGGTAAAGCTTGATGACGGCACTGACTTAACAGCTCTAGGCCCAGTTTGTGTCAACAGCACCCTTGTCAAACCAGCTATCAAAGCGAAAAATGGACCTATTTTGCTGTCACTGCGCGTCAATACCGCAAATGCTCTTGATAAAATAGTGATACGCGGACTCGGTGTATTCGTAAAATAACTGAGCGGAACGGGGTTTGAGCCCCGTCCCTAACGTTTTTTTGGTGTTTTCATTTTTGAACCACGCGAAAACAATGCGAACAGGGCACATGCCCCGTCCGGCTGAAGAGGAAATCAATCGAGTTACCAATGTTGGGTTGCAAAAAAGCGCAACCCCCAATCTACGCGGCTATGTTTAACATGGGCACGGTCTAGGTGGCTTGCCATTTTTGGGATAACACAAGGTGTAGTTCATTACACTAAAGGGTGCTTCTTGCACAGGAATTTTGACGGCAAATTCCAATAGGGTTGCCACCTCGGAATGAGAATGCTCATCCATCGAAATCCGGGTCCCATAAGGTAAGTAGACAACAGGTTTGTGATCTTTACTAATAGCGATCAAAGCGGAAAGATTGTCTCCAAGAATTTCCTTGGTAGCTTCTTGGCTTAAAACACGTGGTGAGTACCATTCAGAATCTAGACAACAAGGATTGTCTTTATTAAGTTTTGTTGTATCTGTCGTTATAGCCATAGTTTTTTCCTCATTTTTAGAAATTTAAAGTAATTCGACCAAATAACATTCGCTCAGGGAAAAAATCTGGCGAACGCTGTTCGTTGGTGTGAAACCGACGATCTCGGTATTTGAAATTTGTATCAAATAAATTTTTTGCTTCTAAGCTAATTAGACCATATTGCTTAGGAAAACGATAGCCTATGGCTGCGTCAACTAAATAAAAATCAGACCTAAAGTTCCCGCCAAAAAACTCTGCAAGGCCGGGGTCATTACCACCTACCTCTCTTTGATTAACGTAAGTTCCTTTAACTGAGGTAAAAAAGCCGTTAGGTTCAAAAAAACGGAATTCAAGAGGGATATAAGCCGTTTCAACAGCAGCCGGAAATGCAGAAAAATCGTAGTTATCATTTCCAGTGTTAAGAGGGCTATAACGGAAATTTTCAAAACGAAATTCAGAATTTATAGCAAGATAATTCAAGGGCATCCAATTAAAATAAAACCTATACAATTCTTCATTATAATTGTGATTAAAATTTACATCGATGGGCGTTTTCAAGTCACGTTTGTAGGCTTCAATACCGGCATAAATATCTTTGTGGAAGTGACTGTCCATCCCGACACCATACTGCCAAGCAGTTGTGCCATTAAAATCGTCAAAAAATTGATTAAACCCTGCTACTTGAGTCGGTTGTAAGGATTGATTATCGACTATAGCGGATTTTACCGATTTAAAACCAGCCGCCCGGAAAGATATATACTTGTTTGCTTGCCAAATAAAACCCAATTTAGGATTCAATTCACTTACATTAGCTGATGCCCCAGCTTGATTATCTTTAAATTGGTCATAGGATAAACCGGTAGTGACTGTTAAATTTTTAAATAAAATAAAATTAGAATATAAATACCCAAAATATTGGGATGTATCATAGCTGGGTATATTCGTTTCTCCAGAGATGTTATCCGCAAGATAAGTCCCACCTCCGGCTAAGGCATTTATTTGGTCATTATGAAAAATATATTGTGATTCAACGTTATAGCTTTTTACATTTAGAGGTGGGGAATTAATACTTTCTTTTCGGTTTGCATGAATGAATGAAAATAACAAATCTGAATGTTGCGCAGGTGAAACCTTTAAGCCTACCCGGTACGTATCTTGCTCTAATCTACGATGAAAAACTGGCGAAAAAGAAGTTGCATCTCCTTTAAGCTGCAAATCCCCATGCTCCGTTTCCCTATGGCGGTATTCTGCTTGGATGTTAACTGCGGGAGAAATCTCGTATTGTGCAAAGGCGTTGTAGATGTTGTGCTTCAGGTCATTATTCTGCCTGAAACCGTTGGTATCGTAATGCAGTTGTCCCAAACTGAAGGAAAACTTGTTGAGTATCCCCGATAGCGCCGCTTCGTCGCCTAGGGTACTATTCGAACCAGCAATACCCGTCGTCGTAAATCGTACCCCGTTACGCTCGAATAACCGGTTGTATTCGTTGAACGAGGTGTCGTTAGGACCAATCCCTTTGATTATGTTGAGGTCGGTATAAGCCAGGCTGGGTTGGATGGGGTTGTAATTGAGAGGTTGTAAAAGTTGCGACTGTAAATATTCACTGCTGCGTGCAATTTCATGGCGTGGCTTAGTCAAATAACTGTCGGACAACAGACGGTGCGCGGAATAATTGCTGGGGTCGATAGCCAATGACTTCATGGCTTGCCGATTGGCGGGATCATCAAACCCAAGGTTAGTGAAAATGCGCCCTAATCCTACCTGACGGGCGGCAGTATCCTTATCCAACAACAACTTCGACCGATAAACCCCCCGATTATCGTTGAGTTCTATCGCCTTTTGCATGTCATTCAGGGCTTCCACGGGGCGGTTGGTGGTTTGCTTGAGGATGGCGTCGTAGAAGTAAGGGGTCGGGTCTTTGGGGTCCATCGCTTTGGCAATTTCAAACTCTTTGCCTGCGTAGTCTTTGTTCCGTAATTCATAATAGGCTTTGCCGAGATAACTTCTTGTTACTGCGTTGTTGGGGTCTAGGTTGACGGCGGTTTCAAGTTCGCTTTTGCCCGCTTCAACATCGCCTTGCCTGATTTTTGCCAGCCCCAGCCCTAACCTTGCCAATGGATCGGACGAATCCAGGGTTAATGCTTGTTCAAAGGCTCGTTTTGCGGCGTTGATGTCGGTTTGCGCCAGGTCTGCAAAGCCCAGGATGGTTTGGGCCCTGGCTATTTTGGGGTTGAGTGCTTGGGCTTTTTGGGCGGATTTAAGGGCGGCATCGTGGTCGCCTTGGGAAAGCTGTAGTTCCGATAACCTCGCCCAAGCCAGTGCGTTATCGGGCGCTAGGCGGGTGGCCGTTTGCGTGGCTTTCAGGGCTTCGTCGAGTTTGAATAATGCTTGGTAGGCATAAGATTGCGCTATTTTGGCAACCGACGATTGTGGGTTGGCGGTCACGGCCTTGCTTGCATTGTCCAATGCGGCTTGTTGCTGGTTAAGGGCGACGGCGATGATGGCTTGTAGGGCGTAGGCATCGCTGTTGTCGGGTTCGAGACTTTGGGCTTGCTGGATGAGGGGTTGGGCTTCATCGACCCTGCCGACGGTGAGCAGTAAGGCTGCTTTCAGGGTCAAGTAACGGGTGTTTTGCTGGTTGGCGGGAATCCCGTCCAGCAAGGCTAAGGCTTGTTGGCTTTCGCCTTGCCGATAAGCTGTCAATGCGCCGTTGAGTTGGCTATCAGTTGCGGATTTACCACTGTGGGTGTCGTCAATAATGGGCGGATAATACAACGTCCATTGCACGGCATCTTCGGGGGTTATCTTGAGGACTTGCACCCGTGGCGGACGGCCTGCTTCGGCTATGCCTTTGAAACCTTTGTCTATGGTGATCTTGCCGGCGGCGTTTTCGCCCGAAACCTGGCCGTCAAACACGGAGATTTCCGCTTTTTGGCTGGACACTGCCACCATAAATTCGGTGCCTTTGTGGACGGCGTTGATAAACGGGGTTTCGACTTCCAACCGTTGGGGCTGGCGGCTCCTGGAAAATAGGGTGCCTTCGAGCAAATTGATAAGCCAGGATGAGACCTTTTCCTGCGGTGCGGAAAAGGTCATCGAGGTACTTTGGTCTACGGTGATTACCGCTTGATTGCTTAAGGTTAAGGTCACACGACTCCACCTAGAGGTACGCAGTGTGTCACCCGGGCAAAGCGGGTCTTCTTTATGTATTCTTTGCCACTGCCGTGCCCCATAAACCTGGACATCCACCCTGCCCTGCGCTGATGCCACCTTAGCGATTGGCTTCTGACACGCGGACGCCGCCTCGATAGCGCTTGGGGCTACCAATGCACTGATTAAAATATAATGAGAGAACGTTTTATGGAACATATATTTTTATAATCACAATAAGGTTGCTGAACAAGGGGAAAGCTTTCCGGTAACACGCTCAAATTCATGTAATTAGAATCCGGCTTTTTTCATTTCCAACAGCCCAAGTATAGCTCGTTATTATTTATTACCGCCTAACATCATGATTAAGTTTGCAGTGAATTACATCACGTTAAATAACGAAACGTAATAACAAGTGTAATATTCCCGCCAGCAATGACTTAGGCGTGTCTTTGCCGATAGTATGCAGAAGGCCAATCCTGCACCCTAATAACACAGCCATATCGTAGATTTTTTAGTACCTTCGTTGCCATATCCCACGTTTCGAACGCTGGCGGCATGTCGCCGACAACCGTTCAGTTCTGGGCAAAGCTTTGGAAAATAAAGTTTTGTAAGGTTTTGAGGGTTATACCAATCCCAATAAATTCTCACTGTTACCTTCCCCAAAGGGAGAAGGCCAGGATGCGGGAATTCCCATAACAACTTTTGGGGATTGGTATTATTTATTGATACGATGATTGTAGGACGGTTTCGCGCAGCAAACCGTCATGGCAACGCAAACCACCCAACCTAATCAATTCACCAGACATAAAAAACATTGCTTGGATAATCCTGTGAGAAGTCTCGTTATTGTGGCTTCGTTTTGGTGGCTTGCGTGCACGAAGCCACCCTACAATTGAACCATCAATTCACCTGCCGTACGGACGTTTACATTTAATCCGACTTACGGCCTTGATTCCGTAGTCATCCACAAAGGAGATTATCTTAAGGATTGTTTAGATCTATTCCGACTAACTATCAGCTTTAGAGCTTCCTGAGCCGCTGTTTGTGATGGATTCTTAGGATCAGATGCTATTCGATTTAATTCAGCTCCTCGTTGATCTGTTCCAATTAACCCTAAACCAGACAAAGCAGAAGTTTTATAACCATTTGTGTAGTAATTGATTACTCGACCAACATATTGATCTTCAGTAACAGCTAATTGTTGTTTGGTTTCTTCCTTGCCCAATTC
>Ga0302323_100005188_pt1 | contig 10655 bp, 10 predicted proteins | sample Fen_T0_3_FD_201950 | JGI IMG/M metagenome (GOLD analysis project Ga0302323, IMG submission 201950) | Peat permafrost microbial communities from Stordalen Mire near Abisko, Sweden - Fen_T0_3 | ecosystem: Environmental > Terrestrial > Soil > Wetlands > Permafrost | place: Sweden: Abisko... | reverse complement strand
CCCATGGGTCTCCAGGCCCAGGATGTCCGCGAACTGGTACAGAACAGTCCCGACCTGGCCCGGGGGGTCTTCGAGCTGTACCGGGCCTACCAGCACGCCCAGGACAGCCTCGGTACGCTGTCGGCCAAGCTCAGCGACGGCCAGGGCTTCGATCCTGAGGCCACCCGCCTGCCCTCCGAGGAAGTCGGCGACTTCATCCAGCAGGCCATGAACCACTTTCCGGAGCTGGAGGCAGCTGCGGAAACGCTCTGGACCAGCGCCACGCTCGATGTGGACCATCCCTACCCCGGCCTCGTGTCGGTCTTCGAGGCACGCGGCATCCAGGTCCGCATCCACCGCATGTCCGAGGGGCCTGGGCTGCTGCGCCGCTTTGACCCGGACCGTCGCACCCTCAGCCTGTCGGAGCTGCTCCCCCAGCGCAGCCGTACCTTTCAGCTGGCTCACCAGTTGGCCCTCCTTGAGCACAGTGAGCTGCTGGATCGCCTCACCACGCACCCCCTGCTCCGCACCAGTTCTTCTCGCGCCTTGGCCCGGGTGGCCCTGGGCAACTACTTCGCCAGCGCCGTGCTCATGCCCTATGAGCGGTTCCTGAAGGCGGCGAAGACCGAGCGCTACGACATCGACATCCTGGCTCGGCGCTTCCAGGCCAGCTTCGAGCAGGTCTGCCACCGCTTGACCACCCTGCGCCGTCCCGGCGCCGAAGGCGTCCCCCTCCACTTCCTGCGCCTTGATATCGCCGGCAACATCTCGAAAAGTTTCTCCGCGTCAGGCATCCGCTTTGCACGGTTCTCCGGTGCCTGCCCCCGCTGGAATGCCCATGCCGCCTTCCTCACGCCCGGTCTCATCCGCACCCAGATCAGCGAGATGCCCGACGGCCGGAAGTACTTCTGCATCGCCCGCACGCTGCAGAAAGACACTGGTGGCTACCGCGGCCAGCACGCCATGCAGGCCGTGGGACTCGGCTGCGAAATGGGCCATGCCAAGGAACTCATCTATGCCGATGGCCTTCGCCTCGATCAGCCGCCCGTTCCCATCGGTGTCACCTGCCGCCTTTGTGAGCGCACCGACTGCGAACAGCGCGCCTTCCCGCCGATGCAGCAGGCCTTCAAGGTCGAGGAGAACCTGCGCCGAACAAGCTTCTACGCGCGGATTGAAGGGAGCTGATCAACGCGTCGGTCCCGCTCCCCCGGTATGGCCCAAGCGTCCCGCAGGTTGCTCAATCCAGCGATGCGCCAGGGCTGCGCCCAGAATTGCGAGACCCAGCGACAGCGCGAAACCTGGTTGCCCTGATACATGCGGTGCCACCAGCTTCATGGTGAACGGGTGGAGCAGGTACAGGCCGTAGCTCCATTCGCCCAACCGCGACAGCACCCTGCCGAACCGTCCGGGTTGGCCGTTCCGCGTGAAGGCCGCCAGTGCCACCAGGAGGGTGACGACCAGCAGGTACCGGTAGCGGATCCAGCCGGTCAACGCGACCAGATGATCGAAGAACTGAGGGGCCGGACGCAGCAGGAGCCACAGCAGGGGCAAGGCGATCAGCAAGGCGACCTTGGGCTCCAGCCGCCGGTCCGTCGTGGTGTGGAGCCCCGCCAGCAGACCGCCCCAGGCCAGGAGGAAGACCTGATTGCGAGCCAGCACGTAGGCATGGAATCGATTCCACTGCTCCTGTTCCATGACCCCGTGCAAGGTGGAAGGCAGGCTCCACAGCCACAGGCTCAGAGCCAGCGCACAGAGAAACCAGAGCCCGCCCTTCTCCCTCAGCCAGGCCAGCACCGGGTAGGCGAAGTAGAGCAGGGCCACCAGGCCCACATACCACCCTCCCGTGACCAAAGCATGGTTGGGATGAATGGCGCCGAAGGTGAACGTCAGGTTTTCGAGCATGCGCACCCAGGTAGCCTCGGGCCCCATGCCGAGGTGGAAGGCCACATTCATCGCGCAGGCCAGGTAGAACACGGGAGCCAGGCGCAGGAAGCGCCGGAACCAGAACCGCCAGACACCTTCCTGCTGGATTCGTGACCAGGAGGCGGTGCGGAACAGCAGGAATCCGCTGAGAAGGAAGAAGGCCGATACGCCGTAGTTGCCAAGGCGGGCCAAGGCCATGTTCATGCCCGAGCCCGACCGGGTCAGGTCGAACCACACGCTCAAGTGGTACACGGCTACGCACAGCGCCAGGATGCCGCGCAAGGGATCCAGAAACCCGAGTCGGGTGGAAGCCGCTTTCACGGGTACCTCAGCCAAACAGCCTCCCTGCCTTGGGACATGAAAACAGAACACGGATGCTCGCGGTAAGGGTGGGTGAACCACCCTCAGGATAGGGTCCGCCGAATCAATCCATGGGCAACTTTATTGCGCCTCGAACACCCAAGCCTGGGCCGGTCCCGGCAGGATCACTGGCGCCCTACGATCCGGGCCGTTCAGCGACCACTTGCACGCAGCCCAGGGCATCGCGCAGCTGTCGAAGGTTGTAGGGTTTGCTCAAGAAACCTTGAGGACGGTCAAGGTGGGGACCCGCCATGACCTGGGCCTTGTCGTAGCCACTTGACAGGATCACGGGCAGGACGGGATCGAGCTGGCGCAGGGCGGTCAACGTCATCCACCCATCCATCCGAGGCATGGTCAGGTCGGTGATCACGCAGCAGATTTCACCGCGGTGCAGCTGGAACACTTCCACGGCCTGCACGCCATCCTTGGCGGTCAACAGGGTGAAACCCATGTTTTCGATCAGGGCGCCGGAAGCCTCGAGCAGGAACTCATCGTCATCCACCAGGAGGATGGTCCGACCGATCGCAAGGTCTGGCACCGGCGCGACGACCTCCGGTGGACGGGGTACCGCCTCGGCCGAGACCGGGAGAAACACCCGGAACGTGCTGCCCTGGCCTGATCTGCTTTCAACGGTGACGGCCCCTCCGTGGGCCTGAACGATGCCGAGCACCACGGGAAGACCCAGCCCGCGACCCGAGAACTTGGTGGAGAAGAACGGATCAAACAGTTTTTCGATATCCGCTTCTGCAATTCCGCTGCCTGTATCGGCCACTTCCAGACAGGCGTGGTCCACCTCTTGGGGTTGCCAGTCGATGGGGAAGCGATGCGCGGTGGGAATCTCTGCGGCGGGACAGGTCCGAATGCCAAGCCGCACGCGGCCCCTTGCTTCGCCCAAGGATTCCCAGGCATTGGCCAGCAGATTGGCCAGGACCTGCTGGATCTGATCCGCGTTGGCGTGGACAACGGGGCCGGGTGAGGGCCAATCCAGTTCGGGTCTCAAGTCCGGCATGCTGCCTTGAATGGGGATCATGGCTTCGTGGCAGAGCTTCGAAAGCAACTGGGGTTCCCGTTTATCAGAAGCCTGCCCAAGGTACACGAGCATCAGCCTGCTGATGGCCGCCGCGCCTTCGGTGGCCTGTTTGGCCCTGAGCAGGTATTTCGACGGATCCAACCCCTTCGGCTGTCCGCTGGCCAGCTCCAGGTTGGCCATCACCGATTGCAGTTTGTTGTTGAAGTGATGGGCGATGGCTCCAGCCATCCGGCCCAGGCTTTCGGCTTTTTGCAGTTGATGGTTTTGAGCCTCTAACTTGGCCTTTTCGGCTTCTACCAGCTTGCGCTCGGAGATGTTCCGGACGACAAACACCATTTTGGTCGGCTGCCCGTCCAAACCACGAATAAAACCGCTATTCACTTCTATATCAAACCGGCTTCCGTCCTTCCGCACCCCCCGGTATTCGTTGGGCGCCGGATGGCCCCCCTGATACATGCGCACGATGTTGGCTTGGGCCCGCTCCACGTCCTCGGGCACGATGAAATCAAGAATGCGCGAACCAATCCCCTCCTCCAACTCGAACCCGAACATGGCGGTGGCGGCAGGGGAGACCATGAGGATGCGACCCTCCAGATCCGTGATGGTGATGTCATCAGGGGAGGCCTTCAGGATGGATCGATAGGTCTCTTCGCTTTCCCTCAGGGCCTCTTCGGCCTTTTTTTGCTCTGTTATATCCCGAATGACACTGATGACGTGAGGAAGACCATGAATGGTGATGATCTTGGCTGATGTGAGGCCGACAAACGGGTGGCCACCCTTGCGCTGAAAAACAAACTCCATGTTTTCGCAAAAACCTTTATTTTTTAATTGATCCACCATGCCGTGTTGATCCAGCGAATCGCGCCAAATATTCATTTCAACGGCTGATTTCCCAATGATTTCATCCCGTGTATATCCACTGATACCTGAAAACCCTAGATTGACATCAATGATGACGCCATCTCCCCAGCGTATGATCGCTGCCGCGTCAGGACTCGTGTTGAATACCCGTTGCAGGTTTTCTTTTTCTTCGATGTTTTCAGCACTCAACCGCTGGTTCACCATCAGAATGAACCCGAATGTCCATAAGGTGCTGGTAATGGTCGGAACGATAAAGGCAGCCACTTGTATCGGGGCAAACTCAACATAGGAGTGAATGGGTTGCGAAAAAAGCGTGTAACAAATAAGTGCAATCAAATAACTTCCGTGGGCAAGAAAGATGGTGCCCGTAAAGCGGGCTGAGCCTGAAAAATTCGAATTTTTATTAAAAAACAAACTATAAGCAGGCATCAGTGAAAACAGAGCAATCGCACTGGATACAACCACTGTTCGCGCGGAAATATTGATATTACCGTACAGAAAATAGTAATATAGTGCAATGGAAACAACAAAGGCCATCATCGTCAGTATTACATTTTCTTTTTTCCCCAGGAAACGAAGGACTCCGATAAACAGACAGATACGACCGGAAATCAATAATGGATTCCCAAACATACTGATGATCCCAATCGCTTTTACTTGCGCAAGGATCAAAAAGGTAAATCCCAAGACCATTAACGCAGAACCCAGCAACCACCAACCCATCCCGCGATAAGTTCGATTGACCCGATACTGAATGAAAAGGGCGATGACCTGGGTGATCCCCGTCAGGCTCAGAATGAAAGCCAGCGTTGGAATATCAAATTTCATACACACCTTCTGATTTAAATTCGTTCCATCGCGGCCTGGGGGGAAACCCATCCAAGGCTTATGACGGCGGATGACTGATCGAGGCCTCTCCAGGGCCTTTTATCGGATCGCAGTTCCCTGAACATGAATAGAACCGGACCTTCTTTTGAATGCTTGAGCCTTGCTGTACATTAATACAAATACAGCATTATTAATAATTATAATCGCATTTTCGTAAACCCTGGTTCATCGGAAAGGGTGAAGGCATGGCCCCGCCGTCTGGTTGTTCCCGGGATCAGAATGCGCCTATGGGACCACTGTTTCTGGGGCCGGACCCCATCCATTACTGGCTCCAGGAAACGTTAACGGTAGGTCACCACGCCGGTGCCCTTCACCAGGCGCCCCATGATCCATGCGGGTTCCTCGGCGGCATGGAGCTCGGCGAGCACTTCGTCCGCGCGCTCCGCCTTGACGATGAGCACCATGCCCACCCCCAGGTTCAAGGCCTGACGGGCATCATCGATGCCGAGGCCGCCCTTCTCCATGAGGAAGCGGAAGAGGGCCGGGATCTCCCAGCTGGTGGTGTCGATCTCGGCGTCCAGGGTTTCCGGCAGCACGCGGGGGATGTTATCGGTGAGGCCGCCGCCGGTGATGTGGGCCATGGCCACCAGCTTGGCCGCCTTGACCAGCGGCATGACCGGAGCCAGATAGCTGCGGTGGATGGCCAGCAGGGCCTCGGCCACGGTTTGCGTGGTGCCCGGCAGGGTGTCGCTCACGCCCAGCTTCTCCAGGTCGAAACAGACCTTGCGCGCCAGGGAGTAGCCATTGGTGTGCAGGCCTGAGCTGCGCAGGCCGATGAGCACATCGCCCTCGCCCATGGCGTCCAGGCGCGGCAGCAGGTCCGCCTCGTCCACCACACCCACGATGGTGCCCGCCACATCCACTTCACCTTCGGCGTAGACGCCCGGCATCTCCGCCAGCTCGCCGCCGATGAGGGCCGATCCCGAAGCCTTGCAGGCCGTGGCCATGCCCTTCACGATCTGTTCGATGACCTCGGGCTCCAGCTGCTGGGCCGCGATGTAATCCAGAAAGAACAAGGGACGTGCGCCCTGCACGAGGATGTCATTGATGCAGTGGTTCACCAGGTCTTGGCCCACAGTGTCCCAGATGCCGGCGCGGCGGGCCACCTTCATCTTGGTGCCCACGCCATCCATGCTGCTCACGAGGATGGGCTTGGCCTCGGGGAACCGGGCATCGAAGAGCCCGCCAAAGAGACCGATGTCGCTGCGGACGCTGGGGGTCTTGGTGGCCTTCACATGGGGCTTGATACGACGAAGCGCCTCGTCCTGGCGGCTGATGTCCACACCGCTGGATGCGTAACTGACCTTCTCGTTCATGGCCCCTCCAGAATCCTCCATGATCCCACAGGGTTCTTTCTTGACCGAGGCCAAACCTCCAGCCAGAAAAGGCCTATCCTTGAAGGTGTCATGGATCCCATCTCGGTTGGTGCCTTCACCCCGGTCGCATTGAACGCGGTCAGCGCCCTCCGTCCCCTCCAGGTGGGCGGCGCTGCGAGGACCACCACCCTGTCCTCGCAGGACTTAGCCCAAGGCGTGTTCCAGCGGACCCTGCAAGCCGCCACCTCCTTCCCCCTGGCGGAACCCGCCACTGGAAGCGCCGGGTTGTTCCAGGAAGCCACCGCTTCCCTGCTGGCGGCCTTGAGCGCCCCCCAGGCGACGGCCAATGCCACCTCGACCTCCGACGCCACAACCAATCCTTTGGCCGTTCAGCCCCCGGGGACCGCTACCTCGCCTTCGCCCACACCCCCGACCACCGTCTTGGGCGATGTTCCTGCCACGCAGGATGCCTTCGCCACCAGTTCCGGCGCCGATTTCGCCATGCAAACGGCCCTGCGGTTCGGGGCGGGTGTCCTGGCCTCAACCGCGCCTTCGCTTGCCACCACCGACCAGGGCGCGGGCTTGGTGAGGGATGCGACCTCGGTGAGCCGCCTGGACGGCCTCCAGGCCCGCGCCGGCAGCCCCGGGCCCGAGGCCTTCACGCGTTCTATGGCCGCCATCGGGCGGGTTCTGCGGGATTACCAGGTCACGCCCGCCACCCAGCCCTCCGGTGGCCTGGATCTGATGGCCTGAGGGGCTCAGGTCAACAGAGCCCAGAACAGCGCCACGACGATGGCCAGGATCCAGCCGTGCAGCACCCAGCGCTCGGTGCGCAGAGCCAGGGTCGACTCCGCGGGGGAGGCGTTCGGGAGGGTGGGCATGGGACGAGAAGGATCCTGGGGCATGGGGGCTCCATCTCAAGGGAGCCAAAAGTTGCGCCAAAGGTTGAATCACCCGCCGAAAGGCCTCATCTTTCCAGGTCGACCTGCCGATGAAACGGGGTTGGGAAGGAGGGCCGCATGAACGTGAACACGATCGGTGCCCTCAGCGCCTACGCCTACCAGAACACCCTGGCCCAGACCGGGAGCACCAGTCAGGCCCTCAGCCAGGCCCTGGCGGCGAGCAAGGCCCAAGTCGACAGCGTGACCTCGATGCTCTCCAGCATGGGACCCGTCGACCCCCTCGCCGCGCTCAGCGGGAACTCCGGTATGGAGGCCCTCTCCGCCCTGACCTATTCCTCCTCGGCAGCCTCCGGCAACAGCGCCGATGCCCTGCAGGCCCTGCTGGGTTCCAACGCGTCCACCAGCAGCCTCTCCTCCCTGTTCTCCGGGTCAGATGGCCTGTCCATGTCCGCCGCCCTGCTGTCGCCCAGCACCACCGAAGCCCTGGTGCGGTACACCTACGATCAGAGCCAAAATTACTCCGCCTCCTCCGCGCAGACCACAGCCCAGGCCATCGCCTCGGGGCAGCAAACCTTGATGTCCTCAACCCTGAACCTGCTTGCCTGAGGGAAGCTGGTCGCAGCATCCAGGAAAGCGTGCGGAAACCGCGACCTGGATGGGTGCGCGTGCCGATGGATGGGCCATACCCGCGCTTCTGCGCCCTTTCGCAGCTTCCGTGACCGGCCCTTCCCCAGGGCGTAGACTGGCTTCACCATGACCGCTGAGCCTCCCGTCCTGTTCGACCGCGCCGCCGCCGAAACCGCCGTGCGCGCCCTGCTCTTCGGACTCGGGCACGATCCGGATTCGCCGGAGCTGAAAGACACGCCCGCCCGGGTGGCCGAATTCTGGACCGAGCGGTTGGCGGGCTATGGCGTGAACCTGGAAGCCGAGCTGAAGCCCCTGCCCGGTGACCTGGCCCCCGTGCCCGTCATCCTGGAGCGCATCCCCTTCGTGAGCACGTGCGAACACCACCTGGCGCCCTTCGAAGGTCACGCGACCATCGGCTATCTGCCCGGCGAAGGCGGTACGGTGGGCCTGTCCAAGCTCGTGCGCGTGGTGCAGGCCTATGCCTGGCGCCTGCAGGTGCAGGAGCGCATGGCCCAGCAGATCGCCGAGGCACTCCAGACGTACCTGCGGCCCGCGGCCTGGGGCGTCCAGCTGGTTGCCGTCCATACGTGCATGAGTCACCGGGGCGTGAAGACCCCAGGCGTCCCCGTGCGGACCACCCTCCTGGGCGGGAGCTGGGAGGCGAATCCCCCCGCTCCGTTCCGGACCTGAGCCCATGTTCACCGTCACCTCAGATCCCGACCGGAACCGGCTCTACCTCACCATGGCCGGCCACATGGAGGCGGCCGAGCGCCAGGCCGCCACCAGGGCCCTGATGGCGGAAGCCGCCAAGCTGACCCCCGGCTTCGACCTGGTCAGCGACATCTCCGCCCTCCACGCCACCGATGAGGACGGCTTCAAGGATCTCCTGCGCGCCAAGGCCGCCCTCAAGCTCAAGGGCGCGGGCCACCTCATCCGCGTGGTGAAGATCCCCCTGAGCCGCATCCAGTTCACCCGCGTGAGCGAGGCCGCCGGGTACGAAGCCGAATGCGTGGGCAGCGTCGAGGAAGCGGATCGGCGGTTGGATGAGCTGAGGGCTGGGACGAAGACAGGGAACTGAAGCGGGGCCAGGCTCTGGGCGCGTCGCTCCCATCGGCCTTCAGCAACCTCAGTGATCCTGGTCAAAAGGCGGCTGCTCATTCTTGATGGGTCGGTATGCTGGGGCCATTCATCCAGGGAGCCCAATCTGCCAGCGTTTGTCGCATCACCACGAGGCGCACCCTGGGCCACAGAACGAGCCTGGGCATCAGCCAGTTCAATGGGTGCATCCAGCTTTTATGGTTTCAAATAGATGGTTGTGGCACACCTGAACGGTTCACCTTCCTCTGACTCTCTTTAAGCAGTTCGTCCAATGTTTGTTAGGCATCACTGAAACATTCAAGCAAAGAGACGTCACCATGCCCACACGCGAGATCTCAAAGCTGCTTTTCACTACTGTCTATCCGCTATACGTACAGAAGGCCGAACGAAAGAATCGGACAAAGGAAGAGGTAGACACAATCATCTGCTGGTTGACAGGCTACAGTCGCGAGCAGCTCAGTCACCACACAGCTGTTAAAATTGATTTCCAAACCTTTTTTGACCAAGCCCCGGCGTTCCACCCAAACAGTTCTCAAATCAGAGGCGTCGTTTGTGGCATTCGCGTCGAAGACATTCAAGATCCCATCACACAGAAAATTAGATATCTCGACAAACTCATTGATGAGCTCGCAAATGGCAAATCAATTGACAAGATTTTGCGCCAATAAACCCAGGCGAACCACATGACATACCCAACCATCAGCGGCCTAACCCTCCGCTCAAGTCGGACCCCGCCTGCATTGCCCTCCGCTCTCTCTCAACACTTCGCTATCCCGGCTCCGCTCAGCGCCTCGGTGCAGGCGTGGCCGCTTAGCTTCCTAAGGTAGGCCTCAAATCTCGCAACGTCTCAGTCATCAACGATGCCCAAAACAGCACGAATGTGCCGTGTAAGGAAAGCGGGGTGGTATGGCCAAGCTTGTTTTCGGAATGAACCAGTCTCTGGATGGCTACGTCGACCATATGGCGTTTGCACCGGGCCCCATGCTCTTCCGGCACTTCATCGAGGAAACTCGGAGACAGGCGGGCAGCGTCTACGGTCGCCAAATGTATGAGGTCATGCGGTACTGGGACGATGATCATCCTGAATGGGATGCAGAGGAACATGCCTTTGCGGCAGCGTGGCGGGCACAGCCGAAATGGGTCGTTTCGCGCTCGTTGAAGTCGGTCGGCCCCAACGCCAGCCTTGTTGGAAATGACCTTGAGGCCGCGATCCGCGAGTTGAAGGTCGAGCGCGACGGGGAGATCGAGGTTGCTGGCCCCCACTTAGCACACAGCCTCACCGAGCTTGGCCTGATCGATGAGTATCGAATCTACCTGCACCCCGTCGTGCTCGGTCATGGCAAACCATTTTTCGCCGGGCCCCGGCCGCCGCTCCACCTCATGACTCACGACTTGATCGGAGAGGGTGTCATCAGGTTGTCCTATGTCCCTGCATAACCTCCCGACTCGCTGAACAGAAATCGCCGTTAAAGTGTCCAAGCTGCAGCTCCGTTCGGCCTAACCCTCCGCTCAAGTCGGACCCCGCCTGCATTGCCTTCCGTTCTCTCTCAGCATTCCGCTATCTCGGCTCCGCTCGTCGTTTCGGTGCAGGCGGGGCCGCTTAGCTTCATTTGTATGTTTCCCTGTACCTGAGCTGATCTAGGCTCAGGGTTTGGGATGGCAACCTGCACC
>Ga0302323_100005187_pt1 | contig 10657 bp, 8 predicted proteins | sample Fen_T0_3_FD_201950 | JGI IMG/M metagenome (GOLD analysis project Ga0302323, IMG submission 201950) | Peat permafrost microbial communities from Stordalen Mire near Abisko, Sweden - Fen_T0_3 | ecosystem: Environmental > Terrestrial > Soil > Wetlands > Permafrost | place: Sweden: Abisko... | reverse complement strand
ACGGCCGAATTCGGCGAATGCACTTCGGTGACGGCGGAGCTGATGTTGATGATGCTGGCGCCTTCGCCAAGATGCTGGACCGCCGCCTGGGTGACATTGAGCACCCCGAGCACGTTGACGCCGAAAGTCTTGTCGAACAGCGCCTCGGTGATCGCCTCTAGCGGCGCGAACTCATAGACGCCCGCATTGTTGACGACGACGTCGAGCCGGCCGAACCGCGCGATCGCCGCTGCGACGAGCCCGGCCGCCCCCTCCGCGGACGAGACGTCGCTCGCGTCGGCGACGGCCTCGCCGCCGAGCGCGAGGATCTCGCCGACGACGTCGTCGGCCGGGGTCTCACCGGCGTCGGCGCCGCCGACGTCGACCCCGAGGTCGTTGACGACGACGACGGCCCCACGCTCTGCGAGGAGGAGCGCGTGTGCCCTGCCGATGCCCCGGCCGGCGCCGGTGACGATCGCGACCCGGTCGTCGAAGCGCAGCTCGGTCATCGCAGGCGCGCTCCCATGTCGTCGAGCAGTCGCTGCCGGGCCGCCGTGCTCGCCCTGAGCCCGGTCATCGTGAAGAACCCGTGGATCACGCCGGGGCAGGCGTCGAGCGTCACCGGCACCCCGGCGGCCCTGAGCCGCTCGGCGTAGGCCTGGCCCTCGTCGCGGAGCGGGTCGTACTCTGCCGTGATCACATACGCAGGCGGGAGGCCCGCGAGCGAGGCTGCCCGCAGCGGGGACGCCTCGGGATCCATCCGGGACCCGACGTCGGGCACGTAGTGGTCCCAGAACCACTGCATGCCGGAGCGCCCGAGCAGGTACCCGGAGGCGTTGGCGTGGTAGGAGGGCGTGTCGAGATCGTGGTCGGTGACGGGATAGATCAGCAGCTGGTACGCGATCCTGGGGCCGCCGCGGTCTCGGGCTCGCAACGCCACCGCCGCGGCAAGGTTCCCGCCCGCACTGTCCCCGCCGACGGCGATCCGGCTCTCGTCCACGCCCAGCTCGCACGCGGACGAGGCGACCCACTCGAGGGCCGCGAAGCAGTCGTCGACGGCGGCAGGGAACGGATGCTCGGGGGCGAGGCGGTAGTCGACCGAGATGACCGTGTAGCCGGTCTCGACGACGAGCGTGCGCAGAAATGCGTCGCCGGAGTCGAGGTCTCCGAGCACCCACCCGCCGCCGTGGAAGTGGACGAGGGCCGGGCCGGGCGTGCCGGTTTCGGCCGAGTACACGCGTACCGGCACGGGCCCGGCGGGACCGGCGAAGACATCGTCGACGACGTGTGGGAGCTCGGGGCCGGCGGGCAGGCTCTCGCGCATCGCGACCATGAGGGCGCGCGCCGCCTCGGGCGTCATCTCCTCCACGGCGATCGTCCCCGACGGGCCGAGTGCGTCGAGCACGACCTGGACCTCGGCGTCGATCATCTGCTCAGGCCCTCTCGTCCCCCGTCACGGCGGATATCCCGCCACGGCTGCCGGCGAACGCCGGGATCACGCGCTCGCCCCACTGGCGGATCGTCTCGAGGCAGACCTCCTGCGGCACCGTGCCCATCTGGATCAGGCACATCACCTCGTCGACGCCTACCGCCTCGAGCTCGCGGACGTACTCGACGGCCTCCTCGGCCGTACCGTAGGCGTGGTCGATGTTGAACTGGCTCGTGACGTTCGATTTCGAGACGGCGCGGACGAGCGGGAACGACGTCGTGCCCCTGTGGTCGAACTCGCCGCGCTCGTAGCGCCCCTCGAGGTCGAGCTTCTTGCTCCGCATGAAGGCGATGTTGTCCTCGCCCTCGGTGCTCTCGTTCGGCGGGTCGGCGCCGAAGCCCCAGTGGCTGATGGACTCGCCGAAGAACCGCTGCCCGCGCGCGCCGACCTCGCGGGCCTCCCGGCCGTCGTCGAGCACGATCGTCGGGCACAGCGCGGAGAAGTGATCGTTGACGACGGTCGACACGAACCCGTCGCCACTGCGCTCGGCCCTGGCCGCGTCGTACGCCTCCCGCTGCTCGCGAACGCTCGCCGGGCCGGCGAAGCCGAGCGCCAGCACGCCGACTCCGTAGGCTGCTGCCAGCTCGACCGAGGCGATGTTGCTGCACGCGAGGTAGAGCGGCGGGTGCGGAGACTGCACCGGCCGCGGCAGGATCGTGTGCGGGGGATTCGTGCCGGGTGCGGAGATCGTGAGCAGGTCGCTGTGCCACTCGAACGTGTCCGCCTGCCAGGCGGAGCCGATCACGCGCAGCGCCTCCCCCACCTCGTCCCGCGTCCGCTCCGGATCGACGTTGCACAGCGACATCTCCTGTAGCGTCGCGCCGCGGGCGGCGCCGAGGTCGAGGCGGCCGTTCGAGATGATGTCCAGCATCGCCGCCCGTTCGGCAACCCGGGTCGGATAGTTGTAGTTGAACGGCATGCAGACCGCCGCGTGCCCGATCCGGATCCGGGAGGTTCGCGTCGCGACCGCGGAGAGGAACACCTCGGGCGCGCTCATGTGCGAGTACCACCTGAGCGCGTGATGCTCGACCGCCCAGATACGGTCGAAGCCCATCTCCTCGGCGTAGACCGCCTGGTCGATGCAGTCGTGGATCAGCCGGTGCTCGCGCTCGATCGTCGGGTCGGCGAGCTGGGCTTCGAAGATCATTGAGAACAGCACCTGCGATCGATCTCCTCTCTACCTAACGGTAGGTGGAGATATAGCAGGCTGAGCGGCCCGTGACGAGCCGGTTGGCGCAGGCAGGCTCGTGGACGTTGCCCGCCCGCGCCGCGGCTGCTTGAATGCTCTCTACCAAACAGACGGAAGGGGAACCGAATGGGCAGGCTGGACGGCAAGGTCGCGATCGTCACGGGTTCCGCGAGCGGGATGGGCCGCGCGAGCGCAACGCTCTTCGCGCAGGAAGGAGCCGCCGTCGTCGTGTCCGACATCGACGACGCGGGCGGCGACGAGACCCTGCAAGGGATCCTGGCAGCCGGCGGCACCGCCGTCTACCAGCACACGGACGTGACCCGGGAGGAGGACATCCACGTCCTCGTGGAGCGTGCGGTGTCGGAGTTCGGCAAGCTCGACGTGATGGTCAACAACGTCGGCGGCGCGCAATCGACCGGGCTCGACTGCGCGATCGAGGACTGGGACCGCGATCACGCGATCAACGTGCGGGCGGCCTTTCTCGGCATCAAGCACTCGATGCCGGAGCTGAAGAAGGTGGGCGGCGGATCGATCATCTCGACGGCCTCCGTGACGGGCATCCGCCCGCTGCCGGGGATCCACGGCTACGCCACGTTCAAGGCCGGGTTGATCATGCTGACCCAGAGCGCCGCGCTCGAGCTCGGCCCCCACAGGATCAGGGTCAACGCGATCGCCCCCGGCTGGACGATCACCCCGGCGCTCGTGAACACGCTGCCCGGCGACCTCGAAGACGCACAACGGGTGGCCTCGAAGGCGCAGCCGTTTCCCCGCTACGGGCAGCCCGAGGACATCGCCAGGTGCGCCGTGTTCCTCGCGAGCGACGACTCCGAGTTCATCAGCGGCGTCACGATCCCGGTCGACGGTGCCTTCCTGACGATGTGCAACCAGACGCCCGAGATCGAGGTCGAGATCAGGGAGATCGTCTCGCGGACGGGGCAGCCGCCCGTGTACTGGCGCGAGAGCGAGCCCGCCGGTTGACCTTCGCCACGGGCTCGCCGCCGGTCGCCACCCTCGATCCCTACGACCCGGCGACGGTCGGCGATCCGTTCCCGCTCTACGACTGGCTGCGGACGAACGATCCGGTCCGCCACGTCGCCGAGCGCGATATCTGGCTCGTCTCCCGGTGGGACGACGTCGCCACCGCGGCGGCGGATGCGCGCCGGTTCTCGTCCGCCGAGACCAACGGGAGGGAGCGCCGCCGCCTCGCCGTCCTCGTCGGTGCCGATCCGCCCGAGCACACGCGGCTGCGCCGGCAGCTGGCTCCCGCGTTCACCCCCCGTGCGCTCGAGGCCTGGCCGGAGCACGCTCGCATGCTCGCCGGGGAGCACGTCGACCGCATCGTCGGCGGCGAGCACGAGATCGTGGGCGAGCTCGCCGAGCCCCTCGCGTGCCGCTTCCTTGCCGACATCCTCGGCGTGCCGGCTCGAGCGATCGTCGAGCTCCGCCACGGCCGGGCCCTGCGCCCGAGCCCCCGGGTGGCGCTCGCGCGCACGTTCGGGGAGCTCGCCGACCGGCGGCGCGCCGAGCCGGGCGACGACCTCGTCTCGACGCTCGTCACCGCAGGAGCGCTGACCCGGGCCGAGATCGTGAACGTCTGCGTGCTGCTGCTCGCCGCGGGCGCCGACACGACGCGGGATCTCGCTGCGAACCTCGTCCTCGAGCTCGCTTCGAGGCCGGAGCAGTGGGCGCTGCTGCGCACGCGGCCGGGCCTCGCCGGGAGCGCTGTCGAGGAGGTCCTGCGGTTCACGTCACCGATCCAGGCCATGTTCCGCACCGCTACCGACGACGTCGCGCTGAGCGGTACCACCGTTCCCGGAGATGCCCGCGTGATGCTCCTCTTCGGCTCGGCCAACCGGGACGAGGCCCGCTGGGCGGATGCCGGGACGTTCGACGTCGCCCGCTATGCGAACGGGATCGCGAAGCACAACCATCACATGGCGTTCGGCGCCGGCCCGCACGCCTGCCTCGGGGCCTGGCTGGGCCGTGTCGTCGCCACCGCTCTCCTCTCCGAGCTGATCAACCGCGTAAGCAGCCTGCGCACGACGGGCCCGGTGAGCCGGGGCCGGAATCCGTGCTTCCGCTCGATCGCGTCGCTCCCGGTCGAGACGACCGGCTGACCGGCCCGAAGACGGTGCCCGGCCGCGAGGGCGCCGCGGTCAGCTCGGGCGGCGCGACGAGCGCGGGCGCTTGCGCCCGTTGGCGCCGGCTCCGACGTCGACGCCGTCGCGAACGACGGCTGCGAGCTCGGCCCGGTGACCGGGAACGTGCGTTGCAGGACTGCACGCGAGGCCGGCGACGACGAAGTCCGCGTAGGCCTGAGCGACGGCTGCGGCAGAGCGCTCGCCGCCCGGGCGGTACCAGTGGAAGATGAAGTTGAGCATGTCGAGGATCGCGAGCGAGATGAGCTTGGGGTCGACGTCGGGGCAGACGACGCCCTCTTCCTGGCCAAGCCGGATCAGGCCTCGCAGATAGCGGCCGTACTCGTCGCGCTCCTTGACGATGACCGCACGGCGCTCCTCGCTGAGCGAGCGGAAGTCGTTGAAGAACACCCCCACCCAGAGGCGGTTCTCGATGTTGAAGGTGACGTGGAGGAAGGCGAACGCCCGGATCTTCTGGAGCGGGTCGCCGTCGACCTTGTCGACCTCGTCGATCACGCGGAGCGCCTGCTGATGGACCTCGTGGATGATCTCGTAAAGGAGATCCTCCTTCGAGCTGATGTAGTAGTAGAGGCTGCCCTTGAGGATCCCGACCTCGTCGGCGATGTCCTGGATCGACGTCGCCTGGTACCCCTTCTCGTGGAACACCCTGGCCGAGGTCTCGAGGATCTCGTGGTGACGACGACGGGGCGTGCCCGGGGTCGTAGCCTTCTTCTTGGTGTTGGTCGCTTGTGCCATGAGCTCGATTGAGTCCCCCAGGCTAACACGCCTACCGGCCGGTAGGAGCGCCGGCGGCGGCAGCCATCGTCGCTGTCAACCGAAGTGCGGGATCACCTCCGCTCCGATCAGGTCGATCGAGCGGAGAACGTCTCGTGCGCGATGCTGCCAGTCCGAAGTCCATCGGCGCTCCCTCGGCGGTGTCTAACAACCGACCGGTAGCGACACTACTCCACGGCCGACCGTAAGGTCAATTCGATCATCGACCAAACGCCAGGTAGATTCAGAGTCCCACGTGGAGGAGCGAGGCACCTGACTTCGACGATCACCACCCGCACGACGTACTGCCGCTCGTGCAGCGCGCTCTGCGGCCTGCTCGTCGACATCGATGATGACGGCCGGGTGGCCAGGATCCGCGGCGACGCGAGCCACCCGCTCTCCGGCGGGTTCACCTGCGCCAAGGGCCGCGGCCTCGGGCAGCTCCATGCCGACCCCGGGCGATTCCGCACCTGCCGGCGGAGGACGCCGGCCGGATTCGAGGAGATCGATGCCGAGGCTGCCGTGGCCGAAGCCGGCGCAGACCTGCGGCAGATCGTGGAAGGGCACGGGCCCGACGCCGTCGGGCTCTACTGGGGCACCCATGGGGTGATGACCATGCTCAGCAAGCCGTTCGTCTACGGCTTCTGGCGCGCGCTCGGCTCACACAAGTTCTTCTCGACGATGACCATCGACCAGGCACCGAAGTGGGTTGCTCCCGGCAGGATCGGCCAGTGGCGCGGCGGCCGGCAGCGGTTCGAGGAGAGCGACGTGTGGATGTTCGCCGGCTTCAACCCGCTCGTCTCGATGCTCGGAGGGATCGTCACGGGATTCCCCCAGCAGAACGGGTTCCGGCGCCTGACGGCGGCAAAGCGGCGCGGGCTCAAGGTGATCGCGATCGACCCACGGTGGAGCGAGATCGCGGCGCGGGCGGACATCCATCTCCAGCTCATTCCCGGGACCGACGCGATCCTCCTCGCGGGGATGCTGCACGTGATCCTCCGCGACGGGCTCCACGACCGCGAGTTCTGCCGCCGCCACGTCGCCGACCTCGACCGGCTCCGCGCGGCGCTCGCCCCTGCGACGCCGGCCGTCGTCGCGGAACGCACGGGTACCGAGCCCGACATGATCGTCGCCGCCGCGACCTGCTTCGGCTCCGCGCGGAAGGGGATGCTCTCGACCGGGACGGGCGCCAACATGGGGCCGCAGTCGAACCTGGTCGAGCATCTCGCGTGGTGCCTGAACATCATCTGCGGTCGCTTCGCCCGCGAGGGGGACGACTGGTACCTGCCGAACGTTCTCAGCTCGCTCGACCGACCCGAGCTCGGGATGCCGCCGCGGGCTCAGGTGATCCCGCCCTCCCGCACCTGGGAGGAGGGCTACAGGAGCCGGATCCGGGACGGCTACGGCCTGCTCTTCGGCGAGCTCCCGACCGTGACCCTGCCGGATGAGATCCTCGAGCCCGGTGACGACCGGATCCGCGCCCTCATCGTGGTGGGCGGCAACCCGGCAGCATCGATCCCGGGTCAAGAGCGAACCATGGCGGCCTTCGAGCAGCTCGAGCTCCTCGTCGCCCTCGAGCCGTTCCCGACCGAGACCGCCGAGCTTGCACACTACGTGCTCGCCCCCGCCCTCTCGCTGGAGCGCGCGGAGCACACCGGGCCGCTCGAGTACCACATCGGCGCGCCCTTCGCGCAGTACACGCCCGCGATCCTCGAGCGCCCTGTCGGGGTGAGAGAGGACTGGCAGTACCTCCTCGGCCTCGCCTCCGCGCTCGGCCTCACGGTCGAGGCGCTCGGCCGCTCCTTTCCCCCCGGCGCACCGCTCCCCGAGAGCGAGGAGCTGCTCGAGCTCCTCGCCGCCGACGGGCGCGTGCCGCTCGCCGACGTGCGACGTCATCCGAGCGGCAAGCTCTACGCCGACCTGCCGCCCGTGAAGGTGCTGCCTGCCGAATCCGACGAGTCGAGATTCGAGCTTCTCGCAGAGGACGTCGCCGCCGAGCTCGAGGAGTGCCTGCGGCCGGAGCCGGTCGGCAGTGCGCTGCGGCCCTTCCAGCTCGTGGTGCGACGCGTGAAGGAGACGATGAACTCGACCGGGCGCCGCATCGAAGGTTTCTCACGCGACCCGTTCAACCCCTGCTTCGTCCATCCGGCCGACCTCGCCGACCTCGGCCTGGACGGAGGCGACGTGGCGCGTGTCACGAGCGACCACGGTGACATCCTCGTCGTCGTCCGGAGCGACGACACGCTCCGCCCGGGGGTGATCTCGATGACGCACGGCTACGGCGATTTGCCCGGACGCCATGACGACGACCCGAGGTGCGTCGGCACGAACCCGAACCGGCTGACGTCCGGAGACAGCGACCTGCAGGCGATCAATGCGATGCCACGCCTGACGGCGGTGCGGGTCTCCCTCTCCGTGCCCTAGAGGCTCGATGTGGATTGGGAGTGCGTTTGGGGCGGTTCTGCACCAAGGAGCGTGTTCGCCGAGGGCGGCGTCAAGGCTGGTTGCCTTGATGCGGTCCTCGGCGGACGCGATCCGCAGCGTGCAGGGCCGCATCCAGACGTGCTTCTAATTCGCATCAAGCCTCTTGAGCTCCCGGGGGCTGACGTCAGCTCGTCAGGTGCCGTCCGAGGAAGTCGAGGATCACCGGCCACAGCTCGTGAGCGGCTGCCTCCGAGTAGGTCTCGCGATGGTCGGCGAAGAACGAGTGGCCGGCGTTCTCGAACACGCGGATCTCGACCGGCTGGTCGACCGACGCGAGTCGCTGCCGCATCTCCTCGGCCTCGGCAGGCGACGGATCCGTGTCCTCGGACCCGAACACGGCGAGCAGCGGGCAGCGGAGACCCTCCAGCAGGTCCATCGGCTGTGCCGGCCTGGCCCCCGTGACGGCGGCCTCGAACGTCGCCTTCGTCAGGAACCCGCCGTAGCAGTCGACGAGGGCATCGGCGCCGTCCGTCGTGCACGCGAAGATCAGAGAGGCGCGCGCGCCGGAGGAGAAGCCGATCACGCCGATCCTGCCCGTCGACTCGGACCGGCTGCGGAGGTAGGCGGCTGTCGCCGCGAGGTCGCGGCTCGTCTGCACGTCGTCGAGCTCGAACATCTTGGCCACGACCTGGCCGATATCGTCCGGGTCCGGCGCGCCGATGCGCGAATAGAGGTTCAGCGCGAGCGCGGCATACCCCTGCGCGGCAAACCGGTGCGCGAGGTCGCGGTAGTGATCTCCCGGCCCGAACGCCTCGTGGACGATGATCAGGCCCGGGTACTGGCCCTCTTCGGTCGGGAGGGCGAGATATCCCTCGAAGGTCGCACCCTCGGTCTCGAAGGTCACGTCGTCCGTCCGGAGCGACTCCGGGCTCTGCACTTCGCCAGCGACTGACATCGGCGTCCTTTCGGTTGCAACGGAGGGGGTGCTGAAACTTCTACCGATCGGTCGGTTGAAGGATGATAGGAACGCGCGCGTCGGACTGTCAAGCGAGCGGCGGTACCGGTGCCGTGCGCAGCGCGTCGAGGCACTCCCAGAGATCGCGCCCTGCGACCTCGCGGCCGATGACGGCTGCCCACTCGCGCTCGTTCCCGTACTCGTCCCGCCAGGCGAGCAGCCGCAGCGTGAACCGGTGGAGCTCGTGCTCCTCCGTGACCCCGATTGCGCCGTGGAGCTGGTGGGCGATCTTCGCCCCGCTCGTGGCCGCCTCACCGGCCCGCGTCTTCGCAATCGCCGTCGCGAGCCGGGAAGGGCAGGCGACGGCCAGGTCGACGGCTGCCCGGGCCGCGGCAGCCTCTCCCGCGAGGACGGCAACCTGCTGCTGCACCGCCTGGAAACGGCCGAGCGGCCGCCCGAACTGCTCGCGCTCGCAGACTTGGCGAACGGTCAGCTCGAGCACCCGCTCGAGCGCACCGGCCGTCTGGCAGGCCCGCACGAGCGCACCCCGCTCCCGAAGGGCCTCGTGGCCGACCGGGGAGAGCGCGGTGCGCTCCGCCGGGACGACGACGTCCAGGCGAACCGTGTCGCGCGGCTCGGAGGCGACATTCACACCCGGCTCGATCTCGAGCGAGCCGGCGGGAACGACCAGCACGAGCCCGCCGGCGAGGACGACGAGGTGGTCGGCGACCCGGGCTTGGGGGACGTTCCACAGCGATCCCCGGACCGACGTTCCCCCGCTCGAGCGCTCCACGGCGAGCTCCCCCGAGGCCGCCGTCAGCGGCCCCACCGGCACGGAGAGCCCGGCGCCGGCGAGGAGCCAGCCGGCGAGGAGCGCTGTCTCGGGGATCGGCAGGGCGACCGCGTGGAGGCCGCAGAGCCGCGCCACGGCGGCTGCCTGGGCCGGGTCGCCGCCCGCGCCCCCGAGCGCCTCGGGCACTCCGACGAGCGTGAGGCCCGCGCTCTCGAGGCGGGCCCAGGTCTCCTCCAGGCCTGCGTCGGCCGCGCGTTCGCGCGTGAACACGTCGTCGAGGGCATCCTCGAGCAGCTCGAGCTCGCTCACCGCACGCCCAGGCCCCGGGCCACGATGCCCCGCAGGATCTCGGTCGCACCCCCGCGGAGCGTGAACCCCGGTGCCGCGAGGACTGCCTGGCTCAGCAACGACCGCTGCGGCGTCGGCGGCCCGTCACTGCCGTCGGCGCCGTAGAGACGCGCGAGCTCGACGATCTTCCCCTCGAGCCGGGTGCCCACATCCTTGACGAGCGCTGCCTCGACGACCGGGATCTCGCCGGCGGCGAGTGCGCCCGCAACACCGAGGGAAAGCTGCCGGAGCGCGGCGAGGCCCGCCACCGCGTGCCCGAGGGCGCAGAGCGCGTCGCCGGCGGCGGGCGGGGTCGTCCGCGCCAGCTCGGCGAGGAGCGGGAACGTCGACAGCAGCCGCTCCGGCCCGCTGCGCTCGTAGCCGAGCTCGGACATGACCTGCTCCCAGCCGGCACCGGGACGGCCGATCAGGTCATTGTCCGGCACGAACACGTCGTCGAGCGCGACCTCGTTGAAGTGCGCCTCGCCGCCGAGCAGCCTGACCGGGCTCACCTCGACCCCGGGAGCGGTGAGATCGACGATCAGCTGGCTCATGCCGCCGTGGCGATCGTCCGACTCCTCGGTGCGGC
>Ga0302323_100005186_pt1 | contig 10657 bp, 6 predicted proteins | sample Fen_T0_3_FD_201950 | JGI IMG/M metagenome (GOLD analysis project Ga0302323, IMG submission 201950) | Peat permafrost microbial communities from Stordalen Mire near Abisko, Sweden - Fen_T0_3 | ecosystem: Environmental > Terrestrial > Soil > Wetlands > Permafrost | place: Sweden: Abisko... | reverse complement strand
CCGCCGGGTTCGTCGCCGGACTCGCCACCGGAACCGTCACCGACGTCGGCGTCAGGGGTGCCGGGTAGACGAGCTTCCAGGCCCCGGGCGCGAGGCCGTCCGCCAACGGGGTCGTTCCACGATTGAACTCGATGTCGGCAGACCAGAACGTGTCGAGGATCGGTGCGCCAATGCCCGTGTCCTTGACTCGGACCTGCACCAGGTTGGCATATCCGGCAGTCTGGTCGAGCGAGGACCCCACGGAGCTCAAGAAGCTCTGCAGGTTCCCGTCCGTGCCGGACAGGGTGACGACGGGGTTGGTGATGGCCGCGACCGATGCCGGCGACGAGACCGGGTAGAAGGTCGCCGCAGATGCGGACCCGGGAGCCCAGCTGAGCGAGTCAGCCTGCGTGTGGTCCGGCGCGGCGAAGGTGAGAGTGGCCTTGTTGGCCGCGACGCGCCCCGCCGACGAGGCCGCGATGAAGTCCGCGATGTGGGTCAGGTCCGTGCCTTCGGTAATGACGCTCCCCGCGGCGTTGTAGAACGTAAGAGAACCCTGTGAGTTGGGATCGGGTTCCCACGGCGGGGTGGTCGCGGCCGCCCACGCCGGACCAACGGCGGCGAGCGCGGTGGCCAGCATGGCCACTACGCCTGTGGAGGCCAAGAGATGGCGCAGGTTCACGGGGTTCCCTTTCCTTGTGTGTCATTGGATTCGTGCACCATCTCGGGCCGTCGCGGGTGCGACCCAAGCTCCCCGGATGACCGGATGGCCGGGGTCATTCGGACCCGTTCCGTCCGTCGGACCGGCGAGCCAGCCCAAGGCCTGCGGCGACGCCCAGAACCGGAAGAAGGATGAGGACGCCGATCAACCACAGGGGGACCGACGCAGTCGTTGCAGCCGCGCTGGGAATCGCGCCGGTCGTGGAGTCCGCGGTCGGGTCGCCCGAGGACGTAGTTCCGTCGGTGCTCGCAACACCCGATGGAGATGAGCCGCCGGTCGGCGTCGCGCCTGGCGCGGCGGACGAAACGGCTGATCCGGACGACGGTGCTGCAGCCGACGAGCCGCCGGCAGGCGGGGCCGCACTCGCCGGCTTGCCGTTCGGGGCCCTCAAGGTCGGCGACGCGGACGGCACCACGTTCGTCCCGAGGTTGGTGGTGGCGACGGAGAGCGCTGTTCCCGAGTGGCAGTCAACCGTTCCAGAGTCGACGGCGCTCCACGTCCCCCCCGTGATGAAGATGACCGTGGCGGGGTAGGCGTCGATCGCCGGGGACGTGTCGACGTTCGAGTAGATCATCCTCACCTGGGCGAAACCGTCCCACAGCGGCGCGACGCTGGTGAAGTCCCGCAGCGGGCGGTCGATGTTGGTGGCCTGCGCCATGGGGTGCTGGGGGTTCGTGTACGTGGCCGGCGCAGTCATCTGGACGCCGCTCCACTCGCCCGGATCTACGTCTTTGCGCGGCTGGAACACCGTCAGCGTCGCCTTGCCCAACGGACCCACGTAGGCCTTCGGCGCCGGGGTCGACGCGACTGCGGTCCACACGAACGGGACGTCGGTGACCTTCCCCGAGGTGACCTGATGTCCGTCGCGGTCGCAGAACCCGATCGTGCCGTTGGTCGCCGGATCCGTGAACGGAACCGTCAGAGTGTCGGCGGAGGCAACGCCGGCGACGGTGCCCACCCAGACCATGGCGAGCATGCTCGCGATGGAAAGCCGAAAGAGGCGAACATGGCTCATGGCCGATTCTCCGATGATCCGAGGGCCGATCCGGCAGTAACGAGCTCTCCGGCACCCCCGCCACGCTCTCGGCGGCCTGGGCTCGGGGTTGGCACCATTCGTCGACGCCGCCACCACCAACCGACAAGGCCGATGAGGACGAAGACGATGGCGAGGAGCATCCACGGAACGGCCCAGAAGTGGGCCGAGGCAGTGGCGACGAACCCCGGAGGATTCGCGTCGGTGGTCGGCGCCGTGGGCGTGACCGTGACGATTGCAGTCATGAAGAAGAGGGGCGCAATCCCGGGGATCTCGACGGTCACACGGGCCGAGCCGCCCGGCAGGAGCTCTGGGACTGCGGGTACATTCTCGGCCGCGACCGTTCGTCCGACGAGGCCACTGATGGACACGTTCTGCCTCCCGCCCAGCCGGACGTTGCCCGTGTTGCGCACCATGTAGCTGACTTCCGCGGTCCCGGTGCCGATCGGGTTCAAGGAGCCGAGGTAGGACGCCCCGAGGTTCTCGACCGTGAGCTCCGGCTTGAGGACACCCGCTACGCGCAGCCCGAGTCGCATCGCCACGCGCTGCTCGAGGTCGATATCAGTCGCCTTCCCGCCGGCGCCTTCCGCCTTCGCCGTGATCGAGGCGACGATGCCGGCCGTGTGGTCGCCGACCGACGCGCCCGTAGGAACCTTGACGGAGAACGGCACGATCACAGTGCCCTTCGCGGGGACGAGCAAGGTCGTCCTGCCGCCGGGCGGGCGGAGCGTCACCCAGGACGCGAGGTCGGTCGGCTTGGTCTCCTTGGACTGCAAGGAGAGGGAGCCGTCGGATGCGTTGTACGCGTCCGCCACGTAGATGGTCATCGTGAGGGCGACGTTGCTCAGGTACACGAGCGCCGCCTGGTCGCCGATCCACGTGCCTCGCGCCTGGATCAGAGCGAAGCTCGAACGGCGATCGACCCGCCCTCCGGTGGCCGCCCCGATTCCGAACGTGACCTTCTGGGCCGGCGCGGATGCCCCGGTGGAGGACGGGCTGGGGGACGGCTTGGCTGGTGCCGTGGTGGCCGCGACCGCCGCCGTAGACGGCAGTGCCAGCGACAGGATCACGGCGGCTGTGACTGCGGCGAGGGGAAAGGGGCGCACGGGGAGAGCACATCCTCACGGCGTGGCCGGGTGGGGAAGCAAGGATGAACAGAGGATGACGAAAGCGGGGCGAACCCTGAGGTTCGCCCCGCTCCGTCCCGACCCGGCTCGCGCCGGGCTGGAAAGACGTTCTGTGATCAGGAACCGATGACGCTCAGCGTCACCTTTCCGGTGTAGGTGCCGTCGACGGTGTTCGTCGGGGCGTTGATGGTGAGCGTCCCGTAGAACGTGGTGGTGCCCAGACCGTGCGCGTTCGCCAGGATGGACGCACCCGTTCCGCCGATACCGCCCGTCGGCGTACCGGTCGCGCCCAACGCGAACGCGGGACGGCTTGTGAACGTCGGGGTTCCGCTGGTGTTGTTGATGGCGCCAGCTGACCCCTCGAGGGCGAAGCCGTCCAGACCGACATTGTGACTGTCGATCGTGAACACCGACCCGCTGCCGTAACCCGGGTTGCCACCCACGCGGTCGAGGTTGTCCGCGGTGGCAGACACCGTGTAGGGAAGGTTGCCGGCCCGGGTGTCGAGGACGACGATGTCACCGAAGGTGGCCGACGTCTGGTAGCCCAGGAGCGCGTAACCCGTCGCGGCGCCACCGTCCTTGAGCGTCATGTCCGGCAGCACGAGCCGGCCGTTACTGACCGGGGTCAGGGTCGGCTTGCCCGTGGCAGCGTCCGTACCCTGGGTGTACGCCTGCGTGTTGTACGGCGTCGTGATCGTGATCGTGCCCGGCTGGATCTCGGTCACGATGTACTGGACGTCGTTGTTGAAGGCCGGCTTGATCACGTTGAGGGTGAAGCCGGGCGAGGTGTTGCCCGTGTAGACGGCCGTGTCTGCCGGCACGAACTTCGCAGTGATCACGTGCGGAGCACCCGCGGGGCCTGCAGCGGCAGTGAACACCGACGAGGACACGTTGAAGGTGAAGGGTGAGCTCGTGTCAGAGGCGAACGGCGTCGCGCTGGCGCCGTCGTAGAACTCGACCGTTCCGACGCCCGGCGCGGTCAGGGTCGTGCCGCTGCCCGGCTTGCCGACGCTGGCGTCGGTAACGATCGCGCTGCCGGTGACGGCATGGTTCTGCGTCACAAAGCCGGCCGCGTCGGTGGCGTCTGTGCTCGCGATCGTCCCGAGCGTCACTGCCGTCGGGTGAGCCGGCTGCGCGCTGACGACGAATGACAGCGCCGGGGTGGAGGTGCTCCCGGCGACGCCGGTGAAGGGGACCGGGCTGTAGGTCGCGGTGATCTGATGGGTGCCGACGGTGAGCGAGGTGACACCGGCCAGGGTGACCGGGTTGCCTGCGAAGGCAACGGGCGCCCCGAGCGTGCTCGCGCCGTCGAAGAACTGGACTGATCCGCCGGTCAACGCGCCGGAGGACGGTGTCACGGTCGTCGAGAAGCTGACCGAGTCACCGGCCTGGGACGATGCCGGAGTGGCAGTCGGCGTGGTCGTGGTGGTCGTGCGCAGCACCGGGGCCGGGTAGATGACCTGCCACGAGTTCGCGGCGATCGTGTTGCCCAGAACGGTGATCGGGCTGGCGGTCTTGTTGTAGGCGATGTCCGCCGACCAGTAGGTGTCGAGCAGAGCCGCCGTCGCTCCCGAGTCCTTCACCCTCAGCTGGATGACGTTGGCGTAACCCGCTGTCACGTCGAGCGAGGTCCCCACGGAGGCGAGGAAGTTGTTCAGGTTGCCGTCCGATGCACCGAGCGAGACCACCGGGTTGGTGATGGCCGCGATCGAGGCCGGAGCCGGAGGAGAGGCTGCCGGGTAGATCGTCGCGGTCGATGCAGAACCTCCCGCCCAGGAGAGCGTGTCCGCCAGGGTGTGGTCAGGCGCAGCAAAGGTGAGGCTGGCCTTGTTGGCGGCCGGACGACCCGCGCTCGAGGCCGCGATGAAGTCGGCGAGGTGCGTGAAGTTGGTGCCACCGTAGATCTGCTGGCCGGCGGCGTTGTAGAACGTCAGTGATCCTTGCGAGTTGGCATCCGGCTCCCACGCCGGGTCGGTGGCGGCGAATGCGCTGCCAGCGCCGGCAACGAGTCCCGCCCCCATGATAGCAAGCGCAGCAGCCGAGGCCACCGCGGTCTTGAGCTTGAGCTTCATGTCAGAATCCCTCATGTCAGTGTGTGTGGCGAACTGAGTGGGGCGGGCGATCTCCCGCCCCACTCAGGTGTTCGAGGTCTTTCGTCGAGCCGATGACAGTGCCGGTCGATCAGAGGTGTCAGGCGCCCGTAGCGTCGTAGATGTAGGTCGGCTTGGCACCCGAGGCGGAGATGAGGGCCTGGCCGGCCGACGAGGCGTAGTAGGGCGCGCCACCCGGGCCGTAGGTGATCGTGCCCGTCCCTGTGGGGCTCGCCTCGGTGGTGCACTGGACGGCAGCGACAAGCGGGTCATCCAGGTTGATGTTGCCGAACGCCTTGCCCGAGCACGGGTTGGCGAACAGGGTCCGGATCATGTTCTTGGAGATGCCGGGCTCGAACTTCTTCGTGATGTTGTCGACCTCGGCCTTGCGGAAGTAGATGAAGAGCGGACGGCTCTCGATCCACGTCGTGATGCCACGGGTGCTCAGGCCAGGCGTGTTGTAGAACGTGACGTTCGGCGCTTGGGCGACCGGCGTCGGGAAGTTCACCAGACTCGCGACACCGGTGCCGCAGGCGTTCGCGGTGCCACCGGTACCGACGGTAGCGTCGCCGTAGACGCACGAGGGGTCGACGAAGTACGGGAACGGTGTGGCCCCGTTGTTCGAGGCCCCCGTGGTGCCGAGCCTTCCGAGGAACAGGTTGAGGCGGGCACCCGAGATGGGCTCGATCGCGTTGGTCGGGTCCAGGCTTGCGTCGATCGCCTCGGGGTCGTTCTCCTCAGCACCCTGGGTACAGCCGCCGAGCGCGGAGAAGCCGATCTTGCTCTGGAAGAAGGCGTAGGTCCCGGACGCTACCTGCGGGTAGATCGGCTTGATGAGGGCGGTCGAGCCCGCCGCGTTGCCGGGGAGCTCGTTCCAGGTCACGCATCCAGTGGCCGGGAGACCCGAAACGGGGTCGGTGAAGCCGTTGAGGCCCGCGCCGGGACTCGCCGAGTAGATCTTCTTGATCTCGTCGAGCGACAGGCCGCCGACCGGCATGTTGGGCGATGTCGACGAGGACAGCATCGCGAAGTCCTCGGTCGCCACCGTGATCTTCGCGACCATGCCAGCGGTGAACTTGCCACCCTGCGTCGACGATGCACGGCTGTAGTCGATGTTCTTGGTTCCGGCGTCGATGTCCTTGCGCAGCGCTGACGCGCCCGCTCCCGAGCCGTTCGGTCGCTGGATCGGACGGAGGCCGCGACGCAGCACGATGGTCGGGTTCAGCTGGCAGATCGTGTCGGCGTGGGTGGCGTTCTGGTTGCCGGTGCCCTTGATCGTGCCGGTGCCCGGCGTGCACGTCGCGCTGCCGTCCGGGTTCAGCTTGCTGCCCACGCTGCCGTAGGCGAGACGCACGTTGAGGTCGGCGGTCGCGTCGAAGTTGACGACCTTGTTGACCTGGTTGAGGGCGTTGAACCCGGGGTCACCGAGGTGGGACCCGTCGGCGACGAAGTCGCCGATGTTCTGGACCGTGTCAGAGCCAACGCCGACCGCGTCGCCGGCACCCGGCGTGTAGTCGGCCGAAGCCGGGACCGCGGTTACGAGCGAGAGCGCGATTGCCCCCGCTGCTCCCGCCGCCACCGCAAGCTTCTTGATGTGCATGTGCTGTCCCCTTCCGGACAGAGGTGTATCGAACGCTCGGAGCCTCTCGGTGCCGCGCCTACACCACGGGGTAGGTCAGGTGAACCGGGGATGAACCTGTGCGGACGACCTGGCGCAAGTGCTCAGGACCGTCTGGAAGAGCGCCGATCACCACTGGTTGTGCGGATTTGGCGCGCAGCGGGTCGCCGGGCTCGCGGAGCGTCAGAGCAGGTTGGGCAGCAGCTGGACGGCCGCCTGGCTCACTGCCCAGAGCGCAGCGAGCACGAGGGGCATCCCGACGAGCCATGTCTGCCACAGACCCCAGCGGGCCCGTGCCCACACGACGAACACCAATGACCCGATGAGCAGAGGAAGTGCCAGAGCCAGGGGGAGCAGAGCGCTCGGGTCGCCCTGCATGGCTCGTTCAGCCACTGGCACCTGAACCACGCGCCCGCTCGGCGAGGGCTGCGTCTTGCCGGTCAACCTCAGGTCGACGTACACCGTCTCCGTAGGGCTGAGGTCGCCAAACCGCCCGGATCCCTCGGCGCTGGCCAGCGTGAGACGACTGCCGTCAGCCGCGAGAGGCTGGGGGAAGTGGTCGCCGGCGCGTCGCCGGTCCTCGACGACGTAGGTGAAGACCCCCTGCCCCGTCGTGGCCGTCAGCCTGTCACCAGCATGCGCGGCAGCGAGCCCCGCGAACGGCGCCCCGAACAACGCGGCCCTGCCGTAGATCACCGCGATCCCCGCCTGGCCGGGCAGCACGGTGTCACGCCGATGCCCAGGGCCTGCCATCAGGTCTCCGGACGCGGTGCCCTCGACGACGACGAGGTCGACTAGTCCGAGCGACGGCGCGCTGATCACGGCCACCGGCACCCCCGGCTTCACCGCCCCGCCGAGCGGGGCGGTCTGCTGTGAGAGCTGCTCGCGCATCGTGTTGTAGAGAACCGCCTGCTGACGAGACTGCTGGAACGGCGTGAGGGCGATCGCGTAGAGGGCGAACCAGAGCGCCAGGAAGGCGACCATAGCCAGAACCCACGCCGCCGTCCCCCTCCCCGAACCGATCGGACGGCGTGCGTGCCTCCCCGTGGTGATGCGCTCCGCCTCTTCGCCGAGGCGTCGGGCACGGCGACCCGTCGGCAACGGCTCCCCTTCGAGAAGCTCGGTCGCAACGGACTGCTCGACCGGGACGGCCACGTCGGTGATGGTCACGAACGGTCCCAGAGGACGAGTCCGAGGGCGCCGAGCCCTGCGACGAGCGCGAGAGCGAGCAGGCCCGGGATGGCCCGGCCCATCGGTCCGGCCCCCACCAAGCTGGTGAGGCCGGTGGCCACGATGGACACGTCGGTCGGAGCGGGCGACGTGGCCTCGGTCGCGGCGGGCGTCGCAGACGCCGACCCGGAACCCGTGCCCGTAACGGGAGAGAAGGACGTGGTGGCAGCCACTGAAGGAGACGAGCTGGCGGCGCCGCCAGAGGTCGCCTTGGTCGTCCCCTTGGGACTGAGCGTCGGCGTCGGCGTCGGCGTCGGTGTCGGTGTCGGTGTCGGTGTCGGTGTCGAAGAGTCCACCGAGGCCGAGGCCGAGGACGATGCGCTCGGTGTCGGTGTCGGAGTCGATCCGTCGACGGCAGGAACGTAGCCCTGTTGAGCCGCGACCGCCGCGGCAGCGGACTGCGTATAGGCCACGAAGGCCGAGGCACCGTTGGCAGCCGTCAGTGGGAGGTATCCGGCAGGCAGCTGCCCGTTGGCCGATCCCGGCGTCTGTCCGGCCGCGACCGCGAAGTCGAGGAACGTCGCGTAGCGCGACGCGTCCTGCGAGGACAGCCCTGAGGTCGGGACATCAGCCGACATGAGCATCGTTCCCGGGTAGGCCGACGATGCGTTCGGATTCGTGCGCAGGACCGAGTAAGGGACAGGCCACGTGCCCAGACCGACGTCCGGCTTCAGGTACGACAGTGCCGATCTGAGCGAGTCGTCCGAGGGTCCGACGAACGCGCGGCCCGCGCCGTCGGTGAACTTCGCCGGAGCAGCCGCGTCGACGTGGGTCTGAAGTTCGGCCGTGCTCAGCTGGTAGCGGGCCGCGTCGGCCAACCCCACCAGCCCCACGAGGAACCGCTGACCGGGGGTCTCGCGGCCGTAGGCGACGAGCTTCTGGTTCGACGCACCCGGGTTGCGGCAGATGATCTGCGAGTTCGCGATCGAGTACTGCATGTTCAGGGTCACGAACGACGGGTCCGACACCGGGCCGGCAACCAGCGGGAGCCACGGCACCCCGTTCCCGTTCATGCACAGGTTCGTCACGGTGAAGTAGGGCGAGACGTAGCTGTCCAGCTGCGGCCACCCCTGGACCGGCAGGGAGATCCCCTTGTAGTTGGGGTTGACCTTCATCCCCCACGGGTCGGGCGTTCCGTCCAACCAGGCGCGCGCTTCCGGGTCGGCATTGATGTAGGACGTCAGGGCGCTGATGACGTCGGAGTCACTGGAGATGGTGAACAGAGTGGACGCGGGCTCGGTGCCGTAGAGGAGGTTGAGCGTAGTCGGGTTGAGAGCCCGGAACTCCGGGTCCGTGCCGAGGTCGAGCGGGTTCCCGGACAGTGCGGTGTACTGGCTCGAGATCGTCGGGTTGCTGGCATAGGAGGAGGTCAGCAGCTTCGCGAGCAGTCGGGGGGTCAGCCTCAGGGAGGCCAAGGGGTGGCCCTGTTTGTCGTCGATGGAGAAGACGACGGCGAAACCCGTGGCGGCGACAGGCGCCTGGACGACTGGCCGGGAGAACGGCACGTCCGGAGGGCCGGCGACCAGCGCAGCCTCGATCGTGCGTGCGTCGAGCAGGTTCTTGGCCTGAGGCTCGCCCGTCTGCACGTGCTGGATCTTGAACAGAGTCGGATCTGTGCAGAACTTCGGAGCCCATTGGAGGGTGGCCTGACGCATCAACTGCGACCCGTACAAGTAGCTCGGGGCCTGTGTGTTCACCACGTCGCAGATGTCGGACGGAGGAGCGAAGGTCAGCGGGGCGCTGAGCCTGTTTCGCCAGTTCGACGCGGACCACCACAAGCGGCCACTGACGGCGGTCTCCTCCGTGTCCTGCGTGATCGGTCGCTGCTCGGCGGGAACGTAGTTGCCTGTGGCGGCGCAGCTTGCCTGGTAGAGAGCGCGGAACTTGGCAGGCGGCTGGTCCGTGATCGGCAGGCCAGCACCCGCAGCGTCGCAGCTGATACCCATCACGGGGATGACCACCAAGGTGCACGGGACGGTGGAGGAGCAGCCCAAGGAGGCGTTCGAGTCCGACGTGTTGACCGTGAACCTCGCGGCACCGTTGCCGCTCGTGTCCGTCGTGCCGTACGTGGTGTTGCTCGGCTGCAACTGGCCCTCGATCTGCAGCTGCTCCGGGGCGAGTCCCGCGCAGCCGTTGGGTCCTCCGTAGTAGGCGGCCCCGTCGGCGGCAAGGAGGGGAACCCAGTGGTCGGTTCCGGACGAGAGACCTGCGCATGCATCTGGGGTGGGGCTCGGAGCCCCTGCCTTGCTGACCCGATCGGCCGGCGAGGCGTAACGGTCGAGTCGGAAGGCGGGGAAGTCGTCGTTGCGCGAGATGTAGCGCTCGGTCGGCGTCTGCGTCCAGCACGTCTGGGGGCTGATCTGGGCGGCCGTCGGCGCGCTGGGGTCGTCGACGCCACGACATTGCATGATCACGACGGGGTATTCCTGCTCGGCGGCCAGTGACGAGTTCACGTCGCCCACAACCCCACCTGTCGGGCGCGCACCGGACCAGGTGATGTTGATCGGCTGTCGATCTCTGAGGTCCTTGGTGACGTCTAGCGACACCGTGACGGTGCGGGTGTCGGCCACGACGTCGGCTCCATCGATCAGATGGGTCCGCGTCACGTTCTTGCTGACGGTCACGGCACTCGACGTCGCGGCGCTAGCCTCCTGGCTCGCCGCCGAGAGTGCGACACTGGCCGACAGGAGTCCTAGTGCAGCCAACAGGCTCGCGATGCGGTGGGGTCGCGACCGCACGGCCCGATGTGCATGGCGACCGCTCATGCCGAACCTCGCCGACGACGGATCCACAGGAAGTACACCGCGGGCGGCAGCGCCAGCAATGCCAAGATCTCCAGCGCGACCACAGGTGCCAGCA
>Ga0302323_100005185_pt1 | contig 10657 bp, 9 predicted proteins | sample Fen_T0_3_FD_201950 | JGI IMG/M metagenome (GOLD analysis project Ga0302323, IMG submission 201950) | Peat permafrost microbial communities from Stordalen Mire near Abisko, Sweden - Fen_T0_3 | ecosystem: Environmental > Terrestrial > Soil > Wetlands > Permafrost | place: Sweden: Abisko... | reverse complement strand
ATGGGATCCCGAGACCGACATCCTGTCCGGGACCTTCCGGAGTTCGGGAAGCTCCCGGCTTGACGGCACCATCGAGCTGACCGACGCCGAGGGCGCGATCGCCGTGCTGGACGTGGCCGATGGCGCAGTCGCCGGTCTCGACGTGGTGGTGTGGCCTGAGGTTACGTCCACCCGCGGCCTCGCACTTCCGTCGAGCGTGGAAAGTGGGCGCGTCGTGCTTCGTGGTCCGCGAGCCGACCGGACGACGTCGGTGGAAATCGAGGCGGTGCTCACCATCCGCACCAATCCCGGTGAAAGCATCTATCACCTGAAGCTCGGCACGTTGCCGGCAGCGCGCGCCGTCCGGGTTGCCGACCAGCTCCTGGTCGAGCTCGATGCCGAGGACGGCCTCGCGGGCTGCTGGCTCATGGGTGTGCCGCCATTCCCGAGCCTGGATGACTAGCGACCTCACCGCCCTTCGCCGGTCGCTCGCTGCCGCAGGAATAACCCCAGCCACTGTCGTCCCGGCGGCGAGTGCCGGCCGGCGCGAAGAAGCCGAGATCCATCTCGCAACATTGCTGGAAGGCGACCGCGTCGAGGCGCGGGACGTGGGCGAGCCAGCGGGCTGGCCCGATCCGGTGGCCTTCCTCGATGGTGTACAGCACTCCGAGGTGGTCGGCTACGCCGGTTCGTCGCCGATCGTGGTGGCGTCGGTTGCAGCCGCAGTGAGGGAGCGCACCGCTCGCGTGCTTGCCACGAAACTGGTGCAGCGGCGGGAGCTGGCCATCGGTCGCCGCGCGGCACTCGACGCCGCGGGCCCGGTCCTCGATGCCCTTGAGCGAATCGAACTCTCCGACGTCGACCCGCCCCATCCCATCCGCGAGCTGGCACAGGCGGGCGCTGCCCTCGACGATGCTCGCGGCGCGCTCGAGGTGGCTGTCGGTGTGGCCTACCGGAACGAGAGCCGCGGCTGGCTGGTGATCGACGGATCGCTCGCGGAGAGCCCGGTGTGGGCGCAGGATCATCGCATGGTGGGCGTGGCGAAGAGTCATTCGTCGCTGCCGTTCGACGGCGCCGACCTTGTGGCCTACCTCAGGCTGCCGCCGGGACACCGCTCCCCGATCTTCGCCCCCGCATCGCGCCGTCTCGCTCCCGTTCGCGCCTGGGCGGTGCGGCTCTGGCCATGGGAAGGGAAGGACCTGCTCCATGGCCTCATCCGGGTCGAGGTCGCTCCGGTCAATGGCACTCCGGTGATGGCCGACCAGATATCCCGCTGGCTCCTGGCCGAGCGCGCGCCGATCAGCGCGCCCGATCCGAGGTGGGACCGGATGCTGTACGGGATCCGGAGTGTGGAGGATTTTCTGAAGGCGACGCGCGTCTCACCCCACCGTTAGATTTGTCGCATGTCAGCGCCCATCGGCCGCGTCGTGGCCACGGAACTCAAGCCCAGCACCCCGCACCAGTTCTACTTCTGGACCGCGACGGAGTCTGAGGTCGGGATCGGTGCGATCGTACGCGTCGATCACCCCGGGCGCACCGTGTATGGCGTCGTCACCGATGGCATGGCCTACGCCGACCTGGCGTCGCCACTGCATGCCGTCATTGGCGCCGAAGGCGATCCTTCCGTCGTGGCAAGTGAGCCCACGGCTCGCACGGAGGTACGCCTCTTCCTGGCCGCTGTCCTCCGTCAGGTGCCCGAGGAACCGTTGCAGCCGGTGCCGCTCGGTGCCGTGCATCTCGCTACCGATGCCGACGTGGAGCTGGCGCTCCGCATGGACGCGTACACGCGCTCCGAGCGACCCACCGGCATTCCCGTCGGTGTCTACGCGCTGGGGGGGCACGAGTCACCGGTGCTGCTCGATGCAGACTTCCTGCTCGGCCCCGAGGCAGCGCACCTCAACATCACCGGCGTATCGGGGCTCGCCACCAAGACCAGCGCGGTCGAGTTCCTCCTCTCGAGCATTTTCCAGACCTTTCCGACGCACCGCGGATCGATCGCCGCAGTGTGCTTCAACGTGAAGGGCCCCGATTTGTGCTTCCTCGACCAGCCGGGCGAGATCTCCGAGCGGGATCACGCACTGTATGAGAAGCTTGGACTCGCCGCCGAGCCACTGAAGAAGGCCCGCTATTTCGCGCCCTTCAAGGCCGACGGCGTGAACCTCAATACGTTGCGTACCCACGAGGCGCTGCAGCACAACACCGAGCCGCTGGTGTGGGGGCTTCGCGAGGTGCTGGACTACGCCGAAGTGGTGATGAACCGCGATGACATCGATGCCAAGGCTGACGCCTTCATCGATTTCCTCGGCGAGCGCGTGGTGGGTCGCGAGTTCACCGATGACCTGCTGCGGGGCAAGCCGTTCAGGGTCGAGAGCTTCGCCGACCTCGAGGAGTTCTTCCGGGCGATCTTCGATTTCATGGAGGCGATGGGCCGGGGCGGTGAGGTGTGGCGTACACATCACGTCGCCACCATCCGGAAGGTGCGGAACCGGCTCGGCAATATCAGCACCCGCGCCAAGGGCTTGGTCATCGACGATGGCGCACCCAACGACCTGCCGTGGGGCAAGTTCGAGGATCGCACCGTGTACGTGGTGGACGTCGCCGGCGTCGACCCGCTCGCCCAGGACCTGGTGTTCGCCCGCTGCGTATCGAAGCTGCGTGAGCATCTCGAGCGCCGTGACCTTGGCGTGGATCACGTCGTCGTGTTCGTAGACGAGCTCAACAAGTACGCGCCCGCCGATGGGCCCGACACCTATGTAAGGAAGATGCTGCTCGACCTGGCCGAGCGCGGGCGATACCTCGGGCTCGTGCTCTTCTCGGCGCAGCAATTTCGGTCGCAGGTGCAGCGACGCATCGTTGGTAACGCGGGCACCTCGGTGTTTGGCCGGATGGACATGGACGAGCTGGCGACGCCGGCCTATGCCACGCTGTCGCCGGCCATCAAGATCAAGCTGGCGACGCTCCCGAAGGGCGAGCTGATGTTGCGGCACCCGCATTTCACCCAGCCGATCTTTGCGCGCTTTCCACGGCCCGCCATGCTGAGCGGGCGCGAGGGAGTCGAGCGCTTTCCGCCCGGTGCCGAGCTGCCGTTCGCCGATGCCGTTGCGCGGCAACTCAAGCAACTCGATCGTCGCGTTACGACGGACGCGGTGCGCGCGCTGGTGGAGGGTCGCCCTGATCTCGATGTCCGCCGGGCGCTCGCGCTCACGCGCCGCACCCGTCCCGACGATGCGCTCGCCTTCTTCAGCGCGAAGCTGGGGCGCCGCATCGGTGGGGAAGTGGTAACGCCCCGGAGTACCGTCCGCCCCGTTCCGACTGGGGTCGATCCCTATCAGTAGGCGCGCACGGATGGTCCGCTTGCCTGACTTCAGCCGGGACTCCATTCTCTACTCGTGAAACTCGCCCATATCGCGGATTCCCACCTGGGAATCCGTCAGTACCATCGCCAGACCCCCACGGGCATCAACCAGCGGGAAGCCGATGTCGCCAACGCCTTCCGCGGCGCGATCGACGACGTCATCGTGCAGCGCCCTGACGTGGTCATCATCGCCGGCGACCTGTTTCACTCCGTGCGTCCCACCAACGCCGCGATCGTCTTTGCCTTTCGCCAGTTCCAGCGCCTGCGGGAGGCATTGGGTCCCGATGTCCCGATCATCATCGTCGCCGGCAACCACGACACGCCCCGTTCCTCGGAGACCGGAAGCATCCTCAGGCTGTTCGAGGAGCTTGGGATCTCGGTCGCGATCGATGAGGCACGCCGATTCGACTTCCCGGTGCTCGATCTGAGCGTGCTGGCGGTACCGCACGCTGCGCTGCTCGCGCCTGACCCACCGGAGATGCGACCCACCGGCTCAGCCAGGTACCATGTCCTGGCGATTCACGCCGAGGCCCCGGGACTCCTGCCCGCCGACCGATCGGGCCTCGAGTATGGTGGCGTGATCGTCACGCCGGAGCAGATCGGCTCCGGCGCGTGGAACTACGTGGCGTGGGGCCACTATCACGTGCGACGCCAGGTCGCTGAGAAGGAGTGGTACTCGGGCTCCCTGGAGTACACCAGCACGAACATCTGGGGCGAGCGAGCGGAAGAAGAAGCGAACGGCATCGACGCCAAGAGTTGGCTCATGGTGGATGTCGCGACGGGCACCGTCACGCCCCACAGCGTGAAGCATGGGCGCCGGGTGATCGACCTCCCCCCGGTCTATGCCGATGGGCTCGGCGCACCCGAGCTCGATGCGGCGATCGCCGATCGGGTGGAGTCTGTCCCGGGTGGCATCGCGCAGCAGATCGTGCGCCTCGTGGTGTTCGACGTGCCTCGCACCGTGGCGCGGGAACTCAACCACGCGCAGATCCGGGCCTGGAAGGCCTCCGCGCTGCATTTCCATCTCGACCTGCGGAGACCGGTGCGCAATCGGGCGACGGGTGCCGGCGCGCCGGGCCGGCGACAGACCCTCCCCGAGGTGGTGCGCGACTGGCTCGGCAATCGGGTGCTGCCGGGTGAGATCGATCGCGAGCGATTCGTCGCGCGCGGCGTGGAACTGGTGGAGCAGGCCGAAACCGACGGCGGGGACGGCGCATGATCATCCACCGCCTGAGACTGGTGAACTTCCGGCAGCATGAGAACACCGAGATCGAGTTCGGCAATGGGCTGACCGGCATTGTCGGGCCCAATGGCGCCGGGAAGACGACCCTGCTCGAGGCCATTGCCTGGGCGATGTACGGCATGCCGGCGGCGCGCGGCAACAAGGACAGCATCAAGCGTCGGGGTGCTCCGCCACGCGCCGGCGTCGAGGTCGAACTGATATTCTCGCTGGGCGCGCACCGCTACCGCGTCGTGCGGAAGATGGGCAGCGCGGAGCTCTACCTTGACGCCTCGGACGCGCCCATTGCCACTGGTATCGGGCCGGTTACCGACAGGGTCACGCGGCTGATGGGCATGCGGCGGGACGAATTCTTCAACACCTACTTCACGGGCCAGAAGGAACTGGCCGTCATGTCGGCGATGAAGCCGACGGAGCGGGCCCAGTTTCTTTCACGCGTCCTGGGTTACGAGCGACTGCGGGTCGGGCAGGACCGCCTGCGCAACGAGAAGACCGCTCTCCGCGCACGTCTCGACACGCTGCGGAGCGGGCTGCCGGATCCCGTCGTGCTGCAGGAGGCCGTGGCGGCCGCGACCGAGCGGTGCACCGTGACCGAGCAGCTGGTAGCAGCAGCGCGCGACCAGGTGCAGAAGGCCGATCGCCGCCATGCGGAGCTGGGGCCGCAATGGGCCGCGGCGCAGAAACAACGCGAGGCAGCCACGGCACTCGACTCCGAGCTGCGCCTGGCCCAGCGTGACGTGGAGACGACGGGCAGGGAGGTGGTGCGGCTCACGGCGGAACTGCAAGCTGCCACGACGGCATCCGGGCGCGCGGCCGAACTGGGAACCATGCTCACCCTGCTGCCGGCGCTGCGCGAGGAAGCGGCGGCGCTGACGCGCGACGCGGAGGGGAACACCCGCCGTGCCGCCAAGGGCGCGGAACGCAAGGAACTGGTGCGCCGCCGGAAGGAACTTGTGAAGCTGCTGGAGAAGGCGCCCAGCGAGGCGCAACTCGAGAGCGCAACAGTTGCCCTGAATACCGTGCGCGAGGCGCGCGACTTTACCTTGCGGTCGCTCGAGGCGCGGCGCACCCTCTGGGTCCAGGACACGCAGGAAGCCAAGACCAAGCGCGAAGGCCTGCGCGACCAGTACAAGGACCTCGCGGAGCAGCGGAAGCAGATCGTGAGTGCCGGTGTGGAAGGTGCGTGCCCGACCTGCGGCCGCCCGCTCCGCAAGGAATACGAATCGGTGCTTGGCGTGCTGGACCGGCAGGCGGAGGAAGTGAAGTTCAACGGCAGCTTCTATAACCAGCGCCTGGAGCAGCTCAAGGATGCGCCGGCAGAGGTGAAGCAGCTCGAGGAGCAGTTGCAGGAGCTCGAGCGCAAGCTGCAGGAGGCGGTGCAGGCGGGGGCGAGCCTCGCGGCGGCGGTCACCGAGTCCACCAAGCGGCAGGCCGAAGTGACCGGGCTCGACAAGCGGCTCAGTGCGCTCGAGGCCGATCTGGCCGAGTTGCCTGGCGTGGTGTACGATCAGGAACGTCACGCGCACGTGCAGGCGGAACTGAAGCGACTCGAGCCGCTGGCCCTCGAACTCGAGCGGCAGCGTGTCGGAGCGGAGCGCCTGGCCGGCCTGCAGGAAGCCGCGGCGACCGCGGAGACCTCCCGGGTGGCGGCGCAGGCGCGGGAGGCCAGGGTCAGGGTATCCCTCGCGGAACTTGGCTTCAGCGAGGATGCGTATCGCGCGCTCGAGGAAGCGTGGGCTGGCGCGGAGAGGGTGCGCCAGGACGCGGCGATGGCGATGATCAGGGTGCAAGGCGACATGCAGTCGGCCGTTACGGCGAGGGCGCAGGCACTCCGGCAGGTCGAGGATCGCGCCCGGCGGGCGCGCGAGGCTGACGAGGTGGCACTACAGCTGCGCACCAACGTCGAGCTCGACGCCGCCCTCGGCGACCTGCGCGACGAGTTGAATGCAGCCCTGCGTCCCGATCTCTCTGACCTGGCCTCGGTGTTCCTGCGCGACCTCACCAGTGGCCGCTACTCGGAACTGGAGCTCGATGAGGAGTACCAGACGGCACTACTCGATGAGGGTGAACCCAAGGGCGTCATTTCCGGTGGCGAAGAGGACATCGCCAACCTCGCGCTGCGCCTGGCCATCAGCCAGATGATCGCGGAGCGCGCAGGGCAGCCGCTGTCACTGCTCATCCTCGACGAGATCTTCGGGTCGCTGGATGAGGACCATCGCGCGTCCGTAGTGGAGTTGCTCCGCAACCTGGCCGATCGCTTCCCCCAGGTCATCCTCATTACCCACATCGACTCGGTGCGCGACGGGTTCGATCGCATTGTTCGCGTCACGTTCGACCAGCGCCGCGGCACCTCCCTGGTGGCGGACGAACAGCTCGAGGGACACGATGTGGCGGCCTGACCGGAGCGTCCACGGCCCCGACCGTGCCACGGGCGACGACGTCGAGCCGCTCAACCGGCTTTTCACCGAGGCGTTCACCGATCGGTACGCGCGGGACGGGCTCTCCGGCGTCCGGGTGCCGCCACTCACGCCCGCCGTCTGGCGCTACGCCATCGAGGATGCCGCCGAGGGCGCGATGCTCTGGCGCGATTCCGATGGCCAGCTTGCCGCCTTCAACATGGTGCACCAGTCGGGCCGCGAGGGGTGGATGGGGCCGATCGCAGTGCGGCCGGACCGGCAGGGCGCCGGCGTCGGCCGCGCCGTGGTGCAGGCCGGCGTCGACCTGCTGCGTTCGCGGGGTGCCACGACGATCGGCCTCGAGACGATGCCGCGCACCACGGACAACATCGGGTTCTACGGCACCCTCGGGTTCGTGCCCCGGCACCTCACGATCACGCTCCTGCGCGATGCCGTGCGCGCCGTCGCGCGCGACGCATCGCGGCTCTCGGCCGGCGACCTCGCTGCCGGGGTGGCGGAATGCGCGGAACTCACGTCACTCGTGGCACCAGGCATCGACTTCACCAGGGAGTTGATGCTCACTCACGAAATGGGCCTGGGGGATACCACGATGGTGCGCCGAGGTGGACGGCTCGTCGCCTTCGCGCTCTGGCAGTCGACACCACTCGCGGCGGGTCGCCCGCGCGATGAACAGCGGGTGCTGAAGCTGGTCGCCACCGATGCCGCGGCGTTTGAGCGCCTGGTCGATGGCCTTCAGGCCGATGCCATCGCCTCGCGCCTCCGCCGGGTCGCGATTCGCTGCCAGACGGCGATGAGCGGGACGTACGAGCATCTCACCCGTCGGGGCTTTCGCGTGCACTGGACCGACCTGCGGATGACGCTGCCCGATTCGCCTGAGCCGGAGACGAACGGGATCCTTATGTCGAACTGGGAGATCTGAAGGGCGGCAAGATGACACGGCGGCAGGGCGGCAAGCGAGCTATGCGCTGTTTCCTGCCGCCTTGCCGCCCTGACTTCCTGCCGCTCCGCGAAGCACGAGCCAGCGCACAACAAGAAGAACTCCGAGTGCATAGAGTCCATGAGGCAGTCCGCTCGGCACCTGTCGCACGAAGATGAGGAATGCCCAGGCAATGAGGGCCACGAAGGCAACGGCCAGTGACAGCTTGGGCGTCATGCGGATTGCTTCCTGTGTTGACGGTCTGACTGCCGTGTCCTAAGTTAGTTGTGTCGGTGGCGGGGATCTACGTTATCGAGCCGATAAGTTAGGCCCAGGGCCCAGATATTGTGGCTGCTGCCATGCCCCTCGGGGGAAGACAAAAGCCATGACGAGGGTGCCGAGCATTCCGGTTGGGCTTCAGTAACCCTCTCCGTCGCCGTTTCTTCGGGTAAGCGCCGGCTCCAAGTGGGGTCGGCGTTTGCTTTCCGCGCAACTTACTGGGCACCACGGGGTGCCTGATGCATACTTAACGCCGGGGCTGCTCCATGCCGAGATGCCGCGTGACGCGTCGCGTGCACTTCAATGCCGCTCACCGCCTGCACAATCCCGCCCGAACCGACGCCTGGAACGCGGCCACGTTCGGTGCATGTAACAATCCGAACTTCCACGGGCACAATTACGAGCTGGACATCAGCGTCGAGGGCGAGGTCAGCCCCGACTCGGGGTACGTGCTCGACCTGAACACGCTCAAGCAGGTGGCGGAGGACCGCGTGCTGCGGCACCTTGACCACAAGAACCTCAATCTCGACGTGCCCTGGTTTGCCGACCTCAACCCGACGTCCGAGAATCTCGCCGTCGTCATCTGGCGCGAGCTGCGCGCCGCCGTGCCCGACGAACTGGCCCTGAGCGTTCGTCTCTGGGAAACCCCGAGGAACTATGTCGACTACGCCGGCGCCTGACCTCACGATCGCCCCGCACGTCCGCGCGATCCTCGCGGAACTGGGCGAAGACCCGGATCGTGAGGGTCTCCTGAAGACGCCCGAACGGGTGGACAAATCATATCGCTTCCTCACTCGCGGCTATTCGCAGACCCTCGACGAGGTGATTGGCGATGCGCTGTTCGAGGAGGCGCACGAGAGCATGATCCTGGTGAAGGACATCGAGTTCTACTCGCTGTGCGAACACCACATGCTGCCGTTCTTCGGCCGGGCGCACGTGGCGTACATCCCCCACGGACGCATCATGGGCCTGTCCAAGGCGGCCCGCATCGTGGACATGTTCGCGCGCCGCCTGCAGGTGCAGGAGCGACTGACGGACCAGATCGCCGACGCCATCATGGACGCCCTGCAGCCGCGGGGTGTTGGTGTCGTGATCGAGGCATCGCATCTCTGCATGATGATGCGGGGCGTCGAGAAGCAGAGCTCCCGCACCGTCACGAGTGCGCTGCGCGGCATCTTCCGCGATGACCAGCGCACGCGGAACGAGTTCCTGCGCCTGGCGCACGCGCCCGGGCGCGAGTGACCGACCTCGAGGGACAGGTCGCGGTGGTCACCGGTGCGTCCCGCGGCATCGGCGCCGCCAGCGCGGCGCTGCTCGCGAATGCCGGGGCCCGGGTCGTCCGCGTCTCCCGATCCCTCCCGAAGGTCCAGCCCGGCCGGTTCCTCGACTTCCCGTGCGACCTCACCGACGTCGCCGCCTGGCGCGCCACCGCCACGCGCATCCTCGCCGACGTGGGCGTGCCATCGATCGTCGTGAGCAACGCCGGCGCCTTCGTCATGAAGCTGCTCCACGAAACAACGCAGGAAGATTTCGACGCGCAGCTGAACATCAACCTCCGCGCCCCGTTCGCCGTCGCGCACGCGCTGCTGCCCGCCATGCGCGCTGCCGGACGCGGCACGTTCATCCATGTCGGCAGTGTCGCCGATCACTCGGCGTACCCGGAGAACGCGGCGTACGCAGCATCAAAGTTCGGGCTGCGCGGCCTGCATGAGGTACTGGTCGCCGAGTACCGCGGCACCGGGGTGCGGCTCTCGCTCCTGTCACCGGGCCCGACCGACACCTCGGTGTGGGATCCGGTCGATCCCGATCACCAGCCGCACCTCCCCAATCGCGCCAGCATGCTCCGGCCCGCCGATGTCGCCGATGCCGTCCTGTTCCTCGCGACCCGTCCCGCGCACGTTCATGTCGACTGGCTGCGACTCGGGCCGGTGTGAACGAATGTCATCCTGAGGGCGCGGAGCGCCCGAAGGATCTACTCAAAGGTCTCGTGATGCCCGGTGTACGCCGCGCTGCCCTGTTCCTGTCACTGGTCTCCACCCCCGTCCTCGCGCAATCCGTCCCGATGCTTCCCGACTCATCCGGGTGGGGTGTCCAGGTCCTCACGGATGTAACGGCTCCCGACGGGTCCCGCTGGGTCGGCACCTACGCCGAGGGAATCTTTGTGCTGAAGCGCGGCACGAAGGCGTGGGAGCGGATCCGATCCGACACCACCGACACTTCCATCTCGATGGATTTCATCAACGCGATCGCGTTTGGTCCACGTGGCGAAGTGTGGTACGGCACGGTCGGCAACGGATGGGGCTTGTCGACCGACGGGGGCAAGACGTGGCGCAACTGGACGATCAAGCAACTCGGGCCGGAGTGGCAATACGTAGCGCCCGAGGGCATCAGCACCAAGGGTGACACCACCGTGATCGGCACCGCCGATGGCCTCCAGATTACCACGGACAACGGCGGGCACTGGACCGCGA
>Ga0302323_100005184_pt1 | contig 10658 bp, 8 predicted proteins | sample Fen_T0_3_FD_201950 | JGI IMG/M metagenome (GOLD analysis project Ga0302323, IMG submission 201950) | Peat permafrost microbial communities from Stordalen Mire near Abisko, Sweden - Fen_T0_3 | ecosystem: Environmental > Terrestrial > Soil > Wetlands > Permafrost | place: Sweden: Abisko... | reverse complement strand
GCGGTCAAGGATTCGGTGGACCTCACCGAGGACGAGAAGAAAACCGTGGAAGGGCTGGAACCCTTGCTCGGGGACTACAGAAAAAATGCCAAGGACGCCGTGGACATGGTGTCCTTCGACGCCGGGATGGCCGCGGTCAGCATGGTGGCCGCCGACGAGTCCTTTCAAAAGCTCTTTGCCGGGCTGGGTGCCCTCCTCGCCTTGGAGGCGACCCTGAACCAAGGGTTGGCCCAAAAGAGTCAGTCCGAGGCCCAGGGCACGCTCTGGGGATTCTTGGCATTGTTCCTTGTCGTGGTCGTCGCCACCAGTGCCCTGGCCATGGGGCTTTCCTGGGGCATCGTGGCCCGGATCAATTCGATCTCCAGGGCCATTGATCAAGCGGCTTCCGGGGATCTTCGGGTCAGAGTCGCGAGGAAGGGGAACGACGAGCTCTCCCACATTGCCGATTGTTTCAACGGTCTGTTGGCCTCCCTGGGGACCACCCTGGCCACCGTCAGAGACAAGGTGGACACCCTTTCGAAGTCGGGCCTCGACCTGGTGGCCAACCTCACCCAAACGGCCCAGAGCACCTCTCAGATCCACGCGAACGTGGAGGGCACGAGGGTCGAAGTCGAGAAACAGTCCCAACGGATGGGGGACACGGCGGCCATCATCGAGGAGATGGCCCGAAACATCGAGTCCCTGGACACCTCCATCCATCGCCAGACCACCGCCGTCGGTGAATCGTCAGCGTCGGTGGAGCAGATGGTCTCGAATCTGGAGTCGATTTCAGTGATCACGAAAAGTGCCGAGAAACTCGTGGGAGAGCTTCACCAGGCATCCCGGCAGGGCCGGGAAAAACTCATTGCCGTGGTGGAGACCCTCGAAAAAGTGTCCATTAGTTCCCGGGAGCTCGAGCAAGCCACCAAGGCAGTGACAGGCATCGCGGCCCAAACCAACCTTCTTTCCATGAACGCCGCGATTGAGGCCGCCCACGCGGGAGATTCGGGAAGCGGCTTTGCTGTGGTCGCCGATGAAGTGCGAAAATTGGCCGCGAGTTCGGGCGTCCACGCCAAGAAGATCTCAGGCGACCTGAAAACCGTCAGATCGTTGATCGTCAAGGTCGACGAAAACTCCGCCCAGACCACCGTGGCCTTCGAGGCCATTTCGGCCGTGGTCCGGGAAGTTTCCCTGCTCATCGAGCAGATCCACGCGGCGGTCTCCGAACAGAGCGTGGGCAACGGACACGTCTTGAAGACGCTCCAGGCCATGCAAGAGATCACCTCTTCGGTTAAAATGGGGTCCAGCGAGATGACGATAGGGAACTCCCGCCTCCTGGATACCCTGAGGGCGTTGACAGAAATTTCTTCGCAAATTCGCAGCGCCATCGTCGTGATCGCCACAGGAACGCAAGAGATTACCGAGGCGGTGTCGTCGGTGAGCGACCTGGGTCAGAGAAATCGGGAGGCTATTGCCGAGATCCAGGTAGGAATCAACAAGTTTGAAGTAGCCTGAGGTCAACGGAAGGAGAGTCGATGTCGTCCACACCCGAGAGAATTTCCCAATTGGCCCGGGAACTCGACCAGACCCTTTCAGGATCCATAGGTCAAATCCAGGACCTCAACGAGCGAACCCACGTCCTAGCCATCAACGCCCGGATTGAAGCGGCCCGGGCCGGGGTCGCCGGTAGGGGATTCCGGGTGGTGGCCGATTCCTTCAGTCAATTGAACCTGGAAATTCAAAGGGTCAGCGCCCATTTGACCCAGGAGGCGGGGTCGCGGTTGGAGGCCCTTCAGGCCATCAGTTCCGAATTGTCGGGGGTGGTCCGGGGCCAGCGGTTGACCCAACTGGCCCAATCGGTCATGGACGTGGTGGACCGCAACCTCTACGAGCGCTCCTGCGATGTGCGCTGGTGGGCCACCGAGCCCGAAGTGGTCAAGGCCCTGGAGCCTGGAGCGCGAAAGGATGCCGTCCGGTCGAGGCTCGCCACCATCTTGGATTCCTACACGGTTTACGATGACATCGTGGTCCTCGATTTGAAGGGGACGGTCGTTGCCAACGGCCGACCCGAACGCTTCTCGGTGGAAGGCCTCGACCTGAGCCGGGAGCCGTGGTTTGCTTCGGCTCTGGGCCGTCCCTCGGGAAGGGAGTTCGGATTTCAGACCGCCCACCGGGGAGCTCTGGCTGCGGGCGGTTCGGTGCTGGTGTACTCCTGTTTGGTGGGCCAGGGCGGTGATCCCGACGCCCCGGCCCTCGGCGTGTTGGGAGTCGTATTCCGTTGGGAGGGACTGGGCCTCACTTCCCTCGACAGGACGGCCACCTACGTCGAGGGATCCTGCGACCTCGTCCTTGTCGATCCCTCGGGGACCATCCTGGCCCAGGCGGGAACTCCGGATTTCGGGGGCCTTGTCGACTGGCCGGGCGCCGCCGAACTGCTTCGCTCCCCCGGGTCGGGTTACGCCTTGTCACCCCAGTCCACCCATCTGGTGGCCCGGGGCCTGTCGCCGGGTTTCGAAACCTACGCCACGGGTTGGTCCTGTCTGATCCGCCAGAAGCTCTGAGACGTCTTCCCGCAGACTCCCAGTCTCCCGCCTCTTTGAGGCAGTTCACGATCCATTTCCTTTCGTTGGTGATCGGGACCATGACTTTGGTCGTCTGGATCATGAAAGAGATGATCGAAAGCACCGGGCTGGTGCTCCAGATCATGAAAAAGATGATCTCGACCGCCTCGTTGGTGATGGGGATCATGAATTCGGCCCTCGACTTCACCAATTTCATCATCCGTTTCATCTCGTTGATGATCCGGACCAACAAAAACATCGTCCCGACCACCTTCGAGACGATAAGGAGAGGGAAACTGACCCTCGCGACCGCGCACCCCGGGCTGAGTCTTCTCTTCCTTTACTTTGATCCCCCCGTGACCTAGGCTTGGTTTGTCGAGCCCAGCGAACACGGAATAGGTGAAAGGGAATGACGACCGCGAGGGCGGGGGTGGCTTCTATTCTTGGGAAAACTGTTCTTTTGGTGCATTTGGACGATTGGGAGGCTGGTCGAGGGTTGGCCGACCTCGGGTACCAGGTCCTCAGGGTTCCCGACCTGAACACCGCCCAGTCCCTGGTGGAGGAACCCTCAGAAGTTGACCTCGTGTTGGTCGGCATCGACGGCGAACCCCCCTGGCCAGACCCTTGGACAGCCTTCCCCGGAAGGGTAACCCTGCCTTGGGGCGCGGTCGTCGACCCGGCTCAGACCAAGGCCGTCGAAGGCGTTAAGGGTCTTCCGTTCTTCACCGTTGTCGACCGCCATTGGCCCATTTCCCTCGTCGACACCGCTTTAGGTCGGGCGTTTTTGGCGCCCCGGGAATCGGAAACGATGTTTTCTATTGCCTTCCATTCCAGTCCCGTGGCCAGCGCACTAGCGACCCAACAAGGTCACCTCGTGGATCTCAATGCCGCCTATGAGCGCCTGACGGGGTACTCGAAGGAAGAAGCCCTGGGAAAATCGGTGGTCCAATTGGGCATCATGCGATCAGGAGACCGTGGGCTGATGCTTGACGCGATGTCCGGATCCGGAGGTCAGTTCGAGGGTTTTGAGTTTGCCCTGACCCGGAAGGATGGCCGCCAAGTTACGGTGATTGCCGCCAGCAAGGAGCTGAAGATCCACGGCCGGGTCCACCGTTTGGGGACCTTTGTGGACGTCACCCAGAGGAGGGCCGACGAAAAGGCGCTCAAGGAATCCGAGGCCAAGTTCGCCGAGCTCTTCCGGGCCAACCCGGTGGCCAACGTCCTTTTTTCCATGGAGAGCCTCATCGTCGATGTCAATGATGCCTACTGCCATCTGACAGGTTATGACCGCGATGAGTTGATCGGCAGGACGACGTTTGGGCTGGAGTTGATGAGCCTCGACGATAGGGAACGGATGCATGAAACCGTCCGAAGACTGGGGGTGTTGGAAGGTTTCGAATTCGTTCTTCGGCGCCGAGACGGAACTGTTCGAACCATCCTGGCCTCGAGCAAACAGTTCTCCCTCAACGGCCGATTGCACCGTATGGGGACCTTCGTCGACATTTCCGAAAGGAAGACCGCGGAGGCGGCGTTGTACGCCGAGAAAGAGGGTCTGAGGGTTACCCTGCAGAGCATAGGAGACGGAGTGATCACCACCGACACCCAGGGGCGCGTCGTGCTTTTGAACGAAGTGGCCGAACGGTTGACGGGCTGGTTTGCGTCCGAGGCCCGAGGTCGTCCCTTGACCGAGGTCTTCGTCATCATCCACGAAGAGACCCGGGAGAAGTGTGCCGACCCCGTCGAAGGGGTGCTCCAGCGGGGAGAAATCGTCGAGTTGGCCAACCACACAGCCCTTATCGCCAGGGATGGGAGGGAAATTCCCATTGCCGACAGCGGCTCCCCCATCCGGGCCCGAAACGGTGACATTCTCGGCGTCGTCCTGGTGTTCCGGGACATGACGGAAAAGCAGCGATTGGTAGAAACCCTCCAGCGGACGGCCCGGCTGGATTCCCTGGGCGTGCTGGCCGGTGGGATTGCCCATGACTTCAACAACCTCTTGGGAGGGCTGTTTGCCTACCTGGAATTGGCGAAGAAGCGATCCGAGGACAAGCTCACCACAGAATACCTGACCAAGGCCCTCGGGGCCATCGACAGGGCCCGAAGCCTCACCCATCAGCTCCTGACGTTTGCCAAGGGCGGTGACCCCGTTAAAACGGTGGACGCCGTGGGCCCCTTCCTCGAGGAGACGGTTCGGTTCGCCCTCAGCGGGACGGCGGTCAGCTGTTCCTTCGACCTGGCCCCCGACCTTTGGCTCTGCCACTTCGACAAGAACCAGATCGGCCAGCTCATCGATAATTTGGTGATCAACGCCCGGCAGGCCATGCCGGGGGGCGGTGCCGTCGTGGTCCGGGCCGAGAACAAGGTGGTGGCCGGCGAAAACCCCAGGCTCCGCAGCGGACACTACTTGAAGATTTCCGTTCAGGACGAGGGGATGGGCATAGCCCCCGGGGCGCTCGCCCACGTATTCGACCCGTTCTATACGACCAAACCATCCGGCCACGGCCTGGGCCTGGCCACGTCTCATTCCATCGCGGTTCGCCACGGTGGAGCCCTAGAGGCCCACTCCGAGCCCGGGAAAGGGGCCCGATTTGACCTCTTCTTGCCCGCCGATCCCGAGGCAAAGCTGACGTCGGCGAAGGTGCGTTCTTCTGAAACCCACCGGGGAGAAGGGACGTTCCTGGTCATGGACGATGAAGAAGTGCTCAGGGAGGGCCTGGGGGCCATGCTTCGTGGGCTGGGCTACCAAGTGGTCCTCACGAGCAACGGCCAGGACGCCGTGGATTTCTTGTTTGCCGAAGAGAAGGCCGGGCGCCGGGTGAGTGGTATGATTTTCGATTTGACGGTACCCGGGGGAATGGGCGGGGCCGCCGCCCTGCAGAAAATCCGCGAGAGGAACCAAACGGTGCCGGTTTTCGTGATCAGCGGCTACTCGGACGACACCGTCCTGGCCCACTCCGAGGCGAACGGGTTCACCGGCAGCCTCTCCAAGCCATTTTCCTTGGGCGAGCTGACGGCGTTGCTCAACAGACACCTGAAGCCTGGGTAAGAGGGGGGCGAGCCGTCTCGTCGGTCGCCTCGAATCTCGGTGAAGGGGTCGGCTGTTCCCGATACGCTCCGGGGATGGCTCTTAGCTTTGCTTTCAGCGTTTTCGCCGTCTTTCTCTACTTGGTGGGGGCCACCATGATGTTTGTCGTTGGGAGCACCCGGGCCCGCCTCCCGTCAATGAGGGTCTATCTGAGACGGCTCGGTGTCCTCCTCACCCATTGGATCCTTTCGGCCTTGTGGCATTTTCTACGGACTCTCCAACTCCACCCCGGCCAGACAAGTGACCTTCTCCTGTTCCCTGCCACGGCACCTTGGATAGCCCTGATCAGCATCCCTGAGCGATTCCTTTTGGCCTGGGAGATCTACCTCATCCTCCTTTCGGGCCTGATCTCCACCAAGACCCTGAGGGGGCGGCCTAGCCGAAGGCGCCACGCGGCCACCGCCCTGACCATCGTCAGGTTGGTCGGAACCGGCGAAAGGCGGTGTTCGCGTACCTGGGACGGCCCTATCGATCGTGGGGTTGGCCCAGGGGGTGGTGAACAAGGAGGTGGCCGAGAGGCTGATCCTCGCCGACGCCACGGGGAAGAACCACATCTACCGTATCTACAAGAAACTGGGTATCACGAGCCGGGCGGGGCTTGTTAGGGTGTCCACCCTGGTTAACCATGGAGGTCTTTCCCCGGTACTCCCCATTGAATGAGCCGAAAAGCTCATTGTGTTTGGCCCAGGTTCGCTGTACCCTCGGCCGGTGGTATCCTACATTGCCGTCCTTGCCCTTGGTTCTCTTCTGGTCTACCTCGTGGGAATCTGCGTACTAACCGGTTACTACCTGACTGTCAGACCCCACCCCGCCTTGCGAGCCGGGGTGCTCATTCAAACCTTCTCCTTTCTTGTCGTCCTTTCCGGCGAATTTGTCATTATTCTCCTGCCCGACATTGCCCTCACCCAGGATCCCATTCGGTCGACCCTTTTGCTGCTGTTCATCGGAGTCTCCCGGGCCCTGGTGGTTCGTGCCGTTCTTGTGGGGACGTATCTATTTCTGGGATGGAAACTATCACGAGTCAACAAGATCGTGATCAACGCTGTAGCAGGGTTGTTTATTTTTCTTTCTTTGGTGGACATCGTCCTTCGGTATCTCCACTGGCAGGGAAGGGAAGTGTTGCCCTGGCTTACCCGCGTTCCTCTCAATTCACTTCAAACGCTCGCAACTCTCCTCGTCTGTCTTGGTGCGTTTGTGGTCTGGCACCGGTTCCGTGGCCGGCTCTTCCATCCCCTGTTTCGCGATAAGGTTGCCAACCTTTGGATTCCCGGCCTGACTCTCGTCGCGCAGATACCCGTGCAGCTCTATTACCTCTTCGGCGGGCGGATTCTGACTCGGGAAGGTGCCGGCATGGTCCTTTGGTCCCTCTTCAGTTTGACCATGGGCTGGTGGTCCGCCAACCTTGGTTTGGGCTTCTTCTCCCTTCCGAAGACCGAGATCCCCCTTCCCAACGACACGCTTGAGGCTTTCTGCGTTCGCTTTGCCCTGTCTGCCCGGGAAAAAGAGGTCGCCCAATTGCTTTTGCAGGGCCTCGTCCTCAAGGAGGTAGGCGCCCGGTTGGGAATCAGCACCAACACCGTCAGAAACCACAATGCGAATTTGTTCCGGAAGGTCCAAGTCAGCACCCGAGCCGAGCTGGTGCACAAAATCCTGCTCGGAACCAACTAGTCTTATCGGACTAGTTGGGGGCGAAACGGTTCCTCGAGTCCCCCCATCCGTCGGCACCAGTGATAGCCTCTGCCCAAGATCCGTTAGTGGTAAAGACGGATCGAAGGAGCAACTCATGAATTTCTCACCATTTCTTGCCGTCTGCCTCGGCTTCGTACTTTTGGCCGGATGCCAGTCACCCAACAACACAACGGACACCGGCGCGGTTACAGGCGTCACCCTGAGCAAGGTGGCTTTGGGACTGCCGATGGCGGGCACCGATACTCTGATCGCTACTGTTCAGCCCAGCGGGGCCACCAATCAAAAACTGACCTGGACCAGTTCGTCCCCCGGTGTTGCCACGGTGAGCGCCAGCGGATTGGTGACCGGCGTTACCTTCGGCTCGACGACCATCACTGTCACGACCGCCGACGGGGCCAAGACCGCCACTTGCCACGTGACCATCGGGGTGGTCAGCACCTTGGCGGGCTCTGGTTCCAACGACGCGGTCGACGCCACAGGAACGGCGGCCTCCTTTCTATTTCCAGAGGGCCTCGCCATTGATACTGCGGGGAATCTCTATGTAGCAGATGCTTTCCTCATCAGAAAGGTCACCGCGGCCGGGAACGTGTCGACATTGGCTGGAACGGGCGCAAGCGGGTTCGAGAATGCAACAGGAATCGCTGCGAGTTTCTCCGATGCTCGCAGCGTCGCGGTTGGTCCCTCTGGCGATCTTTATGTCGCAGATGCCTACAACCATAGTATCCGCATGGTCTCTAGCGATACTAAGGTGACAACCTACGTGGACTTCATTCCCAACTCCCACCCTGACTCCGTTGCCGTGGATTCCGCTGGCCACGTCTTCGTAGGTTCCGGTTACTATGGCGTAGGTATAAACCCCTCCAACTACCTTTACAAATTCACATCGCCGGATAGTTACTCCGTCCTGAGTGGTCCGAGTGCGCCCACAAACGTCGATCTCCTTTCAGAACCTTTCGGCATCGCGGTGGACGCTTGGGGAAATGTCTATGTGGCGGACTCGGAGAACAACCGCATCGTGAAGTTCGACTCATTGGGCGGTGTGACTGTCTTTGCGGGATCTACTACGCCTGGTGCTCAGGACGGAACCGGAGCCGCGGCTTCGTTCTTCGATCCCATGGGTCTGACCGTGGATGCTTCGGGAAATGTTTACGTCGCCGACACGGGGAACAGTAAGATCCGAAAGATCACCCCTTCGGGGGTTGTAACCACGGTGGCGGGTTCGGGGAAGCCAGGCTTTGCCGAAGGGGCGGCGAACGTGGCCCAGTTCTCCGCTCCGACCGGGGTGGTCATTGACTCCTCGGGTTTCCTCTACGTTGCCGACAGGAACAACAGCCGAATTCGAAAGATCCAGTAGTGAAGGCGGGCGGCCGGTCCGCCCGCTCTTGCCTCAGAGCGGTTCCGTTGAAGGCAGGGCGCCTCGTTCGAGCGCTACCGACGGCCAGCCCGGGGGATTCACAGGGAACTCTCCAAATCCTTCACCCTCGCGGTCACCTCTTCCTGGGTCTCCTCCCCTTGCTCTCCCAGCATGTGTCCGCTCTTGGTCTGCTTCGTCTTCAAGTAGGCCTGGTTGAACTCGTTGGGTTTCATGATGTGGGGGATGCGTCGGGACACCTTGATTCCCAGGCTCTCGAGCCCCTTCAGCTTGTTGGGGTTGTTCGTCATGAGAGCCACCGATTTCACCCTCAGGCTGGAAATCATGTGAGCCGCCACGCTGTAGTCCCTTTCGTCGTCCCGGAAGCCCAGGGCGTGGTTGGCTTCCACGGTGTCGAGTCCCTCGTCCTGGAGCTGGTAGGCCCGAATCTTGTTCGTCAAACCAATGCCTCGCCCTTCCTGGCGCAGGTACAGCAGAATGCCCCTGTCCATCTTGCCCAAGGCCGTGAGGGCCGCCTCGAGCTGGTCCCGGCAATCGCACCGCAGGCTTCCGATGGCGTCCCCGGTCAGGCATTCGGAATGCATGCGGATGGGGACGTCCTCCTGGTCCACGACGTCGCCGTGGACGAACGCCGCGTGGTCCTTGCCGTCCTTGTTGTTCGTGAACCCCACCACCTGAAAGTCGCCGAACCGGCTGGGCAGGTGGGCGGTGGCGGCGATCTTGACGCAGATGTGGTCTCGGCCGACTCCTTCGCATTCGTGGGTCTTGTCGTGCTCGACCAAGTCGAGGAGGGTGGTGACTTCCATGGGTGGCTCCTTAGCGAGAAAAAGATACTCCCTGAATCCCCGGCGGTCCACGAAAAAGAGTCTGTGGTAGACTCGACGGATGGACAACCTCGATTACCTCGTCATCGGAGCCGGCTTGGCCGGCCTTTCGTGCGCCCGCACCCTCGCCGAAGCGGGGAAGAGTGTCCGGGTGCTCGAGAGGTCGAGCCGGGTGGGGGGGCGATGCGCCTCCAGGGTGGTGGACGCCGGAGCCGAGGTCGACTTCGGTCCGGTGTTCGTCCACGGCGACGACGCCGACTTCCTGGGGTGGGTGGAATCCTTCGGGGACGAGCTGGTGGCGGGATGGCCGCGGCGGGTCGAGGGAACGGGTACCCCCTGCCAACCCCAGGCCTTCGACCCCTGGCAACGGAGGTTCGCCCTCAAGCCGGGGATGCGCCGGTTGGCCGAATCTCTGGGCCGGGGACTCGACGTGGTGACCTCCACCCCCATCGAAGGTCTGGCCTGGGGTGACGGTGTCGCCGCGGTCACTGCCGACGGTCGCCGGTTTTCGGCCCGGCACGGCGTGGTAGCCACGGCGTTGGAACAGACCCGGGGACTGCTGGACACCCTCCCTTCTGAAGAACCTCTGCGGGGCATCCAGCGCCTGTTGGCCCAGTTCTCGAGTCTTCCCTGCCTGGCGGTTCTGGCCGAATACGGCCCCGAGGCTCCCGTCCTTCCCTGGGAGGTGTTCTACCCCGAGGCTTCCCGGGTCCTGCTCATGGTTTCGAACGAAGGGACCAAGAGGATCTCGGGGAGTGGTCTGTTGATGTTCCAGGCTCGGCCCCGGTGGTCGGCCGATCGCCTCGAAGCCGAGAGGGACGGCTGGACGAAGGAGCTCCTGGCCGAGGCCGCAGCCCTTCTGGGGCCCTGGGCAGCCCAGCCTTCGGCGTCGTCTTCGCACCGTTGGAAATACGGCCGGATTTCTCCGTCGGACCACCTCGTTCGCCCCGTGATTCTGGGACGGCCTGGGTCGGCCGCTACCTGGGGCCTGACCGGCGACCTCTTCGACCCCGACGGAGGTCTTCAGGGGGCCTGGCGGTCGGGTCACAAGCTAGCCCAGCGGTTGTTGGCGAGGTGATCCTCAGGCCTTCTGATACCGGAGCTGGACGAGTCCCGAGGCGTAGGTCTGGGTACCGGCCAGTTTCAGG
>Ga0302323_100005181_pt1 | contig 10661 bp, 7 predicted proteins | sample Fen_T0_3_FD_201950 | JGI IMG/M metagenome (GOLD analysis project Ga0302323, IMG submission 201950) | Peat permafrost microbial communities from Stordalen Mire near Abisko, Sweden - Fen_T0_3 | ecosystem: Environmental > Terrestrial > Soil > Wetlands > Permafrost | place: Sweden: Abisko... | reverse complement strand
GCGAAGTGCGGCACTTCGCCGACGATGCGCTGGTATTCCTCCCACAGGTTCTGCTCGGGTTCGGCGACCTGGACGTAGGCGAAGTAGCGGCATTTGGGCAGGATCTTGTCGACCAGCAGTTCGCGGCAGCGCCCGCTGTCGTGGTGCCAGTTGTCGCCGTCGCTGGCCTGGGCGCCGTAGATGTTCCACTGGTCGCTCGGGTAGCGCGTGCGGATGATCTCGTCCATCAGCACCAACGCGCTCGACACCACCGTGCCGCCGGTCTCCGTGGCGTGGAAGAAGTTCTGCTCGTCGACCTCGGCCGCCTGCGTGTGGTGGCGGATGAAGACCACCTCGATCTTCTCGTAGTGGCGGGTCAGGAACAGGTACAGCAGGATGAAGAAGCGCTTGGCGAGATCCTTGCGCGACTCGTCCATCGAGCCGGAGACGTCCATCACGCAGAACATCACCGCGCGCGTCGACGGTACCGGCACCCGTACGCGATTGCGGAACTTCAGATCCAGCGGGTCGAGGAAGGGTACCCGCGCGATGCGTCCGCGCAGCAGCTTGATGTGCTCCAGCAGGTCGGCCTTGTGCTTGAGCGACACGGTGTCGCGCGCGCCCTGCCGGGTCAGCAGCTCGAGCGCCTCCTCGGCTTCGCGCAGCTCGCGTCGGCTGTCGGCGCTGAGCGCGATGCGGCGCCCGAGCGCACCGCGCATCGAGCGCACGATGCTGAGGTTGCTGGGCGTGCCGTCGTTGACGAAGCCGGCGCGGTGCGACTTGTATTCAGGGATCTCGGCGAGCTGCGTGCGCGTGAGGTTGGGCAAGGCCAGGTCGTCGAAGAAGGCCTGCATGAATTCCTCCTTGGTGAGGTGGAAGACGAAGTCGTCGTCCCCCTCGCCGGAGTCGCTCGCCTGGCCGCCGCCCGCACCACCACCGCCGCCGTCCGGGCGCTTGACGCGGTCGCCGGTGACGTATTCGCTGTTGCCGGGGTGCACGGCCTCGCGCTTGCCGCCCTGGCCGTGGCCGAAGACGGGCTCGCTCAGGTCGCGCTTGGGGATGTGGACGTCCTCGCCCTGTTCGAGATCGCGGATGCCGCGACCGTCCACGGCGCGGCGCACGGCCTCGCGGATCTGCGTCTTGTGGCGGCGCAGGAAGCGCTCGCGGTTGCCGACCGACTTGTTCTTGCCGGACAGCCGTCGATCGATGATTTGCTGAAGCATGATGATGTTAGCCCCCACGCTCGCTGGCGCTCGCCGCCCCCCGAGGGGGTGCTCCGCGACTGGCCCGGCAGAGCCGGATCCAGCGCTCCCTTGAACTTCTGCTGGGGCCTGAGAGCGGCAGCGCCGGGGCCGTGTGCCTTTCGTGCCGACCGATCAGTGTGGTTTGAAGTTCCATGTGGGCGATGCCCTCAGGAACTCTTCCTGACCCGCAAGTACCACTCGCACAGCAGGCGTACCTGCTTGGGCGTGTAGCCCTTCTGCACCATGCGGTTGACGAAGTCCTCGTGCTTGCGGGCCTCGTCGGCGCTGGCCTTCGCGTTGAAGCTGATGACGGGCAGCAGCTCCTCGGTGTTGGAGAACATCTTCTTCTCGATCACCACGCGCAGCTTCTCGTAGCTCGTCCACAGCGGGTTCTTGCCGGCGTTCTGGGCACGGGCGCGCAGCACGAAGTTGACGATCTCGTTGCGGAAGTCCTTCGGGTTCGAGATGCCGGCCGGCTTCTCGATCTTCTCGAGCTCGGCGTTCAAGGCGCCGCGGTCGAACACCTCGCCGGTGTCGGTGTCGCGGTACTCCTGGTCCTGTATCCAGTAATCGGCGTAGGTGACGTAGCGGTCGAAGATGTTCTGGCCGTACTCGGAATAGCTCTCGAGGTAGGCGGTCTGGATCTCCTTGCCGATGAACTCGGCGTAGCGCGGCGCCAGGTTCTCCTTGATGAACGAGACGTACTTCTGCTCGGTCTCGGCCGGGAACTGCTCGCGCTCGATCTGCTGTTCGAGCACGTACATCAGGTGCACCGGGTTGGCGGCCACCTCCTGGCTGTCGAAGTTGAAGACCTTGGACAGGATCTTGTAGGCGAAGCGGGTGGAGATGCCGCTCATGCCCTCGTCGACGCCGGCGTAGTCGCGGTATTCCTGGTAGCTCTTGGCGCGCGGGTCGGTGTCCTTCAGGTTCTCGCCGTCGTAGATCTGCATCTTCGAGTACAGCGACGAGTTCTCGGGCTCCTTCAGCCGCGTGAGCATCGCGAACTGCGCCATCATCTTGAGCGTGCCCGGCGCGCAGGTGGCCTCGGCCAGCGACGAGCCGCGGATCAGCTTCTCGTAGATCTTGACTTCCTCGCTCACCCGCAGGCAGTACGGCACCTTGACGATGTAGATGCGGTCGAGGAAAGCCTCGTTGTTCTTGTTGTTGCGGAAGGTCTTCCACTCGCTCTCGTTCGAGTGCGCCAGCACGATGCCGTCGAACGGGATCGCGCCGAAGCCTTCCGTGCCCTTGAAGTTGCCTTCCTGGGTGGCGGTGAGCAGCGGGTGCAGCACCTTGATCGGCGCCTTGAACATCTCGACGAACTCGAGCAGCCCCTGGTTGGCCAGGCACAGGCCGCCGGAGTAGCTGTAGGCGTCGGGGTCGTCCTGCGCGAAGTTCTCGAGCTTGCGGATGTCGACCTTGCCCACCAGCGAGGAGATGTCCTGGTTGTTCTCGTCGCCGGGCTCGGTCTTGCTGATGCCCACCTGCTTGAGGATGGACGGCCGGCGCCTGACCACCTTGAACTTGCGGATGTCGCCGCCGAACTCCTCGAGCCGCTTGACGGCCCATGGCGACATGACGCGGTTGAGGTAGCGCCGCGGGATGCCGTATTCGTTCTCGAGGATCGCGCCGTCCTCGGTCGCGTTGAACAGGCCCAGCGGCGACTCGTTGACCGGTGAATCCTTGATCGCGTAGAACGGCACCTGCTCCATGAGCGACTTCAGCCGCTCGGCGATGGAACTCTTGCCGCCGCCCACGGGGCCCAGCAGGTAGAGGATCTGCTTCTTTTCTTCCAGGCCCTGCGCGGCGTGGCGGAAGTACGAGACGACCTGCTCGATCGCGTCCTCCATGCCGTAGAACTCGGCGAACGCGGGGTAGATCTTGATGACCTTGTTGGCGAACAGCCGGGACATGCGCGGATCGTTGCGCGTGTCGATCGACTGCGGCTCGCCGATCGCCTTGAGCATGCGCTCCGGCGCCGTGGCATACGCCAGGGGGTTGCGCTTGCACTCCGCCAGATAGTCCTCGAGCGAGAGTTCTTCCTCGCGGGTGCGTTCGTAGCGGGCTGCGAACTGGCTGATCACGTCCATGACTAACCTCCGGGCTGAATGACAACGCAGGCGCCGAACACGAATCGATTCGAGGCGGGCTCGACGCTAGCGTCTGGAATGTTTTGATGGAGTCCGGGTCGTCCGATTCGTTCTTGCGAGAAGTACGTCTCGGGAGTCAGGGCGCCATCAAAGCATGCCGGTCAGCGGGTTGCTCCAAGTCTTGGGGAGGACTGCCAGTGCGTAGGTTACAGCGTGCGACCGTTTTGTGAATGGCAAAGGGTCGAACAGGGTGTTGTTACGGATTCATCTTGTCCCTTCTCGACCTATATTTCAACCACGATGTGGGATTCTTTCAACGCGCGCACGACCGCCAGCCCGGTCGCCGCCGCAGCGGCCATACGCGTCGGTGGCGACTCTTACGCGGCGTGACAGACCGGACGCCCGCCGGCGCGGCGGGTCGGCATGCAGTCAGGTCAACGCAGACGAACGATGGATCCAGGGCGCGGGCCGCGATGGCTCCTGGGCCTGGCGCTGGCGTGCGCGGCGCTGTCGGGAGTTCTTGTCGCTTGCGGCGGCGGCGCCAACTCCGCCGCGCCGGCGGCGCGAGCCCGGAGTCCGCGCATCTTCTCGCCGAGTTCGTCGCGCGGGACGTCAACAACCAGTTCGTGCGCGTGTGGGATCCGGCCAACCCCGCGGTGGCGCTCCAGAACGTGCGCATCACGCAGGGCGGCGGCAGCGCGTGGACGGCGTCCCACCTCGTCTTCTCGGACGCCACGCAATTCGACTCGACCACGCGCACGCGGACCCGCCAGGGCCGCGCCAAGGGCTTCTTCGACAGCGACGGCGAGCTCTATTCGATCGACCTGCGCGGCGGCTGGCCGCACGCGCCGGTGCAACTGTCGGCGGCGGCCGACGTCTTCATGCCGGTCGGCGCGTTCGAGATGTCGGCCGACGGCGCGGACGCCCGACGCGAGCGCGCTGCACGAGTTCTCGTCGGTCCACGCCGTCGACGGCTTCGCGCGCCGCGAGCCGCCGGCTCAGCGCTCTTCCGACAAGCCCAGGCGTTCCAGCAGGCCGCCCAACTCGTCGAGCGAGCCGAACGAGATCGCGATCTCGCCCGATTCGCCGCGCCGACTCTTCTTGAGCATGCGGATCTCGACGCTCGCGGCCAGGCGGTCGGCGAGTTGCTCCTCGAGCCGGGCGATGTCGCCGGCCTTCTCTTTCTTCGCGCGGGCCTGCGGCGTGCGGCGTTCGTCGACCTCGCTGCGCGCCACCAGCTTCTCGGCGTCGCGCACCGACATCTTCTTGGCGACGATCTCGGTGGCGTTGAGGATCTGGCGCGCCGGGTCCAGCGTGAGCAGCGCGCGGGCGTGGCCCATGTCGATGTCGCCGGCCATCAGCATCTGCTGCACCGGCGCGGCGAGGTTGAGCAGGCGCAGCAGGTTGCTGGCGGCGCTGCGCGAACGGCCGACGGACTGCGCGGCGAGTTCGTGCGTCATGCCGAATTCGTCGACCAGGCGCTTCAGGCCCTGCGCCTCTTCGAGCGGGTTCAGGTCCTCGCGCTGGATGTTCTCGATCAGCGCCATCACGGCGGCCGATTCGTCGGGTACCTCGCGTACCAGCACCGGCACCTCGTCGAGGCCGGCCAGGCGCGCCGCGCGGAAGCGCCGCTCGCCGGCGATGATCTCGTAGCGCTGCGCCTTGGCGCCCGCGCTTTCGAGCGGCCGCACGAGAATGGGCTGCATGATGCCCTGGCTGCGGATGCTCTCGGCGAGCTCGTAGAGCGAACCTTCGTCCATGCGGGTGCGCGGCTGGTACTTGCCGGCCTGCATCTGCGACAGCTTCAGCCGGCTGGGTGGCACCGGGCCGCCGGCGGGCGCGGGCGTCTCGTCGAGCTTGGGACCGAGCAGGGCTTCCAGGCCCATGCCGAGGCCCTTGGGTTTTTTCGTGACCATAGTGTGTGCCCCACGGGCGTTGGCGCTCCCGGCCTGCCAGCGGCCGGCCGGTGCGGCGCCGGTCGGGCCGGACGCCGTCCGGGCTCGGACTTTCGTGCAAGCGTTCGAGCGCCAGCGGCGGGAGTGCTGGATCGGAGGGGCCGATTATCAGGCCGAGAGGAGGTCGGCCAGCAATTGCCGGCCCGCGGGCCAGTCGGCCAGCCCGGAATCGGCGTTGAGGTGGCCGCGCGCGCCGGCGTCCAGCGTGGCGCAACCCCAGTCGGCGGCCATCGCTTGGGCACGCGCCGGGCTGCAGAAGCTGTCGTCGGCGCTGATCACGGCCAGTGCCGGGAACGGCAGCCGGGTGCGCACGATGGGCGTGAAGGAGTGCAGGGCGGCACGCAGTTCGTCGCGCTCGACGTCCGGCGGCGCCACCAGCAGCGCCGCGCGCACGAACGCCGTCTTGCGCGAATGCGCGGCCCAGGCCGCGACGAGCTGGCAGCCCAGGCTGTGGGCGACCAGCGCGATGGCAGGTGCCTGCGCGGACGCGTCGACGATGGCGCCGATGACCTCGTCCAGCCGCATCATCCAATCGCCGCGCAGCGGGTGCATCCAGTCGCTCTGTTCGACGCGCGTGTCGCCGTACAGCGCCTCCCAGCGGCTTTGCCAGTGGCGCGGACCGGAGCCCTGCCACCCGGGCAGCGTGAGGACGTGCAGTGCCGGCAGCGCGGCGCGGCAGGGGTCATGTAATGTCATTGCCTTATGCTTCGCATCGATGGCCCCGGACGATGCGCGTCCGGTCGGTCGCCTGATTCTGCCGCGTCCGGGCCAAGGTCCCGCGCGCGGCGCCCGGAGATTGCCTTTCAATGAGCGCCACCGCCCACCAGAAATTTCGTGTCTATGTCGACGGCCAGGACGGCACGACCGGACTGCGCATCCACGAGATGCTTGCCGCCCGGCCCGACATCGAGTTGCTGCGCATCGCGCCCGAACTGCGCAAGGACGACGCCGAACGCGCGCGCCTGCTCAATGCGGCCGACGTCGCCTTCCTGTGCCTGCCCGACGACGCCGCGCGAGCCGCCGCGAAGATGGTCACGAACCCGGCCACCTGCCTGATCGACGCCAGCACGGCGCACCGCACCGATCCGACCTGGGTCTACGGCCTCCCGGAGCTGGCACCGGGCCAGCGCGACGCATTGCGCCGCGCCAAGCGCATCGCCAACCCCGGCTGCCACGCCACGGCCTTCATCCTGCTGATGCGGCCGCTGGTCGATGCCGGCCTGGTCGCGGCGGACGCCGCGGTGACGGCGACGTCGATCACCGGCTATTCCGGCGGCGGCAAGAAGATGATCGAGCAGTACCAGGCCTGGCATGCGCGCCAGATGGACGGCGAGCGCCAGATCGACGCCGCCCTGAGCGCGCCGCGCCCCTATGCGCTGACGCTGGCGCACAAGCACATCCCCGAGATGAAGGCGTGTTCGCTGCTGGCGCGCGCGCCGCTGTTCATGCCCATCGTCGGCAATTTCTACAAGGGTCTGACCGTCAGCATCCCGTTCCATGCGAGCCAGCTGGCGGACGGCGCCGACGCGGCGCGCGTGCACGCCGCGCTGGCACGCCGCTACGCCGACGAGCCCTTCGTCCGCGTCATGCCGCTGGCCGATGCGCAGGTGCTGGCCGAGGGCTCGTTCGACGTGCAAGCCTGCAACGACACGCAGCGCGCCGACCTGTTCGTGTTCGGCAACGCCGACCAGGTGCTGTTGATGGCGCGCATCGACAACCTCGGCAAGGGCGCCTCCGGCGCGGCCGTGCAGACCATGAACCTGCACCTGGGCCTGCCTGAGGCCACGGGCCTGCAGGCCTGACGCGGCGGCCGGCCCCGCACGAGCGACCCGATGACGCGCCGGCCCCTTTCCACGCCGCGTCGTCCGCAGGGTCGCCGCCACGCCGCGCGCTCGCGCTCGGCGGCGCCGCGCCGGCGCGGTCCGGGGCCGTGTCCATGAACCGCCAGCCCGCCCGGCTGCTGGCCGACGCGCGCGGGCTGCGCCTGGGCACCGGCTCGCGCGTTGCCGCGGACCATGCCGACGCCGCCCTGCTGCAGATGATGAGCTTCGCCGACACGCCGCGCTGCGCGCTGCAGGCCGCGCGCGAGGCCGACCCGGGCTGGATCCTGCCCGTGCTGCTGGACGCGGGCTTCCGGCTCGGTCTCAACCAGCCCGACGACCGCGAGTGCGCCCGTCCGCTCCTGGCCACGGCCACCGCGCTCGAGGCGCACGCCACGCCGCGCGAGCGCGCCCATCTGGCGGCACTGACCGCGGTGCAGGAGGGACGTGTGCATGCCGCGCTGCGCATCTGGGACGCCCAGTTGCTCGAACATCCGCGCGACGCCCTTGCGCTGCACTGGGCCCACCAGTGGGACCACCTGCGCGGCGACGCCAGCGCGCTGCGCCTGCGGCCGGCGCGCGCGCTGCCCGAGTGGGACGACGCGGATCCGTTCTTTCCCTGCGTGCTGGGGCTCTACGCGTTCGGCCTGGCGGAGTGCCAGCAGGCGGCGCTGGCCGAGGACCTCGGACGGCGCGCGGTGGTGCTCGCCGATCGTCGCGCCGGCGCCGGCACGGACGGCGCCGGCGTGCCGTGGGCCGTGCACGCGGTCACCCACGCGATGGAGTCGCAGGGACGCTTCGACGACGGCGCGGCATGGCTGCGCCAGCAGCAGGCGGGCTGGCGCGCGGGCACCCGCTTCGCGAGCCACCTGTGGTGGCATCTCGCGCTGTTCCGGCTCGAGGCGCTGGACGTCGCCGGCGCGCTGCGCCTGGTCGACACGCATCTGTCGGGTGCGGCGCTCGTGCACGGCCTGCAATGCATGGACGCGGCCGCCCTCTACTGGCGCATGAAGCTGATGGACGTCGAGGTCGACGCGCTGTTCGCCGACCTGCTGCGGCGTTGGCAGCCCGACCCGCGCGATGCCGGCGCGCACGCGTTCACCGACTGGCATGTGGTGCTCGCGCTGCTGGGGGCGGGCCAGCGCGCGCAGGCCGAGCACTGGGTCGCGCGCTGCGCCGAGCGCGTGATGCGCGCCGACGAAGGCACGCGCAGCAACCACGCCGTCGCGCGCGAGCAGGGCTTGCCGTTGATGCGTGCGCTGCTCGCCGCCGACCGCGACGATCACGACGCCGCGGTGGACGGGCTCTACCTCGTGCTGGAGTCGGCGGCCCGGCTCGGCGGTAGCCATGTCCGGCGCGACCTGATCGCCCAGACGCTGATGCACAGCGCCGCGCGCAGCGGCGGCGCCCTCCACGTCGGCCGGGCCTTGCTGAACGAGCGCTGCCTGGCCAAGCCGGTGACGCCGCTGACGCGCCACTGGGCCGCGCGCTTGCGGGTGGCGATCGCCTGAGTGAGGTCAGCCGCGCCTGCGGGTGGCCAGCAGGTTCAGCGCGAGGCCGGCGAGCACCAGCGCCGCGGCGCCGAGCTTCCAGGCCGGCAGGCCCTCGTGCAGTGCGATCGCCGAGGCGGTCATGCCGAAGACCGGCACCAGCAGCGCGGTCGGCGTGACGGTGGACGCGGCGTGGCGGGCGAGCAGCCAGTTCCAGGCGCCGTAGCCGAACAGCGTGTTGCCCACCGCCTGCCAGGCCACCGCCACCCAGGAGCCGGCACTGGCCCGCTGCAGCGAGTCCAGCACCGCCGCCGGCCCGTTCTGCAGCAGCGTGATGCCCCAGAGCGGCACGGCCGCGAACGGACTCGACCAGACCATGAAGCCGAGCGCGTCGACGCGGCCCGCCGCGCGTGCGACCAGGTTGCCGCCGGCCCAGCACAGCGCGGCGGCGAGCACGAGCCCGACCCCGAAGGCCGTGACGCCGGTGCTCGCCGAGGCGTGCGCCGCGACGATCGCCAGGCCGACCATGGCCAGCGCGAAGGCCGGCCATTGCAGCCGCTTCAGGCGCTCGCGATGGAGTGCGGCGGCGAGGCCGATGGTGAGGAAGACCTGCGACTGGATGACCAGCGACGCGAGGCCGGGCGAGATGTCCGCGCGCATGGCCCAGAACAGCAGGCCGAACTGGCCGACGCCGATCAGGACACCGAACAGCGCCAGCTTGTTCCAGCTCATCGCCGGCCGCGGCACGAAGAAGATGAAGGGCAGGAACGAGAAGGTGTAGCGCAGTGCGGCGAAGGTATAGGGCGCGAACGCGTCCAGGCCGAGCCGGATCACGACGAAATTGGTGCCCCAGACCGCGACGACGGCCAGGGCGAGGAGCAGGTGGGTCAGCGGCATCGTGGCCGCGAGTGTAGGCGCGCGCCGCGCGGCTTCAATTCTTGCGTGACCTGGCGGCGGGCGGCGCGAGCTCGGCGGCCACCGTGGTCGGGTCGGCGCTCACTGGGCTACCCTCCGCCCTGCCGGCTCTGCGGTGCGAGCGCCTGCTGGCGGCCGTGCGGCGCTCATGCGGGTCGCTTCAAGGCGGTCCAGGATCGCCTGCATGGCATCGGGGTTGGCGAAGAATTCCTGGAAGCCGCGCATGCCTTGTGCCGCCAGGTCGGCCGGCACGTCGCGCTCGTAGCCTTGCACCAGGTTGCTCTTGGCGTCGGTGAGGGTCTTGTACGCGCTCAGGTCCAGCACCGTGCCGGCCATGGGGGCGAACTTGTTGGCGGGAAAGGAGCCCAGCGACCTGGCCAGCTTGGCGTTGGCCGCGCTGCCGGCGGCGAATTTCAGGAACCGGCGCGCGTCGGCCTTGTTGCGGGCGCGGGCGGCGACCTGGAAGGTGTCGGTCGGCGCGGCCTCGGCGGGCGGCTGGCCGCTGTCGATGGTCGGGAAGCGCTGGTAGTCGATCTGCGCCCGGACGATCTCCGGAAAGCCCGTGCTGGCGACGGTCCCCGCCAGCAGCATGCCGGCCCGGCCGGCGTACAGCTGGGCCTGCGCGGCGCGTTCGTCCAGCGTCACGGCGTTCGGTTCGAAGCATTTCGCGTCCAGCAGCTGCTTCCACATCGCGAAGGCGCGGCGGACGTTGGAGTCGGTGTAGGCCACCTTGCCGTCCAGGAGCCGGGCATGGAAGTCGTAGCCGTTGGCGCGCATGTCGATGAAGTCGAACCACGCGGCCAGCGCGCGGGCGTCCTTGGCGCCCAGCGCGATCGGCGTGAAGCCGGCCTTGCGCAGCTTCGAGCACGCGGTCATCAGCGCGCTGAGGTCGTGCGGCGGCTCGCGGATGCCGGCGCGTTCGAGCACGTCGCGGCGCGTGAACAGTCCCCAGGGATAGGTCTGGTAAGGCAGTGCGAATTGCCTGCCGGCGACGGTGACGGCCGCGCTCGGGAAGGTGTTCCACCAGGTGTTGGCCTTCCACAGGTCGCTCAGGTCGTCGAGGTCGCCGTGCAGCGCCAGGCTGCGCAACGGGTCGCCGGCGGCGCCGTTGACGACGTCGGGCGCGCCCTCGCCCTGCAGTGACGTCGCGAGCGTCTTGCCGTAGCTC
>Ga0302323_100005180_pt1 | contig 10661 bp, 6 predicted proteins | sample Fen_T0_3_FD_201950 | JGI IMG/M metagenome (GOLD analysis project Ga0302323, IMG submission 201950) | Peat permafrost microbial communities from Stordalen Mire near Abisko, Sweden - Fen_T0_3 | ecosystem: Environmental > Terrestrial > Soil > Wetlands > Permafrost | place: Sweden: Abisko... | reverse complement strand
GAACTTGCGCCGATGATTGGACGTCTGCGCGGACAGCTGATCGCCAAGCGACCGCAGGAAATCACCGTCGACGTAGGAGGGGTCGGCTATCGCGTGCATGTCCCGCTCTCCACTTTCTACCGCGTCAGCGAAGTCGGAAACTCAGTCGACCTGGTGATCCATACGCACGTGCGTGACGACGCGCTGACGCTGTTTGGCTTTGGCACGCAGACGGAGCACGAGCTCTTCGAGCGGCTCATCGGTGTCTCTGGCGTCGGCCCTCGCCTGGCCACGAACATCCTCTCGGGAATCGACGCTTCCGAGCTCGTCACGGCGCTGGCGGCCGCAGACGTGGCACGCCTGACGAGCATCCCGGGGGTCGGCAAGAAGACAGCTGAGCGCCTCGTGCTCGAGCTGCGGGACGCGATGCAACGCCAGGCCTCAGACGCCACGGCCCTCTCCCACGGCGACCGACACAAACAGGACCTAGTCGCGGCGCTCACGCACCTGGGCTACTCTCGCTCCGAGGCGGAACGCGCGGCCGAGCGCGTACTGCGGGAGAAACCCGAGGCCCCGATGGAGGATTGGCTTCGCAGTGCACTGCACGTGCTCTCGGCGCGTTGAGGACTGGAACGCATGAGCGAGCAACGACTGGTGTCTGGCAAGCCGCTCGACGACGACGCCGGCTTCGAGCAGTCCCTTAGGCCGCAGAACCTCGACGAATACGTCGGCCAATCGCAGGTCGTTGCCAATCTCAGAGTCGCCATCGAGGCCGCACGTTCGCGTGGCGAAGCACTCGACCACGTGCTCTTCTTTGGCCCGCCCGGAGTGGGCAAGACGAGCCTGGCCCACGTGATCGCCGCCGAGCTGGGTGTCTCGCTCAAGGCCACATCTGGACCGGTCATCGAGCGGGCGGGCGACCTGGCGGCCATTCTAACCGCGCTCGAGGCACGCGAGATCCTCTTCGTTGACGAGATCCACCGTCTCGACGCAAAGATCGAGGAAATCCTCTACCCGGCGCTGGAGGACTGCGCCCTGGATCTGATCATCGGGACAGGACCGGGCGCCCGCACGATGCGCATTCCTCTGAAGCCTTTCACGCTGGTCGCGGCCACGACGCGCGCCGGCCTGCTCACCGGGCCACTGCGCGGTCGTTTCGGCATCGTCCATCGCCTCGACTTCTACACGCCGGACGAGCTCGAGTTCATCGTGGCTCGCTCCGCGCGCATCCTCGGCGTGCACCTAGACCCAGACGGCGCGCGCGTCCTCGCCCAACGAAGCCGCGGGACGCCGCGCATCGCCAACCGCCTGCTCCGACGCGTACGCGACTACGCGCAGGTTCGGGCCGACGGCGTGATTACCGCGGACGTCGCGCACGCGGCGCTGGCCATGCTCGACATCGATGAACGCGGCTTTGACGAGACTGACCGCCGTCTGCTGCTGACGATCATCGACAAGTTCGGCGGCGGCCCCGTCGGCCTGGGTACGCTAGCGGCGGCGATCAGCGAGGACGCCGATGCGATCGAGGAGATCTTCGAACCGTATCTGCTGCAGATCGGCTTCTTGGATCGCACGCAGCGGGGTCGCGTCGTCACGCGGCACGCCTACGAGCATCTTGGCCGCGTGCCACCCGGCGCGAGCGGCACGCAGCGAGGGCTCTTCTGAAGCTCTCCGACTTCGACTTCGATCTACCTCGCGAACGCATCGCCCAGCAGCCCCGCGCCGAGCGAGACGCCTCCCGTTTGCTGCGCCTGAGCGCGCAGACCGGCGCCATTGATCACCGCGCCTTTCGCGACTTGCCTGACCTGCTCCGTTCCGGGGACCTGCTTGTCGTCAACCGAACGCGCGTCATCCGTGCGCGCCTCATCGGGCAGCGGGCCAGCGGCGGCCGCGTCGAGGCCTTGCTCGTCCGGCAGATAGACAGCCATACGTGGGAGGCATGGCTCCGGCCGTCGGGACGGCTACGCGTCGGAGAGGTTCTTGCGATCGCGCCGAGCGTTTCGCTGCAGGTCGCATCGGACGCGTTGGCCACGGACGGCCGGCGACGCGTCCGCGTTCTCAGTGCGGACAGCGACAGCCTCGAGACGATCCAGGTCCACGGCCATGTCCCGCTGCCACCCTACATCGCTCGCGCTGACGGACCGCTCGACGGTGAAAGGTACCAGACCGTGTTCGCGCGCGAACCCGGTAGCGTGGCCGCGCCGACGGCGGGGCTGCACTTCACCCCGCAGCTCCTCGAACGCCTGGCGGCGCGCAGCATTGAACGGGCGGAGGTCGTTCTGCACGTAGGACCGGCAACTTTTCAGCCCCTTCGGACCGACGACGTCGCGCAACATCGGCTGCCAGCCGAGCCCTACGCCATTCCGCCCGAGACCGCGGCAGCGATCGCCCAAACGCGAAGGCGCGGAGGCCGCATCGTGGCTGTCGGCACGACAACCACGCGCGCGCTCGAGTCTGCGGCCACTCCCGAGCGCCTGGTCCTGGCGGGTGAGGGTGCGACCGAGCTGGTGATCGTGCCGGGCTATCGCTGGCGGGTGATCGACGCCTTGATCACGAACTTCCACCTGCCGCGTTCCTCGCTACTGCTGCTCGTATGCGCGCGCGCCGGCACGGAACGCACCCTGGCCGCCTACCGCGAGGCCGCCCGCGCCGGCTATGATTTCTACAGCTATGGCGACGCCATGCTGATAGAGGACTGAGGACCTTCGTTGGTCGCTTCTGACGTAAACTTAGGACGGTCGTCGGGCCAGGCAGCCGCACGGCAGCCACAGAGAATGCGCGGAACTACTATCCTCGGCGTGAGAGTCAGGGGCCAAGCGGCCCTCGCTGGCGACGGCCAGGTCACACTGGGTTCCACTGTCATCAAACACACTGCGCGCAAGATCCGGCGACTGCACGGCGGTCAAGTGCTGGCCGGATTCGCCGGTTCAACTGCCGACGCGATCACCCTGTTCGCGAAGTTCGAGACGAAGCTGGAGGAGCACCGCGGACAGCTCGAACGCGCTGCGGTGGAGCTGTCGCGCGATTGGCGCACCGACCGAGTGCTGCGCCGGCTGGACGCGTTCCTGGTGGTGATGGACCGCGAGGCGTCGTTCCTGCTCTCTGGCGCAGGCGATGTGATCGCGCCCGACGACGGTCTACTGGCCGTCGGCAGCGGCGGTCCGCTCGCGCTGGCGGCCGCGCGCGCGCTCGCCCTCCACACGAGCCTGGACGCGAAGCAGCTGGCGAGCGAAGCCCTGCGCATCACCGCCGGGATCTGCATCTACACCAACGATACGATCGTCGTCGAGACCCTCTGAGATGCCGATTCTGCTACCGGCGCGTTCGGAGGTGCTCCGCGGCGCCGACGGGTTGACGCCGCGCGAGATCGTGGCGGAGCTGGACAAGCACGTCGTGGGCCAGGCCGCGGCCAAGCGCGCCGTGGCGATCGCCCTGCGCAACCGCATTCGTCGGCAGAGGCTGCCGGAAGAGACGGCCGCGGAGATTACGCCCAAGAACATTCTGATGATCGGCCCGACAGGTGTTGGCAAGACGGAGATCGCACGCCGCCTCGCGCGCCTGATGGGCAGCCCGTTTCTCAAGGTCGAGGCCTCCAAGTTCACCGAGGTCGGCTACGTGGGACGGGACGTGGACTCGATCATCCGCGATCTCACGCACGTCGCTGTCGAGATGGTGCGTGGCGAGAGGCGGGCCGAGATTCGTGCCCAAGCCGAGGTGGCGGTCGAGGAGCGCCTGCTCGACCTGCTGCTGCCGCCAGTGCGCGTTGCGGCGCCGACAGAGGATGGCGCCCCGGGCGACGAGGCAACGCCCCGGAAGCATGAGCAGGGGGTGGCTACGCGCGCGCGCCTGCGCAGCCAGCTCCGCGCAGGCCAACTCGAGCACCGCAGCGTCGAAATCGACGTGCGCGAACGGAGCATGCCGAGCCTTCAGGTGCTCACCTCGCAGGGCGTCGAGGAGATGGACGTCAACTTTCGCGATCTGCTTCCCGGGCTTTTTGGGAGCAGGAAGAAGCGCGTGCTGCCCTTGGGAGAGGCGCGTCAAGCGCTTCTACAAGAGGAGGAGGAGCGGCTGATTGATTCCGATCAGGCCGCTCGCCAGGCGATCGAACGGGTCGAGACCGGCGGGATCGTCTTCATTGACGAGATCGACAAGATCGCCGGCCGTGAGGCTGGCCACGGTCCGGAGGTGTCGCGCGAGGGCGTGCAGCGGGACCTTTTGCCGATTCTCGAGGGCACGACGGTTTCGACGAAGTACGGGTCCGTGAAGACCGACCACATCCTCTTCATCGGCGCTGGCGCCTTTCATGTCTCGCGCCCGAGCGACCTGATTCCCGAGCTGCAGGGCCGCTTTCCGATCCGTGTGGAGCTGGACCCGCTGGGCCTCGAAGACCTGATCCGCATCCTGACTGAGCCGCGCAACGCCCTGGCGAGGCAGTACCAATCGCTGCTGGCCACCGAAGGGGTCGACGTCACCTTCACAGATGACGCGATTCGCGAGATGGCGCGTTTTGCGACGCAGGTCAACGAGACCGCCGAAAACATCGGGGCGCGCCGCCTGGCGACTGTGCTTGAGACCGTTTTGGAGGAGACTTCCTTCAACGCGGCTGAGCAGGCCGGCACCCACATCCGCATTGACGCGGAGATCGTTCGACAGCGCTTGGCACCCCTGGTCCGCGATCAGGACCTCAGCCGATTCATCCTATGAACAAAGAACTGCCGCCTCGTCCCCTGCAGTGCAACGCGAGCCAGCGGCCACACGGCGGCCGGGTGGTGGTTGCGGCCGTTCCGAGCCTGCTGCTACTTGCGCTGTCCCTGGCCTGCGGCCGGGTCGGGCCGCCGCGGCCGCCGGTCCGTCTCACGCCTCAGGCGCCCTCTGAGCTACGAGTGGCCCAGCGTGGCGACAGGATCGAGCTCACCTGCCGCGCCCCGCGTGTCTCCGTCGACGCCGCCCGGCTCAAGCTGCTCGACCTGGAGTTCCTTGTCTCGACTGGGGCCGGTGACCCCAGCAAAGCGAAGCCGGCACGCTCGCACCAAGTGGCGCCTGGAGAAATGATCAGCGAGACGATTGAGCCCCTTCCTCCGGCAGGCACCGCGTTGCACCTCGTGGCGCGCGCGCGAGTCAAGAAGCGGCTCTCTCCCCTCACGCCGGTCGTGAGTCTGGAGGTTCAGCCGTCTCCCCCGACTCCCAGGAACCTCGCTGTGGCGCGCGTGGCGTCCGGCGTCCAGATCACCTGGAAGCCGGCCCGCAACATCGCTGCTGGCTCGATGCGCTACTGGGTCTATCGCCGCCTCGCGGAGGGCACATACGATGCTCCGCTGAATACAGAACCGAGCGTGGAGCTCACGCTCGACGACAAGACCGCCGACGCCGACAGTGCCGTGTGCTACGTCGTGCGCACGGTGGCCACTAGCAACCCGGTGGTGGAAAGTGGCGACTCAGTGGAACGCTGCGTCGCCAAACGGCCACCCGCGCCGCTGCCCGCGCCACAGGGCCTCGTCGCTGTCCCGAGCGGCGCCAACGTCGAGCTCTCGTGGTCCTGCGCCGCTGAGCCTGGCGTGGTGGGGCACCGCGTCTATCGCGCCGGCGAGACCGGCGCGGCTGAGCTCCGCGCGGAGGTCAAGACCGAGCGGTGCGTCTATCGCGACGAGGGCGTTCCCACAGGTGTGGCGCTCCACTACTCGCTGACCAGCGTCGACAGTGCGGGGAACGAGAGTCCACCGGCGTCCTTCGGGACTCTGCGACCGAGGGTCCCGTAAGGTGCCGGCCTTCGTCCGCCGACGGCGGCGCGCCGGCTGACGCGCTCTGCCCATGGATTGAGACAGCCGTCGGAGCACTCGAGTGGCCGAGCCAACGCCCCACGTCGTGCCAGCGGGTGACCTGCCTGAGAAGGCGGGACCTACGCCGCCCCTGTCGCAGCGGGCTTCGGCAGCTGAGCGTCGAGCCCAGCGGCGCCGTCGCGTCCTCCTCACGACATCGGTCGTGCTGCTGGCGGCCGCGCTAGCGCTGCCTCTGAGCTTGCCCCTCTGGGCGCGTCAGGCGCTGCAGGCCGCCTTGAGTCGTTCCGTGGGTCGACCGGTTCACGTCGAGGCCGTGCGCCTGCGTTGGGTGCCGCTCGAGATCGAGATTCGACGTCTACGAATCGACGGCACAACTGCCGCGGCAGCCCCGTTCTTTGAAGCACAGCGGGTGACAGTCCGCGCCGGACTGGGGGCTCTGTGGTCTGGCGGGAGCGTGCTCTCGCGCGTGGACTTGCAGAGCCCGACGCTGCGCATCAATGCTTTTCCAGGCGGAGGCGACGACATCCCGCCCGGTCGATCAGGCAGCCACGGCTCCTGGGCGCTGAGCATCCGCCGACTCACGATCCGCTCGGGTGAGCTCGTTCTCAACCACCGACGGGTTCCCCTGGCGTTGAGCCTTTCGGACGTCGACGGGCAGCTCCGGCGCGGCGGCGACGGTGCGCTGGCCGGCAAGCTGTCCTTTGGCCACGGAAGACTGGCTGAAGGCAACGGGCCAGCGCTCGACATCGCGGCCGAGCTGGACCTCAGTCTGGCCGACGCGTTGCTCGTCGTACGCGAAGGACGCCTGCGCACGCCTCGCTCGGACCTGGCCGTGAGCGGCTCCCTGCGGCTTTCGGCGAACCTAGTCGGTGAGTGCGCCTTGCGTGGTCCCGTCGATCTCGAGGAGCTCGACACACACCTGTGGCGCACCGGCCTGGGTATTCGCGGCGACGGCCACTACGAAGGTCGCCTCACGATCAGCGGGCCGCAACTCGTTCTGCGCGGCCGACTGTCCGGGACGAACGGGGTGTTCAACCGCGTCGCAGTGCCCGAATACTCCGGCGAGCTGCGCTGGGACGCACGAGGCGTCTCCCTGCGTGGGCTGTCCGTGCGGACCCTCGACGGGCAGGCGGACATCAATTTCGCATACCCGCCAGGGCCCGCGCCGACGCGCCTGAGCGCGACGTACAAAGGCGTCGACGCGGAGGGCGCAGTCCGAGCGATCTTCGACCTGGGTCCGATAGGCCTGGCCTCGTCTGCCACTGGCGTTGCCGAGCTGACCTGGCCACGCGGCCGAACGCGTGCCCTGTCGGGGCGCATTACCTTCGACCTTGCGGATCGCAGCGATGCACGGCCCCCCGTGCACGGCCGGTTTGAGTGGCAAGCGACGAACGGACACCAAGAAGTACGTCAAGCGACCCTCCAGAGCGCGAACATGGGCCTGCATGTGACTGGCGCTATCGACCAGCGCAACCGTATGGACTTGGCGCTGGAAGGCGACAGCAGCGACTTGGCCTGGACCGACGACGTAGGTGTGCGACTGCGGCGCGCGCTCGGCAACGCCGAGTCGCGCGTCCTCGGTTTTTCTGGCCGAGGATCTTTCAAGGGTCGTTGCCGCGGGACGCTCTCCGCGCCGGTGTTTGATGGTACGTTCTCCGGACGAGATTTCGGCTTCATGGGTGTGCGTTGGGGGCGCGCCGAGTGGGTGGGCAGCGCCAGTCCCGACCAGGTGCGCTGCCACTCGCTCGTGCTGCGCCAGGACGGCCGCGAGCTCTGGCTCGACGGCTGGCTCGAGACCGGGGACTTCGCCTCCCAGGACCGCGTCGATCTGACACTGCGCACCAAGAACTGGCCCGTCGAGGATCTCGCCGAGGCCCTGCAATGGGACATCGCGCTGCACGGCCCCATGACTGCCGCAGCAACCGTTCGCGGCCGCCGCAGCGCCCCGAGCGGCGAGGTCAAAGCAGCGATCGGCCGCGGTGACTTCTACGGCATCCCTTTCGAGGCGCTCACGGCGGAGCTCTCGCTTCGAGAGCGCACGCGGGAGATCACTTCTGTCCGTGCGCGCATCGGCGTCGGCGAGCTGCTTCTGCGTGGAACACGCTCGGACGACGGCACGTATGACGCCAGCGCGTCCGTGCGTGACGTCGAGGTCCACGACCTGCTACCCGCCCAGGTCGGCGGGCCGACCTGGGCGGGCCGAGTCTCGGGCGAGGCGACGTTTCAGGGCACGTTGGCACGCCCCTGGCTCCAGGCAAAACTCACCTCGCCGGACCTCGGTTTGGGTGGTGTCGATCTCGGTTCGGCGACCCTCGTGGCCGATGGCGTCGGAGAATCCGCGCTCAGCCTCGCCGCTTCCTGTCGCTCAGAGCGTTTCAACGTCCGGCTGGAGGGCCGCGCAACGCCGCTGCCCCCCTTTCCTGCCGACCTACGCCTGACGCTGCACGACACGACGCTGGATACGCTCCTGCGGCTTCTCAGCCCGCGTCTTCCGGCCGAGGCCGGCCTTGTTGCAACCGGGACGCTCTCGTTCGTCGGGCCGCTGGTGCGTCCACGGGACGCGGCGATCGATATCGATCTCTCGGACCTCGGCGTTCTCCTGCCGGACTACACTCTGCACAACCGCGACCCCGTGACCCTTGCCGTGCGCAATGGCCGTTTGGTCGTCGGGGCGGCGCATCTGACAGGTGAGGGAACGAGTCTCAGCATCTCCGGCAGCAGCGACCTTGTCGGGGAGGCGCCGTTGGCCGTGAGCGTACGGGGCGACGCCGATCTGCGCGCGCTGTCCGTCTGGACCGACCGTGTGAAGGGGCGCGGAACGGCCCACCTCCAGCTCTCTCTAACGGGGAGCCGGCGCGAGCCGCAGATCGAGGGGCGGCTCGACATTACCGGCGCCGGCCTGCGCCTGCGCGGCTTCCCTCATGGGCTGGAAGACGTCGAGGGGGCCGTTTTGTTCACCGAAAGGGGCGCGCGGCTCGAAAACCTGCGCGCCACACTCGGCGGCGGCACACTGGAAGCCGAAGGGGACGCTGCCTTCACAGCGTCGCGACTGGCTTCCTTCGAAGTGCGGACCACTGGCCGCGGCATTGGCCTGCGGTACCCGGAAGGCCTGCGCTCGCTCGTCGACGCGGACCTGCGCGTTGCAGGCGACGCTGACCAGCAGTGGGTGACGGGTGACGTCTCTCTGCGCGAAGCGCTTTGGACGCGGCGCTACGACGTCAGCTCCGAGCTGCTGTCGGCGGCGCCGCCGTCCCCAGTGCACGGAGACTCGGCTGGTCAATCGGTAAGCTACGATGTGCGCCTGCATGCCCCCGGCACCCTGCGCGTGGACAATAACCTGGCGGCCCTCGACGCGCGCGCCGAGCTGTCTCTCGTCGGCACGCTCGCCAACCCGATCGTGCTGGGTCGTGCCGATATCGAGCGTGGGCGCGTGTACTTCCATGGCAACACGTATGTGCTGCGTCGAGGGACCATTGATTTCGCTGATCCGCGGCGCATCGACCCCTTCTTCGACATCGAAGCTGAGACGGCCGTGCGGGGCTACCGCGTCGTGCTCTCCGCCGTCGGCACCCTGGAGCGGGTGAGCCCGACCCTCACCTCCGACCCGCCGCTGTCGCCGTTGCAGATCCTGAATCTTCTCGCAGGCGCGGACGACAGCGCGGTAACCAGCATTGCGCAGGCCCAACGCGAGCAGACTTACTTGGCTGCCACGGGCGCTGCCACCCTTGCGGCCGGGCGTCTCTCGGAGGAGATCGGTCTGGAGCGCGGAGCGCAGCGCCTGCTTGGCCTCAACCGCTTCTCGATCGACCCGCACACGATCAACCCAGCCAATCCGGCATTGGCCGAAGGTTCCCTCAGCACGGCGGCCCGTCTCACGATCGGCAAGCGCATAGCACCGGACCTCTCGGTTCTGTACTCGCAGGACTTGGGCGGGCAGGAAGAGCGCCTGCTGTCCGGCGAGTTCAGCCTCTCGGACAGCATCTCCCTACTACTGACGTTGAACCAGCGCGCGGGTGAGGGTCGCGAGCTCGGGTTCGACGTGCTGTATCGCTACTCGCGATGAACTGCGCGCTGCCGCTCCTGCTTTTGCTGTCGGGGCCAGTCCCGCCCGCGGGCGAGTTGGTCACCGCCGTGCGCATAGAGACCACGGCTAGCCAGGACGTCGATCGTCTCAAGCGCTACGTGGCCGTTCGTGAGGGGGCGCCGTTGGACCCCGACCAGGTGCGGCGTTCGGTTCAGTACCTCTTCGCGACGGGTGAATTCGCCGACGTGATCGTCGAGCGTCGGCAGTCGACCGCCGGCCTCGAGGTCGTCTTCCGGCCCGTGCCGGCGTCGCGCCTCAGCTCGATAGCAGTGGAAGGCGACGCGCTTCTCTCCCCGCACCGATTGCGTCGTGTGACGCGCCTGCGCGACGGCGAAACGCTTTGGCCGAGGCGGCTCGATCGAGCGGCGCAGGATGCCGCGCTCGATCTCACCGAGGCCGGTTTTCTGGAGGCGCGCGTATCTGCCCGCACCAATACCGCGCCGCCGGAGGGACGTGTCGTCTTCACCATTCGGGCCGGGCCCGTAACGCGCATCGGATCCATTCAAATCACGGGGATCGACTCCTCGCTGCCGCAAGACGCGCTCCGCCAACTCCAAAGCCGAACGGATGCTGCCTTCTCGCGCAAACGTGCGCAGGCCGATGGGAACCGTTTGCGGCAGTGGCTGCGAAAGAACGGCTACTGGAGCGCGTCGGTGGAAGTGCGCGAGACCTACGATCCGCTGCAGAGCCGCATGGCTCTGACATTTGACGCGCACACCGGACCGAAAACGACGCTCGTCTTCCGCGGTCTCGCGCCGGCGCGCCGACTCCAGAGCAAGGCGCGGCAGCTGCTGGTCGAGTCCGGATTGCGTTCGGACGCG
>Ga0302323_100005179_pt1 | contig 10661 bp, 11 predicted proteins | sample Fen_T0_3_FD_201950 | JGI IMG/M metagenome (GOLD analysis project Ga0302323, IMG submission 201950) | Peat permafrost microbial communities from Stordalen Mire near Abisko, Sweden - Fen_T0_3 | ecosystem: Environmental > Terrestrial > Soil > Wetlands > Permafrost | place: Sweden: Abisko... | reverse complement strand
CTTAGTCTCGCGATACATTTAGGGCAATGGCTTGACCGAGGCTGTTGGAATCTTCGGATGTCAAACCAAAATGAATCCAGGGAATCAAATCTTGCATGTTTTTGGAGTCAGGGAGCTTGCTCCCGCCGTCAACCAGCAAGCTGGTTGACTCCAAAAGTTTGCTTTGAATAAAATATTCAATGGCTTTGACATCGTGACGAGTCTTGCGTTCGTATTCGAGTATCGATTCTGCGTCAGCGTTGGAGAAGTTTGAGAGGATGGATTCGATCTGGGCAGATTCAGAATCAGCCAAAGGGCGGATCAAGCCAGTTTTGGAAAGAGCAGCTATAAAGTTAAGTTCGACGCGGACTCTGTCACGTAGAAAAGCAAACTCGGAGAAGAATCCAGTGAGGGGCGCGGTGGTTTCCGCGTAGTGTCCATCCAGAGGAGAAAGTAGGTTTAGGGTCATTTATTAATATATTCCAATTAACTAGCGATTGCTGAGCTGGTAGTTCGGCGCTTCTTTTGTAATAATAACATCGTGCGGATGACTTTCTATGAGACCCGCGTTGGTGATGCGTGTGAGGCGGGTCTTGGTGCGAAGGTCATTGAGCGACGCCGCGCCCGCATAGCCCATGCCCGAACGCAGACCGCCGACCAGTTGATAAACGTATTCGCCGAGATTGCCTTTATACGGTACACGACCTTCAATGCCTTCGGGGACAAGTTTGCCGCTTCCACTCTGACCTGTGCCATAGCGATCCTTGCCGTAGCCCTTCAGCGCGCCGAGACTGCCCATGCCGCGATATTCCTTGAAGCGGCGACCTTCATATAACATGACTTCACCTGGCGCTTCTTCGAGACCCGCGAGCATACTGCCAAGCATAACGGCATTGGCGCCCGCGACAATGGCTTTGACAATGTCACCACTGAATTTGATGCCGCCATCGGCAATAACAGAGATGCCGTGCTTTCTTGCAACTTGCGCGCATTCAAAAATTGCCGAAACTTGCGGCATGCCCGCGCCAGAGATGACGCGCGTGGTGCAGATGGAGCCAGCGCCGACTCCGACTTTGATTGCGTCTGCTCCCGCTTTAATGAGCGCTTCTGTCCCTTCGGCTGTGACTACGTTGCCTGCGAAGACAGGCAGGTCCTTCCAAACGCTTTTGATGCGTTGCACGGCTTCGAGCACGCCTTTGGAATGTCCGTGCGCGGTGTCAATGGTGACAGCATCCACGCCTGCTTTGACCATCAAGTCCACGCGGGTTTCGAGGTCCTTGCCAACACCGACAGCCGCGCCAACCAGCAGGCGTCCCTTTGAGTCGGTGGAAGCATTTGGATAATCGCGCGCTTTTTGAATATCCTTGACGGTGAGCAAGCCTTTCAATATTCCATTTTCATCCACGAGTGGAAGTTTTTCGATGCGGTGTTTTTGCAAAATATCCCGCGCTTCTTTTGCAGAGATGCCAACGCGGGCTGTGACGAGTTTGTCTTCCTTCGTCATGAATTGATTGACAGGCAGGTTGTAATCTTCCGCTTCGACAAAACGGATGTCGCGGTTGGTGAGAATGCCAACAAGTTTTCCATTTTCATTTGTGATTGGCACGCCGCTGATATGATATGTGGACATAATCTCTTCGGCACGGCTGAGCAGAGCATCAGGCGATAAACTGATCGGCTCGACGATCATGCCAGACTGTGAGCGTTTGACCTTTTCCACTTCGGCAGCTTGAGCTTCGGGCGGCATGTTGCGATGGATGATTCCCATGCCGCCTTCGCGCGCCAGTCCGATTGCCAGCCGCGCTTCGGTGACCGTGTCCATGGCGGCGGAGAGAACAGGGATGTTGAGTTGGATCTGCGGCGTGAGTTGGACTTTCACATCAGCCTGGTCGGGCAAAACTTCGGTATAGCCAGGGACAATGAGCACATCGTCGAAGGTGAGGGAGTCGAATGAGTTGAATAGTTCTTCGTTCATATATTTATCTCCTTATATTGTAGGGGCGACCCTCCCAGAGAAATCTGACCACTTTGATTTCCTGTGAAGGGTCGCTCCTACGAAAACGAAACGCAATTTTTATTCAGCCTGTTTCTTCAAGTACGCATGGATGGCTGTATCGTAATGAGCGGTGGACGCAAAACCTTTGATCGCCAATCGCTGGCGGGTCTTGTCTGTGATTCCACCAGAGCGGATTTCGTCCAGGACAGAATTGTAGTCGGATGGATCGCAGACCAGTGTTACTCGTTCATGGTTCTTTGCTGCGGCGCGGATGAGGGTCACGCCGCCGATGTCTATGTTTTCGATGGCGTCGGCGTAGGTGACATCGGGTTTCGCAATCGTTTGTTCAAAGGGATAGAGATTGACAGCGACGAGGTCAATATAGTCCCAGCCTAGGTTGAGGAGCTGCTGATGGTCGGCGTCAGTTGGGCGGGCAAGGAGTCCGCCGTGGATGGCAGGGTGGAGCGTTTTGACGCGTCCGCCAAGGATTTCGGGGGATTTGGTGTAGTCCGCTACTTCGGTAACAGAAATTCCTTTTTCGCGCAAAAGTTTGGCGGTGCCGCCTGAAGCAAGAAGAGTCCAGCCGAGTGAGGCAAGGCTTTGGGAAAATTCGATAATTCCAGTTTTGTCGTGAACGGAGAAAATGGCGGTAGGCATTTGATAAGTTTCCTTTCGGGTAAAGCGGATTATTGAAGCGGATAATCGGATGGTGAAACGGATTTTTCGAGCAAGGTCTTTATAGTTTTTACTAAGATTTTGTGTTCTGTTTGATGGACACGAGTTTCAAGAATTTCGAGAGTGTCGTCTTTGTTGATGGGAACGATCTCCGTTGCTAACACGGGACCATTATCCACGCCTTCGTCGGGTACGAGATGAACCATGATACCTGTGTGTTCGATCTCGCCACGTTGGTAGGCTTCGAATGCTCGTTCGATGGCGTGAGTCCCTGGGAAGGTTTCGGGCAAAGCTGGATGAAGATTAACAACTCGACTAGGAAAGTGATTTAGAAAAGATGATGTCAATACTTTCATCCAACCAGCCAGAATCACGTAATCAGGTAAACAGGTAGACACGTAGTCAGCGAGACAGGCATCATAATCCTGACGAGATTCATTTGGTTGTTTGGGAAAATGAATTGCATTAACGCCAGCATCCTTCGCACGAGTTAATCCGTATGCGTCCGCTTTGTTGGAGATAACGGATACAATTTCGGCGTTAAGCTCACCTGATTTACAAGCATCCAGAATCGCTTGCAGGTTGGAGCCATTACCAGAGATGAGAACAACCAATCGTGCCGTCATATTAATGGTGGAAGAGCCTCAATCCAGAAAAGACCATTGTCATGCCGTATTCGTCGCAAGCGGTGATGACATCTTCGTCACGGTTAGAGCCGCCAGGTTGGAGAACATACTTCACTCCGCTTTTGGCGGCACGGTCAATCGAGTCACGGAAGGGGAAGAAGGCGTCGGAGCCAAGTGTTACGTCCGTGAGACCATTGAGCCAAGCACGGCGTTCTTTGGCAGATAATTGATTTGGGACTTTGGTAAATACATTTGCCCAGTTTGCTTTCTCTGCTTCCGTCACATCGGGTTGTAGGAATTGGTCAATCGCGTTGTCGCGGTCGGGACGTTTAACGCCATCCTTGAATGGCAACGTCAAAACGGATGGATGCTGACGCAATCGCCACAAGTCCGCTTTGGAACCAGCGAGACGCGCACAATGCACACGGGATTGCTGTCCAGCACCGACACCAATGGTTTGTCCACCCACGACGTAACAAACGGAATTGGACTGTGTGAACTTGAGCGTGATCCATGCGATGAACATGTCTCGCATGGCGGATTCAGGCAGGTCTTTCTTCTTTGTCACAATGTTCGCAAAGTCAGCACGAGTCACTGGGCGGTCGTTGCGACGCTGTTCCATACTTACGCCAAAGACCTGACGAGTCTCGGTCAGTTGCGGTTCGTAGGCTGGGTCAATTTGAACCACGGCATATTTGCCTTGTTTCTTTTTCTTCAAAATCTCCAGCGCTTCAGGTTCGTAGGCGGGAGCGATCACGCCATCGGATACTTCGCGAGCGATCAACTTCGCGGTGGGCACGTCCACCGTATCGGATAGCGCGATGAAATCGCCGAACGATGACATCCTGTCCACGCCGCGAGCACGAGCGTAGGCGGTGGCTAATGGCGAGAGTTCCATATCGTCTACGAAATAGATTTTCTTCAACGTATCGGATAACGGGATAGCAACCGCCACTCCCGACGGGCTGATATGTTTAAACGAAGTTGCAGCAGGCTGACCGATAGTCTGCTTCAGCTCCCTAACCAGTTGCCATGCGTTGAACGCATCCAGCAGGTTGATGTAGCCTGGCGACCCGCCAAGGACTGTGATGGGAAGATCACTTCCATCCTGCATATACACGCGAGATGGAGATTGATTGGGGTTGGTTCCATAACGAAGGGAGAGGTCTTTCATATAAATTCCTTTGTAAACGAACTCTGTCACGGACGCTTCGCGCGGACAGGAACGGACTTAAACCAGAATGGTTTTGTGATTGCCTTCAACTAGTTCGCCGATGATAAATGTCGACTCTGAAATGGATGATTGGAGATTGGCAGCAATGGATTTATCAACAATGACAACCATACCAATACCCATGTTGAAGACACGATACATTTCCTCGGTGGCGATGTTGCCTGTTTGTTGAATCAACTTCCATAACGGAGGAATCTGCCATGAATTCAAACGAATGACAGCGCTAAGATTTTCGGGCAGAATGCGCGGAATATTTTCGATAAATCCGCCGCCTGTGAGGTGAGCCAATGCTTTGACTTTATCAAGGTGCGGATAGAGCACATTGAAATAAGAACGATGCGGAACAAGTAATGCATCTGCTAATGAGCAGCCGAGTTCGGAAATAACGGATTCCAAGTCTGCGCCTTCGAACACTTTGCGGATGAGAGAATAACCATTGGTGTGCGGTCCGCTTGAGGGTAGACCGAGGATCAGGTCACCAGCGATCAGGTTCGGGCGGGGTAGGATGCGATCTTTTTCCAGGACACCGACAATGGTCCCAGCCACGTCAAATTCTCCATCGCGATACACGCCAGGCATTTCGGCTGTCTCGCCGCCAAGCAGAGCCATGCCCGATTCTTTGCAGGCTTCAGCGATGCCCGTCACTACATCCGCAGTTTGTTCTGGATTCAATTTGGATGTGGCGAAGTAATCCATGAAAAAAAGCGGACGCGCGCCTTGCACAAGAATATCGTCGATGCAGTGATTGACGATGTCGTGACCAACGCCGCGATAACGTCCAACGGATGCGGCAAGTTTGACTTTTGTGCCAACGCCATCGGTGGAAGCGACAAGCACAGGGTTATTCATTTGCTTGAACGCAGATGCATCGAACAAGCCGCCAAAGGAGCCGATACCTGCAAGAACGGATTCGTTGTAAGTGGCTTTGACTGCGTCTTTCATTAATTCAACAGTGCGGTTACCTGCATCAATGTCCACACCCGAAGATGCGTACTGTGAGTTCGTCATTTTATACCTTCCAACGCACGGTGAGCAATGTCACTGCGATATTGTCTTCCTTCGAACGAAACACTTTTTATGTTCGCGTACACTGTGTCAATTGCCGATTCAATATCATCTGCCCACCCCGTCAATCCAAACACACGTCCGCCAGCAGTGAGGACTTTATCGCCGCTGGCTTTCGTCCCTGCATGGAAACAAACCATGTCTGCTGGCAATGGCGAAAATGAAACTTCTTTGCCACTCTCTACCTTTTCGGGATAGCCCTTGCTCGCCAGCACCGCACAAACCGCCGCGCCCTTTTTCCAGCGGATATTTACATCCGCCAACTTTCCATCCACACAAGCATCGACAATATCAAGCAGGTCCGTTTCAAGCAACGGAAGCACAACCTGCGTTTCTGGGTCGCCAAAGCGACAGTTAAACTCCAGCACGCGGATGCCGTCCTTCGTCAACATCAAGCCCGCATATAAAACGCCAACGAATGTGCGTCCTTCATTTCGCAATCCATCCACGGCAGGCTGCAAAACCTTTTCAATCGCTTCCTGCAATAACTCTTTCGTAAATATTGGCGCAGGCGCATATGCTCCCATGCCACCCGTGTTCGGTCCTTCATCGTTATCCAACAAACGCTTGTGATCTTGTGCAGAAACCATCGGCACAACGAATGTTCCATCCGTGAACGCCATCAACGAGACTTCTGGTCCCGCCATCCGCTCCTCGATCACCACTTCATTGCCTGCATCGCCAAACGTTTTGCTCACCAAAATATCTTCCAGCGTGGACCTGGCTTCGGCATCTGTCTCAGGCAAAATCACGCCCTTCCCTGCCGCCAAGCCAGAAGCCTTGATAACAACGGGATAATCAATCGACTCCAAGTAACGGATGGCGGTATCCAGTTTCGTGAACGTGGCATACCGAGCCGTTGGGATGTGATGCCGCGCCATAAAGTCTTTGGAAAAGACTTTCGACGCTTCGATCTCCGCCGCTGCCTGCTTCGGTCCGAAACAGCGGATGCCACCCTCCGACAGCGAATCTGCCAACCCCTCTGACAATGGCACTTCGGGACCGACAATGACCAACTTAATCTGCTTCTCTTTGCAAAGCCGAAGAACAGAACCATGATCCGCAACATCCATCGGGGCATTCTCGCCACACGTATTCGTCCCCCCGTTACCAGGAGCAATATATAACTTCGTCAAACGTGGTGACTGTGCCACCTTCCACGCCAAAGCATGTTCACGCCCACCCGAGCCAATGATCAAAACATTCATAACTTCAACCTCAACATCCGTTTCTATCCGCTATCCGATTCGACAATCTGCTATCCTATTTGGTCACTCGCTCAAACCCAGTCTTCACATTCGACAGATCCACCGAGATTGGATACTGCCCCGTAAAACAAGCCTGACAAAACCCATCCGTCCGTTTCAGCGCGCGCATCATGCCATCAACGGACAGATAATACAAACTGTCTGCGCCAACAAACTCACGGATATCTTCGACAGATCGTTTATGCGCGATCAGGTCTTCGTGCCTGCCCATGTCCACGCCCATGAAACACGGATGTGCAATCGGCGGACAAGTGATCGCTACATGCACTTCCTTCGCACCCGCATTTTTCAGCAGCTTGATCAGCGGACCTGTTGTATTGCCGCGCACAATACTATCGTCAACCATCACCACGCGCTTATCACGCACGTTCTCATTGATCACGTTGAACTTCAAAGCCACACCACGCTTGCGGAGCGAATCTGTCGGCTCAATGAATGTCCGTCCAACATAACGATTCTTGATAAACCCATCATTATATGGGATCCCGCTTATGTGCGAAAATCCAATCGCCGCAGGCACCGATGAATCAGGCACAGGAATCACCACATCCGCAAATTGTCTGCTCACGTCCGTGAGTCCGTGAGAAAGTCCGTTTATAACTTCCCGCGCCAACTCCTCCCCCAGCCTTTGCCGCACATGATGGACATTGATTCCATCCCAGGTTTGATCAGGGCGTGCGAAATAAATATGCTCAAACACACACATTGAAGAAGGGCTTACAGGCGGGATCGCCTGCGTTACTTTAAGTGCGTTGTTTGAAAGCGACACAACTTCCCCAGGCTTCACATCACGAATGGCTTCGCACCCCAATGTCTGCAACGCGCCCGTCTCTGAAGCGACAGCATGACCGCCGCTTGGCAATAACCCAATACACAGTGGACGGAATCCCCATGGGTCACGCACAGCATAAACGCAATCACGTGTCAGGATCACCAGAGAATACGCGCCCACCCACTTCTTCATGGCATGTCTGATTCGATCCTCCCATGTTGCGCCGCCATTGCGTGCCATCATCATCGTCATCACCTCGCTATCCGACGATGATGAAAACCCAACGCCTTTTTCCATCAATTCATTTCTAAGTTCAGCGGAATTGATCAAGTTCCCATTATGAGCCAACGCCAGCGGTCCATGCATTGTCTCGATCATAAAAGGCTGGGCATTCCGCAACGACGATGAACCCGTCGTGGAATAACGAGTATGCCCAATCGCATAATGACCTTTCAAGTCTGCCATGGCATTGGGTGTGAAGACATGTGAAACCAAGCCCACGCCCTTGTATGCCGACATTGTTTGTCCATCCGCCACCGCCATCCCCGCCGCTTCCTGTCCGCGATGTTGCAAAGCATATAATCCGAAGAAGGTCATGCGCGCCACATCTTCATTCGGCGCAAAGACACCAATCACACCGCATTCTTCTTTTGGAGAATCATCTTCCAAATCAAACTTCATTCTTTCCTCTTGACTGATAACTGACTACTTGACACTCGCATCATCCTCAATGATTTTTTCCGCCGCCCGCTTCTGACTCGCCCGAACTTGGTTCCGCACTTCGGCATTCGTCACGCCGAAAATTTTTGCCGCCAACAAGGCCGCATTGAAAGGTTCCAGCACAACCGCAGGCGCAATCCCCGAAGGCATCCGCAGAGAGGAGTACACATCCGCACCGCCAAATGATTCAGATGGCGGCGGGCACGCAATCACAGGCGCACTCACCGAGCCATCGGTAAATCCGCTTAAGGCATTACTGCGTCCCGCCACAGTGATGTAAACCTTCGGGCGTTCATCGGCTTCGTATTGCTTCAAAATGGACACGGCATGTTCAGGTGTTTTATGTGCTGACCCAATCCGCAGCACCGTATCCAAACCAAATCCCTTGCACGCATCGGATATTTTTGTACAATGCTCCATATCCGCTTTGGAACCCATAAGAATGATAACCAAGGGCTTCGACATTATGAAATCGCTCCTGCTTTCTTCAAATTCTCGATCAATCTCTGCTCAGCGGGATAACTCCCTGCTTCAAATGTTTTACCCGTCAACAACTCGTAAATCGTAATGTAGCGTTCGCTGGCAGACGCCCACAATTCATCAGGCATTGCAGGGATTTCACCATCACCGCGATAGCCTTTCTCTGCGTAAGCGATACGCACAAATTCCTTATCAAAGTTCTCGGGATCTTCACCAGCGGCGAATCTCGCTTCGTAGGTCTCCGCTTTCCAGAAACGGGATGAATCGGGCGTGTGGACTTCATCAATCAGCACAACACTTCCATCTTCAGAAATGCCAAATTCATATTTAGTGTCCACAAGAATCATTCCCGCTTTATTTGCTATTTCCTGTCCGCGCTTGAAGATGGCGAGAGCGGCAGCTTGGACTTGTTCCCAAGTCTTTGAATCGAGCAAACCTTTTTCAACGACTTCTGCACAAGTCAGGCGTTCATCATGTCCCGTTGCGCCGCCTTTGGTGGTGGGTGTGATGATCGGTTCAGGCAGACGAGCATTTTTCTGCAAGCCTTCAGGGAATTGATAGCCGTAAATATTCCGCTCGCCGAGTGAATAGCGATACCACAAAGCCGTGGACGTAACGCCTGTGATATATCCGCGCACGATCACTTCGACGAGAATCGGTTCAGCCACCTTCACGACAGATACGTTCGGGTCTGGCAACGAGACAATATGATTCGAGATAATATCCTTCGTCTGCTCGAACCACCAGGCGGATAATTGATTCAGTACTTGTCCTTTGTAAGGAACTGCCGCAAGAATAATGTCAAAAGCTGAAAGACGGTCGGTTGTGACGATGAGGCGCTGTCCATTAGGCAGGTCATACCAATCACGTACTTTGCCAGTTTGCTTGTTTGCTAAAGGCAGATTTGTTTCTTTCAACGCCTGCGGCAGAAGTTTTATAAGTTTGTCTTTTGAAACCATGATTTCTCCTTGTCATTCACTCTGGAGTCGGGTGGCAAGCCACCTGACTCCAGAGTTTTTTGATTCTAAATTTGACTCGCATACTTCACGCCGTTTTCAAAAATCTTCAATCCGCTTCCACTTGTTTCGCCGCGGGTGTGACGTGGGTGCTGCCAATTGTAAATATGATTTTCGGGATGCGGCATGAGTCCAAGCACATTGCCTTGCGGATTGCAAATCCCGGCAATATCGAGAATGGAACCGTTGGGATTCAATGGGTATTCTTCGCCTGCTGGCGAGCCGTCGGTGTGGGTATACGTGAGGGCGACTTGGTCGTTTGCGATGAAAGAGGAAAGAGGAAATAGATCGGTAGTCTGGAAGTTGCCTTCACCATGCGCGATGGGACAAGTGATGATTTCATCCAAGCCTTTTGTCCAGATACAGGTTTGGGAAACGGGCGTCAGGTTTACCCAGCGACATTCAAAATGTCCTTGTGCGTTGAAGGTAAGAGTCGCGCCCTCACCCCCGGCCCCTCTCCCAAAGGTAGAGGGGAGCACACCCGATTTGACCAAGGCCTGAAATCCGTTGCAAATGCCTATGACGGGTTTACCAGAAACAACGAACGCGGATATTTCATCGGCAAAGTAGGATGCGAGATCGAGCGCAAGAAGTTTGCCCGCGCCCAAAGCATCAGCGTAGGAAAAGCCGCCAGGAAGGACGAGCAGGTTGAAATCCGAAAGAAGCGTTTTGTTCATCCGCAATTCGTTGAGCGGGACACCAGTCGCTTCTGCGCCTGCAAGGGTCAGCGCGCCCATTACATCGAAATCACGGTTGGAGCCGTGGGCTTGGAGGACGAGTGCTTTTGGTTTCATAAGTTAGATGAGTAGAGATTAGTTGAAAGTGTTGAA
>Ga0302323_100005176_pt1 | contig 10664 bp, 5 predicted proteins | sample Fen_T0_3_FD_201950 | JGI IMG/M metagenome (GOLD analysis project Ga0302323, IMG submission 201950) | Peat permafrost microbial communities from Stordalen Mire near Abisko, Sweden - Fen_T0_3 | ecosystem: Environmental > Terrestrial > Soil > Wetlands > Permafrost | place: Sweden: Abisko... | reverse complement strand
GAGCATGTTGCGCGAGACAAAACCGGCCCGTCCATATCCATCGTCCAGATCGTACGCATTCACGGCGTTGCCGGTGTTACTGTTAGCCCACGCCGCTGTATAAGAGCCCATCAAAGTGAGGTTTTTTCCCAACTTTCCATTCACGCTTGTGATTACCTGGCTCTGCTTGAAGACCGCCTCGGGATAGAACTCGTAAATGTATCCGCCGGAGTCGGTCTGCGGGGTTCCCCCAACACTTTGATTCGCGTTGCGCGTCGCCATCTGATGTACACCGAAGGAATGCAGATAAGTTACCGTCAAACTTGTGCCCGGCAGCAACTGCCGCTCAAGGCTGACGCCAGCCTGTCCCGTGTACGGGGACCGGTATCTCGCATTCACCTCGTATTTCACTGCGGGCGGTGCGCTTCCTGCCGCGCCGGCGGTGCAGCTATCCAAATTGGCCGCGCTTTCCAGAGTCACTGCCCCAGTGCAATTGGGATCGTAGATCACGGTTTGAGGCTGAATCACCGAGCGATCGATGGTCAGCAGATTGCCTGTGCCGAAGCGGTCGTAGAAGAATCCATAGCCCGCACGCAACACGGTCTTGGTCTTCTTCTTGTCTTTCCCTCCGTCCAGCGCATAGGCCAACGCTACACGAGGCGCCAAATCGTTGTGGTCGGCAACATGGTTCTGTGCCTCCCAACGGATTCCGCCGGAGAGCGTCAGCCGGGAATTGAGCTTCCAGTCATCCTGCGCAAAAAGAGCGACATCGAACATGTTTGCCAGCGTAGAGCCTGAACTGCTGACTGGGACAAAGCTCACACTACTCTTGGCCAGCCACCCGTCCTGGTAGAGCTGCTGGAAGGTTTTTCCTTGCGTGATCAGTTGGTTGGCGACATACTTATAGACTTCGCTGGACGTGTATTGAGTCGTTTCTCCCGCGGTGGTGATGGCCACCGGCGCGAATGTATATGAGCCATTAAAGTTCGCGTTTGTGAAGTTCGCATCGCGCGAGTCACGCATTCGCGTTCCGAATTTGATTGCGTGAGCGCCATGACTCAGAGTGGTCAGGTTCCAGAATTCCATCCTTGTTGTGTGATCGCGATACTGCTGACCGGAATAGCCGCCTCCGGTAAAGTTGCCCGCAACATTGATCGTTGCATCGCCCGAGTCGGGATAATGATTCTCGTTCTGCCGCTCAAACTGGAAGCGTGTTTCATTTACAGCGTGTTCGTTGAGGATGATCGCATCACTTATCTGCACTGTGTGGTCTGTGTTTGATTCGTGTGTCGAAGCGCTTGGCAGTGATTGCTGGTTGAGATTGTTGTGTTCGGACTCTGCCCAGAAGCCGTAGCGCGCGGTTAGAGTATTCTTCGCACCCAGTTGCCAATCGATGCGAGCCGAAGCGTTGTCTCGGATTCGCTGGTTCAGAAGGCTAACGCCGTAGTCAATGTTGTCCTGGTACAGGTTGGTGGCTGAGGCAGGAGCATTGGGATCCTCCGGCATCACTGCGTTGGGAATTTGCCACGTATTTACATTATCTGTGTTGCGCTGCTCCGCGCTTACAAAGAACGAAGCCGTCTTAGAGATGGCGCCGCTTAAGGTGCCGTTGAATTGATAACTAAAGTACGAAGGAATATCAGTCGTGAACGGGTTACCCGTATTGAAGACCTTGTGATTGCCCTGAATAAATGCCTGCCCGTGCAACTTGTCCGTTCCCGGCTTGGTGAGAATCTCAATGCGGCCATATCCGAGACGGTCGAATTCAGCCGAAAAAGGATTCTGATTAATGCGAATCTCGCGAATCGCCGACTTGGGCGGAAGTTGTCCTCCACTGAAGCCGTCGATATAGATCTGGCCGCCATTCGGTCCCGCCGAAGGCCCGGCCAAGGCCTGCAACTCATTGGACAACTCATCTGGGTCATCCGACAACGCCTCCAGATCTTTCCCCTTGAGTACGATTGAACTGGCATTGCCGCCAGCTTCAACATTGACCATTTGCGACTCGTCGGAGACAATAACGCTCTCTTGCTCTACCGCCATGGCCAATGAGATATCTAGACGCTTCGCCTGTCCTGCAGCCAACGAGATGGCTGGGGAAGCAAATGGAGCGAAACCCTCAAATGATACATGGACCACATAGCTGCCTGGAGCAAGGCCGTTTACTTGGAAGACGCCTGTCGCGTCGGCCGTGGTCGTCTTAACCTCTGCTCCTGCGATCTTGTTCACTGCTATCTTTGCTCCCGCAATCAAAGCGCCTGTCGGATCTGCGATGTGCCCATGCAGGTTTGCTGTCGCTGCGGGAAGGGGAGCGACAGCTTGCACGGCGGGAGCTTGCCCACAAGCGGCCTCAGCCAGACCCAGCATAAGGCAAATCATCAACAGTAGAGTGTTTTGCGATCTCGAATACACGTATACCTCGCTCTTCATTGATCAGGATGTGAGTGTGGCTATTGCACTGCCGATTCCGCGGCATTGGAGTTCATACTCCAGTTGGAAAGCAGGTTCTGGCTTGCAGCGGGAGCCTCAAGCAACGGCTCGACGCCCGTTAACAGCGTGATAGCTGTCACTTCAGAGGCTCCGTCGCTCGATACCAACATCACTGCTTCGCCCTTTTTCAAATCAGCTAGCTGGATCTCCGGTGCGCGGCTAAGCATCTGTTGCGGATCGCCCCATTGTGCGGGGCCTTGGCCATTTCCAACTCCGGATGCACCCGAGCCAGCGTTACCGCTCCCCTGGCCACCGCCAGCGCTCCATTGCCCGGAACCTCCACGCTGTGTTGGCCCAGCTCCGCCTGCGGCGGATTGTGCATTACCTCCCCATCCGTTGCTGCTTCCGGTCGCTGTTCCTTTCAAGCGCATGGCCAGCATCTGCGCCATGCGTTCCGGCAGCCGGCGCATCTGCGCATCTTTGGTGACATGGATGATCACAGACTTCTTTGTCGCAAGGTCCTTTACGACCAGTGTCGACGCCGTTGCATCGATCGATGAGATCGTTCCTGAGATGTTTCGGAAGCTCCCCGAGACAACTTCTTCGGCTTCGATTTCTGTGCCCTCTGCGTTCTTGTTTCCACGTGCACGCAGTTGGTCACCTGCACGAATTGAATCGATAGGCGCTGGGAGAGCCTCATCGAAGCGAACCGACGTCGGCGCGTAACGCTTCAGCTTCGTGGTGTTGGTTGTGTGCACACTCACCGTTCGTGCTGTCGCGCCAAACCCGCTGGAGAGCACAATCGTTCCCGACGCCGGATCCACACTCTTCACGAGTCCGCCGACCCCGCGCCGCTGCCAATCTTCGCGGTCCTTTTGTTGTTTCAGCGCCAGGTCGGACTGCTTCATAGCAACGATCTGCAGCGCATGCATTGTTCCAGCGGGGGCGTCTGGATCAAGTTTCACGAGCGCGCGATCTCCCACGTTGAGGTCGCTTAACTGAATGGCCTCGGCCGAAGTCAAGTCTTTTTGTCCCGGAGCAATTCGTTTGAGCGACGCCGACGGGGAAACCTCGACCTGGTAAGACTGACCCTGGTCGGTTTTAACTGTGAGCGTGCCGCCGCCGATGGACGCAATCGTACCTACAAGGCGCGCCGGCGTTTGCGCTTTGGCCAGAGTAGTTGCCGCCGCGAGGCCAATTGACAGTGCAATGACCGTGCCCGAAATCCAGTTTTTGATCCTGCTCTTCATTTGCCAACTTCCCACCGGATTGTGAATCCGATGCATTGAACGGAAAGGACCTACTGCTCGTGTAGACGAGTCATTCGTTCAAAAGGTTGAGAGGTCTGATTGGAACTACAGGAGATTTTCGAAGGTGATCCATAAGATATTGAAATTATTGGCATTAAAGAAGCTGTTTGACTCATAGATCCTTAAGCAAGAATTAAGGTCGCAGGGAGTGATTGTGGTGCTGGCCTTGCCTGAGAGCTCCGCTCCTCCGTTGCGCTCGGAACTCCGGCCTTCTACTGAGACGATGTTAAGGCTCCAATTCCGCTTTCTCAAGAAAGGCGAAGCTCCCAGAAGGTGAAGGAGTCACATTCCTCAAACGCCGGTTATGGACAATCACGGTGTCTCTGTACCAGAGATTGATGGCCGGGAGGTCGGTGGCAAGTATCTTCTGCGTCTCGACGTAATCTGCGCGCCGCAGGGAGGAATCCCGACTTTGAGCCCCATCGGCCAGCAATGCGTCTAGGCGTGAATTTGAGTAATGACTTCGATTCGCTCCCTTAGGCGAGAAACTATCAGTGGCGAAGACATAACTGAAGATATCCGGCTGTTCATTGCCTCCAATCCAGCGCAGCGAATAGATTTGAAAGGCCCCGCGCGTAACGTCTGAATAGAAGGTAGCAAACTCGTAGCTCCTGATCTCTAAAGCAATCCCGACTTGTGCCAATTGCCGCTGCAAAACCGCCGCCAGCACCCTGGTGCCCTCGTCGTTACTGGTTTTCATCGTCATGTGCAAGCGAATTCCGTCTTGCATTGGCAAATGACCGGACTCATCCAATAACCGGGCCGCTCTCGCCGGATCGTAGTCAAGATGAGGGCCATCGCCGCTCCATGCCCAATGACCGGTTGGCAGCAAGCTCGAAGCCAGTTGCGCGTGCCCGCCAAGCAGCGTTTTGATGATGAGGTCACGGTCGATCGCACAGCCGATTGCCTGGCGGACACGCGGATCACTCAAGAGCGGATCGCGCAGGTTGAAGGCAAGGTACTGGACCTGCGTTCCACCGGTATCCTCAAGAACCAGGTTCGGCCGCGAGGCCAAGACACTCAACGAGTCCAAAGGCAGGGAGTTGACTGCTACATCGCCGGAGCCCTTTTCCAGTTCCAGTGATTCGGTGATTGCATCAGGCACGACAGCGAAGCGCACACGCTCTATCTTCGGTTGCACTGCCCAACTCCGAGGATTGCGCTCCACAACGACCTCCTTATCAATCTGCTGGCTCACAAACCGGAAGGGCCCCGTTCCGATGGGGTGCCTCCAGAAATCCGGGCCGCTTCCTTGAGGAATCACTCCGAAGGCTCCTGAGGAAAGATTTGTAAGCAGGAAGTTATCAGCTTGTTTAAGATGAAAGACAACAGTTCGCTCATCCGGCGCCTCGACGGTCACCACGGATGCGTACGACGATGCCTTTGGCGATACGATGGCGCCTGTGCGCATTGAATTCACTGTCCACGCCACATCTTGTGCCGTCAACGCCCGGCCATCGTGGAACCGCACCCCCGAGCGCAGATGAAAGATAAGCATTTGCCGATCCGGCTGCTCCCAGCTCACTGCTAATGCGGGCGTGAAATGGAATTGCGCGTCTCGCGTCACCAGTCCATCGAAGAGCAACTCATCGATGTGCTCCGATTGAGCATCTGTGCCGACGCGCGGATCGAGATTCGTAGGACTGGCTTCGATCAGAAACACCACGGTTCGAGGATCCCGCTGCCTGGATTGGCAAGCCACCAGCGTGAAAAGGATGGTCAACAGACACAGTCTACGCATACGTTACCTGCCCGAGAATTGCCGGGCGCGTAGCTCCGGTTGCCCCTGGGAGATTACCGGGCAGGCGATGCCAGGTTTGCCAGGCCAACAGCGCAAAGGCGACGGCCTCTTTTGCTTCGGCGGGCAAACCAAACTCCTCGCTTGCCGCAAGCTCGCAGCCAAGCGGACCCAGTTTCTGCGCGAGCATCGCCACCAAAGTGGTATTCCGCACCCCGCCGCCGGAGAGGATGTAGTCAACCCCCTTGCCCTTCATAGCAGGCTGGATAAATATCTTATAACTCTGTGCGATCGTGTCGGCTGTTAGAGCCGTCGCCGTCGCCAACGCATCTTCAGGCTTTGAACTCTGCCTTCGACATGCGGCCAAGAATTTCGCCGCATACTCGCGTCCGAATCCCTCCCGCCCCGCAGTTCGCGGAGGCTTTTGTTTGAAGTAAGGATTCCGTAAGGCCGCCGCAAGTACCGATGCCAAAACTGTGCCTCGTGCCGCCAGGTTGCCATTGCGGTCGAAGCGCCTGCCAGTGAGCTCCTGGGCAAGCCAATCAATCACCATGTTCCCAGGACCGGTGTCGAAAGCCACGACCGAATCGGCACCTGCCCCTGCAGGAATAGCCGTGAGATTGGCGATTCCACCGATGTTCTGTAGAACTCGCCCACGTCTGCGATCGGCGAAGAGCACAAAATCCAGCAGAGGAACGAGGGGCGCTCCGTGGCCTCCGGCAACCATATCTGCCGGGCGAAAATTCGAGACAACCGGCACCCCTGTTGCAGAGGCAAGAACCGCTGCTTCACCCGTTTGCCAGGTGCAGGTAAACCTCCTTCCCGCAAACCATTCTGCCCGTGGCTGATGGTAGAGGGTCTGCCCGTGGCAGCCGATCAAGTCGAGGCTCAAGTGGTGTCTTTCTACGGTCGCATTCACAGCCTCGGCGTAAGCGATTGCCAGCCGCCAATTCAGTCGTGCTAGCTCCGGCGTCGAGATGGAAGCCGCATTCATTGCCCCCAAAATCGCCCGTCGCAGTGCGGTCGGGAACGGAAATCCGTCGTGAGCCAGCAAAGCGATCTTCGGGCGAGACCCATTGGGCGAGATTGCGGCCACGGCAACGTCAATTCCATCTGCCGAGGTTCCGCTCATCACGCCTGCAACAGTCAACGTCTTCGTTGTCATGCCTGACGCTCCTGAAGATTCATGACCATCTCACCGAAGCCTAGAACCCGGCTCCGTAACGCTTCAAATTGTCTTGGAGTTGGACCCTTGGAAATCTCGTTTGTGAAGAGCCTTGCTTTCGCCTTGGCCGTCCGATGCGCGCGAGCGATGAGCAGTCTTGCGAAGGCCGGTGAGCGTTCTCCTTCAGTCAGCAGAGCCTCGTACGCGCGCAGGATCAGTTCAGGGCTATGACAGATCTCCATCAGGTCAATGCCGGCATGCGTGGCTTCAACCGCTGCCGCATCGATCGGCATGAACTTCAGGATTCCGCCCATCTCCAGATCGTCCGAAAAAACAATACCCTTGTAGCCAATCCTCTTTCGCAGCACCGTGCTCACCCAATATTTAGAGACACTGGCGGGCCTTCCCCCTCCCATCGTCCGCGGATATGAGGCGTGATTGACCATCACCATCGGCAATTCGTTATTCAGTTCACGATAAGGAACCAGATCTTCGTTCCACAGGTCTCTCCAGCTTCTCTGGATCTCCGGCGTCTCGTGGTGTGAATCCAGTCGTCCTCCTCCCAATCCGGGAAAGTGCTTTCCGCAACCAGCCTCACCCTCTGTCTTGAGTCCGGCCAGAAAGGCTCGCGCATATTTGACAACGCTCGCGGCGGTCTCGGCAGGCGAGCGTGTTCCCATGACCTTTGCGGAATCCGGTAACGCGAGGTCCATTACCGGCGCCAGGGTTGTGTTAAAGCCAAAGGCCCTAACTCCACGCGCAATCAGACTTCCGTGTTCGAAAGCAAGGGAACGCGCAGCGGGTTTGCCTTCCTCCTGCATACCGTGCGGAATTGCAAGCACCAACTCTGCCTTAGCCACCGCCCGTGCCGAAGGTATTGGGGCCAGGGCATCCCTCAGCCTGTCCACCGTGCCGCCTTCCACATCGACGAATCGAAAGGCGTTGATCGCACAGAGAGCAGAGGCTGAATCGAGGAGTGCTCTTGTCTGCTTGACCTCCGCAATGTTGCGTCTGAAGAGAATGACCCCACCCGGCCTCACCAACTTCAGCCATGCGCGTTCCAGAGCAGTCAGTTCCGTTCCGCTCAGCCCCACTACCAGCAAGCTTCCAGCGGCCTCTCGCAGCGTCGTCTTCATTGCTTCACCCTGATTTCCAGAATGTGAACCCAAACTGCCGGCGTCTCAACTCTTTTCCTTCAACTCCTGCTGCAACTCTTCCAGCAGGTTCAACGCCTGAAGTGGCGTCAATGTATTTACATCCGTTGCCGCAATGCGATCCACAATGCGTTGAGACAGTGGCGTAAAAATCGTTAACTGGATCGGTTCAGGCGAGGTCTCCACCTGAACGCTCTGGCGCTCTTGCTTCTCATGCTGGCGCAGCACATGGCGAGCCCGTTCGATGACCGCTGATGGAAGTCCTGCCAGCCGCGCAACATCAATTCCATAACTCTTGTTCGCCGCGCCCGATTCGATGTTATGCAGGAACACAATTCCGCTTGCGGCCTCCTTCACTCCAACGCGAAGATTCTTCACTCGTGGAAGCTTCTCCGCCAACATTGTCAGCTCATGATAGTGGGTGGCAAAGAGTGTACGGGCAGTGATCTCGGCATGCAGGTATTCGACTGTGGCCCAGGCCAGAGAGAGTCCGTCAAAGGTCGCCGTGCCTCGTCCCATTTCATCGAGGAGGATCAGAGATCTGTTCGTCGCAGTATTGAGAATAGTCGCTGTCTCCGTCATCTCGACCATGAAGGTTGACCGTCCCCTGGCGACGTTGTCACTTGCTCCGATTCGCGTGTAAATCCTGTCCACGAGCCCGAAACGCATGCTCTCGGCCGGCACAAAACTGCCCATCTGTGCCATCAGAACCAGCATGGCCGCTTGCCTAAGATAGGTGCTCTTGCCTCCCATGTTGGGGCCGGTGATAAGCAGCAGGCTCGGCCCCTCACTGCCTGCGCTCAGGTATAAGTCGTTGGGGATGAAACGGCCTTCACGCGTCTCTTCCATCCACTGTTCGATCACCGGATGGCGCCCCGCCATGGCTTCGATCAATGGCTCCTCTGCAAGGCGAGGCCGTACATATTTTCGTGCAACCGCAAGGTGCGCGAAGCACGCGAGTAGATCCGACTCTGCCACTGCAGCAGAGGCCCGCCGAATTCGTCCTGCCGCTTCCATCACTGTCCGGCGCAGCTCGGCGAAGATTGTCTTTTCGATCTCAATTGTCCGCTCATGTGCTGTAAGGATCTTGCGCTCATATTCTTTCAGCTCCGCGGTGGTGAATCGCTCGGCATTGACGAGTGTCTGCTTCCGCTCGTAGTCGGCAGGCGCGAGCGCCAGATTGGCTTTGGTGATTTCAATGTAGTAGCCAAAGACCGAGTTATAGCGCACCTTCAGGGAAGCAATCCCCGTTCGTTGCCGCTCCCGCTCCTCGATGGCAGCAATTTGCTGGCGTCCCAGGGTCGAAATCGTCCGCAGTTCGTCTAACTCACCGTCGACTCCCAGCGCGATCGCCCCTCCATCCGCAAGGGTCAATGGAGGCTCCTCGACCAGTGTCCTTTCGATTTGCGCGGAGACGTCCTCGAGCGTATCGAGCCTCTCTGTCAACTCGCGCCAGGCACCTGCCTGCATAGCCGCAAGAGACACCCTTAATCCCGGCAGCCGACTCAAGCTCGCACCCAACGCTCTCAGATCTCTGGGTCCCGCCGAGTCGAGTGAAAGCCTCGCCAACAGGCGTTCCAAATCCATGATCCCATTGAAGGCCCGTCGAATCTCCTCACGACGCAACAGATCCCTTTGCGCTTCCGCGACGGCCTCATATCGGGCTTCAAGTACGATGCAGTCCAAGAGCGGGCGCAGGATTGTCGCTCTGAGCAGGCGCTTACCCATGGGCGTTTTGCACTCGTCGAGGGTATGAAAGAGCGTGACACGATTGTCCTGGTCGGCAAAGAGCGGTTCCACTAGTTCAAGATTCCGCACTGTGATCGGATCAAGCTCAAGGGCTGTTGAGTGCTCCTCGAATTTGAGACTGTCAATGTGCGGAGCTTCGTTCTTCTGCGTCGTTCGCACGTAGTGCAAGACAGCCCCCGCCGCGATAGCCGCGGCATCGTGGCCCACTAGACCAAAGCCCTCGAGAGAACGCGCATTCAATTGCCTCTCCACAACGGAGATGGCGAACTCCCGCGTCCAGACCCAATCCTCGACCCGTGTCCGCGCTGGAATCCGCTCAAGCTGATTGGGCAGCTCAGCGCTCGCTGCGGCAAGCACTTCGCTCGAACCGGCCATAACGATCGCATCTACGGCTTGTTGCCGCGCATTCGCGCCCGTGAATTCCGCTGCCCGAAATTCCCCTGTAGAGAGATCCAGCAGGGCCACGGCGCATATGGATGAAGATTGGTGGTCTGACGCTTTGATACTTGGAGAGCGCTTTCCTGTCTTCTCGCTTTCGCGGAGTTCAAAATAGGCCGCTAGGAAGTTGTTTTTCTCCTGCTCCAGTCTTGCATCGATCGCTGTTCCGGGAGAGAGCACCCTTGTCACTTCGCGGCGTACAATCTTTTTCGTGAGTTTGGGGTCCTCCATCTGGTCGCAGATGGCGATGCGATAGCCCAGCCTAAGGAGCCGCGCCAAATACCCCTCCACGGCGTGGTAGGGAACGCCGCACATGGGCTGGTTCCGTTCCCGATCCCGAGCGGTCAGGGTCAACTGCAACTCTCGGCTTACTATGACCGCGTCATCGTAGAAGAGCTCATAGAAATCACCCATCCGGAAGAACAGCAAGGCATCGGGATTCTCCCGTTTGGCTGCAGTCCACTGGCGCATGAAGGGCGTAAGTTCGCCTGATCCCCCCCCAGGGGGAGATAGTGGCGGTTGCGGTTGGGTTGCGTCTGTTGTCACACTGTCTATCAGCTTATCTTGAAGGAGCGAAAGAGTCGGCAAAACATATACCGACTGAGGATCGTCGTGTCTTCGGGCACCTCAATTGTCCTGCGGGGCCTTCCCACCGGGTGAGTTGCGTCACAGTATACTGTTACTTTGCACCAATAAGGTGG
>Ga0302323_100005175_pt1 | contig 10665 bp, 7 predicted proteins | sample Fen_T0_3_FD_201950 | JGI IMG/M metagenome (GOLD analysis project Ga0302323, IMG submission 201950) | Peat permafrost microbial communities from Stordalen Mire near Abisko, Sweden - Fen_T0_3 | ecosystem: Environmental > Terrestrial > Soil > Wetlands > Permafrost | place: Sweden: Abisko... | reverse complement strand
ACCCCTCACCCCCGGCCCCTCTCCCACAAGGGGCGAGGGGAGTAAGACGCTATCAATCAAGGCAAATCAGTTGTGCCCATCAAGTAACGATCGCATTCACGTGCTGCGCCACGACCTTCATTGATGGCCCACACCACAAGGCTTTGACCGCGACGGCAATCGCCCGCAGCAAATACACCTTTGACGTTGGTAACAAACTTGCCGTGATCGGCCTTGATATTGCTGCGTGGATCCGCTTCAACACCAAATGCTTTCAACAGAGGCTGTTCAGGGCCGAGGAAACCCATCGCGAGTAACACCAGTTGCGCAGGGACAGTCTTTTCAGTACCGGCTTGTTCAACGGGAATGAACTGACCCTTGTCGTTCTTTTCCCACTTAATTTGCACGGTGATGAGTTCTTTCAAATTATCCGCACCGTCATCAACAAATTTCTTGACGGTGGTTTGATACACGCGTGGATCACTACCGTATTTGGCAGCGGCTTCTTCCTGACCGTAATCCATCTTGTAAACCTTCGGCCACTCTGGCCAGGGATTGTCGGCCGCGCGATCCATAGGCGAACGCGGCATGATTTCAATTTGCACCAGTGATTTACACCCTTGACGAATGGCTGTACCCACACAGTCGGTACCTGTATCACCACCACCAATCACCACCACGTCTTTACCTTTGGCATGGATGGGCGAAGTGTCTGCGCCTTCACCCAAAATTGATTTGGTGGACGCCGTAAGATAGTCCATCGCGAAATGAACGCCATTGAGATTACGACCTTCAACAGGTAAGTCGCGCGGTAAGGTTGCACCTGCGCAGACGACAACCGCATCAAATTCCTTCTTCAACGATTCCACATGCACATTGCCACCCACATTGGCATTGCATTCAAATTTAATGCCTTCCTGTTCCATCAGTTTCAAGCGACGTTCAACGACTTCTTTCTTATCAAGCTTCATGTTGGGAATGCCATACATCAACAAGCCGCCGGGACGGTCAGCACGTTCATACACCGTGACCAGATGACCTGCACGATTCAATTGTGCTGCGGCTGACAACCCTGCTGGACCGGAACCAATCACCGCTACTTTTTTGCCGGTGCGAGTTTTGGGCGCTTCAGGAATCACCCAGCCTTCTTCAAAACCATGATCAATAATCGTGTTTTCTATGTTCTTGATGGTTACCGGTGGATTGTTGATGCCCAACACACAGGAACCTTCGCACGGTGCAGGACAGACGCGCCCAGTGAACTCAGGAAAGTTGTTGGTCTTGTGTAGACGCGTAAGTGCTTCTTGCCAAAGTCCGCGATAAACAAGGTCATTCCACTCAGGAATCAAATTGTTGATTGGGCAACCCGATGCCATGCCGCTGATGAGTTTGCCCGTGTGGCAAAACGGAACGCCACAATCCATGCAGCGCGCCGCTTGATTACGCAAGCGCTTCTCTTCCATGTGGTGATGGAATTCGTTCCAGTCTTTGACACGTTCAGTTGGTGTGCGATCTACCGGCAATTCTCGCAAGTATTCAATGAACCCTGTTGGCTTACCCATCTGTCATTCTCAATTCAAATTTCAGTAAATCAAATTCGCTACTTATCGTGACTTCAAGAGCCACCATAAAAACGTTACGAGCGAAGTTAGTTTGTATCCAACCGGAGCGCAGGAACCGGAGTGTATATGCGAATACATGAGGATTCCGAGCAACGTATGGATACAAAATAACGAGCGCAGTAGATTGTATGGTGGTTCAAGTTAGCCGCCACCTACACGCGCCGCATCCTTGGAGTTCTCTTCAAATGCAACCATGATGGCTTCTTCACCCGTCAGCCCTTGTTCCTCTGCACGTTTGATGCCTGCCAGCATGCGTTTGTAATCCTTTGGAATTACCTTCACAAATTGCGGCAAATATTTATCCCATGCATCGAGCACGTCCTGCGCCCGCACACTCTTCGTATACGTGCGATGACGCTCAATCATGCCTTTAACAATGGCGATTTCAACGGGATCTTCCAGTGCTTCAACACTCACCATTGCCATGTTGATGCGCGACTTGAACATGCTATTGCTATCCAGCACATAGGCAGTACCGCCCGACATCCCTGCACCAAAGTTGCGACCCGTTGCACCAAGGACGACCACGCGACCACCAGTCATGTATTCGCAACCGTGATCGCCCACCGCTTCAACAACGGTATTTACACCGCTATTGCGTACCGCGAATCGTTCGCCAGCCATGCCGCGAATATAGGCTTCGCCCGCGGTGGCGCCATATAACGCAACATTACCAACAATGATGTTGTCTTCGGCTTTGAACTTGGCTTTGTCAGAGGGATAGATGATCAACTTCCCGCCGGATAACCCTTTACCAACGTGATCGTTGGCATCGCCTTCGAGTGACAACGTCATGCCCTTGGGTACAAAGGCACCAAAACTCTGACCGACCGAACCTGTGAATTTCAAACGCACGGTGTCTTCAGGCAATCCTGCCGCGCCCCACTTGCGGGTGATTTCACTGCCGGTGATGGCACCGACCACACGATTGACATTGCGTACTAGCAATTCCGCCTGCACTTTTTCACCACGTTCAATCGCGGGTTTGCAAATGTCGAGCAGCTTGGTGACATCCAATGATTTATCGATGCCATGATCCTGTTGCATTTGGCAATATCGTCCCACTTCGGGGCCGGCGTCTGGTTGATACAGAATATTGCTGAAATCGAAACCTTTAGCTTTCCAATGATCAATGGCCTTTTTCGGTTCAAGGCAATCCACGCGACCAATCATTTCATTGATCGTTCGGAAACCGAGTTTGGCCATCCATTCACGCAAGTCTTGCGCGATGAAGTACATGAAGTTGACGACGTGTTCGGGCTTGCCCTGGAATTTCTCGCGCAGGCGCGGATCTTGTGTTGCCACGCCGGCAGGACAGGTATTGAGATGACACACGCGCATCATGATGCAACCGGTTGCCACCAGCGGTGCCGTAGCAAAGCCAAATTCTTCTGCGCCCAGTAAGGCGGCAATGGCAACATCGCGACCGGTCTTCAATTGACCATCCGTTTCAACCGCAACGCGACTGCGCAGATTGTTGAGCACCAAGGTTTGATGTGTTTCTGCTAATCCCAATTCCCATGGCAATCCTGCATGCATCAATGAAGTTTGTGGAGATGCACCGGTACCACCATCGTGACCGCTGATCAACACAACATCCGCGTGCGCTTTAGCGACGCCCGCTGCAATCGTACCTACACCCACTTCCGCCACCAGTTTTACGCTGATGCGTGCATGACGATTGCCATTCTTCAAGTCATGAATCAATTCCGCCAAATCTTCAATCGAATAAATATCGTGATGCGGTGGTGGCGAGATCAATCCCACACCGGCAGTGGTATGACGCGTCTTGGCGACCCACGGATACACCTTGGTACCGGGCAATTGTCCACCTTCGCCGGGCTTGGCACCTTGTGCCATCTTGATCTGAATTTCGCGGGCATTAACCAGATAGTGACTGGTCACACCAAATCGCCCCGATGCCACCTGCTTGATCGCAGAATTCTTAGAATCACCGTTGTCCATTGGCTTGAATCGTTCAGGATCTTCGCCACCTTCGCCAGTATTGCTCTTGCCGCCAATACGATTCATCGCAATGGCCAGTGTTTCGTGGGCTTCCTTGCTGATCGAACCATAACTCATCGCGCCTGTCTTGAAGCGCTTGACAATAGCCTCCACCGATTCAACTTCTTCGAGAGGAACGGGATCGGCAGATTTGAAATCCAGCATGCCACGCAGGGTGCATAGATTTTTGGATTGATCGTCGATCAACTCCGCATAGGCTTTATAGGTTGGATAACTGCCCGTGCGCACCGACTTCTGCAAACGATGAATGGATTCCGGATTGAATAAATGAAATTCACCTTCCGAACGCCATTGATACTGACCACCGACCGGCAAGGCATGCCCGTTTACCTGGCGAATCGGGAAGGCATGGTTGTGACGAATCAACAATTCTTTCGCCACGATATCGATACCGATACCGCCAATACGTGAAGGCGTGTTGGTGAAATACTGATCCACGACTTCCTGATGCAGACCCACCGCTTCGAATACTTGTGCGCCGTGATAACTTTGAATCGCGGAGATGCCCATCTTGGACATCACTTTCACCACGCCCTTGGTGGCCGCTTTTACAAAGTTTTTGCACGCGCTCTTGTGATCAACGTTTGGCAACATACCTTCGCGAATCATGCCATCAATGGTTTCGAAGGCGAGATACGGATTGATCGCGCTGGCGCCATAACCAATTAGCAATGCGAAGTGATGCACTTCGCGCGCTTCGCCGGTTTCGAACACCAGTGACACCTTGGTACGAATGCCTTCGCGAATCAGGAAGTGGTGCAAACCGGACATCGCGAGCAACGATGGCAGTGGTGCAAATTCGCGATTCACACCGCGATCGCTGAGAATCAGCACATTGATTTCATCTTCTTCAATCATGCGTTTGGCGGATTGACATAGCTCTTCCATGGCCTTGACCATTCCTTGTTCGCCACGCGCAACTTTGAACAACGTCGACAGCACGCCGGATTTCAATCCAGGCAATTCCATACGCCGTACTTTCGCAAAGTCTTCATTGGTGAGTACAGGTCCACTTAACTGCAAGCGACGACAATCAGCGGGCTGTGGTTCCAGCAAGTTGCCTTCTGCACCCAGCCATACTTCGGAAGCAGTGATGATTTCTTCTCGAATGGAATCAATCGGTGGATTCGTCACTTGAGCAAATAATTGCTTGAAGTAATCAAACAACACGCGCGGCTTGTTGGACAACACGGCCAGCGGTGTGTCATTACCCATTGAACCGACGGCTTCCACACCATCGCGCGCCATGGGTGCAATGATGACGCGCTGATCTTCAAACGTATAACCAAAGGCAATTTGTCGTTGCAATAAAGTATCGTGATCAGGCAGTGGCACTTCAGGTGCGGCCGGTAGATCTTTGAGATACAGCTGGTGTTCATTCAGCCATTGACGATAGGGGCGCTGCGCTACGATGCCACGCTTGATTTCTTCGTCATCAACAATGCGCCCTTGTGAGGTATCGACCAGGAACATGCGACCCGGTTGCAAGCGGCCTTTTTGCACGACTTTTTCTTGTGGAATTTCCAGTACGCCCGCTTCGGAAGCCAGAACGACCAAGCCATCATCGGTGACCCAGTAACGAGCCGGACGCAAACCATTGCGATCGAGAATGGCACCGATTTGAATGCCATCGGTAAAGCAAATATCCGCAGGGCCATCCCAAGGTTCCATCAAATTGGCGTGATATTGATAGAAGGCTTTGCGTTCGTCATCCATAGATTCATGATTCGACCACGGCTCGGGAATCATCATCATCACTGCATGTGGCAATGAACGTCCGGCCAACACCAACAATTCCAGCGTGTTGTCGAACATCGCCGTATCGCTGCCATTGGGATTGATAATAGGAGATATCTTGGCAATGTCTTCGCCAAACAATTCGGATTGAAAGCGGCTTTCGCGTGCACGCATCCAGTTGAAGTTGCCACGCAGCGTGTTGATCTCACCATTGTGTGCAATGTAACGATACGGGTGGGCACGATCCCAGCTGGGGAAGGTGTTGGTACTGAATCGTGAATGCACTAATGCCAATGCGGTTTCCATCGCAGGGTCACGCAAGTCAAGAAAGTATTCATCCAGCTGCGAGGTGGTCAACATGCCCTTGTAAACCAGCGTTCGTGTCGAAAGACTGCATAGGTACCAGGTTTCTGCGCCGCCCAATGTTGAAGTCCGCAAATCGGTGTAAGCGCGCTTGCGAATCACATACAGCTTGCGTTCAAACTCTTGCTGATCCTTGATGTCTGGACCGCGACCAATGAATACCTGCCGCATGAAGGGTTCGGCCATTTTTGCCGTATCACCAAGCATGGAGTTATCGACGGGAACCGTACGCCAGCCCAGCAGTACTTGGCCTTCAGATTGAATGATTTGCGCAAACTTGGCTTCCAACGCACGACGTAAAGTAGCGTTACGCGGCAGAAACACCAGCCCGCAACCGTATTCGCCGACTACGGGTAACTTGATCCCGGTTTTCTTTCCCGCTGCGACCAAAAATTGATGTGGCATTTGCAACAACACGCCCGCACCGTCACCCGTATTTACTTCGCTGCCGCTGGCACCGCGATGATCAAGATTTTTTAGTACTTCAATGCCCTGTTGCAAAATTCGATGCGACTTTCGACCTTTCATGTCCACAACAAAGCCGACACCACAAGCATCGTGTTCAAACTGCGGGTCATACAATCCTTGTTTTTTGGGTGCCGTAGCGCGTGCTGTGGAAGCAGAAATTGCGGCAACCTGGCTCTCAGGTAGGGTGGAAAAAGATGGCGTGTCGACGGACATCAGGGCTACCAGTAACTGATTCGGGGTTGGTCAGTTTACGGGGGTTAAGGCTTTTGCTAAAGCCTTTTTTGCATATGTCCTTATAAAAAAATGCCGCCAGCGGGGAAGACGCATGGCGGCATGAGAGTCGAACCGGAGAGGATTGCGATCTCCAGTTCTACACCTGATCAATCAACACAATCGAGCGGGCGAAATCATCTCCAGTTCATGACCGACGACTTCGCACGATAATGGGTCATGAATCGCACGACTCTTGTAAACGCAGCCAGCGGCGCGCGCACGATCTACAGACACCGGGTCACGTCGAGTCGGTTCCAGCGACAGTCGGCCATCGGCATGCCTAACCAGCAACATGGTGCCAGTGGCAACAAAATCCTGTAGCTCCGCTTCGGTCCCGGAAGCATGGGGCGGCAGTACAACGGCAATTACCTCAACGTCATTCATATCCGTCACGTCTCACCATCCAGAATGTTCCCTTCATTCGAATCTGCAATCCCTATGCCAAAAGCGTTAAACGGTTGCACTGTATTTGACAATCAACAAGTTAACAGCGGATACGACAAAATCCGCCAAAAATTGTTCGGCATTCGGCTGACACGATTTGTCGGTATTTGCCGCGGAAGTCAGTATTTGCCGAAGTTTGGCAGTTGACATTATCTGTATCGACGGTCTATTCCTTGTATGCTTGTCGCACCACTTTGGAAATCAATATGAACGACACACCCAAGCGCCGCCTTCTTGATCGAGCTGTTAACACACCAACTTTGGTGGGGTTAGGCAGTCGGATCGAAGGCGAATTGAATTGCCCCGGCGATTTGGCAGTTGCTGGATCCGTCATGGGAAACAGCGATGTTGGCGGGCTGTTTACTTTGTCTGACACCGGAACGTGGCAAGGGCAGCTGCATTGTGAAAATGCGGTGGTCGCTGGAACCATCACCGGCGATTTAGCCGTGCGTCAAAGCCTGGAGATTCGTGGCACTGCACGTATCACAGGTCGCATAGCCGCCCAACATGTTGCGATTGCAGAAGGTGCCGTAGTTGAAGGTGAGTTAAAAGTATTGAGCGGTGAACCGGTACAACGTTTTTCAGAAAAACGTGATGCCAGTGACTCAACCGCTGGCGCCGGGAAATCCAGAAAATAACGGCAACTTTACCTCCTTGCAGACTCATCGCCGGGGGGCGTAAAAGTCATTCCGCCCGTCAACACCAAGCGTAACGCCTCTTCAACATGCATGGTGGTCTCAAGCAGCTCATGGTGTGGAATAAAAATGGTATGCCCACCAATCTGATAGCTGAGCGGAAAATACACCGCGACTAGGTCGGATTCGTTTGGCGTTACCGTTTTTAGTGCGTCGGGTAAGTGTTCGGACGTGACAAACCCAACCACGTATCCACCATTTAGTTTCCACATCACGACGCGCTGCAGATCACGTCGTGGTGCATTGGCTGGAAGAAAGCGCGTGAAATCCTTTGCCGCTCCGTAAATGGTTTTAACCAAAGGTACTCGTGCCAACAACTCTTCACCTTGTTTTATAAACCAGCGTACTGCGTACGCGTTCACCAGCATGCCTACCATTAGCACCACCAAAAATCCCACAATCAATCCCAAGCCGGGTCGGTACCAAGCGTCAGGCAAAATTAACTTTAATGCGGCACCAAGTACGGCTTCTGATGTCGTACTTAACCAGTAGATGAGATACAGCGTGACTGCAACGGGCAGAACGGCGGCCAGTCCCGTAAAGAAAGTTTTACGCAAACGTCGCATGGCGGCTCCAGTCAAACAGGTGCGCATACTATACATGCTAACAGCAACACTAACGATGTTTCGCCGTGCAAGTTAGAATACTGGTTTAAACGTTAACGGGTGATAAACGTGCGATTGTTGATGATATTAATGGCAGCGGTTTCAATCAGTGCACATGCGCGTGATATGTCCTTGCCACCTGTCATTGCGCAATCAATGCGCGATCATGGCTTACCGGATGGCAGCTTGAGTGTATTCGCACAGGACATTAGCAACGATGATACGTTGCTGTCACTCAACGGGAATCAGTTACGCTCGCCCGCATCTACCATCAAGGCATTGACCACTTACGTTGCACTGGATGTATTAGGACCGACATTCACTTGGAAAACTCGCGCATTTATTGATGGCACGTTAAAGACCGGTGTTCTGAACGGTAATTTGATCATCGTGGGTGGAGGTGACCCATACATGACAGCTGAACGCTGGTGGCGATTTGTAACTGCGATTCGCCAGCAAGGTGTAAAGACGATCACTGGTGATATTGTTATTGATCGCGGCTACTTCGCACCCATCGACAATGATCGCTCTTCTTTCGATGGTGCTCCAGAAAAATCTTACAACGTGGTACCCGATGCGCTGCTGGTCAATTTTCAAACTTCACAATTCACGCTCACTGGCGAATTGGAAAATAGCAAATCGGCGTTGGTGGTTGATCCATTGCCTGCCAATCTCGATGTCGACAATCAAGTAAATCTGCGTGGACGCAATTGTCATCGCGGTTATCAGGATTTGCGGGTTTCTACGCCTGCTGGCGCCAATGGTAATCAAATCAGCCTGAGTGGTTCTGCTGCAAAAGGCTGTGGTCAAGTGACGATTGCGCGAGCCATCATGACTGCACCTGATTATGCATACGGCACATTTCGTACGTACTTTGAACAACAAGGTGGGCAAATTAAAGGTGGATTGAAACTGCAAACACTGACCCCATCGGCAACGCTGTTACTTACGCAAGAATCACTGACATTGGGTGAGATTATTCGTTTGATCAACAAGTATTCCAACAATGTTATGGCGCGCACGTTATTGCTGACACTGGGCGCAGAAAAGATTGGTATTCCTGCAACGCAGGAAGCCGGGCAACGAGTCATCAATGAATGGCTACAAGCCCATCATATTGACAATCACGATTGGGTAATCGACAACGGTGCAGGGTTATCGCGCACCGAGCGAGTAACCGCAATTGGTTTAGCAAGTGTGTTGAAGACCGCGTGGCAAAGTCAGTGGATGCCGGAATTTGCTGCATCCTTACCGTTGGCTGCAACCGATGGAACATTACGCAATCGTTTTTCATCGACGGGAATGCGCGGACGCATGCGCATGAAGACCGGACATCTCGATGATGTCACTGCCGTTGCTGGCTATGTCAACGCTGCTAGCGGTAAAAACTACGTCGTTGTAATTATAATCAATCATCCCGCAACGTCATACGGTGGCGATGATGTGCAGGCGGATATATTGCGGTGGGTGTTCGGGCAATAATCTTTTTTATTTCGACAGCGGTGATTTCGGTGCTGGATTCAATAACGCTTCAAGCACGGGTTTGGTATCGGGTCTGACACCACGCCATAAAAAGAATGATTCGGCAGCTTGTTCTACCAGCATTCCCCAACCCAGCACCGCTTGTTCCGCGCCTTGTTGTTTTGCCCAGCGCGTAAACACCGTATCGCCGTTGCTGTAGGCCATGTCGTAACACAAAGTGTTTTCCCCGATGATTCCAGCAGGTAATTCGGGCATTTCACCTTGTAAGCTGGCGGAAGTTGCGTTGATCACCATATCAAAGGGCGCAGCTTCGATGTCAGCAAATGCGACGCTACTCAACGAACCCAATGTCATGAATTCTTCTACTAGTTGGTCGGCGCGTTGAATGTTGCGATTGGCGATCACGAGTTCGGTAGGTGCCTGCTGTAACAATGGCGCAAGTATGCCACGTGCCGCGCCGCCTGCGCCAAGCACCAAAATACGCGTATCCTGCAACGACATGTTGAGGTTCTGTGTCAGGTCAGTTAACAACCCAACGCCATCGGTGTTGTCACCCAACAACGATCCATCCTGCATTAATACAATGGTATTTACTGCACCTGCTAATTCAGCACGTGGCGTTTGAAATTGCGTTGACTGACGCACAGCTTGCTTGTGCGGTACAGTGATATTGAGTCCCTTACCGCCGCTCTCAAAAAACTTCTTAACATCCAAGTCCAGATTTTGCGGCAGCACTTCCATCATTTGATAGCTGATGTTCTGATCGCACTGCTTGGCAAACATTGCATGAATAAAAGGTGAGCGGCTATGCTTCACCGGATATCCCACCACTGCGTAACGATCCGGTGCGCTCATGGTGACAACCACTGTGCAGCACGTTTGGCAAAATACGTCAGAATGCCGTCGGCGCCTGCGCGACGAATCGACAGCAACGACTCGAGTGCCGTGGCGCGTTCGTCCAGCCAACCATTG
>Ga0302323_100005174_pt1 | contig 10668 bp, 9 predicted proteins | sample Fen_T0_3_FD_201950 | JGI IMG/M metagenome (GOLD analysis project Ga0302323, IMG submission 201950) | Peat permafrost microbial communities from Stordalen Mire near Abisko, Sweden - Fen_T0_3 | ecosystem: Environmental > Terrestrial > Soil > Wetlands > Permafrost | place: Sweden: Abisko... | reverse complement strand
CATTGCTTTTCGCATCCAGCGGGAACGAGTAATCGCCTTTTCCCAGCGCTCGCACGCCGTGCACCAGCGCTTCCAGCGGACGCGTGAATGTGCTCGCGATGAAGTACACCAACAAACTTCCGATAACAACCGCTCCAACCCCGAGGCCCAGCAGTAGTTGGCGCAAGTGGCTCAGAAACTCAGCAGCCTGGTCGTAGGATTTCATTACCAGAATGGTGACCGGCGGCAGGCCTTCGTTCAGTTTCAGCGACGTCATTACGAAGCTTTCGCGCCCCAGCTTGACGTCAAAAGGTTCTTCGGACGTGCCATGTTCTGACAGCGCCCGCTCGAGAGTCGAAATGTTAGCAGGAGCGATTGTGCTGACCACTTCCTGCCCGCCACAGATCACGGCAACTTCGCCAGACGCTGCGCGCGCCAATTCGTGGGCCACCTTCTCGTTGATTTCATAGCCGACTGCCAGCGTCCCCAATTGCGACTCGTTCGCTGCCGGGCCGAAATAGATGGGCGTGAGGAAGACTTCATAAAGGTGGCCGGCCGCAAACCACCACTGCCGCGATTCAGTCCCGGCGATTTCCTGTCGGAGTACTTGCGCTTGCTCTACAGTGAGACCCGGTGAGCGAGTGTGGAAGCCGACAATGTGGTTTCTGTCGTCTACCAGGGCAAACAGGTCGCCACCGGAGAGTCGGAACAGGTCGCCCGACGCGTCTTGAATGGTGGGAGCGTGCCGCGACGTCATCAGCGCCTTCAGCACTGGAAGGTTCGCCATCAGTTCGGCCGAGCGCGCCAGGGCTCGTTCGCGTTCTTTCTGAAAATTACGGAAGGTTTGGACGGAATTGGCCAGGTCAACGCGTAGGTTGCTACGAACCTGCCTTTCCACGATGCGCTGCACAATCAGCAGGGACACGGCCGTGAGTCCGGCCGAAGTCAGCAGCATGGCAATAAGGAACTTGGTACGTAGGCGAATCGAAAACTCCTCGCTACCAGCCGCGCGTCAGCGCACAAACTTGTAACCCGTGCCGTGGACGGTGCGAAAGTGCAAAGGCTCAGCCGGATCGCGCTCGAGCTTTTGCCGCAGTCGCAAAATGTGAGTGTCCACGGTGCGCGTGGTTGGGTAGCTATTGTAGCCCCACACTTCGTTCAGCAGTTCGGCACGTGAAATCACCCGCTCCTCGTTGTTCAGAAAAAACCGCAACATCTTGAATTCCTGCGGGGTGAGCGGCACGAGGGCGCCCGCTTTGCGGAGTTCCATCTTGGTGAAGTTCACTTCGACGTCGCCGAAGCTGTAGAGTTCGCGTTTCTCAGGGGTCTGATTCAGACGCCGGACGGCGGCCCGCACCCTGGCCAGCAGTTCGCGCGGACTGAATGGCTTGGTCACGTAGTCGTCAGCGCCAAGTTCCAGCAACAAGACCTTGTCCACCACGTCGCTGGCGGCGCTAAGCACAAGTATCGGCACGCCCGGGGACAGGCGTTTGATTTCGCGGCAGATGTCCTGCCCTGACCGCCCCGGAAGTCGCAAGTCGAGGATGACGACGCGAGGCGCGGTGGAGCGAAAGACATCCATGGCTGATGTGCCATCGCTCGCCACCGTGATTTCGAACCCAGCCGACTCAAAAGTACGGCGTAGCGCTCGTTGCACGGCGGGATCGTCTTCGATGGCAAGCACGCGGTCCATTCCGTCTGAGTCTCCTACTCTCACACATTGGATGTGTTCAACAGCTTAACTGGTCGCAAAGCCTAATCAACCTCGTGTTCACAAATCTTTGACATCAAACTCTCGACAGTGCGAGATTTCAGCCACGTTGACATTTTGTTCACAACTCTTCTACAGCCCCATGACAAACGCGCCGTCTATGGCCAATAGATTCGCATGGTCACAGTCTTTCAGGAGGTCGTGCAATGCGAACGAACAAATGGGCCCTACCACTGCGCATGCTGCCCTTGGCAGTATTGATGCTTACCCTAACCCCCACCCTGCTGCACGCAGCGCCCACCGGCTTCAATGCTTTTGGCCAGGTCAATCTCGTTTCTGATCTACCTGGCGTCGCTCGATTCACGGATCCCGACTTGGTAAATCCGTGGGGAATGGCCTTTTCCGCCACGAGTCCCATCTGGGTCGCAGACAACCACACAGGATTCGCCACGATCTACAACGGCGCTGGTGTGAAACAGGGTTTGGTCGTATCCATTCCTGCGCCGGCTAGTGGAATAGGCGCACCAACCGGCCAGGTCTTCAACGGCGGTTCAGGCTTCAATGGAGACCGCTTCATCTTTTCCACGGAAGACGGAACCATAGCGGGATGGAGAGGCGCCTTGGGAACCACCGCCGAAATAGCGGCCGACAATTCGGGAGCAGGCTCCATTTACAAAGGGCTGGCGATTGCCTCGAATGGTGCCAACACCTATCTCTACGCCACCGACTTCCACAATGGGCATGTTGATGTTTACGACTCGACCTTTACCAAGGTCTCTCTCAGTGGTAACTTTACCGATCCCACTGTCCCTGCTGGCTTCGCGCCGTTCGGTATCCAAACTTCCGGCGGCAAATTATATGTGACCTACGCCATGCAGGACGCTCAGAAGGTAGACGACGCGCCTTGCCCGGGATGCGGCTTTGTGGACGTCTTCAACACGGATGGAACTTTCGTCCAGCGACTGGTTTCCGCCGGCGCTTTGAACTCCCCTTGGGGCATGGCGTGGGCGCCAGCCAACTTCGGCCAATTTAGCCACGATCTTCTGGTCGGAAACTTTGGCGACGGCACCATCAATGTATACGACCCCGTTACTGGAGCCTTCCTGGGTACGATGGACGGTTCTAACGGGATGCCCCTGATTAATGAAGGTCTCTGGGATCTTAAGTTTGGAAACGGCGCGCAGGGCACAAGTACTAGCACCCTGTACTTCACCGCCGGCATTCCCGGCCCGGGCGGAGCGGTTGAGGATCACGGCCTGTTTGGCGCCATCGCCACTCCCGAGCCAGGAACTCTTACCCTGCTCGGCAGCGGTTTTTGCAGCTTGCTTGGCTACGGACTGCGCCGGGGGAAGCGCACGACCTAGTCAGTGCACACAACGGGCTTCGGCAGACTGTCAGGTCGAGGCCCTCCTTCCACAACTCGCCTGAGTTGCTCGCCCTGAGCCGGAGCTGCACGCTTCGGCTCCTTTTTCTGCTAGGACCGGAATTTATTTGCCAGCGGTCTTTCCGCTCGCTGGCACGTCCTGGAACTCCTGATTCATCCAACCCTTGAATGCATCCAGTGCTTGCGGACGGCCTAGAAAGCTCTTTACCAGATCGTTCGCGGGCATGGAACCGGTCAGCGCCAGGACTTTGGAGCGGTAGCGCAACGCAACCTCCGGCGCTAGCAAATCGTTACGATCGAACTGGCTGAAGAAGTCCTCGGCGATCACCTTGTCCCATAGGTATGTGTAATACGCCGACGAATAACCGGTGAGGTGGGTGAACGACGCTATCTGGTTATCGCCGTCCAGAGGTTTGAACGGCACAAAGCGCCGCATGTTTTTCGGGAACGCCTGCTCCAGTTTCGCTTCCTGTGGAGGCATGTTGTGCAGGTCGAACGACACTCCGGTGTAAACCAGTTGGAAGCGCGCCCACAGTCCGCGGCCAAAAGCATCGGCCCGGTTCGCCCGCGTCACCAGCTCCGCCGGAATCGGCTCGTTGGTCTGGTAATTCAGCGCGAATGTAGCCAGCACTTTCGGATCGTGCATCCACTCTTCCAGCATCTGCGACGGGGCCTCGACAAAATCTGCCTCCAGATTGTTTCCATAACCCGCCCATTGTTGCTGACCCTGGAAGATCCAGTGCATGAGGTGGCCGAACTCATGAAAGAAGGTGGTGACCTCGCTGTACTCCATCAGGCCCGGTTCACCCGGCTTGCCCCCGGAGAAGTTGCACACCAGCGCAGCTTCGGGCAACTGCTTGCCCTTAACGCCATCGAGAATCTGGTTCGAACTGAACCACTGATCCTTTCCGGGGCGCGGATGCATGTCGAGATAGATTCGACCTAGCTGCTGCGTGCCGTCATACACGTCAAATGTCGTGACTGACGGGTCCCACACCTGCGCATCGGGTACGGGTTTGAAGGTCACATGAAACAGCTTGGAAGCAATTTCGAGAATGCCGGCCTGCACCCGGTCGTAGGGGAAGTACGGCCGCGCAGCCTGCGAATTGAAATTGAATTCGCTGCGGCGAAGTTGCTCCATGTAGTAGCTGCGGTCTTGGATGCCGATCTGCTGCAACGTCGGATCCTGCTTCTGCGCCGACACCAACAGCTTCTTGTATTCGCGCTCGGCCGTCGGCTTCGAAGCTGCATCGATCTCATCAATGAACTTCGAAACATTGGCCGAATTCACAGCCATCTTGTCGGCCGCATTCACGTCTGCCCAATGCTTGTATCCCAGTACATCAGCCAGTTCCTGGCGCTTCTTCAGAAGGTCTGCAAGCACAGCCACGTTCTGCGGGAACGCGCGGTTGTTGTACGCCAGGAACATGCGCTTACGCAGGTCCGCGCTCTTGGAGAACTTGAGCACCGGCGTAACGTCGGGCGAGTCGCTGGTCAGGGTGATGTTGCCGTCCGCCGCGGGCTTATGGCCTTTGATGTAGTCGTCCGGCAGTCCATCGAGTTCTTTCGGGTCTTTCACCACGACGGTCAGCCGCGAATCCGCCAGGTTGCGCGAAAACTGGCTCGCGTACTTGGTAATGTCGTCGTTAATTGACTGAATGCGTGCGCGCGTCGCATCGTCTTTATCCACTCCAGCGAGCTTGAACTCAAGTAGGGTGCGCTGAACGTAATATTTGGTTGCTGGATCGGCCTTGGAGACATCCATTGCCGCCATTGCCTTGTAGAGCGCCTGGTTCAACGCCAGCTCGGTGGCGAAGGTGCTCACCTTCTGAACCATTGCCTGCGCCTTGTCGCGGATCGCGGCATCTGGATTCACGATCTGCATGAGGCTCGATTCGTAGTAGGCGGTATCGAGGTCCTGCAGGGTCTGGTCGTACGGAACCAGCGTGTTCTCGATGGTGCGCGGGCCTTTCACCGCCAGCAACCGCGCCAATGACTTCTTGGCCAAATCCAACTGCTCGCTGATCCGCGCATCGAAGGTCGCGGGATCAGCGGACTTATCCCAAACGTGCGGGCCGTAGGTGGCCGTCTGGGCAGACAACGGCAAAGCAGCGATCGACAGCACGAAAATCAATGCGAGGGCATATCCCTTACGAACACTAGGCAACATAACGATGGGCTCTCCGATGTGGCGGCAATTTCACATTGCGGCACGATGGGCCTTCCGCGGATGCTTTTCTAGCGCGCGGAGGTTCTGCTTTCAGAGAATACCGCGACGCTGAATTCGGTGGAAGTCGAATGGGACGAGCCGCTGTCGTGCGGCCTCCGCAACCCGGTGTGCCCTTTCGGGCCTAAAGTAGTATTCTCGATATACTCAGGTTGCTGCACTTCAAAGCTGCCGAGTCTGCGCCCCAGCGCTAGAAAGGCAGTTCCATGTCATTCCGTAATGGTCACCGCTCCCGCGAAAACGTACTTCGCCGCGCTCGTATTCTCCGCCGCCTGAAAACGGCTCAACTTCGTGAGTCTCTAGCTACGCCGGCCGCAGCGACCAAGCCCGCCGCCACAACCAAAGCGGCCAAAGCGGCCAAACCAGCCGCGAAGGCCGCCGCCAAGTCGTAAGCGCGTCTGGATAGTGCGAGCGGAGCACCGCTTCGGCGTTCGTGGGATGGGTGGAGCACGGCTTTCAGCGGTGCAGTAAACGACCCATTTCCGGGTCGGCTTTGTCCGCTGCGGAAATGTCGCCGTCCCCTGTTTCACTTCTTTCCGGCGACAACCGCCGGATTCAGCTCAATCGGCGGGGCGTCCCCAAAGCTCACGGTCGTCGTCGGCATTGCCGCCAGCTCAGCAGGAGACGGCGCCGTCCACATCCACACAAGCAGCAGCTTGCGATGTCGCGTGACGGCCATGGCTTCGGCTCGCCTGTGCCCCAACGACTCTCCTTCGTCATGCTCCCCCGCTACTCCACTGTATTCGGCAAATAGCTTGTCGCCTCGCAACACAAGGCGATGCGAGCGCACCTCTCCGAAGGCACCCAGCATCTGCAGATAAGCCCCCAGTTCCTCGGCGCCCAGGTGATCGCTTGCCGACATCGGCGCCGGAAGGCCGAGGCACGTCTGGTCAACGGCGCGTAACGTAATCTGATTTTCGCCGCGGGCTGTGTCCCCGGTGCCAGCAGGCTGCAATCGCAGCAGCACCAGTGAACACGCATCCAGTACGTCGTGTGTGCGTTGCACAATTTCATCCTTCGCAAGCGGAGGAGAATCTGAACCACCGCTCTCCCACGTCGTAGGATACCGATAGCTCAATCCCATCTCCTGGTTCTCATAAGTCCCTTTGCTCGTCTCTCCCCGCTCGATCAGCTCCAGTGCAGGTTTCTCGCTCAGCGCGTTGTCCACGACTGACGTTGGAATCGTCGGCCCTTGATAACCCTCACCCCGCGTGGGAACAAGGCTCCCCTGTTCGTTAATCAGGGCGCCATCCTCTTGGGCGCAGTAGAACTTAACGCCGGTGATCGCTTCTTTGCTCCTGCGCAGAAATGCCGCATCATTCGAGGTAACCTTCACGCGGATCAGGTAATTCTTGATGAACGTCCAGTACTGCAGCGTGGTGACGTCCCCTGAGTGTTTGCTGATGCGGTAGAAGTGCCCGGTGCGAGTCAGCCAGTCCGGTGCCGTAATCTGGCGACTGGGGTTCCCCTTACCCCAGGCTTGGAACTCTGCCTTGCGCTCATCCTCGCTCATTTCGTGCATCGGGTTGGAAGGCTCTGACGCCGTGATCAGGAACGTGCCCGAGCGTCGCCCTTCCTGAAAGCCGATGCCTAGCAGCGCATGCTGGCCCGGCGGCATCAGTGGCAGCATCACTCGGTGCCCGTTCAGCGCGATCGGTAGGCCAATGACAAACCCGAAATAGGTGCTGGCGTAAGAATTTTCGGCCAGGTAGCCCGACTCTGGCAGTTGCGGCTCGCCCGTTCTCGTTGACGAAGTGACCGTGGGCAGTGGCGGCGGCAAGTCATCCTCCGGGTTCGTCACCGGACACTGCGCGACCGCCATGCCGGCCGACACCAACACCCACAGTAACGCGAGTAGCGCAGGTTGTGGCCTCCAGATCCTGTTCAAACGCCGCGCAGTCATTGCTTCCTTGAACCGCCATTCGGGGAACGATGTGCGCCATCATGGCACTTGCGGCCCGCAGCCCGCAAGCCGCTATTACGGCAGCTCGTCCCCTCCTGGCGGCGTGGTCGTAAGGTCCCATTCAGGCCTGCACTGCGCCTGCCCGTACCAATCGAATAATCGCCGCTGACTGCGAGTACTTGGTTTACAATCGCGGTTACCATTTTGCAAAAATGTGCTGGCGGAGTGCCCCGGCGAAGGTCGCACTTGGCTTTTGGAGCGTCTTGAATGGCGAAAGATAGGCGTAATAAGAAAGGGAAGAAGGACAAGGAAGCACGAAAGGCGAGGAAGGGAAAGATACGTCCCGACAAACAAAAGGGTCCAGAAAAAACTTCCGTCCTGCCCCTTCCTCCCTTAGTCGGAGGGCAGACCTACGCCGATGGCACGCCACTCGACAACATCACCTACCTCGAAGCCAAGCTCATCCTCAAGCCCGACCGCTTCACTTCCGTTGACGCCTTTCACGACTTCGGCAAGCTCGTGCAAAAGGTGGCGAAGAGGAACGGCGTGGGATTCATTGGCGATCCCAATGCCAGCCGCCGTCCCGAGATTCGCGAAATCACCTTCGGAGACACTCCCGACTTTCGCTTATACAACAACGCATTTATTCTGCGTCGGCGCATTTCCTATGTTGATGGCTTCGCCGTCGGCGATCCCGAGATCGTTTTCAAGTTCCGGCATCCTGACGAGCAAAAAGCGGCCGCGTTCGACGTCCGGCCCAACATCGCCGGTAAATATCGCATCAAGTTCAAGGCTGAGGCGCTTCCTCTGAAAGACCAGGTCGGCGGTTACCGCATTCTGTACTCTCACAATTGCCAGTTCGGCCTTAGTCAAATGCACGAGGCCGATCGGACGTCGATGAAGACACTCACCAAAGTGTTTCCTGGCCTGGCGGTCATCAAGAAAGATGATGACGAGCGCATCGAATTGGTAAACGAGGGAATCGTGGAAGAAGTCTTGCTGCCTTTGGGGCAGTTGGACTTCGGTAAAGGAATGGTCGCCAAGTGCGACATCGGCCTGTGGCGCACCCGGGGCGAGCACAAGCAACTCGTCGGCGAATTCGCTTTCCAGGTGCAGTTCTCCAGTCGCGACGCCGTTGCCGAGAAGCAAAAGAAGTTAGCCGCGCAGTTCTACGTAGCACTGCAAAACGAAGTCAAAGACTGGCTCGCCCTCGGCGTCACCAAGACCGGCATGGTGTACCGTCTGAAAGGAAATCCACCTCAAAGTCATGAGTAAATCGATTGAAGTTACAGCAGACGATCAGGCACTGGTAGCCGCAGCACGTGCCAAGGCTACCGTGTTCGACGTATTTCTCCAGTTTCTTATCATCGGCGCTACCAGCTTCGGGGGAGTCGTACCTTACCTCCGGGAGAACCTGGTCACCAAGAACCACTGGGTCGACGACAAGGAATTTGTCGAACTCCTTTCCATCAGCCAGAGCCTTCCCGGCCTGAATGCCACCAACATGGCCGTCCTTCTCGGCGACCGGCTCAAAGGTTGGACGGGCGCGGCAGCTGGACTGATCGCCGTCTGTTTGCCTGGGGCGGCAATCATGCTCGCAGTCGGCATGATTTATCGTGTACACGGCGACCACAGCTTCGTCACCGCCATCCTGAAGGGCGTTGCCGCTGCCGCCGCCGGACTGCTTTTGGCCACGGTCATTCAGCTCGGCAAGAAGTCACTCTCGCATCAGTTCGACCTTGTATTCGTGCTCGTTACCGTGCTGGCAGTCAATCGCTTCCATCTGGGCGTGCCGAAGACTTTGATTATCGTCGGATTGGCAGCGATCTTCTTCCATTACCCGCGTAAGTCGCCAACAGAAGGAGCCGCTCAATGAACCAGATACCCGCACTGATTCGCGTTTTCGGCTATCTCTCCCTGTTGACCGTCGGTGGTGGCATGGCTGCCTTTCCTGAGATGAAGATCTTAACGGTCGATGTTCATAAGTGGCTCGACTTCCACCAGCTCATCCATCTGTATAGCGTCGGCCAGCTCGCGCCTGGCCCCAACATGATGATGATCGTCGCCATTGGCGATTGGGCTGGCGGACTCCTTGGCGCGGCCGTTGTCCTGGTTGCGTTCTTCGGGCCCACTGGCCTGCTTGCATTCTTAATCGGTCGCGCTTGGACCAAGCTGGAGAAGTGGCCGTGGCGCCTGTCCATTCAACGGGGACTAGCACCGGTTTCCATTGGCCTGCTGCTTGCCGGTACCCTCAGCATGGCGAAGGGATCGGTAACCGGCTGGACGACCGGCGCCATCGCCCTCGGTGTGTTGCTGATCATGTTGTGGCGCAAGGTCAACCCGGCGCTGCTGGTGCTGGGTGGCGCCATCGTCGGCGGCATCGTTTTCATCCCGAAATAGCGCGCTGGCCGCGATGTTGCGCTCGTCGCGGCTAGAGCTCTTTCTGGGGTAGCGTAGACCGATCGTGGGTGGAGCACGCCTTCACCCGCCGCGGCGGGCCGAAGAACTCGATTTCGTGCTGATTTGTATCAGGGCACGACTTTCAGTCGTGCCGCAAGATGCTGAAAATAGGACAGGGTTTTAGCCTATGAGCTTTTTTCCCAACGGGGAAGATGACTTTTCAGCAGCCTCTTCAGGCGTGCATTCTAGCGCTGAAGACGAATCGGCTTTAGCCGCTGAGGTAACAGGTCCGAAGTCCATATTGACTTTGCAACAGCTGTAGTCGCTAGCTTGCGTACCGAGTAACGGCCCATGCTCATCGCTTCCTGGTTGCCCCAACTCTTCCCCGACTTCATACCGCTTGAGGTAATTCTCTTCGGCGGCGTGATGCTGCTCATTATCGTGCTGATCCACGGAGCCGGACTCGACCGCATTGTGGCCCGCTACAAGCGGAAAGCCGACATGATGCGGGCAAAGGAAATGCATCCCCATCTCGCCACTTACATTTTTGCTGGCTCAATCCTGCTCATGTTGGCGCTGCACATCGCCGAGGCCTGCATGTGGGGAGTGGTGCTTAACAAGGTTGGCTTGATTAGCAATCTTCGCGACTCCATGTATTTCAGCGCCAACACCTACACCACCATTGGCTATGGTTTGATGATTCTCCCCCAATCCTGGCGTGAGCTTGCCCCCATCATGGCCATTTCTGGCCTGTTTACCTTTGCCTGGACCACCGGTGAGATGTTCAACATCGTCGGCCAGCAACGCGAACTAGTGGCCGATCTGGCCGAGAAGCGTAAGAATAGAGTAAAGAGCGCGCACCTCAAGCAGGAACATGTCGATCAGGCCGCGGCACACAAGCCCCATGAAGGTTTCGATGAATCCTAGCGTGTGTGCGAGAACGATCGAATGATGAAACGCCAGGTCAATTTCCGAACCGTCGTCCTCGTGCTGCTGGCGCTGGTGTTTCTCATCGCTCTGCCGTCGTCTCTGCGCTACGCGTACCAGCACGGCGGTTTCTATCT
>Ga0302323_100005173_pt1 | contig 10670 bp, 8 predicted proteins | sample Fen_T0_3_FD_201950 | JGI IMG/M metagenome (GOLD analysis project Ga0302323, IMG submission 201950) | Peat permafrost microbial communities from Stordalen Mire near Abisko, Sweden - Fen_T0_3 | ecosystem: Environmental > Terrestrial > Soil > Wetlands > Permafrost | place: Sweden: Abisko... | reverse complement strand
GCGTGTCTGCCGTTGCGTTCGTGTCGTCGCCGCGCGTCTCACCCGGGCCCACTGGCAAGCGTCAACTCGAGGCGATTCGGCGGCGACGGAGCCGCCCTACGCAGTCGGGGCCGCGAGTCCGACTGCCTGCGCCAGCCCGAGGCAGGCGACTGCATCGAGTAGCGGTTGTGACGCGTCACGCAGCTCCACGGTCATGGCCTGCGCCGCAGCATCGCGACGAAAGGCGACTAGTAGTTGTAGCGCCGCAGTGCCGATTCGGGTCACGTTACGCCCCGAGAGGATTGTCGGTTGGCGCGCCGCAAAGGCCGCCAATAGCCAGTTTTTGAGCTCATCCGGATCGTGGGCGATCAAGTCGCCAGGGAGCTCCAGAAGCGTTTCGACTTTCTTGACGGGATCCATGCTCTCCTCGCGTGTTGGCTCGCGGAGTTTCGAAACGGCCAGTTCCTCGGTTAGTTCAGCGCCGTCGGCCAAGTTGCGTTCCCCCCGGAGCTCGGGTGCAAGGTGTTGCAATCTGGTCGCTCTGCCCAGCGCTTCACCGATCCTCGAGCGGCTGAGCACTCTAGCGAGCCAGAAACCCAAATGCAGTGGCTGCCGCCCGGCAACGTGACTCCGAAAGGCTTGCCTTCGGAGTCACGAGCTCGGGAGACGACGAGCGTCAGACTCCCACCTGGCCCGAGCGTGGCTCTGCACTCGCTACCCGCTGCCCGGGAAACTCACTGCTTCCCGTGCGCATACCGGTGCGCAGGTGATACAGTGTCTCCTTCAAGCCGCCCAACGTGCTGTTTTGACGATTGAGCACCAAGAAGTAGTGTGTGGTCGAGTAGCCCATGCACGCGGCGCCCCGCTTCAAGGAGCGGAGGCAGGCGTCCTTCAATGGGAAACGCGCGCCATCGATCGACGCCAAGCGATGGAGCCAGGCAGCCACCGTGCGCTTGTAGTGAACCGAGACGTCCTCGAGCACGGTCAAGGAGAGACCGGCCGCCGTGAGCTGCTGGGTGAATGTTTCGAGCGGTACAATCTGCGCGAAGCCGAACAGGTCCTCTTGAATGGACCGCGTCGTTTTCGCGTCGACGGCCTTGTCCCGAAAGTCCGGGGTCGCGTAGAACGTGTCCTGCAACACGAGGCGTCCGCCCGGCTTCAGTGCACTTGCGAGCTTGCGTAGCATCGCCTCCTTGTCATCCAGGTGACAAAACGAATCGTGCATGAAGATCGCATCGAAATACTGGTCGGGCAAACACGCCGACTCCAGGCCCCCGCCATGGGTACTCGCCGCCGGGCCGAAGGTCGCGTCAATGAACGCACGCTGCACAGCCGATGGATTGATTTGGTGGTATTCCATCGGGATCTCGCGCTCGACCAAGCGACGTCGGACAGAGCCCCAACCGGAGCCGACATCCAAGATTCGCGCGCGGCCCGAGGCGAGCGGGAGGCGCGCTTCATCGAGCGCGCGGTCGAGCATGCGAACGCTCGCTGCTTCGAAACCATCCCCAGGGGCAAAGTATCCAGAGCCGTACTTCATGTAGGGATCGAGAAACGCTTGGAAGAAATCGACGTCGTTCTCGTAGTGCACTGCGGAAGTCGTTTTCTGCATTTCCGTCGGCTGGCTCAGTCTGATCGGGCTTTGCATGGCTGATTGCTCCTTGCTGCTTTGTTTTTCGATCTGGTGATGTGTCGGTGTCGCCGTTCGCGCGTTGGCTTGCGCCTCTTCCGCGCCCCCTTGCGCGCGCTCGCGTTCGAAATGACGGCACTAGCAATGCCGAGCTGGGAGCGCTCCGTCGCTTTCGATTGTGACCTTTGCCGCGCTCGCTTCCCCTTTGAGCGAAGCGCCGGGCGTTGACGCGACGGGCAGCGGCGTCGACGTGGTACGGGCTTTGGCGCGTTTGGGTAAGGTCACTGCCCCGAGCTTGTCGAGCAAGGCGAGTGCCCAATAGCCCGGGTCGAGCTCGCCCCGGGCTCGCGCGAACGAAGCGTGTGACGGCAGCTCGTGGTGATTTGCGTGCAACCCCTCACCGAAGGCAATCAGTGCCAGCCAGTGCACGTTACGCGGGCGCGGCACGCGGCAATGCACGCCGTGCGCGATGCTGTTGGTGAGCCAGGTGGCATGCCAAAGCAGCACGATTCTCAGCGGAAACGCCCACAGCGCGAGCTTTGCGCCGGCAAGCACGAAGGTGAGCGAGAACAGGCCGAGGTTGAGCCACAGGTGCCGCTTCTCCAGCCAGACCAAGAACGGATCGCGCTCGAGGCCCAACGTGAGGTGCCGGAGCTTCTGGCGCCGATAGCCGTTTGGCGCCTTGTGCAGCGCCCAGCCCACGTGACTCCAAAAGAAGCCGCGCGTGGCCGCATGCGGATCGCCGTGATGATCCGCGAAGCGGTGGTGGGCGCGATGAAAGCCAACCCAGCTGATCGGTCCTCCCTGTAGGGCGAGCGCGCCGAGTAAACACAGGCCGCGCATGACCCATGGTCGCGCGCGAAACGCGCCGTGCGATAGTCCGCGGTGATAGCCCAGAGAAATTCCGAGACCCGTCGCGAGATATGCAGCGAGCAGTATCATCGCGCCAGCTGGCGTGGGCACACCGAACGCGACGACAGCGCCGAGGTGCGTCGCACCCAAGATCAGCGCTTGTCGAGTGGAGAACGAGCGCCGCCGCCGATCGCGCGCGCTCGCGCGCCCGCGCGGTTTGCCCTGGACCGCAGGAACTAAGGTCGTGCTCACCGAAGTCAATCTCGCGAACATGGTGCTGGCCCTCCTGCTCAGGTGCTAAGCAACGTGCGGGCCATGTGCGGGGCCTGGCGCGCGCGGCGCTCACTGCCGTGGGCACCGCGCGCAGCGCGCACTAAGGCTTCGCAGTTTTCGATTGGTTCGTTGAGTTGCGCAGTAGAAGGACCTTGCCCGCGTGTGACGCGCAGCACGCGCGAGCGGAGTGTCGGCGCGCGAAGCGCGGACCAAAACGACCGTTGGCGCGGACGGAGAACGGCGTGCCAGCGGGCCGCGAACTCGCCGGTTTCTCGGGCTACTGCGCCGTCGGTCGGAATCGTCCCGCGGGTGGTCGCCGATGGCCGCGGCCAGCCCGCGTTGGGGCGGCGCGCCGCGAAATTGCGTCTGGCAAGAACCATGCATAGGCGACTCCGCGCCGTCGTGTCGGCACCGTGCACGCGGCCGGCTCGCACGGAAAATCAGGCCAAAAATTGGCCCAATTCGAGCCCAATCGGCCGAGGAACCTGTTCATGATCAATCGACGAGCTTTGTCCGCACGGGTGGTCGCGGCTTCCACGCTGATTGCCTTACGCGTGAGTTCGCTGCATGCGGAGTCGGCCCCGGCGCCGAGCACCGAACCTGGTGCAAGGGAACCCGCGCGAGCTTCGTTCGATGCTCGGTTTGCAGAGCTGAGCGCGGGGAGCGGTGAAGCGCTGACTGCCGACGAGACCGCCCGCCGCGCACGCGCCAAGAGCCATCAGGACCGAGCCAAGCAGGCCGCGCTCGTCGTGGCAGCGGCCAGAGTCGACCAAGCCTTGGTCGCGCTGATTCCCAAGCTGACCCTGACCGGTCGTTACACGCGACTCTCGCCCATTACTCAGCCATCCTTCATCTCGCCCGAGGTCGCGGCCACGCTGCCTCCGGGTGTCGCTGAGGGCTTCCGCTTCCCGGTTATCTTGAACCAGTACTTGCTCCAGGCGACGCTGGCCGTGCCGCTCAGCGACTACGTATTGCGCCTGACCCGGGATCTTTCAGCGGCGAACCGGTCCCGGCGCGCGGCCGAGTTGGACTTGGTCGCGCAGCGCCGGAAGACCGCGCTCGACGCGCGTTTAGCCTACTATTCGTGGGTGCGGGCCAAGGGCCAAGAGGTCGTGTCCGAGCAGTCGCTGGAGCAGTCCGAAGCCCACCTGGTGGACGTGAGGAGCTCGGTCGAGGGCGGCGTTGCGTCGACGGCGGACTTGCGAGCTGCGGAGGCACAGCTCGCCAATTCTGAGCTGCTACTCGCGCAAGCCAAGAACCTGTCTCGGCTGACGGAGGAACAAGTGCGCATCGCGCTGCAAGACGCGCCAGACCACGGCTATCTGGTTGGCGAAGACTTGCGCCTGCCGGTGGGCCCGTCTTCGGAGGGTTTCGAGGAGCTGTGCAGAGAGGCCTTGCGACGACGCCCCGAGTTGCAATCGCTGGCTGAATCGGCCGCTGCCCTTCGCGAGCAAGCGAGCTCGGCGTATGCGGCTCGAGCCCCGCGCTTGGATGCGGTAGGTAATGTGTACTACCAGAATCCGAATCAGCGCTACATTCCGCAGCGTGATCGCTTCGACGCGACGTGGGACGTCGGAGTCCAGCTCAGCTGGTCTCCGGGCGACGCGCTGTCGGGCGGTGCAAGTGGGCGTGACGCTCGAGCGCGGGCCGAAGAAAGGGACGAAGAACGCGCGGCCCTGCGCGACGCCCTGCGGGTGGAAGTGCTAAACGCCCTCCAGGCCTGTCAGGAGGCCGAGGTCGCCATCAAGAGCGGCGAACGCGCGGTGGCCGCTGCAGAGGAAGCGTACCGAGTGCGCCGCGAGCTGTTTCAAGAGCGGCGCGCCATCAGCGTCGAGTTGACCGACGCGGAGAACGAGCTCTTGCGGGCCCGCTTGGTGCTCGTCAATGGTTGGGTCGACGCGCGAGTTGCGCGAGCGAAGCTGTCGTACGCCGTCGGGCGCGACTGAGCGCGGCGGGACCACCCGCGAGCGACGCCAGCAATCGAAATCGAAGACGCAACGAGGAGGACGCGGGAGTCGCGCCCTCCTCCTTTGCGTGTTGGAGACCTCAGTCACACGTGGCTTGGGCGACCGCGTCGTATTCCGGTTTGCAGTATTGCTCCTGAATGCAGGTCTGCAGGCAAGCCCAGCTCGCCGGACCTGCCGCGGGGCAGGACGCCTGGCAGGTCGCGCCGTGCGCGTTCATGCACGCGATGAAGGGGCGCACTGGTTTGGCGGCCTTGCGGCACAGCTGAGTCACGCAGCTTTGCGTCGCGTAGCGCGCCGCCTGGTTCGAGGGCCCTGCACCCAAGTTGAATTCGAGCGGGCTGCGATACCAGCAGGCCACGAAATCGGCCCCACTCGCCGTGCCCTCCGGGTTGTACTGCACGCCGTCGGCACTCCCAAACTCCTCACCGCAGCGCTCGAAGCGGCGATCACGCGGGTAGTACGTCCCGTCGAGCACGCACATTTCGTCGGTGGTCTTTAGCCCCTCGGCCACGTCGACGGCACTGTCGTTTTGATCCTCGCAGCGGTAGTCGAGCCATTGCCCGGCCTTGAGCGGGTAACCCGCGCCGAACTTGGCTGAGATCGGGTCGTGCCATTCACTGCCAGAGAATAGCTGCTCTTGCAAACTGCCGTCCGAGCTCTCCAGGTTGGCGACGAAGTGCACTCCGCGCGAATGCATGTGCGAAACCAGGTTCAGGAGCGTGAAGTCGCCCGTCACCGGGCAGGCGTTGGCGGCAATGCTCGAGCCGTGCGCCGGGACGGTGACGAACAAGTTGTAGAATTGAAGAAACCCCGCTTCGTGCTCCACCTCCGCTGCCGGGACCGTCTCGAGGTTGATGACGAAGCATGGCTCGATCGGTTGGCTGGACGTGTTCAGCATGTGGCTGTTCATGAGCAGGACTTGTCCAGCCGTCACGTGGAAGGCCACGCCGGTTGGCAAGCGGCTGGGCGTGATACTTTCGTTTTGGCTTTGGCTCGCAGCCACCACTGCGTCCACCTGCCAATCACCCAGCGCTCCGGCCGGGCAGGGGAACGCTCCCGACGTGTCCACCGTCTCGCCGGAGCGATTCTCGGTGGGGATGGCGTCGTATTCGGTGGTCCAGAGAATGCTGTGGTGCGCGCCACGGGTGAGCGCAAGCTCGCTGCCGTTGACCCACATCTCATCTTGGGCGACGAAGAAGCGGCACCACTCGCCCTCTTGCCCCACGCCGAGTGGCATGCTCATCGCGTACTGGGCGCCGTGGCTGGGCGGAGGGGTATTGAGTGCCGCGCAGCTCGCAGGCAGCGCGCTCGCTCGCTCGGGTGTTGCAGGGGTGGATTTGGACGCGCAGCCGAGGGCACACGCGCCGCTGACCAATAGTGAGTAGAATTTGGATCGGTTCATCGGTTTATCTCCGGCACTCGAGTTGGGAACGCTGTCTCGAGTGGCAGCGGACGCAGCCTCGCATTGCTCTGTGCGGCCGCGGATGCATCTCCCGCGCCACGGCGCGCCGCTCCGGCCTGGCGGGGCTCGGGCGTCGCGTCCGGGTACGTGGGTCGAATTCGTCCACGGCGAGTGGACGACGGCGACCGGCCGTACGTCGCAGAGCGACCAGCGACCGAGCCGAAACTCGGTGCTGGCGTGGGTTCGCGCCCCTTTTTCGCGGCGGAGTGCGCTGGCACGGATCGAGCTAGGCAATCTCGGCGAAGGCCATTCAGGCAAGGAGTCAGTACATGATCGTTGTTACCGGAGTTACCGGCGTCATTGGACAAGAGGTTGCAAAGGAGCTCGTCGCGGCGGGGCACCCAGTCCGCGCTTTCGTGCGCAATCGCAAGAAGGGGCAGGGGATCTTCAAAGACCTGAAGCTCGAGTTCGCCGAGGGCCAGTTCGACGACGTGGCCTCGCTCGAGGCTGCGTTCCGCGGAGCCGAGCGGGTCTTTCTGCTGACTCCAGTCGACCCAAAGCAGGTCGAGTGGAATCAAAACGTGATCCATGCCGCGCGCGCGGCCGGTGTGAAGCAAATCGTGCGGCTGTCGGGCATCTTGGCAGCCCCCGAGACGCCCTGTGAGATGCTGCAGCTGCACGGCGTCTGCGACGAGCAGTTGGCGAATTCGGGACTCGGCTACACGATTTTGCGCCCGAACTCCTTTTATCAAAACATGTTCTGGTTGCAGAGCGTGATCCGCGCCCGCGCGCTGTTTGCTCTCCCGATGAAGGCGGCGCAGCAGAGCCTGCTCGATGTGCGCGATATCGCAGCGGTAGCGGCCAAAGTCCTGACAGACGACGTTTCTGCGCACGACAAACAGACCTATGTGCTCACCGGCAGCGAGCCGCTCACCTACTACGAGGTCGCCGAGAAGCTCTCGCGCGCGACCGGCAAAACCATTACCTATCTCGACATTACGCCGGAAGAAGCGGTGCGGACCATGATCGGTTATGGGGTTCCGGAATGGACCGCTCAGACCGTGGTCGATTTTCGGAAGATCATCGCTACCGGGGCCTGCGCAGCGACGACCGACGTCGTGCCTCGATTGCTGGGACGCGCACCGCGCAGCTTTACCGATTTTGCTCGCGAAAATGCAGCCACGTTCAAACCAACCACACAGGAGAATACGATGAGCGACAGCCCCGTGACCCAAAGCAAGGATGAACCGAAGACCTGGCGCGGCTATTATGAAGAAATCCGTGAGGTGCTCACGGCCGACCCGAAGCGAACCGTCGGCGTTACCGGCAGTTGGCAATTCAATCTGCTGGGCAACGACGGTGGGAGCTTCTTCGTCGAGATCGACGACGGCAAGTTCCGCGTCGAAGAGGGCGCGGTCGAGAACCCGGCCGTGACGATTGCCATGACCAAGGACGACTACATTGCCATGGCCAGCAAGAAGACTCCCGGAGGAGAGCTGTTCATGGCGGGCCGCATGCGCGTGAGCGGTGACGCCATGCTCGGTATGCGGGCGGAGGCGCTCTTCAGCTGAGGCAGAAGCCCCGACGCTTCCACGTCGGGGTTTCTCTTTGCGCTCGCAGCCCTCGCAGGAGCGCATCCCGCGCGCCTGCGTTGGCCAAACCACGCACACCTCGCACACAAATTTGGGCCCAGTCAGGCTCATGGGGCGGGCCCTTTGCCGGCATTGCTTGCGCGTTAGCGCGGGTTTCCGCCCCGAATTGGAGAGTTCATGTTCGTCGACGCTGCCTCGGTCACGGTCCCGAATGACGGAATTGCCATCATTGGAATGGCGGTGGCGCTCAGGGGCGCGCAGAGCTTGGAGCGGTTCTGGTGTGACGCCCGGAACGGCGTCCAAGCGGAAGGCTCCGCTCTCCCTCCGCTTTCGAGCGAGGCTGCCTTCTTGCGGACGCTGAGTGGCGTCCGCGACGTCCTTCGGGACGCCGGCTATCTTCAGCGGGCGTCCGCCCGAGGTCGAGCGATGCTCGTGCTCGCCCTGCCGGGGGCTTCAGCCGGCGGCGGACGGGCTGCCTTCTCTGCACAGGTGGCCGAGCTCTTCGAGCTCGACGGCGCCTGCACGGTGGACGCGGCCGGCCTGAGCACCTTCTCTGCCCTCGGCCTGGCTTGCGAGGAACTGCGCGCGGGTCGCGCGGATCTGATTGTTGCGGGCGGTTATGAAGGTCCTCCGCTTTTGCCCGGTGAGGCAGTCATTCCCAGTGACTTCGCGTGGTGCGCCTTGAAGCGTGAGACGGACGCTATCGCAGACCGTGACCGCGTCTACGCACTGATTCGTGACATTGGCCCTGGCGCAGAATGCGACCCGAAGGCGGGCCCGGCGCCGAGCCTCGGGCCGCTGATCGAGTGCGCGCTGGCCCTGCAACACTGCGTCGTGCCGCCGAATGCCCATTTGTGCGAGGCGAGCGGACGGCTGTTGCTGGGCGCTCCGAGCTCGCTGCACGAGGGCTCGGCGCGGCCCTGGATTTCCGGCCCTGACGGGGCTCCACGCTCGGGGGTCGTCACGGCTTCCAACGGTATGCGGGCAACGTTTTGCGTGGTCTTGGAGGAGCCCCGCGGCAATCGGACCATGATTGCCGCGGGGGCGAGCGCCCCGCGGGTCTTTTTCTGGAGCGCGCCGAATCCGCGGGCGCTTTCGCGCGCCATTGCCGAGGAGCGCGGTCGGTTCGACGCCCCGCCGCGGGAGGTTCACGCGTTGCCCGCCCACCCGCGGCTCGGGTTCGCGGCTCGCTCGAGCGAGGAGTATCAGCAGCTGTTGGCGCTTGCCGAAGCAGAGCTCGGCGCACGTTCGGAGTGTGAAGGCTTCAATCATCCGCGTGGGATCTTTTACCGACGTCAGGGTTCGGCGCCGGGCGCGAAGGTGGCGGCGTTGTTTGCGGGGCAGGGCAGCCAATACGTCGACATGGGCCGGGACGCAGCGCTGTGCTTTCCGCCGATTCGCCGGGTGTTCGACGACATGAATGCGCATTTTGCCGGCGTCGTGCCACTCTCCGAAGTGGTCTTCACGCGGCGCGCAGGCGCATCGCGAGAGGTGCTCGAGCAACAGCTGCGACGAACCGAGTACGCACAGCCTGCGGTGGGCGCTCTCTCTTGGGGGCAATACGAGCTCGTGCGCGAGATGGGCTTCGAGCCGGATGCCGTCATCGGTCATAGCTTTGGGGAGCTCACGGCGCTGTGCGCGGCGGGCTGCCTGAGCCCCGCGGGGTTCATGACGCTCGCCCGTGCGCGGGGCCTGGCCATGGCTCCGCCTGCAGACTGCGTCAGCTGGGACTCGGGAGCCATGGCAGCCATCTCGGCGAGCGAGCATGACGTTGCGCCTCTGCTCCGCGTATACAGTGACGTGCGCATCTGCAACTACAATGCGCCTACGCAGGTCGTGGTGGGTGGCCCAGTCGCCGCGATCGAAGCCTTCGTCGTCGCGTGTGACGACATTGGGCTCAAGGCGCAGCTACTGCCTGTCGCCGCCGCATTTCACTCGCCGCTCGTGAGCCACGCGCTCGAGTCCTTCCGGCGCACGCTGGATGCGACCGAGTTCCGCCCGCCCAAACGAGTGGTGCTCTCGAACAACGGCGCGCGAGCCTACGGTGGCGACGCCGAGCAAGACCGGGCGCTACTCACCGGGCAGCTGACCCAGCCCGTCCGGTTCGAGACCGAGGTGCTGAGTTTGTACCAGGCAGGGCACCGCGTCTTCGTGGAGTTCGGCCCCAAGAACATCCTCACGAAACTCGTGCAAGCGATCCTCACCGACACAGCCGTCGAATGCGTTTCATTCGATGGAGGTCCGCGCAAGAGCAGCGAGCTTGCCATCCAGCAGGCGTGCGTGCAGCTGAAGGTGCTCGGCTTGCCGCTGGTTGGGCTGAACCGTTGGTCGTCTTGGCATGAGCCGAGCGGGTTACCCCAGATGGAGAGCTCGGATGCGAGCGTGCAGCGGCGTGCTGTGCAAAATACGCCCGCGACGAGACCCAATCTCGCCCATCCGATCGAGTTCGCGACCTTGCCTGCGGACGGACGCTCACAGGGACGCCCACGCACGGACGGTGCCGGGCTGCGCGGACTGCCCAGCGAATGGCCGTCAGGCATGAGCGCGACGGAAAAGGTGGCCGTCTCGTGACTCAAGCAGTCCCGAATGTGACGAGCGGCAGTTCCGACTCGATGTCTGAGCTCGGGTCGAAGCCCAGCCGGAACGTGGTGCCCCCCAGACGCTCCGGTTTCGCCAGTCGCGAGACCAGCAATCTGCGGGTCGTCGACACCGAGGCGCTGCCCAGTCCGAACGAAGCCATCGGCGATTTGCCGCTCACCGAAAGCGGCGCGGAGGCGGTCTTCGCCGCGCGCCGCGAGATCGAAGGCGTGCTTGCTGGTGCTGATCCGCGCAAGCTGTTGATCGTGGGCCCTTGCTCGATCCACGATCCGGTAGCTGCGTTGGACTACGCTGCGCGCTTGCTGCGCTTGCGCGAGCGCTTGTGCGATGCCGTCGTGATTGTGATGCGAGTCTACTTCGAAAAGCCGCGCACCACT
>Ga0302323_100005171_pt1 | contig 10672 bp, 7 predicted proteins | sample Fen_T0_3_FD_201950 | JGI IMG/M metagenome (GOLD analysis project Ga0302323, IMG submission 201950) | Peat permafrost microbial communities from Stordalen Mire near Abisko, Sweden - Fen_T0_3 | ecosystem: Environmental > Terrestrial > Soil > Wetlands > Permafrost | place: Sweden: Abisko... | reverse complement strand
CCTTTACACGCCGACTTCGCGTTGGCGGCTTGGCGCTTGTCCTTTCCCTCCTGACCGTCGCAGCCAGTGCTTCCCCGACCTTCGCCTGGGGGAGCGCAGCATTCAGCCCCACCGACGAGCAACTCCTGTTCACCTTGACCAATCACGACCGCGTCTCCGCGGGCCTGAAGGCCCTGACCAATGACTCGTACCTCCACAAGGAGGCCGAGTGGCGGGCCAAGGACATGGGTGACCGCGACTACTTCTCCCACCAGATCCCGCCCGGGAACACGACTGTGTTCGCCGACATGCAGAAGGATCACTACTGCTTCAAGGTCGCGGGCGAGAACATCGGCTTGAGCACGTACAGCGACGGGACAGCGACGAGCCGCATCGAAGTCGCCTTCATGGGTTCCGCGGGCCATCGGGCCAACATCCTCGGAACCTGGACGCGAATGGGCATCGGCGCCTACAAGGCAGCCGACGGCCGAAAGCTCTACGCGGTCCTGTTCTCAGTCGCTTGCACGCCGAAAGCAAAGGCGAAGCCGGTCGTAAAGGCTACCCCGGTGCCGACCGCGATCGCGACCGCCACCCCGACCGCCGAGCCGACCCTCGAACCCACCCCGGAGCCGACGGCAACGCTGGAGCCTATCCCCAGCGCCGCTCCGTCCATCCTGCCCGATGGCGGGCTTGCATCGCCCAGCCCCACCGAGCAGATCAGCCTCCGCGTTCGTGAGCGAACGCCATCGCAAGGCCCGCTCGACTCTCTCTTCACGCTGATCTTCGGCGGCTTGTTCGGCTAGATCTCAGGCAGCGCGGGCTCGTCCTGCCGGCGCCCCGACCGAATACACTTTCATGGTGCCGAACACGCCGCCCGCCCCGTCGCCGTCTGTGGCCGATTCCTCCGAGACCGCCCCGGCTCGGCTCGCGCGCGACGCCTCGATCCTCGAGGCCCGCGATCTGACCAAGGTTTTCCGAACCGGCGACCGCGACGTCGAGGTCCTGCGTGGCATCTCACTCAAGGTCCGGCGGGGCGAGTTCGTGGCAGTCATGGGACCGTCCGGCTCCGGCAAGAGCACGCTCCTCCAGCTGCTCGGCGGACTCGATCGACCGACCAGCGGCGAGGTCATCCTCGACGGTGAGGTCGTGAGCCGGCTGAGCGACCGCGAAGCCACTCGGTTGAGGCGCGAGAAGACCGGCTTTGTCTTCCAGTTCTTCAACCTGATCCCGTTGCTGGACGTGTACGAGAACGTGGCCCTGCCGTTCACGATCGCGGGCGAGGATCCGCGCCGCGGCGAGACGGCAGCACGAATCAAGGACGTGCTCGAGATGGTCGGCCTCTCGGGCCGCGAGCGCAGCCGCCCGGACCAGCTCTCGGCCGGAGAGCAACAGCGTGTGGCGCTGGCTCGAGCCCTGGCGGGGAGCCCGGCGCTGCTGCTGGCCGACGAGCCGACCGGCAATCTTGACTACGCCACCGGCGGCGAGATCCTCGATCAGCTGTGGCGGTCGTGCGACCAGCGCGGCCAGACCATCGTCCTGGTCACTCACGATGCTCGCGCGGCCGCGCATGCCGATCGTGTCCTGGTGCTCGGTGACGGCAAGATACGCGACGAGATCCAACTCGGCCGCCGCACCGACAGGGATGCGCGACCGCTGATCACACGCCTAGCCCAGCTGGGCCTCTAGCCCAATGCGGCGCCTCTCGTCGCTGGCGTGGCGGAACCTTCAAGCGCGGCTTCTCCGAAGTCTGCTCACCGCCGCCGGCGTCGCTCTGGGCGTGGCGGTCCTCTTCGCGTCGCTCTCAGCCAGTGCGACGATGGATGCCGCGGTCGCCCGGGCCGCCGCCGACGAGATGGGCCACTCGGCGCTGCGCGTTCAGGCTTTGGAAGAGCGGGGTTTGAGCGCTGCGACCGTGGCGGTTGTGACCAGGGCGTCCGGCGTGGCGGTCGCCGCACCCGCCCTGGAACGCCAGACGTACCTGGCCGCGAGCCTGACGGCGTCTCCGTCCGCCAAACTCCCTGCCCCCGTGACCGTTCTTGGGATAGACCCGGTGGCGGAACCGAAGCTGCACGACCTGCCACTTTCCGGCGGGCGCCTTCTGACTGCGGCCGACTCGTCCAGCGCGGTCATCACCGAGACCCTGGCCTCCCAAGAAGGTCTTCGCATCGGCGATTCGATCGCGCTCAACGGGTCCGGTTCCGGGCCGGCTTCTTTGGCCATCGTCGGCATCGTGACCGGAGACGGCTCCGTGCCCGATGCCGCGGGCCGGCTCGTGATCGCGCCGCTGTCCACGGCCCAAACTCTCTTTGCCGTGACCGGGGTCACGCGGGTCGATCTGGGCACGCGGCCGGGAGTATCCGCAGATGAGCTGATGGGCCAGCTCGAGGCCACGATCCAGACAGAGCCGTACCTGCTGGAGAAGACCGCCGACACGGCCGACTCGCTTCGCGCCGACACGGCGGACTTCCGCGGAACGCTGCTCCTTGTCGCGGCGGTGGTGCTCTTCGCCGGCGCCTTCCTGATCTTCAACACGCTCTCGATGACGGTGACCGAACGATCGCGCGACGTGGGGCTGCTGCGCGCCGCCGGGGCGACTCGGACACAGGTCATGGGCCTCGTTCTGCTGCAAGCCCTCGTCCTGGGGGTGGCGGGGTCTATCGTCGGTGTGGTGGCCGGCATCGGCCTGTCGTCGCTGACGCTTTCTTGGGTCAATTCCACCGGCCCGATCTCCCTGGACGCGCCCGACATCTCGCTCGGCTCGGTATCGCTGGCGCTCCTAATCGGCGTTCTGGTCACGCTCGCGGCATCGCTCGAACCGGCGTGGCGGGCCGGTCGCATTCCACCGGTCGAGGCTCTCCGACGCGGCCCCCGAGGAGCGGTGGCCGGCGCCGCCCGGCTGCGCTGGTTGGTTCTCGTCTTCGCCGTCCTTGCGGTCGCGGCACTTGCTGTGTGGCCGAGCGGCGCGTCGGGCGGTGCCGGCGTGAGTCTGGGGTCGGGCGGCCAGACACTCCAGTTCGGAATCCTCGGCCCGCTCGCGGTTTACGGCCTGATGCTGGTGGCCGTCCTGATCGTGCCCCCCATCCTGGGGCCGCTGCTGTGGCTCGCGGGCATTCCGCTCCGGGTATTCCGCAACGAGGAACGGCTGGCCCGCAGTTCGCTGGCTCGCGACGTCAGTCGGACTACGCTCACGGCCGGGGCGCTGGTCATGGGTCTGGCGATGGTCGTGGCCCTGGGCACGGCCGCACAGAACATCCGCCAGATTGGTGCCAACTGGCTGACGGAGACGATCCCGGGCAGCGAGTTGCTGACCTCGATCCATTCGATCTCGCCGACGGATCCGTCGATCGAAGAGATTGCCGCGTTGTCCGGCGTGAAGTCCGTTTCGCCGATCGGGCTCCTGGGCGTGCCGCTCGGAGGCCTGCGTCAAGAAGCCGCCGCCATCTCCGGTGCGGACTTCGCCGCGGATGGACGTCTCGTCTTCGTCGAAGGCGGCGGCGATTCGGCGACGGCTTTCGCGGCGCTGGATACGGGCGGGGCGGTCATCGTGCCGCGGTCGCTCGCCAACGGGTCGAACATCCGACTCGGCGACACAATGAGCTTCGCTACGGGCGAGACGCCCACCACGCTTCGAGTCGTCGGCATCGTCGCGCACTCCATTCCGGCCGGCTCGCAGGAGGCGATCCTGATCGGCTGGACCGACGCCATGGGGCCGTTCGGGGCATCCGGCGCCGACGTCTTTGCCATTCGCTTCCAGCCGGGTCAGGAGTCGACGGCGCGGCCCGCGGTCGATGCGACGGCGTCGCAATACGCTCTGGAATCGGCAGATCTCGGAAGCGTCCAGGGAACGGTCGGCGACGCTCTCGATCGGGTCTTCCGGCTCCTCGATGCCATGGCCCTGATCGCTGTGCTCGTCGCGGGGTTGGGGATGGTAAACACGCTTTCGATGAGCGTCCTCGAGCGCGTGCGCGAGATCGGCGTGCTCAGAGCGACCGGCATGTCCAGCCGCCAGGTGTGGGCCATGGTCGTGATGGAGGCCGGAATGCTGGGGTTTGCCGGCTCCCTGATCGGCGCCGCGGTCGGACTCCTGGCCGGAGGGTTGCTCGTGGCCTGGTCGAGCGGAGGATTCGGCCTGACCTTCGATCCGCCGTGGGTTTCCATCGCCCTTGCGGTTGTCTTCGGGATTCTGATCAGCGTCACGGCGTCGATCTACCCCGCCGGAGTTGCCAGCCGGCAGTCGATCGTGCGAGCCTTGCAGCACGAATAGGTGACATTGCCCGTGAGCTCTCCAGCGGCTCGGCCTGCTACACTCGGGCCCTCGGACGGGGAGGAAGAGTCCGAACATCGGCGGCGTCGCCTCAACAGGGAAAACTTGCCAATGCTCGCGACCCCTTCGCTGAACCGACTACCCGCCGCCGAACGTGGCATAACAATCGGCGATTTCCTGGTCCCGATCCGGATCGGTGAGCGCATGAGCGCTCGGCTGCGCCACCTCGCACTGGTTTGCTTCGGCGCCGCCTTCATCGCCCTCACCGCCAACATCACGATCTGGTTGCCGAACAACCCGGTGCCGATCACGGGCCAGACGCTCTCGGTCCTCCTGGTCGGAGGCGCACTCGGCCTTCGCCGGGGCCTGCTCTCCGTCGGGCTATATCTCCTGCTCGGCTTCGTCCTTCCTGTATACGCGGGTCACACCCAGGGCGTGCAGACCATCGTCGGGTTTGGCTCGGGCGGGCTGGTTATGGGCGCCCGCGGCGGCTACCTGCTCGGTTTCCTGGTCGCCGCCGCCCTGGTGGGCCGGCTGGCCGAACTCGGTTGGGATCGCCACCTCCCCGGCGCCATCGGCGCGATGGTCGTCGGCGAGATCGTGATCTATCTGGTCGGCGTGCCGTGGCTGGCCTTCGCCGTCCACTTCTCGCCCCAGATGGCGATCGACAAGGGCCTGCTGCCGTTCCTGCTCGGCGATGGCCTGAAGCTCGCGATCGCAGCGGGGTTGTTCCCGCTCGCCTGGTGGCTGGTCGGCCGCCGCGCAGACGACCGCTAGTCCGTCGGCGCCGGGCGAGCGCATCGCGTTGTTGTCGCCTCTGGTCCTCACTCACGCACCCTTGAGTGCGCTCGCTCCGGTCCTCGGCTCCGCCTAGCGCTGAGCTCGCCGGGCACCGACGGGGGTTGTGGCGGGCGCCTCCGGGCGCCGACGGGGGTCGTGGGGGCGCATCAGGCGCCACGCGCACCTGAGACTCGATCCCGCCTAGAACGTTGCCCATTCCGTGGGGTCGAGGTCGCCCACGCCGAACAGCTTCAGGCACGGGTCGAGACCTTCGATCGCCACGGGGACCAACTCGCGCCTCCAGGTGTCGCGGGCCATCCGAAGGCGATGCTCTACCATCCGCTCGCTCCCGACGGCCCAGATTTCATCGCCGTTGTCGACGTATCCGAGCTTGGCTGAAACACGAGCCGACTGGGCATTGCCCTCGAAGAAGCCCGATTCGGCCACTTCGGCGCCGAGCCCATCGAACGCGAGCGCGAGAACGGCGGCGCGCATCTCGGTGCCGTAGCCGCGACCCTGATACGCCCGGGCAAGCCAGCTGGCCGTCACGACCGTCTTGCGGACGGCGAAATTGCGGCCCATCACGTCCTGCACCCCGATCGGCTGACCGTCGGCCACGACGGCCAGACCGAGGTTCCAAAAGGTCGGGCTCCAGCTGCCGCGCGAGGCCCACCAGTGCAACAGGAATTGGCGCTCGAAGGCAGGGGAGGGGAGCTCGTGCCACGGCACGGCGAAGAACGTCCGTCCCTCTTCAACCACGCCGTCGCGCGCGACCCGCATCAGCTCGAGGAGGTCGTCGTCGGTGGGCAGGCGCAGCTCGAGGCGCGGGGTTCGCAGCCTCAGGTCGAACAGTGGCCACGGATGTCCGCTCATAAGCAGAGATTAGCGGGCGGCGAGGGTCTCCGGGCAGGACTGCCGGCCGCGCGGCGTCGCCGTCGCGAGCGCCACGCACGAAGGTCGGCGGTCGGCCTAGGCGGACTTGCGGCGGCGCATCGGTGCGGCTTCGGCCTCGGCCGGCTCGGCCGGCTCGGCCATGACCGGGACCGCGGTTCGCGCAGGCTTGCGCGACTTCCTCGATGCCGAAGCCTCGGCCATGGTCTCCGGCGCGGCGGTCTGGCGCGCCGCCTTCGCTGCGGCGACACTCGCCTCCAGAGCAGCGACCAGATCGGTCAGCTTCGCCGGCTCCGCGACCGGCGCGGCGATCTCAGCGCCTTCGGCCTTGGCCTCGATTACCGCCATCAGCGCGGCGCGGTATTCGTCGCGGTAGGCCTTCGGATCGAACTCACCGGTCATCATGCCGACCAGCTGCTCGGCCATCGCCAGCTCAGCAGGCTTGACCGCGGCATCGTCCTCGGGGATCGCGAGATCCCCGACTGCTCGAACCTCATCCGGCCAGTAGAGGGTCGAGAGCAGGATGGTGTTGGCGAACGGGTCGAGGGCGGCCAGCTGCTCGCGATCGCGCAGGACGATCTTGCAGACGGCACGCAGCCCCTCTTTGGCGAGGACCTGCCTCAACAGGAAGAAAGCCTTGCGGGCGACCGGCTCGGGCTCCAGGTAGTAGGCCTGCTTGACGAAGCGGGTGGCCTCGCTGCTCGTCTCGACCGGCACGAATTGCTCGATCTCGATTGACCGGACGGTCTTGAGCGGGACGGACGCAAGATCTTCGTCGGTGATGACGACGTACTGGTCCGGCGCGATCTCGTAGCCACGCACCGTGTCGCTCCGCTCGATCATCTCTTCGTCGGTCGGGCAGTAGGTCTTCATCTGAATCCTGCCGTGGCACGCGGCATGGAGCATGTTGAAGCTGACGCCCTTGGACTCGGTCGCGAGATAGAGCTTGACGGGGATGGTGACCAGCCCGAACTGGATGGCACCTTTCCACATCGAACGCGGCATGGAACACCTCGCACTCACGAGCCCGTCTCGGTGGGCCCGCGACTGGCGAGCATAGCGCGCTTGACTGAGGTGTCCAGAAAGTCGGGCGGTCGTCCCGAGGGGCGTCCCTGCCTAGCGGTGTCGCAATTCGGCCTCCGCCTCGGTGAGGCGCGCAAGAATGCCGTCCCGGAGCCTGTCCAGCCCGGAATGGACGTCGCGCGCGCTCGTGCCGATCGAAGTCAGCGTCAGCTTGAGCGATCGCAGCGTCTCCAGTTGCTCCCGCACGCCGTTCAGTGCCTTTGCGATGGCGGCCGCATCTACCTCGACGTCGCGTTCATGCAGCGTTTGCAGGGCCATCAAGCGAGCAAGCCGCACCGCAGCCTCAAGCGTGGCCGGATCGGGCGCGGCCGGGTCCAGGACGCAGTAGACGTCGCCTGCCCGTACATCGAACGGAGCGATCCCGGTGGGGGCGTGGGCCGTGGTGAAGACCACGAGGGCGACGGCAGCGTCGCGGTTCGATTTGGCGTCGCGCAGTTCATCGCGCATGCTGCGACCTGAAACGTAGCGGTCCTTGCACTCGATCACGACCCGCAGTTCCGCGCCGGCGGTCGCGTCGGCGTTGATCGTCAGGACGAAGTCGCCCTTCTTGGAGCCGATCGCCGAGCCCTTCTCCGTGCCGGTCCGCTCGAAGACGTCGCCCGAGCCACGGCTGATCTCGCCGAGGAGGTCGTCGACGACATCCTCGAAGTCCGAGCCCTTCGCCGTCGACCTGGCGCGCTCCGAAGCCCGCGCTGCGCCTGCCGCCTCGAGCGCCGCAAGGCGCTCGTTCAGCTTCGCGAACCCCTCGGACATCTCGACGCGGAACTGGTGGAGCGGCGACCCCAAGCGAGTCGGATCCAGCAGTTGAGCCAGCCGCGATGCGTCGCCGTCGAAGTACGAGCCGAGGAGCACCTTCATCCGGCCGATGGCGCTGTCTCGTTTCGCCTCGTCGAAGAGCTCGTCCACGAAGCTCCGCAGCTGGCCCTTGTCGCCGAGGAACCGCTCCAGGGTCCGCGGCAGCCTGCCCTCTCCGTCTGCGAAGTTCTGACGCAGCATCATGTCCAAGGCGGTGGCCGCCTTCTCGTTCGCGGCCTCCGTCTGGTGGAGCAACCCTTGGAACTCGGCCCGGACCGCGTCTACGTTGACCGTCACGCCGACGCTCTGGATCGCCGTCAAGCCGACGCGCAGGGCGCGCTCGACCAGGAGCGTTCGCTCCTCGGCCGGGCGGTCTGCAACGAAGGCCGCAAGAGCGTGGTCGTCCAGCACGAGGTGCTCGACGACCAGCCGATTCGACTCGAGCCTGACCGACGCCGGCCGGGCCTGCTGAGACGGGAGCGAGACGAGCTTGGCGGATTCCATGCCCGGATCGTGACGGCTCCCGGTGACAGCTAGGTTGTCACGGCCACCACACAGCCGGAGCCCTTTTCGAGGCGGCGAGGCGGAGACCTACCTCGAGTCGGCGCGAACGCCGCGCATCGCCGCTCGCCGGACGGCGGCGAAGCCGATTACGAACGCGATCAAGAGGATCAGCGGCAGCGTCGGGTCCGACCGAACCACCATGGTGTCGATTCGAGTCGTCGACGATGGCGGAGGCGTCGCATTCGGGTTGCCGACAACGATCGAGGCCGTGGCCGCTGCGCCGGGAATGCCGTTGGTCGACGTGAGTACACCGCTCTTTGCGGTGAGAACGACGTCCCGGCCCGGACCGGTGACCGTCACGGAGAACGAGCACATCCAGCTGACAGGGAGTGTCAGCCCCGACAGAGTGACCTTGTTTCCGCCGCTCGTCGTGACGGTGCCGGTCACGGTGCTGCCGCCGACGTCGACGGGGCAGACGACTTTCGACCCGTTCGCGACGGTCAGTCCGGCCGGCAAGGTGAGTGTGAAGCCGAGTCCGACGAGGTCGTCGCTGTTTGTCTCAGGGTTATAGACGCCGAACTTGAGTTCCGACGTGCCGTTGAGCGGGATGGTGCTCGGATCGAAGGTCATCCCGAGCGTCGGAGCCCAGCCGACCGTGATGGAGTCGGTCGCCGTCCCGCCTGCGCCGCCCTCGGTCGAGGTGACGTTGCCGGTGGTGTTGACTTGAACGCCCGGAGAAATGGCGGTGATGTCGACCGAGAACGTGCAACCCGTGCTTGGGGCGAGGGTCGCGCCGGCGAGGGTCACGCTCGTCGGGCCGGTGGTGATGGTGCCGCCGCCGCAGGCGCCGCTGAGCCCGCTCGGTGTCGCGACCATGAGGCCGCTCGGGAGCGTGTCGCCGAAGCCGATCCCGCTGAGCGAGGACACAACGTTGGGGTTGGCGATCGTGAAGGTCAGGCTCGTGGAGTTGCCGAGCCCGAGGGTCGGGGCGCCGAAGGTCATCGCAATCGTGGGGGGCATCGTTATCGGGGATGCCAGGGCAGCCGCCGGGGCCAGGACGACCACAGACAGGGCGGCCACCAAGAGTGCGCTCGCAATCGGTCTAGAACGGCGGCCCACTTCGATCCTCCTTGGGCTGCATGACGAACCGGACCGAGCGCACAGCATGCGCATCCAGTTCCTGTTCTCGACGGACCAGCCCGTCCCAAACTCTACTCCTGAACCGACCCGATCGAGTGGGCGAATTTTGGGACCGCTTGCGCCGGGGAGGCCACGTTCACGGATGGGGCATGGCACCATTCGGGCCATGTCACAAGGTGAGGACGGAGAGAACGCGTTCGAGGCGCGCCGGGAGCGGTTGCTTTCGACCCTGGGCGGCGTCGCCAAGGCGTGGTGGGGGCCGATTGCGCTCGGTGTTCTCGCACTCGCGTGGTTCTCGACCGAGCCGGGTCGTCGCGGTCTGTTGTGGGCTCCCATCTTCGCTGTCGTGGCGGCGCTGGGGCTGGCCGTCCGCCGGCGGCTGAGCCCCACCGAGGTCATGGCTCTCCAGGTTTTCGCCGCCGCCGTGCTGACGGACTACATCCAAACCCGCGACTGGCAAAGAGACCTGCATATCTATCTGACCGCGGGAGCCAACTTCATGAACCATGCGGCGGTATACACGACCACCGCGTTGCAGAGCCAGCCGAAAGCCGGGGTCGAATTCCTGCCGTTCCTGTATGCGCCGCCGACCTTGCCATTCTTCGGCTTGCTCTCGGAGATACCGCGCGGTCTCATCGACGTGCTCTGGATCGCGGGCTTGGTCGCAGCGGTGCTCGTCTCGCTGCGAGCCTTCGGCCTGTCATGGCGCTGGGCATTGCTCGCACTGATCTGGACGCCGATCGAGCAAGGGCTCTACAGCGGCAACATCGTCGTACCGTCTCTGTTGCTCCTTGCCGCAGCGACGCGTTTCGGTGCCGGCCTTGTGCTGGGCCCGCTGTTCAAGCCGCAGAACGGCGTTGTGTCGCTCTGGCTGGTGCGCGAGCGAGCCTGGCGCCCACTCGCGACGGGGCTTCTCATGTTGCTGGGACTCGTGGTGGCGACGCTGCCGCTGACCGGGTTCGACCTGTGGCGCCAATGGATCGACGGCCTGTTCGCGCTGCAGCAGTCGATGCAGTACTCGGCCGGCCTGTACGGCGTCGGCCTCGGACGCTACCTGCCGTTGTGGGCGTTCGCGGCGATCGCTGCGTTCGCCGTCGTGGCGGCGTTGTGGGTGAGCGGCCGTGAGGGCCTCGCCCGTCTGGGGCTCGCGTCGGTCGTGGCCTCGCCGGCGCTTTACCTCCACGGGTTCGTCTTCGCCATTCCGTCGTTCCTGCGCCTGCGCGCAGAGTGGCTCTG
>Ga0302323_100005170_pt1 | contig 10674 bp, 6 predicted proteins | sample Fen_T0_3_FD_201950 | JGI IMG/M metagenome (GOLD analysis project Ga0302323, IMG submission 201950) | Peat permafrost microbial communities from Stordalen Mire near Abisko, Sweden - Fen_T0_3 | ecosystem: Environmental > Terrestrial > Soil > Wetlands > Permafrost | place: Sweden: Abisko... | reverse complement strand
GCGGCCGGTGGTGGTGCACGCCTCGACCGAGTGCGCGCGCACGCTGCGCGAGAGCGTCTTCAACGACCTGCTCTGGCCCGACTTCACCCGCATCCCGGACGCCGCGCACCCGGTCTTGCGGATCGACCCCTTCCACCCCGAGCGCCGCTTCAAGGTCGGCAAGTACACCATTCGTCCAGTGCCGGTCTGCCACCCGGTGGAGTCGGTGGGGCTGGTGGTCGAGGACGGACGCTCGGCCTTCGCCATCTCCGGCGACACCGGTCCGACCCGGCGCTTCTGGGAGCAGGTGAACGCCAGCCGGAAGGTGAAGGCACTGCTGGTTGAGATGAGCTTCCCCAACGCGCTCCAGGCGCTGGCCGACGTCTCAGGCCACCTCACCCCCAACACCTTGGCCGGCGAGCTCTCCAAGCTCGATCGGGACGGGATCCCGGTCTGGCTGTACCACCTCAAGCCGGCCTACATGGCCGAGCTCAAGCGGGAGCTGGCGGCCCTCGCGCTGCGTAACGTGCGGGTCCTCTCCCGGGGCGACCGGCTCAGGCTTTGAAGAGGGCTGCGCGCTTCGCGGCCGGAACTCCATCGTTCGTCGCGGCGCGTCAAAGGGCCGCAGGCTGCAGGCCGCAGGCTGTTTGTCGGGCGCGAACGCGCCCCAGCGTGGTAAATACCATCCCCCTATGGCCTGGTTCGAGAAGCGGACGAAGGTGAAGGCGGCGCCCGTGAAGGCGGCCGCTCCCGTGCCTGCCTCGCAGAGCGAGATCCTCTGGAACAAGTGCGACGGGTGCGGCGAGATCGTCTACAAGCAGGAGTGGGAGCGGAACTGGAACGTCTGCCCTACTTGTGGACACCTCTCTCCACTTCCGGTGAACAGGCGGCTGGAGATGGTGCTCGACCCGGGGAGCTTCGAGGAGCTCGACACCGGCCTCGTGCCGCAGGATCCGCTCGGCTTCTCCGACTCCAAGAAGTACCGCGACCGGCTCAAGGCGACCTACAAGAAGACCGGCATGCGGGACGGGTTCGTCTCCGGCGTCGGGACCATCGGCGGCAAGCCGGTCTCGATCGGCAGCTTCGCCTTCGACTTCATGGGCGGGTCGATGGGCTCGGTGGTGGGCGAGAAGGTGGCGCGGGTCTTCGATCGGGCCTATGAGCGGCGGGTGTCGGCCATCGTCTTCAGCTCCAGCGGCGGCGCGCGCATGCAGGAGGGCATCTTCTCGCTGATGCAGATGGCCAAGACGTCGGCCGCCATCCAGCGCTTCCGGGCCGTGCGCAAGCCGTACATCTCGGTGCTCCTCCACCCGACCACCGGCGGCGTGGCCGCCAGCTTCGCCTGGCTGGGCGACGTGGTGATCGCCGAGCCCAAGGCGCTCATCGGCTTCGCCGGCCCCCGCGTCATCGAGCAGACCATCCGGGAGAAGCTTCCCGAGGGGTTCCAGCGGAGCGAGTTCCTGCTGGAGCACGGGATGATCGACGCCATCGTGCCCCGCCTGTCCATGCGCGAGAAGTTGGCGCAGGTGCTCGGCCTGCTCGCCTGACTCCACCGGAGCGCGTCGATCCACCAGCGATGACCGAGCCGTACCGCTATCTGCAGTCGCTCCAACCGCTCGCCATGCGGTTCGGGTTGGAGCGGATGGTCCGCGCCCTCGACGCGCTGGGCCACCCGGAGCGGAGCTTCCCCATCCTCCACGTCGCCGGGACCAACGGGAAGGGCTCCACCTGCGCGATGGCCGCGGCGGCGCTGCGAGCCGCGGGCTACCAGGTCGGGCTCTACACCTCTCCCCACCTGGTCCGCTTCGGCGAGCGGATCCAGATCGACGGCCAGGAGATCGACGACGCGTCCCTGGCCCGCTGCATCGACGCCATCCGGGGCGCCTGTCCGTGGCACGAGGCCGATGGGGACGGCGACCGGCTCACCTACTTCGAGTTCGCAACCCTGGTGGCGCTCCTCCACTTCGCCGCGGAGAAGATCTCGGCCGCGGTCCTGGAGGTCGGACTGGGCGGCCGGTTCGACGCCACCAACGCCGTGACGCCGCGCGTGACCGCGGTGACCCACATCGGGCTGGACCACGTCCAGCTGCTTGGTAATACGGTGGGTGACATCGCCCGGGAGAAGGCGGGCATCTTCAAGCCGGGCGTGCCGGCGGTGGTGGCGGGCGAGCAGCCGGCCGAGGCCATGGCGGTCCTCCGGGCCGAGGCGGAGCGGCGCGGGGCACCCTTCTCGTTGGCACCGGCGCACTATCCAGGGGCCATGTCCCTGCGCGGGCCACACCAGAGCGCAAACGCCGCCCTGGCCGCAGCCGCCTTGCGCCTCCTCGACCAGGAGGGCGTGTCGGTGCCGCCCGCGGCCATCGAGGCCGGGATCGCCGGCGCGCGCTGGCCCGGTCGCCTGGAAGAGGTGGGCGGGGTGCTGCTCGACGGCGCCCACAACCCGGACGGCGCGGCGGCCCTGTCCCGAGCGCTGGCTGCGCTCTATCCAGGGCGGCCGGTGGAGCTGGTCTTCGGCGTGCTCACGGACAAGGACCACCAGGGCATCCTTAGGCAGCTCTCGGGCCAGGTGCGGGCGCTGCACCTGATCGCGCCGGACACGCCCCGGGCCAGGCCGCCCGAGTCCTATCGGGAGCTGGCCCAGGGGCTCTTCCCGACCGTTCACGTTCACACAGGGTGCGCGGAGGCGATCGACTGCGCGCGGCGGGCGGCCGCGGCCGGGCAGGCGCTGGTCTGCGTGGCCGGCTCGCTCTACCTGGTGGGCGAGGCGCGCCAGTGGCTGGGTGGCTGAGGCGCCGCCTGGACGTTGGAGGACGTGCTCGTACGCCCGGTGTCGAGCTCGGGCGAGCGCTCGCCAGGCCGGTCGGTCCTCACAACAGCGCACACGAGCCTCGGGCGATATCGGCTGGCGTCGAGCGCGGAGCCTGGGGCTTGGAGCCTGGAGCTTGGCCGGAGGAGTCCCGCTCAGGGTGAGGGCGGCCCTCGGTCAGCGCTCAGCGTGGAGCGTCGACCCAGTGCGGGGTGCCCCGGTTTCTTGGGCGTCCGGTGGGCACGTGCTATCCTTTTGAGCGACCTGCGTCAGGAGCGCCAGATGCGTCTTCAACTGCCCTTTGCCTTCGCTAGCTTCCTGATCGCTGGATTGGCCAGCGCCGAATCGGCCGACGTCAACGTGATCAGCAAGGTCGAGGTGCAAGACAACGGCAGCGCGGTGGTGGTCTCGATCAAGGGGACCAAGCCCCCCAACTTCACCACCTTCTCGATGATGGACCCACCCCGGTTCGTCATCGACTTCTCCGAGAGCTCCTTCCGCGGCGTTCCGGACGACATCCCGGTGAACGGCGGCATCATCACGGTCATCAAGAACCTCTCCTACGGGAGCGAGGCCACCTCCATCGCGCGGGTCATGCTCGCCTTCGGCAAGGAGGTCGATCCTCCGGACGTGCAGACGGTGGGAAATACCCTTCAAGTCAAGGTCGCCAAGCCGGGCGGAACCGGTCCGACGGTGGTGGCCGAGGCGCCGGCGGCTGCACCCGCGCCTGTCGCGGCAGCTCCGGCCCTCGCGGTGCCCGACGCAGACTCCAAGGCCAAGCCCGACGCCGACGCCAAGAAGAAGGCCGAGGAGGATCGGAAGGCCCAGGCCGACGCCAAGGCCAAGGCGGACGCCGAGGCGCAGGCCAAGGCCGACGCGGACGCCAAGATGAAGGCCGAAGAGGATCGAAGGGCCCAAGCAGACTCCAAGGCCAAGGCGGACTCGGAGGCGCAGGCCAAGGCCGACGCGGATGCCCGGAAGAAGGCCGACGCGGATCGCGCCCTCGCCGAGGCGCAGGCCAAAGCCGACGCAGACACCAAGGCGAAGGTGGACGACGCCGAAGCCAAGGCAAAGGCCAGAGCCGAGGAGCAGGCGCGCGCCGAGGCCGACGCCCGGGAGCGGGAAGCGGCCGAGAAGGCCGAGCGTGACCGGGCTGCCGAGCGCGAACGGCTGGCAAGCGCCGAGAAGGCCAAGCCCGAGGAGCGCGCGGTCGCGCCGGCGGCTCCATCTCCCGCGCCCGACCCTGCACCTGCGGCGCAGAGCTCGGAGCGGCTCGACCTGAGCACCGAGCCGAGCCAGCTCCGCGAGGTCGGCTTCCGCCAGCTGGCCGACGTCTCGCGGGTGTTCGTCCGGACCAACCACCCGGCCCGCTACACCATCAGCGAATCGAGCGAGAACGTGATCCGGGTGGAGTTCTCCAACACCCGCGCCAAGCGTCGCAACGACACGCGCGCCATGGACACCTCGTTCTTCCCCTCGGCCGTGGCCGCCGTCGCGCCGCGCCGCGAGGGCTCCAGCTACGTCCTCGAGATCAAGCTGCGGCAGCGCGTCCCTTACCAGCAGAAGGTGGAGGGCGACATGCTCGCCATCGACTTCGAGCGTCCCGCTGGCCTGCGGAGCGCGAGTCCCGAGGCCGCGCCCCCGGCGTCCAAGAAGATCGTGGAGCCCGATCAGATCGCTCCCGCGATCGAGCAGCCGGGCGAAAACTGAACGGCCGGGGGCGACGCCCGACCGCCTCGCGCGCGCCCCTTGCCCAGCGCTCTCGGCTCGACCCAACAGGAAACTGGGCCGCCGGAGGGCGGACTTCGGTAAAGTAGCGCGGCTTGAAGCCCCTTCGTGCTCACGTCGTCGCCGTGCTCCTCGTCATGGGCACGGGCGCCTCGCCAAAGGCGATGGGCGCCTCGCCAGAGCCGATGGCCGCCTCGCCGCAGGCGCCGACCGCGATGGGGAGCGGCCCGCTCGAGGTGCTGCACGCCGAGACGGTGCACTACGACGCCGAGAAGAAGCGGGTCACCGCCTCCGGGAACGTGACGCTCCGGCGGGACGGCGTGACCCTGCGAGCGCGCACCGTCACCTACGACCCTGACACCGGGGAGGCCGATGCCTCGGGAGGCGTGCTCCTCTCCGAGCCGGGCCGGGTCATGGCCGCCGACGCCATGCACCTGGTCATGGGCGGCCAGTTCGAAGCCAAGGACGTGACCGCGTTCTACAAGGACAAGCCGCTGGCACTCGAGAAGGTGGAGTCGCTCGACGCGGCCCGGCACCTGGGGCGAAATCGGCTGACCCTCACCGGGGCGCGGGTCTCCGGGCTGGAAGGGCAGCGCGAGCTCTCCATCGACTGGGCGCGCATCTCCCTCTGTGACTGCGAGAAGGGGCCGCCGTCCTGGGAGATCCGGGCCGCGCACGCGGACGTGATCCCAGGGAAGCGCGCCATTCTCACCTGGCCGGTGCTCTACGTCACGCCGCGCTTCCTCTTCATCGACGCGCAGATCCCGGTCTTCGCCGCGCCCTGGCTCTACCTCCCGCTGGGCGAGCGCCAGACCGGGCTCCTCATGCCCGTGATCGACTCCAGCCCGACCACCCGGCTCATCCTGGCCCAGCCCATCTTCTTCGACCTGGGGCGGAGCTGGGACGCGACCCTCACGCCGCAATATCTGACCGGCGAGAGCGATAAGGACGTCAAGAAGCCCGTCGGCGCGAAGAGAAGCGTCGCCGGGCTCGGGGCCGATCTGGAGCTGCGCTGGGCGCCGGCGCCGAACGTCTACGGGCAGCTCGAGCTGCGCTACCTGCACGACCAGGGGCACAGCTTCTCGGGCGAACAGCGGTCGCCGGATCGCGGCGACCGGGTGGCGCTCACGTTGTCCCACGGTCAACGGTTCTCGGCGGCCTCGCGTCTGCGGGTGGAGCTCGGGCTGGCCACGGATCCGGAGTTCCCGACCGACTTCACCGTGGACACGCTCCTGCGGGCCACGGAGTACAGCCGCTCCAGCGTCACCTGGACGTACCGGTTCGACGAGGCGCTGGTCGAGGCCGACGCGTCGTACCTCCTTCCACTCCAATACTTCGGTCCGAGCCGCGACTTCCCGACCGATCCCGTGACCCAGGTTCCCCGGTTCTCCTACGGCGTCTTCGGCGCCAACGTGCCGGTCTTCCACCGGCTGCCGGCCACCTCGGCCTTCCTGTTGCCGCAGCGGCTGGTCGGGCCGATCTTCCTCTCTGGGAGCCTCGGCCTGGCCCGGTTTGCGCCGATCAAGGGCTCCACCGGCGACGAGGGGGCGAGTGGAGCCGGGCCGGGAGAACGGCTCTGGCCAGGCCCCTTGCCTCCCGGCCAGGAGCTCCCCAGCGATCGGATCGGTCAGCTCGACGGGCGCTGGGAGCCTGGGGAGCGGCTCGCGGCCGTGCGCCAGACTGTGCGGATGGAGCTGCGCGCTCCCTTCTCGCTCGACAAGGTCCTCTCGGTGGAGCCCTGGCTGCGCGGGACTGCCGCCGCCTACGAGTTCCAGGTCGCGCACGCACCGCTGGGAAACGCCTGGGCGGTCGGTGGGCTGACGCTCTCGACGCTGCTCTCGCGCACCTACGGCGCAGCCGGCGGGAAGCTCCGGCACGACGTCCTGCCCCGGATCGAGTGGCGCGGAGGCACGGGAGTGGCCGGCGCCGGCCTGCCGGCGTACGCCTACGACGAGCTCGACGTGGCGCCCGAGGTGGGCCAGCCGCGGATGCCCAACAGCACTCTCCCGATCCGCCCGCTCTCGGCGCTGCCCGGAGGAAGCTTCGATCAGCTCCGGGTCGCGGTTCGAAACCGGCTGGTGCGACCCGGCGGTCCCATGGCGGAGCTGGAGCTGGGGCAGGACTTCGATCTGAAGGCCGGCGCGCGCTCGGAGAGCTTCGTCAACGGGAGCTGTACCATCGGCCCGGTGAGCGCCGGCGCCACCTCGCGCTTCCGCGCCTTCGGGGCCCCGGTGCCGGAGGGCACACCGCCGCTCACGTCCAAGCAGACCCCCTCCTGGATGGACCGGTTCACGCTGCTCGCCGCCCACCTGAACGTCGCCGACAGCCGCGGCGACAATCTCCACTCCGGTTTCCTGTCGGTCGCCTCCGGCGGCTCGCCCCAGCTCAAGGCCGGGCTGGAGCCGCTGTTCGACCGGCGCCCCGCCTTTCCGCAGGTCGTCGGAAACGCGTCGCTCTTGCCGGTGGCCCAAGCCACGGTGGGGCTTCAGGTGAAGCTCGACAGCCTGACCGCGACCTACGACGTCAACTTCGTCCCGAGGCGCGACGTGACCGGCTTCTCGGGTCTCGACACGCAGACCATCAACCTGAACTGGGACTCGCCGTGTCACTGCTGGCGGGCGGGGGTGGGGCTCACGATCTCGCGGGACGGGTCCATCTTGCCCCGGTTCCTGTTCGATCTCTCCTCGGGACTGAGCGGCGCATCTTTCCAGTAGTGATTCCCGCGAGGGGGCGGGAGGTCGTTGACTCTGGGATGTGGGACCGAGTAGGGTGGCGCGCACTTCGAGCGGAATATGCCGGACAGTCGAAAGCGACGAACCGTCGAAACCGGTGAGGCCGATGAGCGCCTCGGGGAGCCGGACAAGCGCAAAGCCATCCTTCGGGCGGCGGTGCAGGTCTTCGCGGCCAAGGGCTACCAGGGCTGCCGGATCGCCGACGTGGCCCAGCGGGCCGAGGTGGCCTACGGGCTGGTCTACCACTACTTCAAGAACAAGGACGATCTCCTGGAGAGCGTCTTTGACCAACAGTGGAGACTGTTCATCCAGATGCTCCGGTCCATCCAGGCTGGGCCCGGGAGCGCGTCCGAGCAGCTCGCGCAGGCCTGCGGGGCCACCCTCGACGCCGTCTGGCGGGACCCGTCCGCCGCGCGCGTGCTCCTGCTGGAGATGACGCGGCACCAGAAGGGGCTCCGCGAGGAGAAGGAGTGGAGCGTGGAGGCGGCGATCGAGGTGATCTCGGAGATCGTCCAGCAGGGCCAGCGGACCGGGGAGCTGCGGCCCGAGGCCGATCCCCTGGTGATCGCGACCGCGCTGCTGGGCGCGCTGGAGGTCTGCTTGACCAGCATGCTGATGGGGGTGCTGGTCCGGCCCGACCCGACGGAGGAGGAGATCGCGCGGGTCAAGCGGAACCTCATCGAGTTCCTGGTCGCTGGAGTGGCGGTGTCGCCGGCGCAGCGGGCGGCCAGCGCGAGCTGAGCCGGTCGCCCGAGCGCCCGGTCGATCCCCGGGCGGGCAGTGCTCGCGGCGGTCCGTTGGCCCCTTTCCGAGCGGCCGTCGATTTAGCCGACCCTGCGGCGCAGACTCGTGTCATGATAAACGGAAACCTTTCCTTTCCGGCGACCCGCGCGTGGCGCCGCGATGCAGGAGGAAGACCGATGGCTCAGCGTGTCCTCGTCGCCGACGACCTCTCCGCCGAAGGAGTCGAGATTCTCCGACGAGCCGGGCTCGAGGTCGACGTGAAGGTCGGCCTGAAGCCGGAGCAGCTCGAAGAGATCATCGCCGGCTACGACGCGCTCGCGGTCCGGAGCGCCACCAAGGTCACCGCCAAGCTGCTGGAGAAGGCCGCGCGGCTGCGGGTGATCGGCCGAGCCGGAGTGGGCGTCGACAACGTCGACGTCCCGGCGGCGACCCGGCGCGGCATCGTGGTGATGAACACACCGGGCGGCTCGTCGGTCACGGTGGCGGAGCTGGCGCTGGCGATGATGCTCGCCCTGGCTCGAAACGTCCCGCAGGCGACCGCCAGCATCAAGTCGGGCAAGTGGGAGAAGAAGAAGTTCCAGGGGCACGAGCTGGCCGGCAAGACGTTGGGCGTGGTCGGCATCGGCAACATCGGCTCGGTGGTGGTCGATCGCTGCCTGGGGATGAAGATGCGGGTGCTGGCGTACGACCCCTTCATCTCGCCCGACAACGCCGCCAAGCTCGGCGTGAAGCTGGTCTCCCTGGACGAGCTCTGGGCCGAGGCCGACGTCATCTCGCTCCACGTGCCGCTCACGGAGCAGACCCGCAACCTGATCGACGCCAAGGTCCTGGCGAAGATCAAGAAGGGGGCGTTCCTGATCAACTGCGCGCGGGGCGGCCTCATCGACGAGAAGGCGCTGGCGGACGCGCTCGCCTCGGGCCATCTCGGTGGAGCGGCGCTCGACGTGTTCGAGAAGGAGCCGCCTCCGGCCGACCACCCGCTCTTCAAGCTCGACAACATGGTCTGTACGCCGCACCTCGGAGCCTCCACCGAGGAGGCTCAGACGGCGGTGGCCGTGGCCTTGGCCGAGCAGCTGGCCCTCTTCCTCTCCTCCGGCACGGTGCAGAACGCCGTGAACCTGCCTAGCGTGCCGCGCGAGACGCTGGACCGGATCGGGCCCTACCTGTCACTGGCCGAGAAGCTCGGCTCGCTGGTGGCGCAGCTCGCGCCCCCGGGTGGGCTGCAGGAGCTCAAGATCCAGTTCGCCGGCGACCTCGCGACCGCGCCGCAGCGGCCGATCACCGTGCAGGTGCTGAAGGGTCTGCTGCGCCACGTGGCCGACGTTCCGATCAACGAGGTGAACGCTCCGGCGCTGGCCAAGGAGCGGGGGATCGGGCTCCGCGAGGAGACGGCGCAAGAGGCGGCCGACTACGTGAGCCTGCTGACCGTCGAGGCGCACGGGCAGGGTGAGAAGGTGGTGGTGGCCGGCACCGTGTTCGCCAAGCAGGAGCTGCGCGTGGTGCAGGTGAACCAGTTCCGGCTCGAGGCCGTTCCCGAGGGGGACATGATCCTCTGCGTGAACGACGACGCGCCGGGCGTGGTGGGGAACATCGGCACCACCCTGGGCGCCGCCGGGGTGAACATCGCGCGCATCTCGCTCTCCCGCGACGACGCGCGCCAGTCGGCGTTCTCGCTCATCAACGTCGACTCCGCGCCCGACAACGAGGTGCTGGAGAAGGTCAGGCGCATCCCGCACGTCCGGACGGTCAGCAAGATCCGGCTGTAACCGGCCGTTCCAGGAGCGCCGATCGCTCTCGCAAGTGCCGTCGCTCTCGCAAGTCTGAGAGTGCAGGTTCTTGCCTCTCCCACCGGGCAGGGCGAGCGCATCTTAAGCCGGCGTAATTCCGGCCGAGAGGACGCGGAGCAGGTAGTCGGGATTCCAGCCGGCCATCTTCCGTTTCATCGGAGCGCTGAGTTTTTCGGTCTTCTCGCTCCGGAGGAGCATCAGAGCGAGACGGGTGAGCAAGGCGAAGTTCTGGGCGCCAGTCTTGTCTCGGATGATCCGGCGGTCCTCGCCCCAGGTCACGTCGAGCGCCCAGTGCAGGTGGTTCTCGACGCCCCAGTGAGCCCTGACGACGCCTGCATGCACCTTGGGATCTGGGGGCAAGCTCGAGACGTAGTAGTGCTTTTCGACGCTCGTCTTGCCGTGGACCTCCCGGGTCCGCTCGATGAGTACGGCTGTGCGCCGGTCGGTCCAGTCGTGTGCTCTCGTCGCAGGCCAAGAGGCGAGCTCGAGCACACGCAGCACGCGCTCCTCCTTGCGACCGTGAGCCTTGTCGCGAGACCGGTAGGTGGGGACCCCGGCGTACTTGTTCTTAGCAGCCGCCTCGAACTGTTCGATAACGTACTTATGGTGAGTGCCCCGGTTGCCCTTCAGCGCGAGCACGTAGTCGGCGCCCCGAGCCCGGACGGCCGTCGTCATCTTCCCCGTGCAGCCGTTGGCATCCGTTGTCACAATCGCCCCTCTGAGGTCGAGGCACTCGAGCATCTCCACGCTGGCAGCGACCTCGCCAGGGGCACCGCGCACCGCTCGTTGCGAGAGCAGCAGTCGCTGGTTGGTCGCCCAGACGTGGACCAGATGCAACGGAGTGGTCGATCCAGCCTTGTCGATGGCTCCCCTGAGCGACTTCCCGTCGATCGCGACC